>MDTD01196586.1_pt1 | contig 16565 bp, 18 predicted proteins | sample 811221 | NCBI WGS metagenome assembly MDTD01 (sample SAMN05326646, study PRJNA326480) | marine metagenome | isolation source: seawater | place: Pacific Ocean: South West | collected 2011 | reverse complement strand
ATGAATTCTCATATTTTTTTGAAGAACAATTCAAAATATAATTAATTTCATTTTCAAATTCAGAAGATCTAGTTTTTTTGAAAATTTTGCTTTTAATTTGGTTTGTTTTTAAATCAGTTATAATTACTTTATCCACATTTTTTTTATAATTGCAATGCCATTCAAATTTAAATTTTTTGGTATGTATTATAATATTTTTTCTTGCTGGAAAAGAAATTAAATTTGTACGATAATTAAAAAATAATCCATTCTTACAAGAGCTAATCTGAGTTAATAAATCATATTTTTTTGATTTATCTTTATAAATTTTACAAGATAATTCTTTAAGTAAATTTAAATTTAATTTTTTTGAAATAATATATGCCAAATGAAGTCCATGAGAATGTTCTTGCAAGCTACCTCCACCGAATTTAAAGTCTGATAAATAAGTATCTTTTTTACTTTTCATCCAAAAATGTGCGTTCATAATACCTAACCAATTTTCACACCAATTAATTTCAATTTCTCTTATATCTTTTTTGTTAAGTCTAATAATAGTATTAATAAAAAAAATAAACGATAAAGAGATACTATGATTGTACCCAATAAATGTTTTAAATTTATTTTTGGTATTAATTGCAGAAAAGTTTTTTTTTAAAGGTATCGATAAAGGCTTTTCAATCAATATATTTTTAAAATTTAGTTTTTTTTTTATTTTTTTTAATAATTCTATGTGTGTAAATGGAGGAGTTCCAATAATTATCAAATCATATTCTTCTTTCATTTTAAAAACTTCAGAATAATTTATAAGTAAAATTGATTTATCCCAGTTTTTGTATCTTTTAGGGTAAATTTCATTTTTCATTCTGTATAATGCTTTTAAATTAATATCAGTAACATATACTCTATGACTCAATTTTCGTGATGCATGTGCCATATGGTTACCAATTGAACCCGCTCCAAAAATTAAAATTTTTCTCATTAAAAATTTGTAACTTCTTTTTTTACAATGTCATCTAGTTGTTCTTGGGAATAAAATTCTTTATTTGAACCACTTGAGTAATAAAAGTTTTTTTTTACTTTTTTATAGAATGGTTTTTTTTTTAAATATTCATTAAGATTTATTTCAAAACTCTTATCCTCAGGTAAAATTACAAAATGATCAATAGTCTCGTAAGTATTTCTTGAGTCGTGAATAGAAATTAGATCTTCATGAATTTTTTCTCCTGCCCTTATACCTATAATTTTAAATCTTTTTTCCATTTTAAACGACTTAACCATGTTCATGATATTATAAGAAGGAATTTTGGGTACAAAAGTTTCACCTCCTCTCATTAGATTTAAAGATAAAACTACAAAATTTGCTGCCTCTTCAATACTAATACTAAACCTTGTCATGTCTTTATGAGTTACAGGTAATGAAATATTTTTTTTAGCAAGTTCAGAAAAAAAAGGAATTATTGAACCCCTGCTATTAAGTACATTTCCATACCTCACCACAGAACTAACAGTATATTTCGAGTATAAATTGCTATTTATGAAAATTTTATCAGAGACAAATTTTGTTGCACCATAAAGATTGTGTGGAGACGATGCCTTGTCTGTACTTAAAGCGACAACTCTTTTCACTTTATTTTTTTGAGCTGTTAAAATTAAGTTTTGAGCTCCTAAAATATTAGTTTGTATGGCCTCAAATGGATTATATTCTACGGCAGGAACCTGTTTAAGAGCCGCACAATGAACCACAATATCAATATTGTTGTTTTGCATAGATAAATCTAATCTTTTTTCATCTCTTATATCACCAATAAAAAATCTAACTTTTTTAAAATTTTTTTTAATTATTGGATCCTGCATTAAATTAAATTGTTTGAGCTCATCTCTACTAAAACAAATAATTTTTTTTAATTTTGTTTTAATTAATAGTTTTTTTAAAAAAAAAGATCCAAACGTACCGGTCGCACCTGTAAGGAATACTGTCTTATTTTTGAAAATATCATAGCTATAAGAGCTAAATTTTGATTTCATTATTAATTAGTTATATTTTAAAAAAGGTTAACTTACTATAAAAATATATTTTATCATATAATATTTTATAAAATATAGAACAATAAAACTATTAAATTATCTTTTATAAAAATTTATTTGTAATTTATTATATTTGCCTAAAGGTGGATCATTTAACAAAAGTATGTGTTGATCATGATTTTTATTTTTATAATAATTCCACTTTCTTTGAAAATTATTTTTTAAAAAGTTAATATTAGCTGATCTACCATGCGAAATTATTACTGTTCCTGGTGTAAAAAAATATTCAAATTTTAAAATATCGCATACCATTGGCATCATATCTTTGTGCCTGGTGCTAATGCCATTAATATCTTTTTTAACTTTAAACTGATCTGGACCATCCAAATAAATAAAATCAGGATTACACAAAGGTAGTTTTTTATATTGATGACAAATTTTATCTTTAAAAAGTGTCATTTCAACATTTGAAAAATGATAGTGTGTTTTGGTTTGATTAATAATTTTATTATTTTTATTAAATTTTTTAATTCTTTGTTTAGTTATATTTAGGTACTTTCTTTCGTTTTCTAAAATAAACAACTCGAATGGATTATTTCTTCGTAAAATTTTCATTTGTTTTAAATATTTATTTCTAAGTTCATTTAAAGCTAAATTAAAAATTAAACTAGACCAACCAGAACCAAATTCTAGAATGGTTGTTCTTTTATTAATGATTATGAATTGATATAAAAAATATAGATCATTTATAACTGGCAGATATGGTTTGTTCAATATCATTTGATTTACAAGTTTATTTTTTTTTTTTGAAAGGGTAACAAGTGAAGATAATTTTCGGTTGATAAAAAAATTTTCTATATATCTTTGACTTTTGTGGGATGGTATTTTTATTTTTACCATGAAACTAACTTTCTGTTATGGAAATTTGGTTAAAATATTATTATTATTTTTAAACTCGCAAGTTATTGCCTTTCTGAATGTATTTTTTTTCATGAATTTAAAACCGTGATAAAATTTACTTTTACTATTATATACTAACATGGAATTTTTTATTTTATTTGGTATAAATATCGGTTTTTTAAATTCATTATCACTGTAAATACCTGTGCCTCCAGAATTCACAACGTCATCTGTACCATCAACAAAATAAATTATATTAATTATATCTGTAATACTGTTATCATTCGTTACACTATCCATGTGAGGTATTAAGAAACTTTTTTCATTTGCATATGAGCTTAATATTGAAATATTACTAAAATTTTTCTTTGAAATTAATTCATTAATGAAAAAGCTAAATTCTTTTGAATCTTGAATATAGTTGTAAAATTTTTTTAAAATCGGAAATTTATTTATAAAATAATAGTTTTTTAATTGATAATGATAATAATTAACATCAATATTATATCTAAAACCAAAATTATAATTCTTTAAGGGATCAGTTGGATAATAAAAATAATTTTTATTAGGAAAGGTATTTTTTAATTTTAAATAAAAATTTTCTTCAAAAATATTTTCAATATAGCAAAATTGATTTTCTAAAAAGCTTTTTTTGTATTCTTCAAGTTTATCTATGACTTTCTTATTTATACGAACATCAGGTATATACTCAGAAATATCAACTATTTTTTTATCTTGTAAATATTTTACTTTTATTAATCTATAAATATTGATTATTTTTACAGTAATTTTTTTTAAAATTACTAAACCAAATCTAAAAATTTTATATTTGTATAGTGAACCATAAAAATGAATTTTTGCTATGTGAGCTAAGTCATTAGATATATTGGTTGCCATTTTATATTTATTATAATTTAATTTTACGTTTTTTGAATAATTAAGTTATTTCTCTTTTCACATACAAATTTTTTTATATTTTTTTTATCCTTGAAAAACTCTATAACAGCTTTCTCAGCTCCAGGAAATTTTTTTTTAGAATGTTGAGGTCCCACATCGTCAAAATAGATAATTCCATGTTTACTAAGTTTTTTAAATGTTTGTTCTAAAACGATTTTGTGACCTGAATAAAGATCTAGATCCAAATTAATAAAACTAATTGATTCAATTATATCAATATTTTTTGGTAAAGACTTTTCAACATAATCACCAATTAATTTTACATTTTTGAAATTTTTTTTATAAATATGTTTACTTAAAATTTTTTTTATATTTGCTTTATTATACTTAAATTGATTTTTTGGAGAATATGACCAATCCTTGTTTTTTGCTTTTCTTGGACTAATATCTTCCTTGGTAATATAACCAAAACCTTTGAAAGAATCAAAAGCAAAAAAATTTTTTTTTAATTTATTTTCATGTATCAGGTGACAAATTGCAATTGTTGATCGCCCTCTACCAATACCAAATTCAATTATATCTCCCTTAATATTTTTTGTTAAAAGGAAATATTTTTTTAGTGAGTCATAGTATTGAATATTTTCTGAATTAAATGCATGGTAGTAATCACTTAAATCATTAGGTTGTTTCATTTTAAATTTCATAAAATATAATGACGTAATTTTATAGTTTTTACTAAGATTAATCCATCTCAAATTTACTTATATGATTTTGAATTAAATTTTTATTTTGTTTATCTTTATCTAAGATACAGTTTCCGATAATAAGATAATCTAGTTCTGTCCCCATAAAACAGTTAAATGCATCCTTAGGAGAATTAACTATTGGTTCACCTCTAACATTAAAAGATGTATTTACAAGGACTGGGCAACCGGTCTTATTTTTAAACTCACACAATAGATCGTAAAAAATTTTATTTTTATTTTTACATACTGTTTGAATTCTTGCAGAATAATCAACATGGGTTACAGCTGGTATATCTGATCTTTTTATGTTTAATTTTTCTATTCCAAATAGTTGCTCTTGTTTATTGTTCATTGTAATTTTTTTATTTTTATTTATATCCGAAACATAAAGCATGTATGGGCTTTCTACACTTAAATTAAACCAATTTTGTAGATCTTCTTTAAGAATTGCAGGTGCAAATGGCCTAAAACTCTCTCTATACTTCACTTTAAGATTTAAATTTTTTTGCATATTTTCAGATCTTGGATCTCCTAGTATTGATCTTGCACCGAGGGCTCTTGGTCCAAATTCCATTCTTCCTTGAAACCACCCGATAGCTTTTCCATTACTTAATAAATCTGATGCTTTATAAATCAATTTTTCATATTCAAATGTATCAAATTTAGCACCTATTGATTTTAATTCTCTCGATATTTGATCTTGATTATATTCTGGCCCCAAATAAGAACCTTGCATAGCATCATCTAAATTAATTGTTCTTTCATTTCCTAGTTCTATATACCACATAGCTAAAGCTGCACCTAAAGATCCACCTGCATCCCCGGCAGCAGGCTGAATCCAAATATTTTCAAATATTTTCTCACTCAAAATTTTTCCATTTGCCACACAATTTAACGCAACACCTCCAGCTAGACATAAGTTTTTTATATTGTAATCTTGGCGAATAGATCGACAAAGTTTAATCATTATGTCCTCTGTAACCTTTTGTATTGATGCAGCAATATCCATGTGAAATTGGGTTAACTCCTCTTTTTCTGGGTCTCTAGGTTTTTTACCAAATAATTTATCAAAATTAGAATTAGTCATTGTTAAACCTGTCGCATAATTGAAATATTTCTGATTCAATCTGAATGTTCCATCTTCTTTGATATCAACTAGTTTTTTAATTTTATCTTCAAATATTGGTTTTCCATATGGAGCTAAACCCATTAATTTATACTCTCCACTATTTACTTTAAAACCAGTGTAGTAGGTAAAGGAAGAATACAATAAACCAAGTGAATGCGGAAAATGTATTTCTTTTTTAATATCTAATTTATTTCCTTTACCAATTGCGACTGTGGTTGTGGCCCATTCACCAACACCATCGGCTGTTAGAACAATAGCTTCTTCAAAAGGTGAAGGGAAAAAAGCACTTGCAGCATGACTAAGATGATGTTCTGAAAAAAAAATATTTTTATCAGACAAATATTCTTTATCGTGTGACTTAAGTTTATTAAATAAAAGATTTTTTTGGAATAATTTTTCTTTAATCCATATTGGCATTGCTTTGCTAAATGAAGAAAATCCTTTTGGAGCAAAAGCTACATAAGTTTCTAAAAGTCTCTCAAATTTGAGAAATGGTTTTTCAAAAAAAACAATTTTGTCTACCTTGCTTAATTTTAAGTTTGAGTATTTTAAAACAAATTCAATCGCATGATAAGGGTAACTAGAATCATGTTTTTTTCTCGTGAATCTTTCCTCTTGTGCCGCTGCTATAATTACACCATCCTTCAAAATACATGCTGCACTATCATGAAAAAAAGCAGATATTCCTAATATTGTTGACACTCTAAAAAATTGTATAAATAAAAGGAGCTATAGCAGAACCTTGACTTAAAATGATTAGTCCGCCAAATATTAATAAAACTAAAATTATCGGAAAAAGCCAATATTTTTTTCGTATTTTTAAAAATTCCCAAAATTCTATTATAAAATTCATTTAAAATTGATTGTTCATTTTACTCTTTGGCCCATTATTTTCAAGCCAGTACGTTTTTTTTTTATGAAATTTAAGTCTTAAAACATCTTTATTTAAAAGTCTCAACAAAAGTCCAATTGGTGTAACTATTAAAAAAAAAATAATACCCATTATTATTGGTGAGATAATTTTTCCTAAAATAATACCAAATTTAAACCAAAGTATATTAAGAGGTGTTAAAATCTTAGAGTTTAAAGTACCTAAAATAAAAAAAAGAATTGAAATAAATATTGACCAAAGCCTTAAGTTACCCTCGTAAAGTAATGGATACAAAGCTATTAACAAAAATACAATTGCAAATACAATTCCAAAATTTCTATTTGAGCTTATTTTTACATCCATAAAATCTAAACTTTTATATCAAAATAATAATGACTTTTATATAATTTACTATAATTTTTAAATAATGAAAAAATTTATATTAATTTTTTTTTTTATAGTCTTTTTAATAGAAATATTATCAAGAAGTTTCTCATCATTTTTATTACCTGATCAAACAGTTTTTCGATTTCCAAATACCAAAATTAGAAATGAAATACTTATAAATAGGAAATTAATAATTGATCCCAATAATATAAAATATATTCAACCTAAATTTGGAGGTAGACCAGTTCCGCTAATAAATCAAATTCAAAAGAATGTTCCACATAGGTTAGATAAAGATTCGGGTGCAGTAGATAATTATTTTTATAAAGATGGTTTTTGCAATAAGAGCGATGTAAAAAATTCAAAATCAATTATTTCTATTGGAGATTCTTTTACATATTGCACTTCTGTAAAACCTGAGGATGCATGGATAAAAAGAATTAATTTATATGATAAATATGAATTAATAAATTATGGAGTACCTGGGGTTGGGCTTTATGAATACTTAGAAATACTAAATTCTAAAATTAACAGCAATATTGAAATAATTATAATTGCAATTTACGAGGGTAATGATTTAAGAGATGCTATTAGTCATAAAAAATTTGTTCAAAATGAAAACTTTCGTAAAAAATTTTATGATAATCTTCCAACAAAAAAATTTTCTTTAAGAGATTCAAATGATAATGCATTTACATATTATACAAAGAAGTATTTGGGTGATTTTTATAGTTTTAATTTAATTTTTTCCTTTTTAAAACAAACTTATCAAATTATACAAAATATGAAAGTAGAAGATTTTAGATATTACATATCAAATAAAGAAGAAAAAATAATATTTAATGTAAGTAACACAGATCGTGATGAATTAATAAATGCAAAAAAAATCTATTTCAATAAAATACAATCAGAAGAAATTTTTGATTTATTTGAAAAACCTATTCTTAAAATGAAACTAATTGCAAAAAAAAATGATTCAAAAATTTTTTTTGTTTATCTGCCCGCTGCTTACAGTGTTTTGGAAAGTAAAAATAGAGAATTGACTTTTTTTAATCCCGAAATAAAAAAAATTATGTACAATTTTTCGAAAGTACAGCAAAAAATATTTAATCAAATTTGTGAAAAACATACGCTAAATTGCATTAATTTGACAAAAAAATTGAAAAAAGCAAACATAAATATTAAGAAGCTTACACATTTTAAATCTAATAATCATTTAACTGCATATGGCCATAAAATTGTATCTGAAGAAATATCATTAATACTCAGAGAAAAAATAAATTAAATTTTGTTTTTTTTTCTAATAAAAAGAATATTCAATTAAAATATTAAAAATTTTAATAAAAAATTTAAATAAATGGATAAAAGATTTAATTATATATATATTCAATCAAAATTTGGAGAAGATATAATTAAGAAAACAAAATTCTTTAAAAAACTTAATTATAAGAATGAATTTAAATTTTTAAATATTTCATCTAAAAGCAACCTAAATATAAATACAATAGCATTAAAAATCTTATTTTATATTGGATCGATAAAACTGATTCCATTTTGTGATACGTATAGACATATAACCATAAATATAAACCCATTAACTTGGATAAAATTTACTTTTGGGAACATACTCTTAATATCGTTTAAAATAGTAGTATTTAAAAAATTTTTTTTAAATTTACTTTTAAATTTTCACAATAATATTTTAACAAAAAAATATAAATTTAAAAATATAGTTCCAAAAGATGCAAAAAAAATAATAATTTTTACCGGATTATATTCTCATAAAACATACAACCTAATTAAAATTGCAAAATTAAAAGGAATAAAAACTATTTTAGTAGTTGATAATTGGGATAACATTTCCTCTAAAATGCCAATTATTGAACATCCAGATAAAATTGTTTTTTGGGGTAATGAAATGAAACAAGTTTGGAATAATGCAAATTACTTGTTGCGTAATAACAAAACAAAAGTTCACGTAATAGGGTCATATAGGCATTCTATGATTGTAGATGAATTATCTATGAGAAAAAAAATTTTAAAAATTGATAAGAAAAGATTTTTTTCAAAAATTATTAAAAATTATTCTTCTAATAAAACTGCATTATGTATAAGTTTTTTCGATAGCATAAGAGAGAGAAATCCCAAAAAAATTCTTAACCAACTTGACAAGATAATTGAAAATAAATTTAAAAACAAAATATTCATTATTTATCGAGAACATCCACTAAAAAAAGAAAAAAAAATTAATTTAGGGCCTTATAAAAATATTTTTTATGATCCTGCATTCCATAAAAAAAATAAAGATATAAATGAATTTGTTTTTTCCAAAACAATTTTCTTTTCTGATGGTGTAATTTCACAAGTTTCAACTGTTCTTCTAGAAATAGACTTATTTAATAAAAGAAAAATTATCTTAGATTATGGAAGTCCTCAGAAACTTTTCGCAAGAATGAAAACTTCTCAATTTCTAAAATATTATTTTAAAAAAAATAAAAATTCTATTTGTTCGCGTGAGACTGAACTTGAGGATAAATTTACCCTATTTGTTGAAAAAATTCTAAAAAAAAAACCATATTTTTCACAAGATAACAATTATATATTTAAAAAGATAAATTTTAATGATTATCTAAAAAAATTTAGACTTACTTTAAAAAATTAAATACGAAATAAAATTGAAAAAAATGATCAAAACAAACTGTTATTTTGAATTGCAAGACATAAAAGATCTTGAAGAAATTCGAGACATAAGAAACCAAAAAAAATTCACAAGACCTGAAGGACCTATACCAAGACTCTGGAAACTTTTACTTTTTCAAAACAAAAAAATACTGAAGAAAAAAATATTCTATCCTAAGAAAATGACTCCATATTTTCTAAAACCTCAAAATTCATTTGAAGTAGATAATTATGATGATCTAAATCTTGCAAAAATATTGTTCAGAAATGATTAGACCAATAATACTTAATATAGGATCTGGAAATATACTATCATTAAAAAATATAATCTTAAAAAAAAGCTCAAATTTGAAGATATCTTGTGATGAAAAAGATATTGAAGGTTCTACTCATATAATTTTACCGGGTGTTGGAAGCTATTCTGATGTTATAAAAAAGATTAGGGATAACCTAAACATAAATATTTTAAAAAAAAAAATAGAGATCGATAAAGTTTTTTTTTTAGGAATTTGTGTTGGAATGCAAATTTTATCAGATGAGGGTTATGAAAATGGAAAGCATAAGGGATTGTCTCTAATAGGAGGCAATGTATCAAAAATTAATACAAATAAAATATTACCTCATGTAGGATGGAATTCATTAAATATAAAGTCTAAAAATAAAATATTAGAAGGTATAAGTAATCAGACAGATTTTTACTTTACTCATTCTTATGCATTTAATCTTAATGATGAAAAATATGAGTTAGCTAATACTGATTATGGTGTTAAGTTTCCATCAATTATAAATAATAATAATATTTATGGGGTCCAATTTCACCCTGAAAAAAGTCAAATAGCTGGGGAAAAACTTATTGAAAATTTTTTAAATTTAAAAAAATGAAAAAAAAAAGACTAATTCCTGTGGTTTTAATTAGAAATGGTTGGGTAGTTCAAAGCAACAACTTCAGCAAATACAAGAACATTGGTCACCCAGTACCTACAATTAAAAGGCTTTCTAATTTTTGTTCTGATGAAATTATAATTTTAGATATTTCTAAAAATGATTTTTATGAAAATAGAAGAGAAGATATGAAATATAATTTTAGAGAAGATATTATAACGATTCTTAAAGAAATCTCTGAGGTTATATTTATGCCTGTAGCAGTAGGAGGGAAAATTAGAAATATTGCAGATGCACGAAAAAGAATAGAAAATGGTGCTGAAAAGATAATTATAAATTCATTGTGTATTGATAATAAAAACGAAATTGAAAAAATATCTAAAAGTTTTGGATCGCAAGCAATAATTGCATCAATCGATTATAAAACAATAGATAAAAAAAATTATGTTGTTAAAAATGGATTGAATGTTTTAAAAATAGATCCTCTAGAGCATGCAAACAATTTAGCTAAGTGTGGGGTTGGTGAAATATTTTTAAATTCAGTTGACAGAGATGGTTCTAAAACAGGTTATGATCTTGATTATTTAAAAGAATTTAGTAATAAAATTAAATTACCTATAATTGGATGTGGCGGTGCCGGTGATTGGGAAGATATGTATCAATTATCATTACACACAAAATGTGATGGTATTGCAGCAGCAAATATTTTTCATCACATTGAACATAGTGTTTATCTTGCAAAAGAATACTTATCAAAAAAAACAGGTGATTTTAGAAAACCTGATTTTTATAACGAAATTTAAAATTTTCATATATATCTAAATAACAAATTAATTGATAAAATATTTAAGAATGATAACAAAATATTTTTAATTAAGTTGTTTATAAATATTTACCATGAATGAAAAAATTTCTTATTGTAAAAAATGTGTTAACCCTGTTAGTTCTGTGGCAATGTCTTTTAATGAAAACCACATTTGTTCGGCGTGTGAGTACCATGATGCCTATCAGGCTATTTCTGATGAAGAGTGGAATAATAGAAAGAAAGTATTTGAAAGAATTTTAGATGAAAATAAATCTGATAGTAACTACGATTGCATTATTCCAGTAAGTGGAGGTAAAGATAGCTATTTTCAAACTCATAAAATAGTAGCAGAATATAATCTAAAACCACTTCTTGTGACATATGATGGAAATAATTATCTCCCTGAAGGAATTATAAATAGAGATAAAATGAGGCATCTATTTGATGCAGATCACTTAGTTTTTGGTCCAAGTGTGAAGAGTTTAATTGAACTTAATAGACAATGTTTCAAATTAATGGGAGATATGAATTGGCATGCACACTGTGGAATATTTACTTATCCGTTTCAAGTAGCTGTAAACTTTAAAATTCCTCTATTAATTTGGGGTGAAATTTTTTGGGACATAAGTGGAATGTATGACTTTAACGATATTGTAGAATTTACCAATAGACTTAGAGTAGAGCATAATTTGAGAGGTTATGAGTGGAATGACGTTATAAAAAACACACCCTTAACAGAAAAAGATACCATGTGGGCTAAATTTCCAAGTGATGAAGATTACAGAAAAAATAAAATAAGAGGCATAGCTATAGGAAATTATTTTAAATGGGATCCAAATAATCATGCAAAATTGATGAAAGAAAAATATGATTGGAAAGAAAGTCAAAAACCTTTTGAAAGAACCTATAGAAGGATGTCAAACCTAGATGACAGATATGAGAATGGAATACATGACTTACTTAAATTTATCAAATTTGGATACGGAAGAGCCACTGATCATGCATCAAAGGATATACGAACAGGATATATGTCAAGAGAGGAGGGCATAAAAATGGTAAAAAAATATGACCATGTCGTTTCTTCTGATTTAGATTTCTGGCTCGATTATGTAAAAATGAAAAAAGATGAATTTTGGTCTGTTTCAGACACATTTAGAAGTAATAAAGTATGGTGGATAGAGAATAATGAATGGCATAAAAATAATATTTGGGGAGGAAGCTCGTCATATGGTGAGGTTAGGTTAAAAAAAGAATTGCAAGAAAAATATTACAAAAAGAAAAACCATAACTAATTTTAAAAAATTATTTATATTTTAAAATCTCAGAAAAAAAATATTAATTAAAAAATTAATAAAATTTTTCAAAAAAGATTTTTATAAATTTTATAATTTTTTTTTGATCTTTAAAAGTTAGATCATAATATATAGGTAGACTGATAAATGATTTATAATAATTTTCTGCATTTTTAAGTTTTATATTTTTTTTGAAAACCTTAAATTTGTAAACAGGTATATAATGATATTGAAGAAATATTTTTTTACTTAACATATATTTTATAAATTTCTCTTTAAACTCAATACTTTTATCAATTATTCCAACTAAATATAAATGATTTGAGGAAAAATATTTTTTACTTAGAGGTTGAATTATTAATCCTCTAATATTTTTTAAATTTAAATCATATTTTAATTTAAGCTCTTTTCTTTTTTTTAAAAACTGGTTAACTCTAGACAATTGATTAATGCCAAGTGCACATTGAAAATCTGTTAATCTAAAATTAAATCCAGTAAAATTTACGTTATAATCCCAGTGTTTTTTATTGTTTCTTTGAATACCTAAAGATCTAAATTTTTTTAATTTATTATCTAAATTTTTATTATTTGTAGTTACTATACCTCCTTCTCCAGTTGTTATTGTTTTCAAGGGGTGGAGGGAGAAGGTAGAAATATCTGCATGCTTACAACTTCCAATCATATATTTCTTGTTTTTAATTTTATAATAAGCCCCCAAAGCATGACATGCGTCTTCTATAAAATAAAAACTATATTTTTTTTTTAATTTAATATATTCATCACAATTTAATGGATTACCTCCATTGTACATAGCTATTAATGCTTTAAATTTTTTTATCTTGTATTTTTTGCATGTTATCTCAATATTTTTAGGAGTTATCTGCCCAACTTTTTCATCAATATCTACTAAATAAACCTTAGCACCCATGCTGGTTGCTATATTGAAAGATGAAATAAAATTTATACTTGGCATCAAAATTATATCTGATTTATTTAAATCAATAGATAAACAAGCCAAGTATAATGCAGAAGTTCCACTATTACATGTTGTTGCATATTTACAATCAAAATATTTTTCTAATTTTTTTTCAAATTCTAATACTTTTTTCCCAGTGGTTATTTTTGCTTCTTTTAATGTATTGGTTACTTTAATTAAATCTTTAGAGTTTATATTTTGTTTGCCATAAGGAATAATTTTCATAACTTAATTTATTCTATTTTTTATATTAATTAATTTTTTATTTTTTTTTTCTGCCATAATAATTTCTTTCCAAGAAAAATATATATTTGATGAAAAAATTTTCATTACTTTTTTTAGGAATATAAAGTCTTTTTTATAATCCAAAGTCCATCTTCTATTTGAATAATCTTTTCTATTGTAATAATTCTGTTTTTTAAATAATTTCGAAGATCTTATTAAGCTTGTTACATGTTCTCTTGAATAAGGATCGTTAGAAATTTTTTGAGATTTAATTAGTGATCTAAGCTTAAAAACCTCAACATCTAGTCCATGCGGATATGTTGGATCTAAAATATTAGATGTATATTCAGCTTTTTTTTTAAAATGATATTTAATACAACTGTCAATTATTTTCGGATCTATAAATGGACAATCTGCAGTGATTCTCACTATTGTATTTATTGAATTTTTTTTTGCACAATCTATAAATCTTTTTAAGACATTATTTGTACTACCTCTAAATAACTGAATAGAATGTTTTCTGGAAATTTTAGTAAATTTATTATCTTCTTTTTTTCTTGTGGTACACAGAAATATTTTTTTTACCATTTGAGTTTTTTTAAGCCGCAATATACATAAATCAATAACTGTTAGATCTTTATTAAATTTTAAAAAATGCTTATTTGGTAATCTTTTTGAGCCAGATCTAGCTGCAAGAAAAATTGCAATTCGATTGAAATTTATCATTGAATTAAAAAATTATTTTGATTTTTATTAAGAAAATGAATTGCATTGATAAAAATTTATTTATTTGCCAAGTTTAGATAATAAATTTGAAATTTTCTTATCATCATAATTTATTTTTATCATAATTTTTTTTGCTGATTTAGGATCTAACTTAAAAGCTAATCTTAATAGATCCATCCAATTTACGTTGTTTTTTGATCGTATTTTTTGGATTTGATTGATTATTTTATTATAATTTTTTTTCATATATAAAACTAATAACACCTGATTAAAATAAATAAAATTGTATTATATGAAAAAATTCCACAACAAATATAAAATTTATAATAAAAAAAGACCATTAATTATTGCGGAAATTTCAGGTAATCATAATGGTAATAAATCAAGATTTTTAAGATTGATTAAATCAGCTATTTTTAACGGTGCTGATTTAATAAAAATACAAACTTATGAACCTAAAGATATCACTTTAAATTCTAAATTAGAAAATTTTAAAATCAAAAAGGGTGAATGGAAGAATCAAACCTTATGGAAACTTTATGAGGGTGCCCACACACCTTTTGCTTGGCATAAAGAAGCCTTTCAGCTTGCAAAAAAATATAATAAAAAGATTTTTAGTTCTCCATTCAGTATTCGGGCAGTTGATCTTTTAGAAAGATTAGGGTGTCCAATTTATAAGATAGCCTCTTTTGAGATTACTGATTACAAGCTAATTAATTATATTGCATCAAAGAAAAAACCAATAATTTTATCTACTGGCATGTCTTCAATTTTAGAAATAAAAAATGCGATAAAAATAATAAACAAATATCACAATAAAGTATCCATCCTTCACTGTGTTTCAAACTACCCTACTAAAATTAATAATATTAATTTATCAAAAATAAGTCATCTAAAGAAAATTTTTCCAAAATTTAAAGTTGGTCTTTCAGATCATACAAATGGTATTGCATCTTCAATAGTGGCCTCACAGATGAATATTTCATATATTGAAAAACATTATAATATAGACAATTTAAAAACAGCAGACTCATCTTTTTCTATTTCTCCTTATCAAATGAAAGAACTAAGTGAAATTTTGAATTATTTATTTACAATGAAAAAATCTAAAGAACCTATACAGAAAGGTAATTTATTTTTGAGAAGGTCTATTTATTCAACAAAAAAAATAAAAAAAAATGAGAGAATTACTTTTAACAATATTGATACCTTAAGGCCAAAAATTGGAATTTGTGCTTCAAAGTATTTCAAAATTATTAATAAAAAATCTAGAAAAGATATTCCTCCTGGTCAACCAATTTTCGAAAAAATGCTATTTTAAATTATCAAAATATTTAAATATAGACTCTTTCCATTTAACATTTCTAGGTAAATTTTTTTTTAAGTGAAAAGTCCCTTTGCCAATTTGTGGCTTAGACTTGTAATTACTATTTATGATTTTTTTATAATGTCTACAAAAAAGTTTTTCTAATTCTCTAAAAAGAATTTTGTAAGTTGAATAAAATGAAGTCTCTCTATTAAATTTAAACTTAATTTTTTTTTGAAAAATTATTTTACCAGAATCTAGTTTTTCATTTACTTCATGAATGGTTATACCTGCAGGTGTCTTATCGTAAAAAGACCAAAAGTTGGGATGGCTACCTTTGTTGTATGGTAAGTAAGACATATGCAAGTTAATTGGAGGGTTATTTAATTTTTTTAAAACTTTTTTACTTATTAGTGTTCTGTAACCAAAAGAAATTAATATATCTGTAGCTGAAATTGAACTAGAATCGATTTTTTTTTGTCCTATATAATTAATATTTATATTTTTTTTTTCTAGAAATTTAATTAAATTTGTTTCTTTTCTATTATATCCTAAAAATAAAATTTTTTTTTTAATATTCAAAATAAGTTCCAACTATAAGTCTAATTTTAGTTTAAGTAGATTTTATTATATTTATTTTTAAAAAATTTTTTTCAGTGCATAAATCAAGCCAATTGAGCTATTAGTACTGGTCAGCTGCACGCATTACTGCGCTTCCACATCCAGCCTATCAACGT
>MDTD01046934.1_pt1 | contig 16568 bp, 14 predicted proteins | sample 811221 | NCBI WGS metagenome assembly MDTD01 (sample SAMN05326646, study PRJNA326480) | marine metagenome | isolation source: seawater | place: Pacific Ocean: South West | collected 2011 | reverse complement strand
TTTATGGAGCCGTTCTTGCAAATTTATTATTTTTGCCTTTTGCAGAAAAAATTAATTCTAGAAACAAAGAGAATACAGTTTGTGGAGAATTAGTGATTGAAGGATTAATGTTAATTCATCAAAAGAAACACCCAATAGTTATTCGTGATGTATTAAATTCATATATACCTCCAGCATTAAGGAAATCTGAAGAAGAATAATATGGCAGATGATATAAAAAAGAAAAAAGAAGAACAAGTAGAAGAAGGACTTCCAATTTGGATGGCAACCTTTGCAGATATGATGACACTTCTATTTGCTTTCTTTGTATTATTGTTTTCTATGTCCACAATAGATCCAGTAAAAGTATCTGCTATGGAAGATGCGATGAATGAAAATGCTGTAAAAGCTGGAGCAGGAGGAGCATTAGATGGCACAGGATCAGGAGGTAATTCCCAAGCCAGATTATCTATTAGTGAGATTAAAGAAACCTTGGAAGACATTATTGATAGTCTAGATATTGATGAAGAAGCCACAGTGTCCAGTGACCCTAGAGGTGTGATATTGGAATTGAACGGTAGCATATGTTTTCCGTCGTTAAGTTCGGATCTTAGAGAAGACTTTAAAAGAGTATTAGTTCAAATAAAAGATAAAGTTATTAGCCATCCTTACGACAAAAGAACAGTAATAATTGAAGGTCATTCTGACAATGAGCCTATAAAGCCCGACCAGCCTTATCACAAAAATCCTAATATTAAAGCAATTGAAGTTTGGGGTACTAACAGGCATTTATCAGCCTCACGTGCTTCACAAGTAGTTGAGGTTTTAACTAGTGAGGGTTTTTGTTTATCTGATGAGTCATGTGATGTTGATGATTGGAAAGCTAAGAAAGATTGTACTAAATGTAATGGTCGTGGCAGTAAATGGCATCCCATGGGAATTAGACCAAATAGATTAGTTGCTGCAGGCTATGGTGAATTTTGGCCCTATGGCGTTTCATGGAATGAAGTCAAATCAGATGACTTTACAAATGACGATATTGAAAGATTAAATCAGACTGCAGAACAAAGAAATAAAAATAGAAGAGTAAAAATTATTTTTGCTAAAAATTAATAGATTCATAATGGAGATAAATATGAAAAATATGTTTGTTAAACAAATTCAAAACTTAATTGTAGTTATATTTTTAAGTTTTTCTATTACAGCTACACTGTCATTGAGCAACAGAGAAATGGCTACTAAATTAGAAATTGAAACCAATTTAGAAGAAAAAGTTGTTAATGTTATAAGTAAAATTTATGATGTCAATAAGTTTGCAGTAACTACTAATGTACTTTTAGTGAGCCCAGACAACACACAAAAATTTAATGCATCACAATCTTTAGGTGCATTACAATTAGAGGGCATACTACCAGCAGTTCCCAAAACGGAAGGGAACACACCCATGATTAATTCAAATGATTTTAGAGTACAAATTAAAGATATTACTGTATGGCTTGATTATGATTTAGACATTATTGATGCACAAAATAATATCAGACCCTTTTTATTCAAAACAATGGATTGGCTAGCAGACTGTCAAGACTGTGTTCAATTTCAAAGAACCCAGTTTTCTAAGAATGGATCTAAAACTTCTTATCCTAGCAACCCTACTAATAATAGTTATGGAACGGTTGATACAGAAGATATTAATATTATTGAAGATAACATCTCTTACTTAATGGACCAATTAGATAAATTAACAGATAGTATGAATTCTGAAGGTTATGGATCAGAAAAGCATCAGTGGATGATAGACTATTTAGAAAGAAATTTACAAGAAGAGAAAAACGCTTCATCTGAACTATCTAATAAATTAATGAATTTACAAGATCGAATCATTTCTAGAGATTCTTCTATCATTATGAATACCACAATGGGTCAAAAAGAAATTGCACAAACAGCAATGCAAGAAAACACTCGAATTGTAGAAAAAAATATTGATAATCAATTTGAAAACAATAGATATATGTTGATAGTTTTATTTATTTTAATTGGAGTAGTTATTTTATTAGTGATTTTATCTTTTTTTAATAAGGGGCCTAAAACTGTTTATTTAAAACCAAAAGGCACACCAAACAATAATTCTACAGAACCATCTAACAACCTAGAAAATTCCACTACACTTGATCAATCTGTTGATAATACAGAACAAGCAGCAAAAACAGACGTTTCTAGTACAATTAATACAAGCCCCACTACTGCGTATGCTGATGATAGCGTTATTCAGTCAGACTTAAAAAATATCAGGCAATCAGCTGTAAAAATGAGCGTTGGCCAAAAGCAAGGAGCATCTCAAATTGTAAAAGATTGGCTTGATGACGGTGGAAACACTAGTGATGACCAAACAGACAACAAACAAGAAGAAAATGAGGAGTAAATAAATGACTACTATAAACAATTTATCTGGTTTGGATAAAGCTGGACTTCTTTTTCAAATGTTAGGTGAATCTTTAGCTTTAACCTTGTTTAATGATATGACAGAGTCTGACCTTTTAAAAATTAGAATTAGATCTAAAGAGTTGAAAAATATACCAGTTTCAATTAAGAAAGAAGTCTTAGAAGAGTTTTATTTTAAATTATTATCTAATCAAAACAAGCATGTTGAACAAGAAAATAATGAAGCATTATTTGAATTTTTAAACAAACTAAATAATGAGCAATTTTTCTATTTATTAGCTAATGAATCAAGCAGAGTCATTGCTTTAGCTGTAGATCAGGTTTCAGATACTAAAAAACAGAATTTTTTTAATCGTATAGAAGACCCATTACAAAAAAATGAAGTCATTATGGAGATAGGAAACCTTGATAATATTCCCTTGGAGGCTGTTGTTACTATTGCAAATGACTTAAAGCAGAAAGTTGCTTTTTTACCTGCTCCTAAAGAATTTTCAAGAGGTGGTGGAGAAAGTATGGCAAAAATTTTATCTCAAATGGATGCAGATGAAGCGCAGCAATATCTTGACCAAATTCAAGTAGATGATATTGAGCTATATAATGATATAAAGCAATATTATTTGACTTTTGAAGATTTGTTAAATATGCCAGAACATTTAATGAAGGATTTTTGGATGAACCCAGATGTTGATCCAGATAATCTTGCAAAAGCCTTGCGAAGTTATGATGAAGAGGTTATCAATGCAATAGTTGCATATCTACCAAAAAGAAAGCAAGCTATGTTTACAGCAATAGACAAACCAATTTCTAAAAAAGACATTCGCTCAGCTAGAGCTCAGCTTGTTACATTAGCAAGAAATTTAGTTGATGATGGGCAGTTTAGTATGGATGATATTTTTGGTCAAGAAGAATTAGAATAGGATTTTAAAAAGATATATAAAAAAAGGAGATAATTGTTATCTCCTTTTTTTATTATGATTATAATATTTATATATTAATTTAAAACACTAATTATTTAATACCGCATTTACTAATAGCACCACATCTAACACATTGAGAATACTATCTTGATTCATATCAGCACAACCATTATAACAGTCTCCACCATCAAGACATAGCACATTATTCACTGTTAAAACTACATCTAAAACATTTAAATTTTGATCACCATTTATATCTCCTTGTAGTATACATGGCGCCTCATCATCAACAATTTGCCCATTTAGAATCGTAATATTTTCATATAGTTGATATTCACTTATGCCACCATCTGCAAACCAAGCTTTAGCGACATAGTTTCCATCTGCTAATACCTCGCCAGCTGCATCAGTAATTTGATCTGGCAAAACATGGCTAAAGGTTGTGCCGTCTAAGTAGGTATGTTCTGTAGCAAACATATTTCCAAAATAATAACATGGACCATCTTCTGTGCAAATTTGAAATTGTTTAAACCAAGGTAAATTACCTTCTTGATCAATATAATCTAATGTCCATGTATTCGTTGAACCATCATATGTGAAATTTGATAATTCACAATCTATATTTCCATTTTGGTTTTGTGTAGTAAGAAGTGCTAGACCAGGTGAAGTTTGATCTTTAATGTCAATCGAAATATCTAGTCCATCCAAACCTGCCTCAACGGTTACTCCAAGCATTATATAGCCTTGAAACGAATTTGGCCAAGTTCCCCAATCAGGATCATTAACAATAGTTGATAATGCGGTAGAAGCTTGCATGTTATTACCATTAGTATTCACGCTTACATTTCCAATATTTTCAAAATTATCTACCTCTCCAGTTTGTAAATCACCAGTAATTTTATAAACACCTGAAGTTAATTGTCCAAATGCTCCATCAGCATATCCCACTGCATATGCTACAGCATTTTCAGCTTCTGGATTTACAATTGCGACTCCATACAAATACCACGGGCCAAAAAAACCACCAGTATCGCAACAGCCTCCATTAAGACCCATAGAGACATAAGCATTATTTTCATTATATGTAGCTCTTAAGTTAGTTATATCTTGTCCTGAACCTGTTTCACCGGTATCATCTTCTGCTAAAATTGCATAATAACCACTAGGGGGTGGAAACGAATTGTTTTCATTATATGGAGTTTGAGATACTATCATTCTACCATAGTCATATCCTAATGCCTCTGAATCGACAGTGGCAGAAACATACCAAGACACATCTTGAGAACCATCATTATTGATTATACTTTCCCAAGTATTTTCATATCCTTGCTCAGTCATAGGAGTTGCTTGAGCGCTTTGCCAGCTATTTTGTCCATCTGTAGATAAATATACTTGACCTTCAGGATTTGCTAATGCAAGCTCAGGAGCAATATCTACATTGACCACGAATTCTTCTCTAGGCGCAGTAGATGCTAAGTTTTCAATAAATTCATTTCGAGTTTGCATCTCTTGATACATTTTTTTTGCTTCCATTGCTTGTTTCCATATCAATGCAAATGCATCTTTCGCAACAGATGTGTTTACCATCTCAGAAGGCAACAATTCTTCTGTGGCATGCTTGTTAGTTTTTTGATTTACCCCAAACAAGCATGTTATGGTTAATAAAATAAATATTTTTTTCATTTTTGCTCCTATAATATTATGATTACATGAAAGTTATAAAGAATAAGTATTTAATACAAAATTTTTTGTGATGAATTTAACATATTATTATTTACTATTTCTAATAGCATTTTTAGCAGCACTTAATCTAGCTATTGGCACCCGATAAGGCGAACAACTAACATAATTTAAATTAATATCATCAAAAAAATAAACTGATTTTGGATCACCACCATGTTCACCACAAACTCCTATTTTAATTTTAGGCTTAGATTTTCGACCTTTTTCTGCCGCTAATTTTACAAGTTGCCCAACCCCGTTCTGATCTATTGTTTTAAATGGGTCATCTAATAATATATTATTATCAAAATAATCCTGAATAAAACTACCTATATCATCTCTTGAAAAGCCAAACGTAGTTTGGGTTAAATCATTGGTTCCAAAAGAGAAAAAATCAGCCGTTTGAGCAATTTTATCTGCTGTTAAGCATGCTCTTGGAAGCTCAATCATTGTACCCAGTTTATACTTAAGTTTTATATTAAATTTTGCATTTAATTTTTTTGCTATTCTATCCACAATCATTTTTTGATTTTCAAATTCACCAACTGTACTAATTAATGGAATCATTATTTCAGGGTTAGGCTTCACACCCTCTTTAATTAGTTTTGCACAAGCAGAAAAAATTGCTTCAACTTGCATTTCTGTAATTTCAGGATATGAAATCGCCAACCTACAACCACGATGACCTAACATTGGATTTATTTCAAATAAATCTATAATTCTATTAATAATTTCTTTTGCAGATATTTTCATATTTTCTGCTAAAGATTTAATTAGTGAAGTATTTTTTTGTGAGGGTAAAAATTCATGTAAAGGCGGATCAAGCAAACGAATTGTTACAGGCATTGGCGCCATCTCTTTTAAAATTTTGTAAAAATCTTTTTTTTGATAAGGCAAAAGTTCCATTATAGCACTTTTTCTATCATCATTCGAATGTGATAAAATCATTTTTTGTACGCTTCTAATTCTTTTTTTATCAAAAAACATATGTTCAGTTCTGCACAAGCCAATACCTTGTGCACCTAACAGTTTTGATAGAGCCGCATCTTTTGGGTTGTCTGCATTAGTTCTAATCTCTAAACGTTTAAATTTATTTGTTAAGGTCATTAATTTTAAAAAGTATTTATTTTGAAAAAAATTTGATTTAACTAATTTTAACTTTTTATCATAAATTAAACCTTCAGTACTATTAATAGTTAACCAGTCACCTTCTTTATAAATTGAATTATTAATAGTAACAGTTTTCTTTTTTAAGTCTATATTTAAGTTAGAGCAACCTACAATACAAGCTTTGCCCCAACCTCTTGCTACAAGAGCAGCATGTGAAGTCATTCCCCCCTTTGCTGTTATAATCCCTTGAGACACATGCATTCCTTGCACATCTTCAGGTGATGTTTCGTGCCTTACTAAAAGTACTTTTTTATTTTTTTTGTGCCATAATTCAGCATCAGATGCAGTGAACACAATTTGACCACAAGCACCACCAGGACTTGCTGGCAAACCGGATTCTATTGGTGAGTTAATTTTTTCTGTTTCAGGGTCTACTTTTGGATGCATTATTTCATCAATATTTTTTGAGACAATTCGATCTAATACTTCTTTTTGAGAAATTAGTTTTTTTTCATTCATTTCTATTGCAATTTTAATTGCTGCTTCACCAGTTCTTTTCCCTGACCTAGTCTGTAACATCCAAAGATTTCCAGATTCGATTGTAAATTCAACATCTTGCATGTCTTTATAATGCTTTTCTAGTTTGTTTTTTATGCTTATCAATTTTTTATATATCACAGGCCATGTTTTTTGTAATGTTTTATTTTTTTTAGTTTGCAATGTTTTGCTAGATTCATTGATTGGCTGAGGAGTTCTAAGGCCCGCCACCACATCTTCTCCCTGCGCATTTTCAAGCCACTCTCCATATAAGTTATCATTACCGTTAGATGGATTTCTAGTAAATGCAACTCCGGTTGCTGAAGTTTTACCCAAATTACCAAATACCATAGCCTGTACATTGACAGCTGTACCCCAATCATGCGGAATATTTTCAATATTTCTGTACTGTATAGCTCTTTTTCCATTCCAAGATTTAAAAACTGCTTCTATTGCTCCCCACAGTTGCTCTTCACATGTATCAGGGAAATTAACCTTGAATTGTTTTTTTATTTCAATTTTAAACTTTTTAATTAAATATTTTAAATCATCAGAAGACAAATCATAATCATATTGAATAGATTTAGCAGATTTGTAATTTTCTAAAATATTTTCCAACTTCTCTCTAATATGAATACCTTTTTTTTGTTCAGCCTTTTCCATTACAACATCTGAATACATCATAATCAATCTTCTATATGAATCATATACAAAACGAGGATTATTAGTTTTATTAATTAATCCAGGTATTGTTTTGCTAGTTAATCCAATGTTAAGTACTGTCTCCATCATTCCTGGCATAGACACTTTTGCTCCAGACCTAACAGATAGCAATAAGGGATTTTCCTGATCACCAAATTTTTTTAGCATCACCCGTTCTACGTTTTTTAAAGATTTTGTAATATTTTTTTTAATTGAGGGCGTTAGCGAAGCATTTTTTAAAAACAAGTTACATACAGATGTAGTGATTGTAAATCCAGGTGGCACAGGGATATTTAAACTTGACATCTCAGCTAGATTGGCACCTTTACCACCTAATAAGTTTATTTGAGAAGCATCACCCTCATTAATGCCTTTTCCAAATAAATAAACGTATTTCATATTTTAAATTTTCTTAAATTTGATTAGATTTGTGTGATATAATCTACATAAATGGATTATATTTAGTTATATTTTTTTACCATGCAGATAAATATTAAAGGAGTTTAAATTGGAAATAGAAAGAATGAATAAAGGTCAGTGGGGCAAGTTAAGGGCTTTTTTTGATCTCAAAACATCTGACGGGTTTATTATAAAAGGATTTAAATTAGTTGAAGGCATAAGCGGTCTATTTGTTGGTATGCCTAGCACACAAGGTAAAGATGGTGAATATTATGATACAGTATTTGCTGATAAAGATTTACGTGATGAGCTACAACAAGTAGCTTTAAGAGCATATGGCCAAGAAAGTATGAATATGCCCGAACCTAGCGAACCAAATACAGAGGAAGCTCATGTTTCATCTAATTTGGAATCAACAAAAAATACAGAATTCTCTGATGACGACATTCCTTTTTAGCCTCTAGGTGCAATATGTTTAAATTCCTTTTTTCATCCATAGGTCAAAAAATTCAGATTGCTTTTTCTGGTTTAGCTTTAGCAGTATTTTTGCTATTTCATTTATTTAATAATCTAGTACTATTTACAGGTGCAGAAAATTTTAATAACATGGTTAGCTTCTTAAAAAGTATTCATATTTTAGTAAGAATTCTTGAAGTTGGATTAGTTGCTATTATTTTATTGCACATAATTAATGCAATAATCACTACAGTTAAAAACAGAAAAGCTAATAATGGTAAATATGCAGTTACTGCTAATACTGCGTCTCAATCATCAAGAACTATGATTTGGTCAGGCATGACCATTTTATTTTTCTTTATCATCCATTTAAGATATTATTGGTATACATTTCAAAATATGGCAAAAGATGCAGATTTTTTTGAGGTGATGCTAAGAAATGAATTTGGTTATTTAGGACATACACCAACAGCAATTTTTTATATTATAGCAATAATATTGATAGCTTCTCATCTTAAGCATGGCTTTGTTTCTGTATTTAAAACTATTGGATTGCCATCAAAATACAGAGATCAAATTATACATTATTTAGCATTCATTTTTTGGGCGATTATACCTTTTGGTTTTATTTTAGTTGTGCTATATATACAGTACCTATCTAAACTATAAACGTGCAAATCGTGTATTTACTTTTAAGTTAATTTTTATTAAATTACAGTATAAAAAAAAGAGAGAAATAAAATAGAAAACTTTAGATTAAAGTCAAATGAACCTAGCGGTCCTTTAAAAGATAAATGGACTAACCATAAATTTTCAATGAACTTAGTTAACCCAGCTAATAAACGAAAATATAATGTTATTGTTGTTGGAACCGGATTAGCTGGTGCTTCAGCATGTGCTACGCTTGGTGAATTAGGGTATAATGTTGATGCTTTTTCTTTCCATGAATCTCCTAGAAGAGCTCACAGTATTGCGGCGCAAGGTGGCATTAATGCTGCTAAAAATTATAGAAATGACGGTGATAGTATTTTTAGATTATTCTATGATACTATTAAAGGAGGTGATTATAGATCTAGAGAATCCAATGTATATAGGCTAGCTGAAATTAGTAATAATATTATTGACCAATGCGTTGCACAGGGTGTGCCATTTGCCAGAGAGTATGGTGGCTTATTAGACAATAGATCTTTTGGAGGAGCCCAAGTATCTAGAACTTTTTATGCAAGAGGTCAAACAGGACAACAGCTATTACTTGGTGCATATTCTGCATTAGCAAGACAGATGCATTTACAAAAAGTGCGGTTCCATTCAAGAACCGAAATGGTAGATTTAATTGTTATTGATGGACAGGCAAAAGGTATTGTTACTAGAAACATTTTAGATGGTTCAATACAAGCTCATTTAGCAGATGCGGTAGTTTTGGCAACAGGAGGTTATGGTAATGTATTTTACTTATCAACTAATGCGATGGCTAGCAACGTTACAGCTACATGGAGAGCACATAAAAAAGGTGCATTTTTTGCTAATCCAAGTTTTTGCCAAATACATCCAACATGTATCCCAGTATCAAGTGACCATCAATCTAAACTGACATTAATGAGCGAAAGTTTGAGAAATGATGGCAGAGTATGGGTTCCTAAGAAAAAAGGCGACAATAGAAATCCAAAAGATATTCCTGATAATGAAAGAGATTATTACTTAGAGCGTATTTATCCATCATTTGGAAATTTAGTGCCAAGAGACGTAGCTTCTAGACGTGCTAAAGAGATGTGTGATATGGGGCATGGAGTTGGAGAAACAGGTTTAGCTGTATATTTAGATTTTGAAGATGCAATAAATAGACTTGGTGAGTCTACAGTTGCAGCAAAATACGGTAATTTATTTGATATGTATAAGCAAATCACTGGAGAAAACCCATATAAAACGCCAATGAAAATTTATCCAGCCATTCATTATACTATGGGAGGTTTATGGGTAGATTATAATTTAATGAGTAATTTGCCAGGACTTTTTGTAATTGGAGAAGCTAATTTTTCAGATCATGGAGCAAATAGATTGGGTGCCAGCGCTTTAATGCAGGGCTTAGCAGACGGATATTTTATTGCTCCAAATTGTGTTGGAAATTATTTGGCTACTCAAAAACCCATAGATTGCAATTTAAGTCATCCAATAGTATCAGATGATATTCATAATGCCAAAACTTTTTTTGACAAATTAATCAATACCAAGGGAAAATATTCAGTTGATGAAATACATAAAAAATTAGGACGCCTAATGTGGGACTATGTTGGAATGGCCCGAAATGAAAAAGGGTTAAAGTTTGTGTATGATGAAATTCAAATACTCAAAGATTTATTTTACAATGATATTAATATTCCAGGAACACAAACTTTTAATCCAGAGTTAGAAAAAGCAGGAAGGCTAGGCGATTTTTTAGAGCTTGGGCAATTAATGGCTCTTGACGCATTAGATAGAAATGAATCATGTGGAGGGCACTTTAGAGAAGAATACCAAACTGCAGAAAATGAAGCTAAAAGAAATGATGATGATTATGCTTATGTTTCAGCCTGGGAATATAATAAAGATATAAATAAATCTCAGTTACATAAAGAAAATTTAGATTTCAAAGAAGTACAGTTAACTTCAAGGAGTTATAAGTAATGCAATTAAATCTTGAAATATGGAGACAAGTAGATAATAAAACCGAAGGATTTTTAGAAAAACATAAATTAGAGGGTGTTACTGGTGACATGTCTTTTTTAGAAATGTTAGATTTGTTAAATAATAAACTTGTTAAAGAAAACAAAGAAGTGATAGCATTTGATCATGATTGCAGAGAAGGTATATGTGGAACTTGTGGTGTTGTTATTAATGGCCGTCCTCATGGACCTATTTCTGGCGTAACAACTTGCCAATTACATATGCGAAGTTTCAATGATGGCGACACGATTATAATAGAGCCATGGAGAGCCAAATCTTTTCCTGTCATTAAGGATCTATCTGTAGATAGAACTGCATTTGATAGAATTATTGCCTCTGGTGGATATGTGTCTGTTTCTACAGGCCAAGCAACAGAAGCAAATGCTACGCCGATACCCAAAGAAGATGCAGATGCTGCATTTGAATCTGCAACATGTATTGGTTGTGGTGCATGTGTTGCATCATGTAAAAATTCTTCTGCTATGTTATTTGTAGGAGCAAAAGTTACCCACCTTGCATTATTACCACAAGGACAAACGGAAAGACCTAACAGAGCTTATAATATGGTAAATAAAATGGACGAAGAAGGGTTTGGAAATTGCACTAATACGGGAGCCTGTGAAGTTACATGCCCTAAAAATATCTCAATTGAGAATATTGTAACTTTAAATAAAGAATATATTAAATCAAACTTAAGCTAATTTTCTAGAGTAAAGTTAAATGGCATTGAAAGTGGAACTCCAACTTTTTGCCTACCTTGCCTAGCTGGTCGCCATTTAGATTTTTTAATAACATTAATACAAACTTGATCTAAACATGGCACTGATTGTAGTATCTCAATTGAAGATTGATCAACTGCCCCAGTTTCATCTACCCAAAAAGACACAACAACTGTACCTTCAATTCCTGCTTGTTTACATATATCAGGATATTTAGGTTTTAAAGCTTTTTTAGGTGTAGGCGCTTGATCATATTGAACCCACTTTGGTCTATTAGATGAAGATGGAGGTGGAGGCGGAGCTCCCCAATCACCAAAACTTTCTATATCTGTATCCATAAAGTCTAATGTATCAATTTCAGCTTCTTCATCAGCTTCAATTGGAATAGATGGCCTTGCACTCTTAAATTGTTGCTGCTGCTGCAATGGCTTAACTATTTCAACATTTAAAATTTCTGTAAATTCAGCCTCTTCAAAAATCATTTCACCCTCAACGACTTTTGGGAAAGCATAAAATAATATGACTAAAACACTCAACACAATGGCACTTATTTCTCGAATACGTAGTTTATATGTTATTTCAAAATAATCTTTTCTCATTATTAATTACTCAATTTTTTAGCAGCGTAACTCAACTTTAAAGCATTTGCCTGTCTACATTCTGTATGAATTTGTTGAATCAATTCCATTGTTGTATTTTGATCTGATTTAAATTGAACTACCATTTTTCCAGGATCAACACTAGATTCTAGTTTAAATTTTAAGATTTCACTTACATCATCAACATTGCTAAGCGTTTGGTCATCAACACATACACTTCCATCTTTTGTTTGCCAAATATAAATCACATTTTTTCTATTTTCTAATTTTTCTATTTTTTTTGCACTTGGATCTTGCACCTTTAATCCATCAAAGGTTTTCATTACGGTTGTAACCATAAAGAATATTAAAAGCATAAAAATAATATCTGGTAGAGATGCAGTTGAAACGGTAGACTTTTGTCTTGGCTTACTATTAATATTCATTTATTATGACTCCACTACTGAAATCTTTTTACAAGAAGCCTGTTTTAATTGGTCTAGTACTTTCAAGAATATTTGGTACTGCGCTTTTTCATCTGTTATTACTACAAAAATGGGTTGCTTTGGTTTTCCATCTTTTCCTAAACCAGGTCGAGACGCTTGAAATTCTTGCACTTTGTTTTTAGAGCTTTCTTCAATTTGTTCAATGCTCATGATTTCGCCATCAAATAAAACTTGACCAGTTGACCTCACAAGTATTTTTACAATTTCATCTGCGTCTCTAGGAGAAGGGTCAGATTCATATGGTGGGAGTATCATAGTTAAACCTTCCCCAGGATCAATTGTAGTTGTTACTAAAAAAAACACTAGTAATAAAAAAGCTATATCAGCCATAGAAGATGAATTTATTTCATCAACTTCTCTTCTTTGTTTAATTATCATTTACTTTTTAATTTTTTCTACTGATGATAAAAATAAATTAACAGATTTTTGGATTGCTATTACTTTGTTATCAATGATATATAATACAGTATTTTGTAATAATTGCAAAATAACTGCCACAACCAATCCAAATGCTGTAGTAAGAAGTGCTTGAGAAATACCTTCCGCTACAATTTTAGCACTAATATTATCTGCAGCTGCAATTGCATCAAATGCACTTACCATCCCCCAAACCGTACCAAGGAAACCAAGCATAGGTGCTGTTGCAATACATAGAGCTATCCAGGTCATATTTTTTTCTAGAGATGACATTTCTACATTTGCTCTAGAATCTATTGCTTTTTCAACACCATCAACACCTTTTTTAATATTGTTTAATCCAACTAGCAATAAATTAGCGATTGGACCTTGACCTTTTTCACACATATTTTGAGATTCAAGAGCACCAGAAGTATCAAGTGTTTCAGTAACCTCAGTTGCAAAGTCTTCACCCCATTTAGACGAAGAAATTAAATGCATTAATCGTTCACCTACAAATACCAAACCCACAATGAAAATTGCCAAAATTGGCCACATAAAATTTCCACCATTTATAAATAATTCTACCATAACTGTCTACTCCTACCTTGTTTATTTAAAATTTAATCTATTTTTAGTTTTAGATATTAATATTTTTTCCTTTTTATCACAATATTTATTTATTTTCTAAATGCATCACAGCTGAATTAATTTGATTATCAATAATACTTTTAATTTTATAGCTTTCATTCTTACCCCACTGTGCATTTACAATTTCTGATAAAATCTCAATTTTCATATATGGCCATAATTCAGATAAATTATCATTATATTCAACATCTTTTTGTGTTAACCACTTTTCAAACTCTTCTATTTTGATTAATTGAATATTTTGTTTATTTTTTTCAAAATTTTCTTTTAAAAGCATGTATAAATCTTCAACGGAATCGATTGGTATTTCATGCTTTATTTCATTTGCATATGTAAATATTGGCCTTTTTGTATTCAATCGGATTTCACTATTTAAGTATTCAATATATTTTTGATTTAGCTTTATTTCTTCATCTGGCCAAATCCCTCCTCCTCCATATACAATTCTTCCATTTTTTGTATAATGTAAAGTTTTATTATTTAGCGTTGTATCTTCGATGGCTTCTTCTTTATAATATTCACCAATTCCTTCATCATATTTTCTTTGAATTAATCTACCTGCTGGAGTAAAGTACTGCGCTACAGTTATTCTTGCAGCTGATCCATCTTCAAGTGAATATTGTCTTTGCACTAAACCCTTACCAAAGCTTCTTTCACCTATTACGTGCCCCCTATCTAAATCTTGTATTGCACCAGACACAATTTCACTAGCACTGGCTGATCCATTATTAATTAAGATTGCAAGTGGATATTTAATGTCTGAGAAATGTTCGCTTGCATAAAACACATCATTAGCATTTCGTAATTTACCTTCAGTATAAACAATAGTATCAAAAGAATTAATAAACATGTCAACTATTTCAACCGCTTGATCTAATAAACCTCCTCCGTTATTTCGTAAATCTAAAATTAATTTATTCATTCCATTTAGCTCTAAATTATTAATTTCAAATTTAAGCTCTTCAGCTGTGTTGCTAGCAAACCGGTTTATCTTAACATAACCAATATCAGGACCGACCATATAGGAAGCAATAATGCTTGTAATAGGTATTTTATCTCTAATTAATTTTACATCAAATGGCTCTCTATCTTGTCTTAATATTTTTACAATTACGGAACTACCCTTTTCTCCTCTTAGTTGTTTTACCACATCTTCAGTTTTAATTTTATATGCTGATTTACCATCTATTTCTATAATTTTGTCCCCAGATTGAATGCCTGCTCTATCTGAGGGTGTACCAGGAATAGGAGATATAACAGTAATATAACCATTTAGCATGCTGTATTCGATTCCTATACCCTCAAACTCACCTGCTAATTGTTCAGAAACAACCTTAATTTCATCATTGCTTATATATTTTGAGTGTGGATCAAGCTCTTCTAAAAATCCTCGAATTGCCCCTTCTAATGCTTTTGTCATATTTACTTCTTCAAAGTAACCGTCTTGAACTAATCGAATTACTTGAGTCAGTGTTTTGAGCTTCACATATGGATCATTTTCATCATCACTTTTAAAAGCTATCAAAAAAATTATAGATATGATAATGATATATATATATTTTATTTTTCTCATTTATGTAAAATTACAATATTATTTTATATATTAGAAGTTTGTAATAATAAAAAGTTCAGAATAAATGTCATCTAAAAAATTTATAAATATTAAAGGCGCTAAAGCACATAACCTAAAAAATATAAATTTAAAAATTCCAAGAGATCAATTAGTTGTTATCACAGGCTTATCGGGATCAGGGAAATCATCCTTAGCTTTTGATACAATTTATGCAGAAGGACAAAGAAGATATGTAGAATCTTTGTCATCATATGCAAGACAGTTTATTGGCATCATGGATAAACCCGAAGTTGATTACATTGATGGGTTGTCACCCGCTATATCTATTGATCAAAAATCAACTTCTAGAAACCCAAGATCTACTGTTGGTACAGTAACAGAAATTTATGATTACTTAAGATTATTATTTGCTAGAATTGGACAACAGCATTGTATTAAGTGTAATGATGTTATTACAAAGTATACACCTCAAGATATTGCAGAATATATAAGCACATTACCAGATCAATCTAAATTAATAATTATGAGCCCTATTGCTAGAAAAAAGAAGCAGAACTTCAAACCTATTTTACAAACTTATTTAAAAGAAGGTTTTATACGTGCAAGAATAAATGGAAAAATAGAAGATATTGCTACAATTTATGATAGAATGTCTTCAAGAAAACAATATACTATTGAAATAGTAATTGATCGTATAATTACTAAAGATAATATTTATGATCGTCTCATTCAATCTTTGGAATTAGCATATAAAGTAGGAAAAGGGTCACTTATTATTAATTTGGATGAAGCTGATTATTCATATAGTGAAAATTTATATTGTTTTAAAGATGATATAGAATATAAAGAATTACAGCCAAGCAGTTTTTCATTTAATTCTCCATTAGGCGCATGCAGCACCTGTGATGGATTAGGAACATCTTTTGAAATTGATCCAGATTTAGTCATTCCTGATAAGAGAAAAAGTCTACAAGAGGGCGCTATAGAACCATTAGGTATACAGCCTAATGGGAAATATTATGGTAATTTATTAATTCATCTATCTGACAAATTAAAATTTTCTTTTTCTACACCTTGGAAAAATTTGACTCTTGAACAACAGCAAATTTTACTTTTTGGTTCTAAAAAATATCGCTGGGAAGGCGTTATTAAACGACTTAAAAGAAGATATAATCAATCAAGAT
>MDTD01021900.1_pt1 | contig 16575 bp, 15 predicted proteins | sample 811221 | NCBI WGS metagenome assembly MDTD01 (sample SAMN05326646, study PRJNA326480) | marine metagenome | isolation source: seawater | place: Pacific Ocean: South West | collected 2011 | reverse complement strand
TCTTGTTTGCGTGTCCATTCTTCGCCGTGATTGACGCTCATGCGGGCTCAGACGTCGCCGAGGAAGCGGCCGCCGAGCTCGCGACCGAGCTTGCGACGCAGCTCGGCGATGGGCCGCTACCAGCGGCACACTCTGAGGTGACGACGGCGATGTCGCGCGCGTACCTCGCGATCAACGAACGAATGAAGCCGAAGCGGGTCGTCGGCGGCGCCGTTGCCGTCGCCATCCTCCTCGACTTCAAAAGCGAGGGTGGGCGCGCGGTTGTCCACTGTGCAAACGTCGGCGACGCGCGCGCCGTCCTGTGCCGTGAGCACGGAGGCGTCCGCCTCTCGCGTGACTTTAAGCCGTTCGACGACGACGAGTACCGCGATCCTCGGACCCGGCCGCCCCACACTACGCGGCGCGAGCATCTTCCTGTCGAGTATTATCGTTCCGCTTCGCCCACCACGGCAGGTACGATCGCATCCTGTCTCTCGGCGGCTTCGTATCACTGCGCGACGGGGGTCGCGTCTGCGACGACCTCGCGCTCACGCGGGCGCTCGGCGACCTCCACCTTGCGAGGTACATTGAGCCCGTCGCGCATTGCAACTCGGTCGAGATTGACGTCATCGACTGCCCGTTCGTCGCGGTCTGCTGCGACGGGGTGTGGGACGTCCTCTCGGACCAACAGGCGGTGGATGCCGTCCTCGCGACCGCCCCGGAGTACGAACGCGGCGCCGCGGCGCTTCGCGACCTTGCGTTCCTGCACGGGTCGACAGACAACGTCGGCTGCCGCCACTGCCACGTCGCGCAGACGCCACCACTTAAACTGACCCCACGCACCTACCTCTCCAGGTGAGCGCGATGGTGATCGACCTGAGCCGCATTGCGGAGTGAGCCACCGTATATGGTATAAACTCACTCCGCGTCCCGTTTATAAACGCACTACCTTCGGCGGCATTTGCGGCGGCGGGGCGGCGGCGGACCACGCAGCGATGTCGAGGGACCCGCCGAGTCGGGTCTCGAGCTCGCGGACGGCGTCGAGCGTCACAGCGAGCACGGAGTTGCGCACGAGGTCGTACACGGTCGCACGCGATGAAGTTGTGACGTGCGTGCCGAGTAGGGCGCGTGACGCGAGCTCGAGGTTGAGCTGCCGCTGGCTGTCCACATTGTTGCTGCACACGATCATCGTCCGGTGCGGGCCAGGCTCGAGCCCAAGCGCGCGCAGCTGCGTGAGCAGGTCCTTCGTCTTCGGCCGAGACAGCCCGGCATCGTCCAGCACGAGCAGCGCACCGCGTCGGTACTTGTCCGAGAGCGCGACGCGCAGCCCGAGCTGCACCACGCTGCGCTGCAGCGGGTACGACCAGTCGCGCGGCCGCTTCGGGTGTGCATTGCCGCCGCCCTTCCACTGCGGCGCGCGGATCGACCCCTGGCGCGAGCGGCCTTGGCCCTTCTGGGGCCGCGGCTTCCGCCCGCCACCCTTGACCTCCGCGCGGCTTTTCGTCTTGGCGGTGCCCTGACGGCGGCCAGCGCGCTGCCACGTCACCACGCGGTGCACGATGTCGGGCCGCAGAGGCATCGCCCAAACATCGGAGCGCAGCTGCACAAGCCCGCCTCGCACCGCCGGCCGTTCCCACGACGAAACCCAGGCCTCGACATACGGAGCGAGCGTCTCGGGGATGGCAGGCAGCAGGCGCTCCTCGTGTTTGTCATCGCGACGCCGGTTCACCTGCTGGAAGGGCCGGCGAAGCTCCCACGGGATGTCTGACTTGATCGTCTGCACGCCGCGGGCCAAAGAATTGAGCCGCGTCGCCGCGAGCCGGGAGACGCGGCAGAGCATGCGGCAGGGGAGCAGCAGGCGGGTAGGAATTGGCCTACAGTAGCTCTACGAGACTACTCTCCTTCGCGAAAAAGTCCTTCCTTCCGCGCGGACTGCCAGGAATTCCCAGGCGTGTAGGCTGATGTTAGACGACCTTCGGTTGGCGATTGCGCTTCGCGGCGCGCTCCGCACGGAGGACCGGCGTGTGTACGAGCAGGAGCTGCAGGAGTGGGAGCTGGCGCCCGGCTTCTGCAGCGCGTTGCTCCGGCTGTATGCAAGCCCGCCCGCGCAGTTCGGTGTGCCGGAGCGGCTGCTCGCGGTGCTCTGCCTGAAGAATGCGGTGGCTCGGCGGTGGCAGCACCGTGGCGTCGATGAGGGCAGCGGTGGCCTCGCCGACAGCGAAAAGGCGGCGGTCCGTGCCGCGCTGCTCGCGGCGCTCGACGAGCCCGAGGCACAGCTGGCGGCTCAACTGCTGCTCGTGCTGGCACAGGTGGCGCGCCTGGATGGCCTGGCCGCGTGGCCAGAGCTCATGCCATCGCTACTGCATGCAGCGGCGCGCACGGCACCACGCGACGCGGCGCGCGGTACCTTCGCGCTGTTCCGCGTGGTGAAAATGCAGGCGTCGCGCCGGCTGCTCGTCCACCGCAAGCAATTCATTGTTCTCGCGGCCGAGCTGAGCCCGCGTCTGCAGCCGCTCCGCGCTCGCCTCCATGGCCTGCTGCAGGCCATCCGCTGCCGCTCTCTGCACGAGGCCGCCGCGTGGCTTTGCGGCGGCGACGGCAGCGGCGGCGACGGCGCACCAGCGGTCGGGGTGGAGGCGGCGCTCGCGCTGTGCAAGCTCGACCGCCAGCTCCTATCGGCGGGGTGGGCGCAGCTTCACGGCAGCGCGGAGGCGTGCGCGCTGCTCCGGGAGTGCGCTGGGCTGCCTCCTGCGGACCCGGGAGCCTCACCTAGTCTGCCGGATGGCACACGCCTCACGTGTCCTGGAGCTCACGCCGCAGGTACGTTGAACTCCTCGCAGCGGCGGACGCCGAGCAGCGGCGGCTGGCGGCGGCGGCGCCACACACGGCGTGTCGAGTTCTGCAGCCGCTTTTGCTGCAGCTGGCGAAGCTTCTTCTCGAGGTGCGCTCTCCCTGAGCAAGGCCCGCTTTCGTGCGCCGTGCGTGCGCGCCCCCACCCTCTTTTTCCTGGCTGGGTTTTTCTCTGTGTAGGTGCAAGAGCTCCACCCTCTCGCCTTTGGGAGTTTCGTGCCGCGACTCATCGCCGTCGCGCACGAACAAGTCATTACAAGGCTGGAAGCGCGGCCGCCAGGCGCCACCGACGCTGGTGATAACGGAGGAGGCGACGCGGCGCCGGCGGATGGAGGTGGCGACGGTAGCAAGTACACGGTGCGGCTGATGCTCCTCCTGCGAAACACGCTGTGTTGCTCATCGTACGACGCCGGCGGGCGCTTGCCCCACGCCGTTGCGCCCGCCGCCGCGCGTGCGTCGTACTTTGCATCGCCGGCACTCACGCAGCTCTGTGTCGCTCTTGTCAGGCACCGCTTGCACCACACCGTGCATCCCATTGTTCTCAAATCTCACATCCTGCGTCGCCGCCGGCAGCCGCGGGCTCCTGCTCACCGCCGAGGACGTGTCCGCATTCGAAGCAGAGCCCGAGGGCTCGGTCTTCGAGGAAGGCCTCGTGCGCGAGGCGAGCTCCCCGGCTTCCTCCCTGGCGTCCTCCCAGCCTCCCCAACACCGTCCAACGGACGACCCCCGGGACGCACCCTGCCGCGACAGGTCGACTCGCTGCGGAAGTGCGCCGAGAGCTGCCTGCACTCGCTCGCCGAGGTGGTCGAGTGCGCACAACCCGTGCAGGCCGCCGTACTTGATCTCGCTCAGCACGCCGCTGGGCGTGCGCCGGGCGCGTCACTCGAGCATTTGCTCGCGCTCGACGCTTCCTTCGCGGCGCTCGGCCTCGTGATCACGGCGGGCGCCGCGCAAAGCATCGCCTCCCCTGAGCAGATTACGCGGGTCCTCTCCGCCCTCCAAGAGCACTGCGCCGCCTCCTCCCCCGACCACGCCCACCTCCTCCGCCGTCGCGCCGCGTGGCTCCTGGGCTACGTCCTACGCCTGCCGCAGTACACAGCTCTCGGCGCCGGTGCTAGCGCAGCCGTCGCACCGGCTGCGTCGGCGGCGCCGCTGCTCACGGCGGATGGCGGCTCGGCGGCGGACAGCGCGGCGGGCGGCGTCGCGCTGTGGTCATGGCGTGCTCGCTGACCTGGGAGCCACCTCGCACCTCTCACTCCCGACATTTCACCATCTTGCCACTCCCGTAAAGGTATGGCATTCTCACTCAGTTGCTTGGCGACGCCCACCTCGGCGTCCGCCTCACTGCTGCGGCGGCACTCCGCCAAACGGCCCGAAGCCATGACGCGAACATTGAGCAGCAATTCTCATTAGCCGGACCCAACATATCGCGCCTCCTGCTTCAGGTCGAAGCAATCGAGTCGTCTCCGCGCGCGCACGCGTCGCTCGACGCGTCTCCGCCTGCTGTCGACGGTGGCGAAGCTCCTCCCGCCGAGCCGACGCCCCTGGTTGCGCAGCTCGCGGGCGCGGCCCTCCTCCCGGTGACGCATGCGGTGTCTCGGGAGCATCTGCCCATCTTCTCGTGCGTCTCAGGCACGTCCCTGGCCGCAGGTGATGCAAACGACTCTCGCGGTGAGCGAGACTGATGCGCGATGGCGACTCGTGCAGCTCATTGCCCGACTGCTCGCCCGCCTCGGCGGCGCGGCGCACTGTGAGCGCCCCCCTCTCCGCCGCGGCCGCCGCCGCCGCCGCCGACGCCCTCGCTCCCACCCTCCGCCTCTCTCGCGCGCGTGCTGACTGCGTGCGGCTTGTGGTCCGCTCAGGCGCAGCGCCGCACGCGGACGCGATGGCGCTGTGGCTTCGTGCCGCTTGGCAAGCGTCAGAAGGCGAGCAGTTGCTCCTCGAGGCGGTGATCGACGTGGCGGCATCGATGGTCACCACACTCCGCCCAGCGCCGCCGTCGCTGTTGCGCGCGGCGCTCGAACTGGTCGATGCGGCGACTCAGTCCGCCGCCGCCGAGCATGCAGCGGGCGCCGAGCATCCGGCTGGCGCACGTTATCCCGCGGTGGGCCCTGGTCTACATGCTCTCGCACTCGCACTGCCTGGGATACACGAGCAAGCTCTGCGGCTGTGGCGTGCCGTGCTCGCCGGCCTGGCGCCGCCAGTGGGCGCCGTTGAGGGCGGCGCGCTCGCAACCCTCGCGGCGCGGCTTCCCGCCGTCGTCTCCCTTGGCGACGAGGTGCGTCGCAGTGCCTTACACCTTAAAGCGATCCCCCAGCCGCTCCGATGGCACGGACCCCGCACCACACACCCCGGCGCAGCTTTTCCGTCCCGCAATGCTCGTGGTCGACTGGTACCTTCTGCACGATCGTCAATACGGCGCTGCCGGCGGCAGCTTCGTCGTGACGCACGCCGCGGCACTCGCCGCTCTGCTTGACGCCGCGCTGATAACCAACGTCGGCGGGCGGGGGGCGCTATCGGCGGTGGCGACCGCCCACGTCGTTCTTCTCTGCGCGTCGGAGCACAACGCCTCGGTGTTGCGGGCCGCGCTCGTCCACGCGCTCGTGGTGCTCATCGGTGGCGCTGCCGACGCAGCTGCGGACGAGCACTCAGACCTACTTCTGGCGTCGTTCGCCGGCCTCCTGGGCCGCTGCCTGCTTTGTGCGCCTGCGCTCTTCTCCGCCGCGCTCGGCGGCGCCGCCGAAGCGCTCCGCATCCCTGACCCGCTGCCGCGGTTCGTCGCACGCTGGCACCGCGGGCATAGAGGCAAACTCGGGAGCCGAGCCGCCCAAACTCCACTTCCCGAAGGTCTGACGGGCCGGTTTCGCGCATCACTGCAGGCTCGATCTCGGGGACTCTGTGCTGCTCTCGCGCGAGCGCAAGCTCGCCTCTCTGGCGCTCGCGACGGCGCTCCAGCACGATGCCGCCGTCCTGCCGCTTGCCACGGAGTGCGGCGCGGCGCCTGATGGGGCCGAAGCCGGCTCGCAGGTCTCACGCCTCGCGTCCCTCGCCCCAGGCTCCTCTCGTACGCCGTCTCGGTGATCGAGGAGCTCGAGCCGCCGGAGCCGTCGTCGCCGCCGCGGTCGCCGCCCCGCGAGCCTCGCCACCTGCGCGCGGGCGCCGAACACGCAGACTTCTACCGTGCGCTCGACGCGGCGGCGCTCGACCCGCTGCCCGAGCTGCCGCTCCGGCCGGCGTTGCAGGCCATCCTCGCGCAGTGCGCCGTAGCGCACGGAGAGGCCTTCGCAGCGCAGATGGCCGCGCTCGACCCCGCGCTCCTCGAGCAGGTGCAGCGCGCGTTCGGGCCGCCAAAATAGTGGAGACGTGTGTGAGCAGTCGAATACAGGGCTCCAGTACATGGGTTGAGCTGCCTTGCGCTTTCAGAATGCAGCTGCATCTGCCTGTGAGCGCTACCACATACGCCCCAGCCACGCTGTTCTGTCTCGAACGTCAGTGTCGAGGAAGACAGCGAGATCTAGGAAGACATACTTCGGAAAGCTAGTACTTGTAGTACCAGACTTCGCGTACGACCTCGTTCAGTACAGTATGGTTTGAGCTGGTTTGAGCTTTTCACTTTCCGACACACAGCCGATCGAGCTTCGTAGGATCCAACAACGGTTTCACAGAACACGTGTACCACGCTGCTTGCATCTTCGCTTCGGCGTTGTCCTTCCTCCGATCCGAAGCACGATACGATCCGAAGCACGATGACAGACGTCGGCGAGGTGTTGACATCGACCGCTGAAATTGGGGCGTTGCTATCATTCACGAGGTGCCGCCCCCCCCCCTTCCCGCGCCCGCCGCCACCGCCTGCCCTCACCTCCACCTCCCTCCTACTAACCCTCGCCCCCCTGTGGACGTGCAGCGACTCCGCGCTGAAGACAGAGCTCCTGAAGAACGAGTGCACCGCACGCTATCAGAGCGATAGCGGCTCGTCGAGCCCGCAGCACGAGGAGCGCGAGCAGGAGGGGGTGACCTTCGATGTGATCGATGACCTCGACAACATGTGGGACGTCCTCGAGGTGCTCGACGAGAGGCCTGTGACAGTCGACTTAGATGTTCGGCACGCCGGGGCCGCCGGCGTCGAGCTCACACCGACCACGCCGCCGCAGTCGACGGCGGCCGCCGCGCCCGCGACACCGGCGAAGAATGCGCGGCCGAAGGCCAAGAGGACGCATGCCTCGTGCGATGCCGCCGCGCCCCCCCCGGGGGACGCCGACGCAGCCTCGCCCGCCGAGCGCGATGCCTCCGACGATGGCACCGATGGCGTGGACGCCTACGAGGAGAAGCGGCTCAAGCGCATGCGGTGCGCCACTCGGCCGACCCCCCCCTCCCCCCCTGCCCCCTCCCCACCTTCTCTTCCGTTCCCTCAGCTGTCCTGAGCCCGCTTTGCCCTGCCCCGACGCCCGTTCGCACCACCACCGCAGGCGCAACCGTGAGTCGGCTGCGATGAGCCGTAACCGCAAGAAAGCGCACATGGAGGAACTTGAGGCGAAGGTGAACGAGCTGTCCGCGACGGTCGCGCGGCTGGAGGCCGAGAATGCGCGGCTGAAAGCCGAGAATGCGCAGAACGCGCGGCTTGGCGGCCCCGCCTCCGGCCCGCCGCCCGCCGCCGCCGCCGCCGCTGCCGCCGCCCCTGGGCCGGCGGCGGTGGGCAAGAAGGTGGGGGCGGCGAGCCTGGCCCTGATGAGCGCGCTCACATTCGTCGCCCTTACTGGCACACCGATGGGCGGCCTTCCCACGATCGCGTCGCGCCACGTGCCGGGCGCTCGTGCGCTGATGTCGCTTCCCGAGGAGCGCTCCGTGGGCTTCGGCGCTCGCGCCGCGCCTGCTGTCGCTCCCGGGAACGCGGCGGCCGCCGCCCTCCTCTCCGCTGAGACCGCGCCGCTGTGGCCGGCGCTCCACGCGGCGGCATCAGCAGGGGCGGCGGCGTCCGAGCCCGCCGTCGTCCCCGTCGCCGGCCCCGCGGCACAGCCCGCGCTGCTGCCGTCGCCAGCCGATCGCACCAGGGAGGCTAGCACCGGCGCGGCACTTGCACCTGCGGTGTTGATGGCGGCGCCTCCTATCGGCGCCGACCGCGTGATTCGCTTGCCGCAGAATTCGTCGTGGGCCGACGCGCTGCGCACTGAGGCGGCCGAGCGTGAGGCGAGTGAGCTCGCCGCCGCCGCCTCGGCCCGCCGTCGCGCGGGCAGCAAGCTGCTCGCGTGGCCGGCCCAGAGCGAGCAGCGTCACGTGTACGAGCCCGACTGGAAAGACGAGGAGGACGACGATGAGGAGGCCACCCTCGGCCCCGATGACGGCGTGCCCCCGCTCCCCTTCGCCGGCACGGGGTTCTACGACGACGGCTTCGCCGACGGGTACGCAGAGGCGCGGCGGCGGTTCATTTTTTGCTCGCGTGCGTACACGTTCGACGTCGACGGCCGCGGCGGGGCTGGGGGGGCGTCGCCTGTTGTCCGCCGCGGCGATGTGGCGGAGCGACCGAACGATAAGCACCTGCCGGCCGCCATGCCCGCCCGCTTTCGCCACGCTGCCTCGCAGAAGATGCCGATGGCAGCGCTCACCGACGGCAGCAACACGACGGCTGAGCTGCCCGCCGCGCCCGAGCCCGTCGTCTCGCTTCTCCTCCCGTCAGCAGCGCTCCATGGCGTCGTCACCGTCGCCGACAGCGAACGGCGGCCGTCGTCACGCGCGGAGGACGAGATCCCGGGCCTCGTGCAGGTCACGTGCCAGCTGCTCAACGCCACGCGTTGGTCGTGAGGAGGGCGCGTAAGTCGTGGTAGATAAAGTCTCGAGTAACGATTTCTCTTGCCAAGCACCAGTGAGCATACCTACTCGGCAAAGCGTAGGCTAGAGCTCTACTATCGTACCCGCGAAGTACCAGGTATCTGATACCTGGCTGACCATGGTACTTCAAGGGTAGGTTGTAAAGCGTTGTGCTCGATGACGGTGCAGGAGCAACTTGGCCAGTGTGCCTTGCGCACCGGCGCGCCTGCCTCACGCATGCTCTTCGTGCTCACATCACAGGCGCGAAGCGGCAGCACCGCGTTCTGCAACAGTACGTGCCCCATGGGCGCATCCCTGCTTCCGCCCGCTTCCGCCCGCACACCTCTCCAACACCTCCTCCCTGTTTTGGTCGCTCGCAGTGCTAAACCGACACCCGAACATCACGTGCGCGGGCGAGATCTTCAATCCGCACAATGCGAAAGCGGATCACCTACGACGGCAGCTCGGATACACGCTCGCGGCACAACGTGCCGACATTGGGGGCTACCTTGGGCGCTGGCTTGCGCGATGCACGACCCGAGTCTGCGGCTTCAAGATCTTCCCGTACCACCTCCCGTTTGCACAGCTGCCTCAGCTGTTCCCCGACGGATGCGGCGTGCGCAAGCTGGTTCTCGAGCGCCGGAATATCACTGCACAGTACGCGTCTTGGCGGCGTGCGATGAGCTCTGGCAACTGGTACGTCTCGCCGCTGAACGTCACCGTGTCGAACACGGTACTACCGGGCGAGCCTGCGACACCGGCAGTCGGCGGCAGTCCATTCCGCGTGAGCAACGCGGCCAACTTGATGAGCCTCCCGAAGTTTGCGTCGCAGCACACGCTGTGGTACCGCAAGGTCCGAGCGCTCGCGCCACACGCCGCGGCGTACAGCTTCCTGTTCGAGGACATGATCCTCCACCGCGCCTCAGAGATCGATGACCCGGAGAACTCGCGCGAGCGCGTCCTCGGAGAGCTGTACTCCCTCTTCGGAATCCCCGTCGCCGACCAGCTCTGCCTTTTCGACCGATGCTCCTCTGCGCGTCTGCGCGCGCGAGAGAACCACCGCGAATTTTGGGAGCGCGCGCTGGGCGCAGACTGGCGTCGTAGTCGTGCCGACAAGACCTGGGCCGGCGATGTCTCCGCCTTTGAGACCCCGCGTGAGGGCGTTGCGCTGCGGGCATGGTTGAGCGCCACTGCGCTGCGCAGCCCCGCTACTTAGACCGTGGGTTGTAACTTGTTAGACGGTAGCAGCGTCTGCCGACAGGAGGGCGTACAAGTCCACCGACTAAATCTTAGTCCGGAACGCTTTCGTTGCCCTGCGCACGCGTGTTCGCCCGCCCGAATGCCCCTGCGCGCGCGTAGCGCGCGCGTAAATTTTAGCGATTTTAGGCCGATTTCGGCCGCCGAACGCACTTTTTAGTGCGCGCACGGGTGTTTCGCGGCGGTGAACACCCCTGCCGGCACCAGCGTTTCGGGCGAACGCACGACTAAGATTTTAGTCGGTTGACTTGTAGTAGAAAACAGATGCTCGACGCGCTGTGCCGGGCGAGGAAGGAGCGCGGTTGAGGGGAGGGTGGGGACGGGAGAAAGGGAAAAAAGGGGTGGGGGGCGGGTTCCCTCACCTGAGTGCGTAGCGCTACCAATAAACACTTACTTTATACTTACTTGGTAGAAAACGGGTGCTAGCTAGGAATTCCCAGGAATTCCTACCCGAAGCTCTCTTCGAGCTAAAGCCCCTCTCCGCCTCCGCGCGTCTCTTCCTCAGCGTGACGTCATTGTTTGCGCTCGGCACTCCCATGCGAGTTGTGCCTTGCCGTCCAGTGCCGCTGCTGCCGCTTCTGTCGGCGATACGTTTGGCGTCGCCACCGCTGTTGGTGCAGGAGGAAGGCTCAGAGTACCTGCTCGAGCCGCCACGCTCGCTCTCCTACTTCGACGCATGGCCCACCGGCGTCAACTACCCGGAGGCCAATCCGGAGGTGGGCGGCCGCCGGGGTCTGCGGTCGATCCAGTGGCTGCGCGGGCTGCGTGAGGATGTCGGCCGGAAGGCGCCGCTGTACTTCTCCGACTGGCGCGACGGTCTCACGCGCAAGTCGCTGGCAGCGATCTCGTTTCTGTTCTTCGCGTGCTTTGCGCCGGTGATTGCGTTCGGCGGCGCGATGGGAGCGCTGACCGGCGGCGCGATGGGGGTGTCCGAGGTGCTAGTCTCGTGCGGGCTCTCCGGGATGGCGTACGCGGCACTTGCTGGGCAGCCGATGACCTTCGTCGGCCCGACCGGCCTGACGCTCGCGTTCACCGCCGCGCTGTACCAGTGGTGCACCTTCATGTCGTTGCCGTTTCTACCGATGTACGCATGGGTGGGCTGCTGGACGTCGCTGATGCTCGTCGTCGCTTCGATGGCGAACGCGTCGGGCCTCATCCGCTACTGCACCCGCTTCACCGAAGACGTCTTCAACGCGCTGCTCGCCTTCAATTTCCTGTCGGAGGCGCTGCGCTCGCTCGCGACCGAGTTTGTCGACGCGTCACGCGGCTTCCTCGCCTTTGACACGGCACTGATCACCGCGTGGCTCTGCCAGACGACTGCCGCCTTCCGCAACAAGCGATACCTCTCGGCCGGCGCGCGTGAAGCGGTCAGCGACTTTGGCCCGGCCGCCGTCATCGTCGGGGTCACTGCGGTCTCCCTCCTCCCCGCCGTCCAGCGTCTCGGTGACTTTGCGCGGCTGTCGATGCCCTCCACCTTCGGCCTCTCTGGCGGCCGCGAGCTCTTCGTCAACATGCTCGCGCTCCCCGCCCACTTCCGCTGGTTTGCCGCCTTCCCCGCCGTCTTCCTCGCCGTCCTGTTCTTTCTCGACCAGAACATTACTGTGCGGACGGTCAACTCGCCGTCGAACAACCTGAAGAAGGGCGCGGCTTACCACCTCGACCTTGCCACCCTCGGCCTGCTGACCGGCGGCGCCTCCGTGGTCGGCCTGCCGTGGATGTGCTCGGCGACGGTGCAGAGCCTCAACCACGTTCGCGCGATGTCGCTCGGCAGTGACGGCACCGAAGTAGTGGAGACTCGCGTCACCGGTTTCGGCGTGCACGCCGCGATCCTCGCGTCGGCGCTGATCCTTCCCTCCTTCTCGGCGGTGCCGCTCCCCGTCATCTCGGGCGTCTTCCTGTACCTCGGGCAGAAGGTCATGAAGGGCAACCAGTTTCTGCAGCGATGCAAGACCGTATGGCTCGACGAGGACCGCCTCAACATCGACTGCCAGGACGAGCGGCAGATGGTCGTGCTGGGCCGCGGCGCAGTCGCGCGGTTCACCGCCATCCAGGCGCTCTGCCTCGCGGCGCTCTGGGCGCTCAAGCTAAACCCCGCGACGGCGCTCATCTTCCCGTCTGTGATCGGCGTGCTGATGGTGCTGCGCGCGAAGGTCCTGCCGAAGATCTTCACGACGCAGGAGCTCCGGCTGCTCGACACGAGGATCGGCGCCACCAAAGCGTGATGTGGCGGACACCTTGATTTTGAGAATCTGCGTTTCAGAATGCTGCGTACCACAAACGCCAGTGTCTTTGGTACAAGTCGCACGAATTCCTACAGTACAGTAAGCAAACCTGATGTCGAGCTGTGAAGTAAACACGATCATCGTGAAGTTCTAGTTCCAGACGCGCTCTGCGCAGTGCCCACCGCCTCTGTGCGCGATGGCGTTGAGGCGAAGCAGTATCGGAGGCGGCGTGGAAAAGAAGTGCATCGCGGCGCTCAGCGCGTGGGCCGAGATGGGCGACCCGGCAGAGATTGAAGACGCCGTCATTGCGTTCGTGCCTGGGGACGAGCCGCAGCGGTCAGCCGTTCTATCGGCGCTGGCGAAGGTGCCGGCAGTGCCGCCTGCGTGCCCCGGATGCGCGACAACGCCCACCGCCCGCCTCGCGCAGATGCTCAACGTGGAGGTCTCGGACCAGGCGGAGGATGGCGAGAAAATCGCCGCGGTTGTGTCGTCCGCAACGCTGCGCGCCGTTCAGAACGAAAGTTCGCATCGCGCCACCGTCAGCATGTCGATGGCGGGGCAGCAGCGGCGCGTCACGATTGACGACACGCTCGACCTCGTCAAGGTGGTGCTCGTCGGAGACTCGGGCGTCGGGAAGACGTGCTTCATGCTTCGCTTCGTCAAGGATGAGTTCGTCACCAGCACTCGCGCAACGATTGGAATGGACTTCCTGACACGACAACTTGGCGTCGACGTGCTGCACTCGTCGGAGTCGAGCGTCGTGCAGCAGCTGACGGTGCAGTGCTGGGATACGGCCGGGCAGGAGCAGTTCCACTCTCTGACAGCGACGTACTACCGCAAAGCGGGCGGGGTGATGGTGCTGTACGACGCGACAGACCGCAAGTCGTTCGAGAGCGTTGAGAGGTGGCTGAGCGACGTCGACGAACACGCGTCGGAGGGCGTGACCAAGATGATCGTCTCGTCGAAGACGGAGGGCCCGACCCTGGCGGTGCCGCCCGGCGAGGGGGAGGCGCTCGCCAAAAAGCACGGCTGCCTCTTCGCGGCGACGAGCTCGAAGGACAACAACAACGTCGTGGCGGCATTCCGCGCGCTTTGTAGCAAGGTGCTCGAGTCGCAGGAGCGGATGGAGTCGATCAAAGAGGAGGCCATCGTGTCGCTGACCGCGGGGAAGCCGCGCGGCGCGAAGACCACCGGCGGCAACTGCTGTTAGCGTGCCCGCCGTGCCCTCAAGTACTTTGCATAGTACCAACTCGCAACTGCAAGGTACGCTACTCGAGTACGAGCTGTAGCTCCTCTACTTAGAGGCTCTACTGTAGCTCTACTCGAGCAAGGCCATCGTCGCTCCTGCTCCTGGGCGGTCGCGAAGGCATGAAGCTGGCGCGCCGGAGTCGTCTCGTTGCGGCCTTCGCCCGAAGATTCTCACAGCGTGTACCGGCGGCGAAACAGGTTGCTGAGGCCAGCCAAAGGGCTAGCGCCACCGATCACGTGCCGCCGCTCTTTCGGCGCGGTGAATACCTGGCGCTGCTCCGCCTTCCCGATGCTCTCGACGGCGCTCTGGCATCGCGCCTGCTTCCACGACTTCTGGCGGCCGACGCGCACGCGCCTCTGACACGCTCGGACGCTTTTGCAGCCTGGCGGCTCGACCGCTCGTACGCCGCTTGCTACCGAGTGCTGCACGAGGCGGCATGTCGATTGCCCGGCTATGTGCCTCGCAGCATGCTCGAATTTGGCGCGACGCTGGCCCCGGGCTGCTGGGCGGCACATGCGCTGTGGCAATCGGCACCGACGCGATGCGTGGCGGTGGAGCCGAATGACGAGCTGCGCTCCGTCGGCGCGGAACTCAGCAACGGGCACGGCGCAGCTGGGCCCGTCGTGCTGTGGAGCGCGAGGATGCCGCCGCTCGAGGTGCCAGGGAGCGAGGCTTCACGTGCAGGCGGGGTCGCGGCGTCCCGTTTCGACCTCGTGGTAGCGCCGTTCTCCGTCTCGGCGCTCCCACCGGAGCTGCAGGCCGCGGCGCTTGATGCGCTGTGGCAGCGCGTCGACGTCGGCGGCGTGCTAGCTCTCATCGAGGACGCGAGCACCGAGGGCGCTGAATGCCTGAGGCGTGGTCGTCGATATCTGGGAGAGCAGGTCGGCGCGCGGCACGTGGCGCCCTTCCCCGGGGTAGACCAGCTGGAGCTGCTGTGTGAGGCTGCGCTGATGATTAGGAAGCCGGATGTACTCGCTCAGGCGGAGCTGGTCTCGCTCAAGCAGGCGGTCGTCGAGTCGGGCGCGCGGCGGGCAGTGGAGCGCAGCAAGCGCCGTGGCCGCGAGTGGCGTGCAATTCACGAGCGCTTCGCCTACGTGCTCGTCGCACGTGACGAGGCCAACGCTGAGCGGCGCCGTGACCGTCTGTGGGCCCACGCGCCGTTCGCGCGCGTGATCACCCAGCCGCGCAAGCGCCGGAACCACGTGCTCCTTGACGTGATCACCCCGGCGGGCGAGCTCGCCCTGTGCACCGTCGCAAAGTCCAAGGTCAGTCGTGTCGACTACCGCTTCGCGAAGCGCGCGCAGCAAGGGAACACGATACCGATGGCGCTCCTAGCAACAGAGGCTGTTATAAGGACAAGAGTTTGAGCTCGGTTGATTTTCTCTGCCGGTTTTGCTGCGTTCCTACTGTAGCCACGAACAATGCTCTCCGAGCTGCACCTCGCCGCGAGAGCCGCGGCGCAGTCGGCGCAAGACGCGGCGCGGAGCACCGCACAGCGTGCCGCAGCTGGCACAGCGGCCGCAGCGACTGCAGCTTCGTCAGCGGCGACAGCAGCAACGGTGGCGCTGCTCACAAAAGAGGAGGCGGCGCCGGTGGTTGGGGCCAGCGGCACAATCGACGTATCGGCGATGGATCGTGCCGAACTCGAGCGACTAGTCGGGCAGCTGAGTGGTGTGCAGGCGCAACTACACGCGCAAGTCCGGCGCGCACGTGCCGCGCTGAAGGACTCGCAGGCGCGCGAGCAGGCGGCACAGTCTCAGCTCGAGCTGGCACGGCAGGCGACGACGCTCGCGACCGAGGACGCGGAGCGCGCGGAGCGCAGTCGTACCGCGGCGATGGACGAGCTCGAGGCGTGCCGCGAGCAGATGAAGCTCGCGGCGTCACCGGGCGGGCGGCACGGTGCCGGAGGCGATGTGCGCTCCGCGGAGGCGGCGGAGTCGGCGGTGCGTGCGGCGAATGCGGCAGCGGCGGCGGCGGCGCAACGGCAGAAGCTGGGGCACGAGCAAGAGCTCGCAGAACTAAAAGCACGGGCCAGGGAGGCTATCTCCAAGGCCGTAGTGGAGGCGAAGCGTGGGCACGCTGAGGCGATCGCGGTGCTCGAGGCGCGCGTCTCGCAGGCGGAGGCGGCGCGCTTCACGGCCGAGACTGCGCAGGCGCAGCAGGCGGAGGCGGCGGCTTCCGAGCTGCGCCGAGCGCAAGCCGCGCTCGAGGCTGCGAAACGCGAGGCTGCCGCCGCCGCTTCGGCCTCGGAGACGACGGCGATGGCAGAGGAGGGTGGCGTGGCGGGAACGCAGCGAGTGGCGCCAGCGGAGGCCGCGGGGCCAGCGAAACTCGCTGCGACCGCCCACGACGATGAGCTGTGCGCGATGCGTACCAGTCTGCAGACGGAGGTGGCGCGCGCCGACGCCGAGGCGGCGCGCGCCGACGCCGCCGAGGCGGCGCAGCGGCGAGCCGCGCAGCTGCTCGCGGAAGCGCGCGCGGAGGCCGACGAGGAGCGCGAGGCAGCTGCGACATCGTCGTCGAAGGCGACGGCGGCGGCGGCGGCGGCAGTGGCAGACGCGGCGGTGCTGAGGCAACGGTGCGAGGCTGCCGAGGCCGCCGCAGCAACGAGCGCAGCGAAGGTCGTCCCGCAGGTCGAAGAGGCCGCGGCACGCGCCAGCGCGGCCGCGCGCACGGAGGCGGCACGCGCGGCGGAGGGTGCGCGAGACGCACTTGCGAGGGAGCTGGCGGATGTGAGGGCGCAGCTGCGCGAGGCAGTAGCGAGGTTGGCGAGCTCGAAGCGCGAGACAGAAGCGGCCGCAGAGCGGCAGGTGGGTGCGGCGCTCGAGGCTGCAAAGCGCCACGAAGCTCTTGCGGCGGAGGCTGAGGCGGCACTCGCGGACGCGCGCAAGCGGCTCGCCGCGGCGGAGGCGGCGGCCGCCGCGGCGGCAGAGGGGCAGCGGGCGGCGGAGGCGGCGGCGGCGGACGGCGCGGCCGAGGTGGCGCGGATGGCGGCTAGGCAGAAGCAGGAAACAATTGCAGGGGCGCAGACGGCGGCGGCAGCGGCGGGGACGGCGCGCGACGCGGCAGCAGCGGCGCAGTCGGCAGCCGAGGCTGAGCGCGACCGACTGCTCGCCGAGCTCGAGCGTGAGCGCGAGGTGGCGGCGGGAGGCGAGGAGCGCGAGGCAAAGGCGCTCGCCCTGGCCGCGAGGCAGCGCGGCGCCGTCGAGTCCAAGC
>MDTD01093618.1_pt1 | contig 16576 bp, 16 predicted proteins | sample 811221 | NCBI WGS metagenome assembly MDTD01 (sample SAMN05326646, study PRJNA326480) | marine metagenome | isolation source: seawater | place: Pacific Ocean: South West | collected 2011 | reverse complement strand
GGAATCAGTGGCAGCTTTCGCGTGGAATGGGTGGCAGGCTTCGTCTGGAATCAGTGGCAACCTTGGTCTGGAATACGCAGTCCCCCACCCATCGAGTAAAAAACCTTCATCAGGTCGTATGCACGAAATAGGTAATTCGAGAATGATGGATTAAAGTCCTTTGCAGAAACAGCGAGATAAGCTGACGTTATAATTCCCTTTTCGTTGACGATAGCACTGCGCAAACTTCGTTTGTCGTTCTGAAGGTCAGTTAATCGAAAAACGATATCTCCTGGATGGACCACTTGATAAGTTTCGAAAGATGCAGGCAAAAGGCCTTCGAGCGTAGTGATATCTTTTCTGACGATTCGCCCATAACTCAGGGAAAGCAGATTTTCACTTTTCATTCCTTTGTTTGATTCCTTTCGCTCAAAGAACCGGCTAAAGAAAGGCAAAAGCTGCCAGCTTGAGGGAATTCTCTGCATCCATGGAATCTCAGTATTTTTGTATTCTGGATAAGCAGGGAAACTCATGCCGACAACTCCTCGATCATCTGCTTGATCCGGTCTGTACACCGCTTCAAATCAGCATCGATCTCTTCAAGTGGGCGTGGCGGCGTGAACTCATAGAAGTGCCGGTTAAACGGAATCTCAAAGCCCACGATGCCTACTTCCCCATCCTTCTCATCACGCTTGGACTCATCAATCCAGGACTCTGCCACATGTGGTTTCACTTCCCGTTCAAAGTAGTCGTACACGGACTCTGAGAGGGGCACATTCTCATAGTCCCGAAGGCCGGTATCGGCCTCTGGATTGCCTTTGCTGTCCGTGCAGATGTCCGCCTCTGGATCACGCTCACTCAGGGCATTGACCAGGGCTTTCAGTTGCGGCGCACTCAAGTACACCTGGTGATCGGTGAGTGAAGCCTTCAGGGCCTTCTGGAATTGCTTGCGATTCCGGTAGACCGTCTCGGCATCCATGGCACGACAGGCCGCGAGGATCTTGCCTTGATCCTCCTGATCCATTTTCTGGATGGCTTTCTCATCCGCAATCCGTGCGATTCGTTCTTCCGAGGTATGGAAGTTCAGCTGCAGCGGGCGTTCGACCGTGATGCGTCGGTAACCGAAGGCTTCGATGGGGAAGATTTTACTCCTCTTGGTTTCCTGGAAGTCCCCATACATCCGCACGATCTCGTCCTGGTCGGACTCGCTGACAAACTGGCGCTTACTGCCGAGGGACTTGCGCATCTTAGTCGCCCGATCGGTAGCATCGATCAGTTGGACCTTGCCTTTGCGTTCAGCCGGCTTATTGTTGGAGAGCACCCACACATAGGTGGAGATGCCGGTGTTATAGAACATATCCGTTGGCAGGGACACGATGGCTTCCACCATGTCGTTCTGCAGCAGGTAACGCCGGATCTCGGATTCACCACTACCGGCCCCACCGGTAAACAGCGGGCTACCGTTGAGTATGATTCCAATACGGGAACCACCCTCGCGGGGATCCCGCATTTTGCTCACCAAGTGCATCAGGAACAGTAGCGAGCCATCCGATACTCTGGGCAAACCAGGTCCAAAGCGTCCATCAAAGCCTCTGTGCTTGTGCTCATCAGTAACCTGCTTCTGAACCTTCTTCCATTCCACGCCGAAAGGCGGATTGCTAAGCATTACATCAAACTTATTGGAGGCCAACTGGTCGTCTGAAAGGGTGTTGCCCAGTTTGATGTTGCTGACTTCCTGTCCCTTGATCAGCATATCCGCCTTACAGATGGCATAGGATTCGGGGTTCAGCTCCTGGCCTAGCAGAGAAACGGTAACCTCTTCGCTGATCTGATGGATGTACTCGTCCCCCTCAGACAGGAAGCCACCTGTTCCGGCTGTAGGATCGTAGATAGTGACAATGCTGTTGGGCTTGAGCTTTTCTTCCTGTCCGGTCAGGACGAGGGATGTAGTCAGGTGCACGATGTCCCGGGGTGTGAAGTGTTCCCCTGCGGTTTCGTTAGAGCTTTCCGCGAATTTCCTGATCAGCTCCTCAAAGATGATACCCATTCCGAAGTTGCTGATCGTGCCGGGACTCAGATCAATGCTGGCGAACCGTTGCACCACTTGGTAAAGCAAATTATTCGCGCTGAGCTGCTGCACGAAGTCTTCAAAGTGGAAGTGCTCGAAGATTTCTCGGGCGTCCTTGCTGAAGGACTGGATATAGCTCATCAAATCTTCTGCGGTCTGGCTGTCTGACAAGGTACTCAGACTCAAAGGAGAAGCATTGAAAAACTGTTGGTCGGCAGCTCGCAGCAGGAGCTGATCCCGCACGGAATCCGGTTTGGTCTGATGTTGCTCGGCCGAAGACAGCACCTTTGCTTTCGTCGGCTCCAGTACACATTCCAGCCGCCGAAGGAGCGTAAACGGCAGAATCACCCGGCCATATTGGCTTTGCTTGAAATCGCCCCGCAGCAGGTCGGCCACGGACCAGATGAAAGCCGCAGTTTGAGAGTGGTTGGTCTTATCGTCTGTCATACGTTAGTGGCTCCATTTGCGCTTTGCAGCGACCAATTTTGCACCTTAAGGCGGCTAATTGTGTCGCGATGCTCTTTTATGGCTTCATACTCGGCCAATATTTGTTTATGGGTGGTCTCGACAGCGTCTCGTATCTCTGGGCTTGGCAAAGGAACAGGAATGCCTGACACGTCAGCAGCTTTTAAAAGAGCCATGACGGCACCAGTTGCGGTTTCCTGGATGTATTCTTGAATCAGTTCTGACGCCAGGTATTGATATAAAAATGGTGTAGAAACGGCTGTGCCTTTGGGCCGGATGATGATGAAGGCTTGGCCGGCAATCCAGTTGTCTCCGCAAGAATCATCTACAAACGCGACCCGCCCCACGCTTCCTTTAATAGCGAGCAGGATGTCTCCGGGATAAAGTCGTTGATTCTGAGCTCGACGAAGTTGTTTCTTATCAACACGCATAGCTTTTGCTGGAGCGTTCATTCGACCTGATTCGGTTATGTCTCGAACAGAGGCCTCCAAGAATACCTTAGCATCCTCATTTTCTTCTGCGTCCTTCAGACTTTGCGCTCGCACAATTTCGGCAACACCATCGAGCGACACAGTGTTATCTAGTCGCGCCAGTTTTTGTGTTGCGAGGCCGAGCTTGTATCGACTGATGGTTAGGTCATAGTCGTTCTTTTGAATATCCAGCTGGGATGCAACCGCCCCTTGTTCAAATGGATTCTTATCTCTAACTGCGCGCACCAGTTGTTCGAGACTATCCTCGGTTTGAGGAACCTCCGTTTCAACGAATGCTATTGGATCTCCCTTCCCGCGATTTTTATCAATAACCAGCAAAACCGGCGCAACGGCTGTATTCAGAAGTGTTCCTTTCGGCAATCCTATAACTGCATCCAGCCAGTTTTTATTGATTATCTCTTCCCGCACAGACATCGCAGCCCTTGAAAACAGCACTCCTGGGGAACTATAAACAACACCCCTTTCACTGCATTCTCGTGCCACTCTCAGAACGGCCAATTCGTCCGACTTAAGTTTGGAGGTTTTGGAGAATCCTGTTGCCTGTAGTGGAGGTGCAGATATGACAAACTCTGTCGGCTCAGGCGGGTTTTCGGACCAAACAGAATCACTAAACTTCAGATTTGCTTCTAGCAGATAACTGAGAGCAACCGGATATGCCGATATAGTCCGCATGGTAAGAGCGGCTTTCTGGGGTGCATCTAAAACCACTAACACAGGAAAACTTGCCTCATGATGAAGTGCTATTTTTCCCTGGCCGGCTGCACAAAACCCCGCAAGTAACCGCCCTAAGTCAGGGGTTATCATCTGACCTGGGTACTCGATCTTCTCAACTACCGCCACGAGGGCTTGTGCCAAACCATGGCTTGAAGTGCCCGATAGCAAATTCAGGTGATCCTTAATCGTGTTGATAGCGGCACCAGAAAGCATGTCGGGCAAGTGGGAGTTTTTATATACCTGTCCATTTTCCCCCAAGTGCTTCGACATGCTTTCAAAGGCATAGCGAATATCCGGCTGCTGTTCATGCCAGTGAACTCCACCATATTTTTGATGGCTATATGCCGCCCAAGCAGTGAGGAGAGCCAGCTCATCGGCCACACGATTTAAAGCTATGCCTTCCTGTCGAAGGACATCGGCGATATCCATCAATATACTTCGTTCAATGGAGTGCACGGCTGCCCCCTTCCTTCTTTTTCTTGCGTGAGTAGCTGTCCAGTGGATACACAGTGATCTGATACTCACCTTGCTCCACTACGACCAGCCCCCCTTTTGAGTGAATGTCCAAAAGTTGGCTTTTCAGCCCCTCTACCGCTCCCAGTAAAGCCTCTGCGTTCTTTCGCGTTAGGATGACTTTGTCACCGTGATCCATGCCGAATTGAGAAACTAGGTCGACCAATCGAGCATTGATCCCACGTTGGCTCATGCGCTTGTGAATGTGTTTTGTTTTTGCCACAACGAATCCCCCATGTTTGAGCTGTTGTATTTAGTTTGGCCCAAACTAGCTTTTCCGTCAACAACTATTTTTAGGTTTAGGATTTTCCTTTTGCGGTGGATTTTGCAAGAGAAGCATTGAGCGTGGTTCTGGATACGCCAAAATGCTGGGCCACCTCTTTTTTTGTGATTTTAGGGTCTGACAACATTGCAGCCGCTTTCTTAATGTCTGACTCGGACATGGCAGGCCTGCGCCCTCCTTTCCTTCCTCTTGCTCGAGCCGAAAGCCATGGCTGCTCTTGCGTCCCAGGCGCCCCGCCGCCACCTGTGCGTTGAACTCCCCAGGACAGCGCAGCGCTGCTGCCGAGCCTTATTCAGTTGACGGACGAGGCTGCTGCCGATGCCGACTACGGCCTTGAGCAACACGGCCGCGAAAATATCCACCAGCAGCACCTACAGCCCGGCCACGGCGTACACCTGAGCGATGCCACTGCCCATAATTCCGCCGCCGATCACGTCGGCGCGCTGAATGCTCATTGTCATCAGGCTGGCCTCTCAGACACGCTCGAAAACGACGGCGATACCCTGGCCGCCGCCGATGCACATGGTCGCCAGGGCATAGCGGCCCTGAATGCGGTGCAACTCGTGGATGGCCTTGGTGGCGATGATCGCGCCGCTGGCACCCACCGGGTGGCCGAGGGAAATGCCCGAGCCATTGGGGTTGACCTTGGCCGGGTCGAAGTCCAGCTCGCTCGCTACGGCACAAGCCTGGGCGGCGAAGGCTTCGTTGGACTCGATAACATCCAGGTCGGCCACGCTCAGGCCGGCACGTTGCAGGGCCAGGCGGGTAGCTGGAATCGGCCCCAGGCCCATCAGTTCAGGGTCGACCCCGGCATGCGCATAACTCACCAGACGGGCCAGCGGGCGAAGGTTGTCGCTTTTGACCGCCGCTCCGCTGGCCATCAGCAGCGCGGCAGCGCCGTCATTAAGCCCCGAAGCATTGCCGGCGGTGACAGTGCCACCCGCCTTGAACGCAGTCTTCATCGCCGCCAGTTGTTCCAGCGAAGTCTCGCCGCGCACATGCTCGTCCACCTCAAACAACTGCACACCTTTGCGGGTTTTCACCTCTACCGGCACGATCTGCCCGGCGAAGCGCCCCTCGGCAATGGCGCGGGCGGCGCGCTGCTGGCTTTGCAGGGCAAGGGCGTCCTGAGCTTCGCGGCTGATACCGAGGCGCTCGGCAATGTTCTCCGCAGTGATGCCCATATGAATGCGATGGAAGGGGTCATGCAGGATGCCGAGCATGTAGTCGACGGCCTGCATATCACCCATCCGCCCGCCCCAGCGCGCCCCGGGCAACAGGTAGGCACCACGACTCATAGACTCGGCGCCGGCACCAATGGCGATATCGCAATCGCCCAGCAGCAGGCTCTGCGCCGCCGAAACAATAGCCTGCAGGCCAGAGCCACACAGGCGATTGACGTTGAAGGCCGGGGTTTCCTTGGGAATCCCGGCCTGCATGGCCGCCACCCGGCCGAGATAGGCATCGCGCGCCTCGGTGGGTATCACATTGCCCATCACCACATGACCAACTCGCTCGGCGGCGCAACCACTGCGCTGTAAAGCTGCGCTGACCGCTGTGGTGGCCAGCTGCGACAGCGGCACTTCCTTGAGCGCGCCACCAAAGGAGCCGATTGCAGTTCGGACAGCGCTGACGATATAGACTTCAGGGGTAGACATAGATATCTCCGCGGGCATGAACCGGCAACTAACAGGGATTTAGCTCACTGCGATGCCAGTAAAGCGCGCAGCGATTACACTGCGGCGCAGTCTAGAGATGGCCAACGCCACTACCTATGCCGAAAATGACCGGCTTGCCTGATGTTTTTTGCCACTTCAGGCGGCCAATTAGCCATGAGCGAGGGCCATGCAAGAGAAAGACTCGGTAGCCGTTTATTGGCTATTCGGAATATCGTGTGTAAATCCTAATTCATCGGTATAATCAAAATCCGGATTATCGTGTGGATCAGGAGGCGACAATGAAACATGAGACACTGCGCCAACACATCGAAGGCGTATTCGAAACCAAGTTCTGGGGACAGCCATGCACCTGCGACCCGAAACTGATTGAGACGGTCTTTGGTGATGGGCGTCGCCTGATCTACTACACCCCCCTTGCAACTAGGCCGAACTACTACATCGTCCGGGTCGGCAGCGATTGGGACGATGACGTGTACATCGATCGTCTGGAGGAGGTCTACGAGGCTATTGAGGCCGACTTTGGCAATGCCGATGACTCGCAGTGCGACCCTGAAACAGGACACTCGCTGGAGGAGTGGGAACAACTGGAATGGCCCGCATTTCACGACGGGGGCGGCTGCTACGGTTTCACTGATTGGCCAGAGCGAGTCATCAGCAAGCGTCGGGCACGAAAGCTAAAGAAGCGCGGGGAGGACAACATCTGGCGCATTCGTGGATCTAACCAATACCGCTGGAAGCCCGCCGTGTTCGGCGCGAGTGCTCCCAAATGACAGCGCCTCAGCTCGCTCTAGGTCTTGATGTCACAACTATCAACATTGCCAAGCTGATTCGCTGGAAGCCGGTCACTGATGGAGCCCGCTGGCGAGTGGGCGGCACCGGGCGAATGAGTGGACAGGCTGGCAGGTGCGTTGGGATCATCTCTCTTCGCCACCACTCTGGGTACGAGGTTGTTCTGCAATTCGATGACGGAAGCATCGACACCTTTGCCCCGTTGTCACTCTATCCAGACCTGCCAGCCCGGTAATGCATGACTGATATCCTCGGCCTACCAGATTGGAACGTCCTGACCTCCCGCCTCGATGACGGCACCTACACCATCGAGGCGGAATACACCCAGCCGCTCCAGGCCTGCACCAAGTGCGGCGTAGTGGGCAAGCTGTACCGCCACGGCCCCAAGGTCGTTACCTATCGCGATAGCCCCATCAGGGGCGCTCATGTGCAACTGGCGGCCAAGGTTCAGCGGTACAAGTGCCGGGAGTGCGGCGGCACCTCCTTGCAGCCCCTGGGCGGGGTTGAAGTTGACCGGCGGATGACTCAGCGCTGTGTTGAGTACATTAAGACGCAGTGCATGCGGGACACCTTCACCAGGCTGTCGCAACACATCGGATGCGATGAGAAGACCATTCGCAACATCGCCAACGATTACGTCCAGCACATGAACACCCAGTTCAGGCCGTACCTGCCTAACTGGCTGGGGATCGACGAAACCAAGATCGCAGGCGACATGCGCTGCGTCCTGACAGACGTGGGCCGCAATGTGCCTATCGATATCCTCCCCAGCCGCGATCAGGACACCCTGGCGCGCTGGCTAGCATCCTTCCCTGACCGCTCAACGCTGCTTGGGGTGGCCACCGATATGTGGCGGCCATACCTCAACGTGGTGAACATGATGGCCCCAGGCGTGCCGGTCGTGATCGACAAGTTCCACGTTGTCAGGATGGCCAACTATGCCTTGGACAAGACCCGCATTCGCCGAGGCAAAGCCCAGGGCGTCAAGGTCAACAAGGAGTGGAAGCGCAGCAAGGTGCTGCTCAACAAGAGCGCCGCGAACCTCACTGACAAGCAGTCCTTCAACCTCGACATGTGGCTAGACAATGACCCCGAGGTCGCCCAGTCATACCAGCTGAAGGAAGACTTCTATGCCCTGTACAACCTGCCTAAGGCGGACGCTATCCCTGCCATGGAGAGCTGGGTTCAACGGGTGAAGGCGAGTGACGTAGCTGCTGACTACAAAGACCTGCTGTCAGCCCTGAAGAACTGGCGGCAGCAGATCGCCAACTACTTCGATCACCCCATCACCAACGGCTACACCGAAGCCCTGAACGGCATGACGAAGGTCATCAACCGCAACGGGCGCGGCTACACGTTCGAGATCATCAGGGCGCGCATGCTGTTCTCCAACAACTCCCGTGCAGGTCAGTCACCGGAATGGTTCTGCGTGAGCTGCGGCGGCTTGTTCTTTGAGGATGAGCGGGCCGTCTGGTTGCCTGTTGAGGATGGAGACAGCCGCAGGCACTGCCTCTGCGCGGAATGCAACGAGCGCTCGATTACACACGCCAAGGAGTTCTACGACAACCTTGATGAGTTCTTCGAATCCACACTATTTTCCGAATAGCCATTAAACTGAGCTAGAGGGCAACACCGACCCGGCACAAGGCACCGGCGGGCTCTGCCCCCCGTTTCCCTGAACCATTTTAGAACAGCTGGTAGTGCAACCATAACATGGCCGCGCCTTGTAACCGTAAACTGGCCGGGTATGGCTTGGATATGGTGTTATCGATGCGAAGTGTGATTTCAAGCTTTTAAACAAAAGCGGACATTCGTAGCGCCTCTTCACTTGCAGCATTCAACGCCTTTGGAGCAGAAAGCTTTTCAAACATGGTGTGCCAGCAGGCCCCGTACTTCAGCACCATCGAGCCAATACTTACCGATCTGTAGCCGGGGTACGCGGAAGCCAAAGTTCCCTTCAGAAAGGAAATCACTAACCATCTGGGCACCGTCCACGCCATTGCCATGTGCAACGCGGCTGAACTGGTGGCTGGATTGATGACGGATGTGTCCATTCCCAGCAATGGCAAGTGGATTCTGCAGGCGATGACGGTGAATTATCTGGCCAAGGCCAGAACAGATCTGCGTGCTATTGCAGAGGGAGACGGTATTGATTGGGAAACGGCAGGTGAAAAAGTGGTGCCGGTTTCAGTGATTGATGAGGATGGGCAGACGATATTTACTGTCCGGATCACGATGAATGTGAAGCTCGCCTAGTGGTTGACCAAGTAATAGATTGAGCGGCGGTGGTGGTGGCATGAATTGTCATGCCACCTCTCCAAAGGCCCTGCGCCAGTCACGAGGGCTCACGTGGTGACGTTGCTTGAAATGCTGCCGGAATGACGCTGCTGTGTGGAAGCCGATTCTTTCCGAGATGGCTTCCACAGACAGTGACGTGGTTTCCAGTAGTTCCCGTCCTCGTCGAAGCCTTTCACTCACTAGCCACTCCACAACCGTCATGCCAGTGGCTTTCTGAAAGTGACGGGTGAAGGTGCGCCGGCTCATGGCGGTACGGGCAGCCAGTTCATCGATGGTGTTGGCTTTGTCCAGATGTTCCCGCAAGTAATCCAGTAGACGATTCATGTGCGCATCCTGGGTGGAAATCGCGATCGGCTGCTCGATGAACTGGGCCTGACCACCTTCCCGGTGCGGAGGGACCACCATCAGACGGGCAAGGGTATTAGCGGTCCTGGCACCGTAATACTCCCGCACCAGAAACAGGCAGCAATCGAGCCCAGCCGCCGTACCAGCGGAGGTAACCAGCCGGTCGTCTTCCACATAGAGAGCGTTGGTATCCAGGTTTACCTGCGGAAACCGTTTGAGGAAGTCCTGCTCCGCCAACCAGTGGGTTGAGGCCCGTTTGTTATCCAGCAAACCCGCGTAGGCCAGGGCATAGGTGCCGTAACAAAGGCCCACCACATGGGCACCGCGCTTATGGCAGCGGGCAAGGGCTTCAGACAATTCAGGGGGTGGTGCTTCGTTCAGATCGTGCCAGCCGGGCACTACCGCAATATCAACTTTGTCCAGTAGTTCCAGCCCGCCATCCGGCTGCACGGTCATGGCCCGCTCGGATGCCAGGGGTTTGCCGTCCGGCGTGATAATCAGCAACTCGAACAAGGGGCCTTCAGGCAGGGCAATGCTGAACACCATGTAGGGCACGGAAAAGTGAAAGGGGCTGAATTGTGGATGAAGGACAAGCCCGACTCTGGGTAGTGTCATGGTGCCACTCCTTAAGTTCATTTGACCTAATGATAACTGTTTGGCCCAATTCTTTCGATAATTGTCCTTCGGGTCAATATTGGTGATGGCCAAATCTCCGTAGACTTATTCCATCAACGAACACTCTGGTAGAGGACAAATACCATGTTGATCAAAACCTTCGCTGGCGCACTGGTGCTGGCTTCGACTGTTTTTGCTGGCGCCACTTTCGCGGAGTCTGGCGCTCAGAAGTCCAGTCATCAGATACAGCAGATCCGTAATGCCACTATAAAGATCACCTACGGGGAGACTACGTTTCTGATCGACCCAATGCTGGCTGATCAAGGTGCCTATCCGGGCTTCGAAAACACCTACCGTAGCGAATTGCGCAATCCTCTGGTTGGGCTGCCCATGGCCGTAGAGGATGTGGTCGAGGGCACGGATGCGGTGATTGTGACCCACACCCACCTGGACCACTGGGACGATGCCGCCCAGAAACAATTGCCAAAGGACATTCCCCTGTTCGTTCAGAATACAGCCGACGCCGAGATCATTCGTTCACAAGGTTTCAAGGATGTACGCATTCTGGACGATGTAGCTGAGTTTCGGGGCGTGACGCTCCATAAAACGGGCGGTCAGCATGGATCAGATGCTATCTATGCTGTCCCCGAGTTGGCCAAGTTGCTCGGTGAAGTCATGGGCGTGGTTTTCGAGTCAAAGGGGCAGAAAACAACGTATGTGGTGGGCGATACCGTGTGGCGTGATGAAGTTGTGCGGGCGCTGGGACGTTACCGTCCCGAAGTCATTGTGCTGAACACCGGCGCTGCGGAGGTGTCCGGCTTTGAGGGGGACCCTATCATCATGGGTAAGGAAGATACGTTGCGTATACACCGCGCAGCCCCGGATGCCACCATTGTCGCCGTGCACATGGACGCCGTGAATCATATGACCCTGAGCCGCGAGGAGTTGGCGGAGTTCGTTCAGCACGAGGGGATTGATGAGCAGGTTTTGATCCCGGCGGATGGTGAGAGTCTTTCTTTCTGACCAGAGCACACCTGAAATAAATGACCAAATGAGGAACAGTCTAATGAGCAAGCGAGCCGTTATTGTTGTCGATATACAGAATGAGTACTTTGCCTCCGGCAAGCTGCCGCTGGTGAACATTGAACAGGCAGCCGCCAAGGCTGCACAGGTGATAGAGTCAGCGCGTCAGAACAAAGACCTGCTGGTGCATATTCACCACGAGTTCCCGGACCCCAACGCGCCTGTATTCACACCGGGTTCAGATGGCATCAACATCCACGAGTCCGTGGCACCGAAAGGTGAGGAGCCGGTCATTCTCAAGAACTATCCCAACTCATTCCTGAAGACCAACCTGAAAGAACTGCTGGATACCAACGACATTGAGGAAGTAGTAGTGATTGGCGCCATGAGCCATATGTGCATTGAGGCTACCAGCCGCGCCGCTTCAGACTTTGGCTACAAGGTCACTGTGCTAGAAGATGCTTGCGCCACGATGGACCTTGAGTTTAACGGCGTGAAGGTGCCAGCTACACAAACGCATGCCACGGCTATGGCGGCTTTGGAGTTCGCCTACGCAACCGTTCAGTCCACTCGCGATTACCTGTAACGATATTGTCCTTAATATCTAATAGTGGCTCCCGTAACCGAGCTGACTGGCGAGGCATGTTTCGGGGGCCCGTTCGATCCTTAACCACCCGTCGTCTGTAACCGTGAGTTGGCAGAATGATGCAAGTAATTAATGCCCGTCCGCCGCAATGAAGGAGTAATAGTCCACTCCTCATTCTGGACATAGAACTGCCTAATATCTTTCTTACTACATCAAAAGCCACACGGCTCATTACAGTCCGCGTTTACTCCAACAAACTCCGCCTACCGCCTCCGCTCAACTAGTTACTGTACGAAACCGATGAACGCCACTAAGCTGGCAAAAATTAGAGCTTTTATGCGGATACTGACAAAATGAAAAAAGCTTCCATACGCGCAGCAATAGTTGCTATTGACGGGTGTTATTCTTCTAGTCTTGCCGGTTTTGCGGATGTCTTGCAGGTGGCCAATTCCCACCTTCGTCGATACGAAGGAACATCCGGGAGCGACATCTCTCGCACATTCGAATGGGAATTCGTGTCTCTCGTAAGTCAACGAGTTACCGCTTGCAACGGACTGCCGATTACACCCGTCCGTTCCCCGGCAACGAAGCCCTATGATCTTGTGTTTATTCCCGGGATTTACTACGACGGAAGAGAGGCATTCAGTCAGTTGTTGAAGGATGCCGCGCCATTATGCTCGTGGTTGGAGGAGCAATGGGAAGCAGGTTCGATGCTAGCAGCCAACTGCACTGGTACCTTTATATTGGCAGAAACTGGACTATTAAGTGGCCGTGATGCCACAACGACTTGGTGGCTAGAAAAATTATTTCGTACAAGATACCCAAAGGTAAAGCTGAAGCTTAAATCGATGGTAACAGAGTGTGAGCGACTAAGCTGCGCCGGTGCCTCGGCCTCTCACTTGTTACAAGCCGTGTATATGGTCGAATATTTCTGCGGCAGTTCGGTGGCATCCCTGACAGCAAAAACAATGCTGATCGACACTAGCCAAACAATACAGCTACCGTTTCTTTCATTGCAGACTGAAGAGGAGCATGGCGACGCAATAGTTGCAAAAGCCCAGCTGTGGCTTCAGAAACATTTTTCAGAACCAGTGAGGTTACCGGAGCTGGCGAATATGCTGTCAGTGAGCGAGAGAACCCTTATCAGGCGATTCAACACAGCTTTAGGCACTACGCCTGGCGCCTATTTGCAGACTCTCCGATTGGACTTAGCTCGCAGGTTACTGGAAAACGGTAACCTTGGAGTTGATGAAACAGCCCATCAGGTAGGCTATCAGAATGGGAGCTCCTTCACGCGACTATTTCGTAAACAGGTTGGTATGACACCGGTAACTTACCGCAATAGATTTGCCCGCACTAACACTACTGTGGTGAGCGATCAGGCTGGCTGCCAATAGCTGTCCGGTTTAGCGGAGGCTACTCCAGAATTACCGGACTGCTACCTATCCAAGTTTAAATGGCCCGAATTTCTATGCTAGGGCCAGTTGTAGGAACGAAGTGGTTATTCAACTTCTTTATAGAGCGGGTGCATCTTTTCGTCAAAATCGTCGAGTGAGGGGAATTCAAGAGGAGTGAGCCTGTCGAGATTCTGTAGTCTTTCCTGATAGTCTCTCAGGTACTGAACCCGCGCTTCGTGACTGATGTAGGGAACATGGAAGGCGACAAACGGCGGCAGCACCGTAAAGCCCAGATATCCCAAAATACCACGCTGAATGGGCCTAATCATCGCTTCAAGCTCACCATGTACAGCACGGGAGCCGAACATATGCTTTTGGGAGCCGATTGTGAACGAGAGCATGGCCTTTTTGCCGCGCAGACCGCCATAATCATAGAAACGGGTTCCACCATAGCAGTACCCTGAAACAAAGACACGATCAATCCACCCTTTCATGATCGCAGGCATTCCGAACCAGTAGATAGGGAAATTGAAGATGATGAAATCCGCCCACTTCACCTTTTCAAGCTCTGCTCCAATTTCTGGATCGAGGCCGCCTTGCTTATACGCATTGCGTTGCTCCAATGCATAAACAAGATATTCCGGATCAATTCGCTTAAGAAAATCATCCCCAGTCGCGACTGGATTAAACCGCATCTCGTACAGATCGGAGACCTGCACAGTGTACCCTTGATTCTCTAGCTGTTCTCTCGCGAGATTCTTCATTGATGAATTGAATGATTTGGGTTCGTTGTGTGCGTGGACAATTAGTACATTCATAAAACCTCCGAGTATTTTCCAATAGCTCGAACAATACTGCGGATGCGGATTCGGTATAAATGTCAAATATGACGATTTTTATGCCGATACTGCCAAGATTAGAAAGGGCTAATGCTTGTCATTTACTTTGTCTGACCTAAATCTACCGATCTCAGTGGCGCCCAGGTAGGTTCTACAGCCGGCAACGAGCTCATGCATCCAACGACGGCATTTCGCCCGTTGCCGCTGTGAAAAATCTTAAAATACTGTCCTGGATTAGTTGACCACTACAATTGTCCGAATTGCACATGGCAGATCTTTATATTGATAAACAAGCTCCACTGGTTATAAAAGTATGGCGTCCAGCTAGTACTGGTAGAAAATACTATCCTTCATTCGAATCAACGGTGGGCTAGAGAACGCCCCTGAAATTTACTATTCATATAAAGTCAGTAGCGCTCAAATAGCGCAGCGATACCTTGGCCACCGCCGATACAGAGGCTCACCACAGCGTAACGCCCTTGGATCCGTTTCAGCTCATGCAGCGCCTTCACAGCAAGGATCGCGCCGGTGGCACCGATGGGATGCCCTAAGGCGATGCCGCTGCCATTGGGGTTTAATTTGTCGACGGGAATCTCGAGGTCCCCTGCGACAGCCAACGCCTGTGCAGCAAACGCTTCGTTAATTTCCCATATATCGATATCTGTCACCGACAGGTTGGCATTCTCAAGCAGTTGGCGAATAGCCGGGACGGGGCCAATTCCCATATATTTGGGCTCCACTCCGGCAAAGCTATAGCCCAACAATCGCGCCATGGGTTTCAGCCCTTGATCCTCAGCTGCTTGTCGTTCCATCAATACTAACGCAGCCGCCGCATCATTCAGCCCCGACGCATTCCCGGCAGTGACCGTGCCCTCCTTCTTGAACGCAGGCTTTAGCTTAGCCATGTCATCCAGCGTGCAGTGGTGACGCACATGCTCGTCGGTATCGAAACGAGTAACGCCTTTCCGGGACAGCAACTCAATTGGCACAATCTGTTCTTTGAAATAGCCCTGTTCGATGGCGTGCTGGGCACGATTATGGCTGGCCACCGCCGCTTGGTCTTGCGCCTCACGGGTGATCCCCCACTTCTCGGCGATATTTTCTGCGGTAATTCCCATATGAATCTTCTCGATGGGGCAAGTGAGAGCCCCTACCATTGCATCCACCAATGCGCCATCGCCCATGCGATAACCGAAGCGTGCGTTGGGCACCCAATAAACCGCCCTACTCATGGACTCCGCACCGCCGGCCACGACGCAGTCACAAGCACCGGTCTCGATCTGCTGAGCCGCGCTAACCAAGGCTTGGAGCCCACTGCCGCAAAGACGGTTGACGGTTAACGCAGGGACCTTTTCAGACATCCCCCCCTTCATCGCCGCCACTCGCCCCATATACATATCGGAGGGATCGGAATCTACCACATGGCCAAAGACACAATGTCCAACTCGCTCCGGATTGATATCCGCACGGGCCATCGCTTCACGAACTACAGTACCGGCGAGATCGGTAGGTGCGTGGTTTTTTAGACTGCCGCCGTAAGTACCAATCGCCGTGCGAACGCCGCTGAGCACAACCACTTCAGGATTATTTACTTTCATATTTTTCTCCTGTTATCTGCGTATTAAAGGAAAGAACATGCATATCAATAAGAATTACGATGCTGTACGCCAGCGCGTCTAAAGGTTTACATAGGGCATACGATCCCATGCAGTGAGACGCATAATGGAAATCGGTTCATTTCATTTGGGAAGCAAACATATTCTGGATTTGCTTTTCGTGGATCAGTTTGTGCTCGATATACTTCAGTAGATGTCACCAATCTTCTGCATTTTCCATACTCTGAAAACAATCATGCGCTTGGGTGCGCTGTAAGATACTCGCCAACCTCTCAACTCGAATTGGTCCTCACGTTTCCAATCCAACCTTGTTTCTCCATCCAAAAAGCGATCCATTTGCCTTTTTCGTGGCCCAGGATTTCTATGAGAACCAAATCTGGTGAGCGATGCGGCTCGGCTCTCACTGCGTTAAGCAGACGTGCTAGGGGAACCTCATTCAAATGCCAAATGCCCAGCGGAAAATCGGGAGTAACAACCACTTCTTTTTCTTCAATACAGCCGTTGTTAACGACCGGCCGGAAAGCCGTCACGACCTCATTCGGTCTCACTCTGGCGTGCACCGGTTGGGCATCAGGCCACTTGCGTCGAGATTGCCAAAAGGGGCTTATCGACCATTGGTTCTCTGAGTCGTAAAAATCTCTTCCTATGCGTGCAAAACGATAGAACAGAGTTTCTATGCGCGTTTCATAAAACTGCTTCGCCAGCTCGGACCGCTCCGGGCATTTTAGAAGTGTGTTAATAACGGCTGGCGCCTGTAGGGCAGACGACAATGCCTGGAACATTCCGTTGCCTGACAGAGGATCCACGGCCATAGCGGCGTCTCCAACCCGAATCCAGCTATCCCCGATATTGGACTTGCACAACACCGCTGTGCTG
>MDTD01084765.1_pt1 | contig 16584 bp, 13 predicted proteins | sample 811221 | NCBI WGS metagenome assembly MDTD01 (sample SAMN05326646, study PRJNA326480) | marine metagenome | isolation source: seawater | place: Pacific Ocean: South West | collected 2011 | reverse complement strand
CTTGTCGGCCTATTTGTGTGGTCGGCACGGCGTCTTAGTGGGAGAAGGGGATGAAACAGGGCACCCGGCTCGCTGCCCGCATTCTCGGCGCCTACGCCGTGATCTACGTGGCGTATCTGTACGTGCCGGTGCTTTTCCTGCCACTCTTTTCGTTCAATGATTCCATCTATATCAGTTTCCCGCTACGCGGCTGGACGTTCAAATGGTATGAGTCCATGCTGGCGAATGATGCCCTGCACCGCGCTCTGGTGAACAGTCTCAAAGTGGGGCTGACAACCGCATTCATCAGCACGGTGCTGGGTATTCTTGGCGCAAAAGCCGTAACGCGTTATCGATTGCCCGGGCAAAAGCCGGTGGTGGCCATGATCATGCTGCCGCTGGTCGTCCCGGAGATCATTCTCGCGATGGCGCTACTGATGGTGATTCTGCGTGCCGGCGGTTCCTTGGGTCTCGTCAGTATCGCGGCGGGTCACATTCTTCTTTGCGTGCCCTTTGCCATGGTCGTGCTGATGTCACGTTTTGAAGGGTTTGACAGGTCGTTGGAGGAGGCATCGCATGATCTTGGTGAAAACGGCTGGTGGACGTTCTGGCGCGTGACTTTCCCCAATGCACTGCCAGGCATTGTGGCAAGCCTGTTACTCACTTTTACTATTTCATTTGATGAATTCATCATGGCTTTTTTCCTCGGCAGCACAGAACCCACGTTACCTGTCTTCATGTGGAACCAGTTGCGGTTTCCAAAGCTGCTCCCCGGTGTTCTGGCGCTGGGGGCCTGCATTTTGATTGCTAGCGTACTTATTGTCCTGGTGGCAGAGTGGTTTCGCCGCCGGAATACCTCGGACTCACAGTCGGGAGATGTGATCATTGGATAACAGTTTTATCGATATTGTGGGTGTCTCGAAGTCTTTTGGCGACGTGACGGCGGTCGACGACATCTCGCTCTCTGTTCGGCAGGGAGAGTTCTTTTCGTTATTGGGGCCATCGGGTTGCGGCAAGACAACTTTGCTGCGAATCCTCGGGGGCCTTGAAACACCTGGGAGCGGCACCGTGCGGATCGATGGTCAGGACATCACCGATATGCCGGCACATCTTCGACCAACCAACATGGTGTTTCAGAATTACGCGATATTTCCCCACCTTAATGTTGAGCAGAATGTGGCCTACGGTCTTCGCCAGCAGAAATTGTCCCGCGAAGAGCAGACAGAAAAAGTGTCGTCAGCGCTTGCGATGGTCAAGCTCGAAGGATTCGAAAAGCGCGGCGCGGATGAGATGTCAGGGGGTCAGAAACAGCGGGTGGCTCTGGCAAGAGCGCTGATCAAGCGGCCCAAGGTGCTGCTTCTGGATGAGCCGCTGGGCGCCCTCGACAAGAAGTTGCGGGAAGAAATGCAGATTGAACTGCGGATGCTTCAGCAGCAGGTAGGAATTACCTTTGTGTTTGTCACCCACGATCAGGAGGAGGCGTTGACGCTCTCTGATCGGGTGGCAGTGATGGGCGAGGGGCGAATTCTGCAGATGGACCCGCCCCGCCAGATCTACGAGCGACCAAAGAGTCGGGAGGTCGCAGACTTTATTGGTCAGATGAACCTGCTATCGGGAGCAGTTGAGTCTGTCGGGAATAAGGTGACGGTTAACACGCCTACGCTGGGTAATGTCTGTGTTGAAAGCAACGAGCAGGATGTGGTGGTTGGCGATGCGGTGACCTTGGCTATCCGACCGGAAAACCTGAAACTGCGATCGACTTCAGCGCCCGGAGCGGTCCGCGTGACCCTGGCGGCCAGCGTATTTTGGGGGCACACCACCTATTACCGGGTCGTCGTGACCGGGGCAGAGGGTGAGCCACTGGACGTGGCGCAACAGGACTACAGTGGCTCGGAAAAAGCAGGGGACGAGGCGTGGCTGGGGTTTGATTCAGAGAATCTCTTGTTGCTCAAAAACTAGCCGCTTAACGCGATTCTAAAATGTCTGTACAGCAATACAGACATTTGTATACTCATACAATCTGGATTAAATCCTAGCACGCCAGGTTGAAATTATGAGTTCAGGTGCTCCCGTTCGGATACCTCGGCTGAATGTCGATAGACGCGCCCAACTGATTGAGGCCACGATCGACGTCATCTACCGGGACGGTTTGTCGCGGCTCACCCTTGCCAAGGTTGCACAGCAGGCAGGGCTGTCGACCAGCATCGTCAATTTTTATTTCAAAACCAAAGAGCAGTTACTTCTGGAAACGCTTAATGCTGTTTCGCAGGAGTACGAAGCTGCCGTGGACCGGGCATTCGCTCGCTCACCGGATCCGACCAGGACGCTACGAGCACTGGTCGACGCGATGCTCGATCCAGATCTGTGCACACCGGCCCGCGCCGCGGTCTGGTATGCGTTTATGGGGGAGAGCCAGGCCCGGAGTGACTACATCGGGGCCGTAAGGGTTCGAGAACTCGCTATCCGTCAACGCGTTGAAACCTTGTTCACCACCCTATTTCAGGGCGCTGGCGATGCCAAGACAAAAACCGGTCGGGCTGGGCCTTTGGCCCGTGCCTTTGATGCATTGATTGACAGTGTCTGGGAGCAATCCATGCTCGAGCCCGATACGATTGATCTTGAGGCCGCGCGAAAGACCTGTCTTGATTATCTGCAGAGCGTATTGCCTCTGGGGCTGGATATATCAGACGAGCCAACTCATGACGACTCGATATCAATCTCTGAGGGTGTTGGCAATGGCATGCTCTCGGCCTGGACTTATACCAGCAATGAACTTCACGAGCTTGAAATGTCAGAACTCTTCAGGCGCGAGTGGATGCTGGCAGGCCATATCTCAGATGCGCCGAGGCCGGGAGACTATCTCGCCCTCGAGGTGGGGTCAGAGCGTGTTCTGGTGGTGCGAGACGATAAAGCGACTTTGCGCGCCTTCCATAACGTGTGCCGTCACCGCGGTTCCCGGGTGGTTCCGAAAAGCCAGGGTAATTGCGGGCACGTGATGCGCTGCCCCTTCCATGGCTGGACTTATAGCCTGGATGGACGACTAAAAAGTGTTCCGCGTCTGCAGACGTTTGAGAACCTGGAAGTGAGCGAGCACGGCCTGGTCCCGCTGGAGCTCGAAGTCTGGCAGGGACTCATCTTTATCCGGTTTGAGCCGGGCGGCGAGCCGGTGGCCAAGCAGCTCCATGCCATTGAAGAGCGGGTAGCCAGTTACCGGCTTGCGGATATGATCTCCCTGGGCGAGGCCAGCGTCAGTGAGGTTCGCTACAACTGGAAGTTCTTTCACGATGTCGATAACGAGGGATATCACGTACCTTCTGCCCATCCGGCACTTCAGGAATTGTATGGAAGAAGTTATCGAGACGATTTCATCGATTGCATTCCCGTATCGACGGGAACTGTTGATGATCAGCCGGCAAGTACGTGGAGTGTGGCTCGGTATAAATCCCTTTTGCCGGACATGGCGCACCTTCCTAACGAGTCGCGTCGTCTTTGGCTATATTTTGGCATTTTCCCTAACGCAATAATCTACTTTTATCCCGAGAAGGCGGGTTACTACATGTCTTTGCCATGTGGGCCCCACAAGACTAGGGTGATTTCCCGAGAGTACGGGCTACCCAATGCTTCACGTCAGGTACGCGCCGCCCGGTACTTGAGTGGCAGAATCGATACTTTAACCAGCCGGGAGGATGACGCCTTGGTTCGATGGCTTCAGGAAGCTGCTGGGACGAGCGTCTTTCCATTGGACAACCTTGCCGATATAGAAGCCGGTGTGTTGCAGTTTCATCAACGCCTGAAAGAGAAAATCCCCGTCATGAGCCGCCGGCGTGCGCCGGCAGACGGATCCATTATGGATCTGAATGATCGCCTTAACGCAATGACAGCCCGTTAGCGGATTTAAGACCAAACCCTTAAGCCCAAGTTAAAATCAAGCAAATCCAAAAAGGAGAGCCAGCATGTCTACACCCCGTCCCATGGACCTTTCTGCAGTTCGTCGCATGGATGCGCACGTCGTTCACCCTTGGGAATCTTTTGATAATCCGAACACAAGCCGAACAGTGCTGGGTATCGGAGATGGATCCTATGTAGTTGATGCTAAAGGAAACCGTCTTTTGGACGGGCCAGGCGGGATGTGGTGCGTTAATGCCGGTCACGGTCAACAGAAGATTGTAGAGGCGATTCATCAGCAGGCTGCGGAACTCTCCTATACGAGCCCCTGGAGTCACCCTACCGAACCAGCTGCCCGTTTGGCGGATCGTCTCGCGGCAGTTGCGCCTGGAGACCTCAACCACGTTTTTTATGCAACTGGTGGGTCAACTGCGGTTGATTCGGCGCTGCGGTTCATGATGTTCTACAACAACGTTCTTGGTAGGCCTGAAAAGAAGCACATCATATCTCGGCATGACGCCTATCACGGCAGCACCTATCTTTCAGCAGCCGTGTCAGGAAAGCCCCGGGACAAGAGTTGGCTCGACACGAGGCTTGATACCGTGCACTTTATTTCGTCTCCGAATCCCTATCGCCGACCCGAGGGGATGGATATCAACGGTTTCAAGGATTTTCTGATTAAGGAGTTCGAGGATAAGATTATCGAGGTGGGACCTGACAAGGTAGGGGCTTTTATTGCCGAGCCCATATTGGCCTCCGGGGGGGTTATTGTTCCTCCGCCAGGTTATCACGCTGCCTGCCTTGAAATCTGTCGTCGCCACGATGTGATCTACATCTCGGACGAAGTCGTGACGGGGTTTGGCCGTCTGGGTCATTGGTATGCCTCAGAACCCGTTTTTGATATTACGCCGGATATCATTATTTCAGCTAAGGGTTTAACGTCCGGATATATCCCCCTGTCCTGTGTAATTATTTCTGACAGACTGATTCAGGCCGTCAGTGGCGACAGTAATCGGGGATCGGTCTTTTCCAACGGATTTACCTATTCAGGTCATCCGGTGGCCTGTGCGGCGGGTATTGCGAATATGGAAGTCTTTGAGTCACAGGGACTGCTCGAGAATGCGCTTGAGGTGGGCCCGTATATGCAGGAGCAGTTACGGACGCTGTCGGATTTGCCCATTGTCGGTGATATCCGAGGCATGGGTTTGATGGGTTGCCTGGAGTGCGTGGCTAGCCAGGAGAGTCGTCAGCCCCTGGAGCTCGACTACGAAGTGGGTAGCCGGATCGACAAGCACTGCCAGGCACTGGGGCTTTTAGTTCGGCCGTTAATCAATATGTGTGTAATGTCGCCGCCGCTTTGCATCACTCGGGAGCAGATTGACGAGATGATAAGCATTCTTCGCGAGGGAATTTCCCGCACTATGGCTGATCTGGAAGCTGAGGGAATTGCAGAGTTCCATTAGTGCTGAGGGAGGGCTAGGACAACGTTACCACCACCTCTGATTCACTTTGTCGTGATGATAACGGGATTGTGTTGGCGCGCGTAGTCCCGGCAGGCATCCCAGTCTTCTCCGAAGTGGCTGCGGATGCGCTCCAGGCTGTCGGGTTGGATCAGCGGATGTGGATCGAGCAGCGCCTTGGGAACCAGTTTGGCCGCACCCAGAATGCCGTAGCAGGTCCAGAGTCTCAGCCGGCGCTGCAACCGATGAAGCCCGGGGTGCTGCGCAGCTTCCGGAACCTCAGCAAATAGGCGCTTGCCGACCTGCCGAGTGACTTTAAGTTGATCATCGCTCCAAGAACTGTGCACCACAGAGAGGTCAATCTTTTCTCGCTGATAGTGGGCCCCCGTGAAAGCACAGATCTGATCGATCAAGGCAAACGGGTCGGTTTTGAGGTCTTCGTGGAATAACACGAGAGGGGCGGAGCCAAAACGGGACTCAATGGCTTCGATCATGGGCATGAAGCGCATTTGCCGTTCACCCCAGATGAGCGGCGCAGAACTGCCCAGATCCGCATAGCGTTCAAACTCCATGCTGCCGCCGTTCTTGAGATAGCGTCTGTAGTGAGACGCGATCCAGCGATCATGCCGTCGCAGCACCAGAATCACACGTGCATCGGCTCTAAAGGCGGCGAACTCGTCCAGACGCTGGGTCAGTCGGTAAGCTGCTTCGCGCGAGATCAGGTAGCGGCGGTCCCGGGTGCGTTCAATAAGTTTTTGATACCCGCGGTACCGGTCGCGAGGCACATAGCGGATGTTTTCCAGCTTGGGAAACACCTTGTCCTGAAGGTAGGTGGACGCCGCCTTCCCTAGACCCACATGATAGAAGACCTGATATTCGCCCGGATCCCTGGCCACGATGAGCCGAAGCGTTGGGGAGTTAGTCGGCGCGCTCGGTCTGTGCGCGTTGGGCGAGATAATTCATCAGATCAATCAGTTCGTTATGCCCACCGGCAAAGGAAACCTTTGTCCGGTATTTCCCATCAACAATGATCGTTGGAACGCCATCGGTCTCGTATCGGCCAGACATATCTGCGGCATGAGCAACCATCGAGTCGACACCAAAGGAGTTGAAGGTATCCAAAATCGGTTGAGGGTCAAGACCCTGCTCAGCGACCCAGTTCGCCACCTGTTCCGCGGTCCGGAAGCGCTTTCGCTCCTCATGAATGGCCTCAAAGTAGGCATCATGTAGCCTATCCACCAGGCCGAGGGCGACAAAGGTGTAGTAAACCCGGGCATCGAAAGCCCACGACCGATTCAGGATGGCGGGAAGTCGAACAAACTCCACGAACTCCGGTTTGTTCTTGAGCCATTTGTTCAGGTAGGGCTCGAGCGCATAGCAGTGCGGGCAGCGATACCAGAAGAGTTCAAGTACTTCTATCTTGTCGCCCGTGTGAACAGGCTGCGCAACTTGAAGTTCAAAGAAGTTGACGTCCTGTTGGTGCTCCTGTGCTCCTGTCGGCAGGCTCAGGAAGAAAAACAGTCCCAGTATGCTAAGAACTTTTCTCATTGAAGTGTCCTCGGAAAAATAGTTTGTTCAATTCAGCTGCGCGGCAAGGAGGTCGCGCAGTCCGTCGAAACTGCCGTTGCTCATGATGACCACTCGGTCGCCTGCTTCGACTACGCCACAGACCGCATCAACGATCTGTGTATTTGAATTGCACACCATAATTTTATCGCTGTCTTTGAGGCGTGTCAGTTCTTCGGGGTCCCAATTTAGGTCATCATGACGACGGACAATGGCGACGTCGGCCAGTGACAGTGCCTGCGCCAGTTCAGTTCGGTGAAAGCCCTGCTTCATCGTGTTGGAGCGCGGCTCGAGCACGGCAATGACTTTTCCTTGTGAGTCACAAGACCGGAGCGACTTCAGAGTTTCCCGGACAGCGGTAGGGTGATGGGCGAAGTCGTCGAAAAGCGCGATGGACGATTTCGGGTTGACCCGCTCAAGACGCCGCTTGGGCGAGCGAAATTCAGCCAGAGCCGCGCAGGCGTCCTCTGGTTTGGCGCCGGCGGTATGACTCGCGGCAATGGCACCTATCGCGTTCTGCAGATTGTGCTGGCCCATCAGCGGCCACTCGACTGTCGCTATGTGATGATTTTCGCAGTAGACGTCAAAACGCCGACAGTCCGGCTGCAGGGCGACAGCCCGCCAGTCGGCAGGGGCGTCGGTGCAACTGTAGCGGATGACCTGCGACCAGCAGTCGCGTGCCAACAAGTCGGAGAGTCCGGGTTGATCTGCGTTGATAACAATAGTGCCGTTCGCGGGGACGCTGCGCAGCAGATACTGAAACTGTTTTTCAATATCGGCAATGCTGTCGAAAATATCTGCGTGGTCGAATTCGAGGTTGCCAATCATCAGGACATCAGGACGATAGTGAAGGAACTTCGAGCGCTTATCAAAAAACGCTGTATCGTATTCATCCGCTTCAATAACAAACCAGTCTCCCGCGCCAAGCCGTGCTGAGACGTCGAAGTTTCCGGGTACTCCGCCAATCAGAAACCCAGGCTCGAGGCCGCATGCATGGAGCAGAAAAGCACAGATACTGGAAGTGGTGGTCTTGCCGTGTGTGCCGGCGATCGCAAGGACACGTTTTTGCGGAATAAGGGTCTCGCGCAACCATTGGGCTCCCGAGGTGTAGGCCAGACGCTGATTCAGTATGGCCTCGACCAGGGGGTTGCCCCGCGACAACGCATTGCCAATCACAAAGAGATCGGGTGCTTTTCCTGAGTCGAGGAACCCTGGATCATATCCTTCTTCAGCCGCAATACCTTGAGAGGCGAGCAGATCGCTCATGGGCGGGTAGATCGCCTGGTCACAACCGCTGACCTCAAAGCCTGCTTCGCGGGCGATCAATGCAAGTCCGGCCATAAACGTCCCGCCAATACCTGCGATATGGATAGAGTTGTTCAACCAGACGGACTGCCGCTGAGCGTCATGATTGTCGCCATGATCACTGACTGACAGGCAACGATGATCAAAAGCGCCAGCCCCAGCCCGCATTCCATCGCCTGCCGCAGAATGGAAGCCATGACGGCGAGTGACCAGATCGCGATGCCGGCGGCAACGAGGAGAGGCGTCGTCAGTATCATCACAGGGTCAGGACCCTCCGGCAGCAGGCGCTCATGCCATCCGAAGAAGGGCAGGGCCAACAATTGCAACAGCGTCGTTGCTCCGAACATGGCTGTCAGGGTCTGGTTCGTGCGTTCCGAGAGGCTCCTATATCGCAGAAGCAAACTGATCAGTAGCGCGAACAGCAGCACTTGGCCGATCGACATGAACAGGCCTCGAATTAATCCGGCATTGGGAACTGCGTTGATGGCACTTGTGATCACCGCGAGCGCGGCGGTTGCCAACAGCAGGGTTTCAGAGCGTGGCACATCCTGGGCGCGGTGCCGGAAAAGGCAAAGATTGATAAACAGCTGCAGGAAACTGACCATAAGGTTTAATCAGTAATTGAAATGACGCGATGATATCATCAGCCCGCTTTTTCCCTGTCTTCAGTAACACCTGAATTGTCGTTGGCAAAAACAATCTGTTGAACACGCGCACCCTTTGGATCGATCACCAAGAGGCTCTGGACGCATGGGTGATACATGCAAAGAGTGCTTCATGGCTGGGCGTGGATACAGAATTCGAGCGGGTACGCACCTTCTTCCCCCGGCTTTGCCTGCTCCAGATGGCCACTTCCGAGCAGGCAGTGTGTATCGATCCGCTTGCGGAACTTGATTGGGATGGCGTCCGGGCCTTGATCAGCGAACCGCAGCCGGTCAAGATCTTCCACGCTGCCCGCCAGGATCTCGAAGTGCTGCAGCAGCACTTTTCAGTCGTCCCGGGAGCATTTTTTGACACCCAGATTGCCGCGGCATTTTGCGGATACGGGGAGCAGGTCGGCTATGCTCACATGGTCAAGGAAATCTGCGATGTGGCGCTTTCCAAGGCGTTTACCCGAACACCTTGGTGCCGGCGGCCCTTGAGCGAGGCAGAAGTGCAGTATGCGCTGGATGATGTCCACTATCTGGGTACGCTGTACCACACCCTGCTTGCAGGTCTTCAGGATCGTGGGCGTGAGACTTGGCTGACTGAGGACTGTGCGGCACTCATTTCCGACGAATCACTGCGTAAGGCAGAGCATGCGCCGATAGAAAAGGTCATGAAAGCCTGTGCCGGAATGGATCGCGTCAGTCAAAGCGTGGCGCTGTCGTTGGCGCGGTGGCGTGAGGATCTTGCCCGGAGAGCAGATCGTCCGCGAGAATGGCTGATCTCAACAGATACGCTTATCGAACTGGCGCAGACCCGGCCGCAAAATACCCAGGCTTTGTCGGCGGTGATGGGGCTCGAAAAAAGCACGCTGAAGCGTCGAGGGGAAGAGATTCTGGATGTCATCCGTGAGAGTGAAACGCCTGATTCGGACTTTGTTGCGATGGCCCGGCCGACCAGACCCGATGCCGCCGAAAAGGCATTGGGGAACGCTCTATGGAAATATCTCGGGGAGGTGTGTGAGCGTGAGGGTGCCCCTCCATCCGTCATTGCGCCAAGGAATGAGATTCGTGCACTTGCGGCGGGCAAGCGAAATCTACGCGTATTAAGCGGCTGGCGCCGAAGTTTTATAGGGGAATTGCTTCTGGAACGGGTGGATCCGGCAGGTTCGTCAAGCCCTTGATAAAATAAGGACAGATTTTTTGCCATGGAGGAGGTTTATCCATGTCTGGTTTGCGCACAATACTTGTTCCATTCAATAACACCCAGCCCAATGTAGCGGCGATTGATGCCGCAAAACGCATAGCGGAAGTTGAAGGTGCCTATATAGAAGGCGCCTACAGCCGTCAGGTGCTTCCGATTATTGCAGGGGAAGGCATTACTTTGCCCGGGGACTATCTCGCTGCTTTCGAAGAAGAAGGGAGGCAGCAGGCAACACTCGCGCGCGAGGCTTTCGAGTCGCTTATCGCAGAGCGGGGAATTCCGTTGAGTTCGCTGGACGGAGAGGGCTTGCGGGCGGGCTGGACGGAAATGATGGGGACTGGACCCGAGGGTTTGGGTGAGTATGCCAGGGCCTTCGGGATCAGCGTATTGCATCGTGAACTGGCGAATGGCGATATGGACTGGAAGAGTACTGCCGAGGCACTGCTTTTTGAAAGTGGTCGACCTTTGCTGCTTGTCAGCGATCAAATACCCCAGACGATTGGCCGCCGGATACTGGTGGCCTGGAACGGCAGCACAGAGACCGCGCGAGCGCTGAGTGCGGCAAGACCCTTGCTCGCCCGGTCGGAAGCGATACAGGTGCTGTCTGTGGAGGGGGGCATGGTTTCCGGGCCGGACGTGGAACTGATTACTGCACATCTTCGGGCTAGCGGATTTAACGTCCAATCCAAAATGGCAGAGAGCGCTGGCTCCACGGTGGGCCAGGTCATTGTTTCCGAGGCAAAGGACTTTGATGCGGACTTGATCATCAAAGGTGCTTTTACACGCAGCCGCCTGCGCCAACTGGTCTTTGGCGGACCGACCAGCGAGATCTTTAATCACGCAACGTGCCCCGTGATTTTGTGTCACTAGAGTAATCTAGACGCGCGGCCCAGTAGCCTCATAACCGCCTGGTCACGTCGGTTCGAGGCAGTCTATTTAGTCGGATAAAGGCGCGAGCTGCGAGGTCTGGCTGTTGCCCGACGTTGATGAATTTTTTGGGACTTAGAAAAAAGGAGAGTGGTTCATGAAGAAACCGGTTCGGGTTGCGGTCACAGGTGCTGCCGGACAGATCAGTTACGCCATGCTGTTCAGGATTGCTGCGGGCGATATGCTGGGAAGCGACCAGCCGGTCATTTTGCAGCTGCTCGAAATCCCTCCGGCGATGGACGCCCTCCAGGGCGTTGTCATGGAGCTTGATGATTGTGCATTCCCGCTGCTTCACGGTATAGTGGTGTCCGATGATCCTGCCGTTGCATTTGCGGACATTGATTTCGCTATGCTGGTAGGTGCCCGCCCCCGGGGCCCGGGAATGGAGCGCAAGGACCTGCTGACCGAGAATGCCCGGATATTCTCGGTGCAAGGCAAGGCGCTGAATGAGGTTGCCTCTCGCGATGTCAAGGTGCTGGTGGTTGGGAATCCAGCAAACACCAATGCCTTGATTGCCTCTGCAAACGCGCCGGATATTGACGCCGCCCAATTCACGGCAATGACGCGTTTGGATCACAATCGCGCCATCAGCCAGTTGGCGGACAAAACAGGCTCAGCAGCTACCGATATCTCCAGGGTAACCATCTGGGGAAATCACTCTGCCACCCAGTATCCTGATGTCCATCACACCAGGATTGGCGGGAAGCCTGCGACGGATCTCGTTGATGAGTCGTGGATAAAGGACGATTTTATTCCTACGGTGCAGCAGCGCGGCGCGGCGATTATCAAGGCCCGTGGCGCTTCGAGCGCGGCATCAGCAGCTGGAGCGGCAATTGATCATATACGTACTTGGACCCACGGCACGTCACAGGATGACTGGGTCAGCATGGCGATTTCGTCAACCGGAGATTATGGAATTGAACCGGGACTGATCTACTCCTTCCCTGTGACCTGCACGAACGGCGAGTATTCTGTGGTGCAGGATCTTGAAATCAATGATTTCAGCGGGGAAAGGATGAAGGTCACCGAGGCAGAGCTCCGCGAGGAGCGTGACGGGGTAAAGGATCTTTTGGGTTAAGCCCGGAACTTTTTCCATTTTTGGCAGGAACACAATGATTCAACTTGCTATTGCCGGCGCTGCAGGCCGAATGGGACAGAGTCTGGTTTCGGCCTGCGAGGCTCATGAATCGTTTGTCCTGGCACACGCTTTCGAGCAGCCCGGACATGCATCGGTGGGCCAGTCTGCAGGCAGTGGCCAAAGCCCGGTGATACTGACCGATAGTATTGATGGTCCGTCGTTCGATGTGTTGATCGATTTCACCTCGCCAGCTGCGTCTTTAGCCAATCTTGCTTCTTGCGCCGAACAGGGCCGAAAAGCCGTTATCGGGACAACCGGGTTTTCTGATGCGGATAGAGAGCGCATGGCTGAGCTCGCCGAAAAAACAGCGGTTGTCTGGGCGCCGAATATGAGTGTAGGCGTCAATATCACCTTGAGACTGCTGGAACTTGCGGCCGGGGCATTTGGCGACGACGTCGATGTCGAGATTATTGAGGCGCACCATCGCCACAAGGTGGACGCGCCTTCTGGCACTGCCCTGAAGATGGGCGAAGTAGTGGCCGAGACACTCGGCAGAACACTTGACGAACACGGGGTTTTTGCCCGGCAAGGTCATACGGGGCCGCGCACGGACCAGGAAATTGGCTTTTCCACTATCCGGGCGTCGGACGTGATCGGCGAGCACAGCGTGTGGTTTGCCGGGGCCAAAGAGCGGGTGGAAATTACCCACAAGGCGTCGGGTCGGGAAATCTATGCCAATGGGGCGCTGCGCTGCGCGCAATGGCTGATGGAAAAGTCTTTTGGCCTATTCGACATGCAGGATGTATTGGGATTAAAGTCGTAAAAGAGGCCGTGAACGATTGATGTTTGGGGCGCGAGAAGATAGACTGCTCTCCCCGAGATGAGCGAGCATCTGATTCAGAAAAAAGGAGAGACCCAGGGGTCTCTCCTTTTTTTTGTCCGGACAAAGGTTTGATCCTGTGATCGCTGCGATTCTGGTTCTTGAAGATGGAACGGTTTTTCGCGGCCGATCTATTGGCGCAGCCGGCGAAACGGTCGGCGAGGTGGTGTTCAATACGGCGATGACGGGCTACCAGGAGATCGTTTCAGATCCCTCATATGCCCGGCAGATTGTCACCTTGACTTGTCCGCATATCGGCAACGTTGGCGCCAATGACGAGGATAAGGAAGCCGAAGCGGCTTATGCCTGTGGCCTCGTCGTGCGTGATTATCCGGCACTGCTCAGTAATTTTCGCTCTCAGGAAAGTTTGAGCGACTTCCTGATCCGCCAAAACGTCATTGGGATCAGCGATATCGACACGCGGCAGTTAACGCGTGTACTGCGTGAAAAAGGGGCACAAAACGGTTGTCTGCAGGCGGGCGATATCGACGAGACCGGAGCCGTTGCCAAGGCGCAGGCCTTTGCCGGCCTTAAGGGGATGGATCTCGCCAAAGCGGTTACTACTGAAAGGCCCTATCTGTGGGAAGAGGGCAGTTGGGAGCTGGAAGGCGGTTTTAGATCTCCTGTTAAGCCGAAATTCCAGGTGGTGGCTTATGACTTCGGGATAAAGCGGAATATCCTGCGCTTGCTGGTCGATCGGGGTTGTTCGGTCGAGGTGGTGCCGGCAGAAACCCGCGCCGAAGCCGTGCTGGAGAAAAAACCTGACGGCGTCTTTCTGTCGAATGGGCCAGGAGACCCTGAACCCTGTACCTACGCCGTTGAGGCAATTCAGGAGATCCTCAAGAACCAGGTGCCGGTATTCGGAATCTGCCTTGGACACCAGCTGCTTGGACTTGCTACGGGCGCAAGAACACTTAAGATGAAATTCGGCCATCACGGCGCGAATCATCCCGTTGTGGATCTGGCGACTAGTCAGGTCATGATCACCAGCCAGAATCACGGGTTTGCAATCGATCCCGATTCATTGCCCGAGGGCGTTTCGGTAACGCACCGCTCGTTGTTCGATCAGTCCATTCAGGGGATCGCACTGCGCGATGCGCCGGCGTTTTCTTTCCAGGGCCACCCGGAAGCCAGCCCCGGACCCCATGACATCGTTTCGCTTTTTGATCAGTTTGTTGAACTGATGGCGAATTCAAGAAATTCAGGTTATGCCAAAACGAACTGACATCTCTTCAGTCCTGGTGATTGGCGCGGGCCCGATTGTCATTGGGCAAGCCTGTGAATTCGACTACTCGGGAGTACAAGCCTGTAAGGCGCTTCGGGAGGAGGGCTATCGGGTCATTCTGGTGAACTCCAATCCGGCAACGATCATGACTGACCCCGAGTTCGCGGATGCCACCTATATTGAGCCGATTACCTGGGAGGCGGTTGCACTCATTATTGAAAAAGAGCGTCCCGACGTGTTGTTGCCCACAATGGGGGGTCAGACGGCGTTGAACTGCTCTTTGGACTTGGTGCGCCACGGCGTGTTGGAGAAATTCGGTGTCGAGATGATCGGGGCGACCCAGGATGCAATCGACAAAGCCGAGGACCGCGAGCGGTTTCGGGATGCCATGCAGGCAATTGGTCTTGATGTCGTCACAGGAGACCTCGCCCATTCAATGGACGAGGCGGCCGCCGTGCTGGAGCGGATTGGCTTCCCAGCCATTATCCGACCCTCCTTCACCCTTGGCGGCAGTGGCGGCGGAATTGCCTACAACACCGAGGAGTATGAGGCGATTTGCCGCCGCGGGCTGGACGCCTCGCCCACCAACGAACTGCTCATCGAGGAGTGCATCCTCGGCTGGAAGGAATTCGAGATGGAAGTGGTGCGCGACCGGAGTGATAACTGCATTATTGTCTGCTCGATCGAAAATTTCGATGCCATGGGCGTCCATACCGGAGACTCGATCACCGTCGCACCGGCACTGACGCTGACCGACAAGGAATACCAGATCATGCGTAACGCGAGCATCGCCGTGTTGCGTGAGATCGGGGTAGATACCGGTGGATCCAACGTGCAGTTTGCGATTGATCCGGTGACCGGCCGCATGGTGGTGATTGAGATGAATCCGCGGGTATCACGCTCTTCTGCACTCGCGTCCAAGGCAACTGGGTTCCCGATTGCGAAAGTCGCGGCAAAGCTTGCGGTCGGATATACCCTGGATGAACTGGATAATGACATCACGGGCGGTGCAACGCCGGCTTCATTCGAGCCCTCCATCGATTATGTTGTGACGAAGATCCCCCGCTTTGATTTTGAGAAGTTTCCCCAGGCAGATCCGACGCTGACGACCCAGATGAAGTCGGTGGGTGAGGCGATGGCCATCGGGCGAACGTTTAAAGAGTCGTTCCAAAAGGCGCTACGCAGTCTCGAGATCGGCAGTCTCGGTCTTGAGCCCCTGTGGGATCCGACCGCGGATAATCATGATCTGGCTCGGGTCCTTCGGGTCCCAGGCGCGCGCCGCGCCTGGTATATCGCTGATGCGTTTCGTCAAGGCCTTGCATTGGATGAGGTTCAGACACTCACAGGAATCGATCCTTGGTTTCTTTCGCAGATTGCGGAGTTGGTGGCGTCGGAGGCCGAGGCGAGCGAGGTGTCTTTGTCTAAAGTCAGCGCCCCAGACTTGCGGCGTTTCAAGCGAAAAGGGTTCTCAGATGCGCGTCTTGCCGATTTGATGCGTGTCAGCGAATCAGAAGTGCGTGCCCGCCGGCATGAACTCGGGGTTAGGCCAGTCTATAAGCGTGTGGATTCGTGCGCAGGGGAGTTTTCCACCCCGACCGCTTACCTCTATTCGACCTATGAAGACGAGTGCGAATCGCATCCTGAGACCAAAGCCAAGGTCATGGTTCTGGGTGGTGGGCCAAACCGCATTGGCCAGGGAATCGAGTTTGACTACTGTTGTGTTCACGCGGCGATGGCGTTGCGTGAGGATGGCTATCAGACAATCATGGTCAACTGCAATCCTGAGACCGTTTCAACGGATTACGACACTTCGGATCGACTGTATTTTGAGCCGCTGACACTTGAAGATGTCCTTGAAATTTGCTCGGTCGAGAATCCCTCTGGAGTGATTGTCCAGTATGGCGGGCAGACTCCCCTAAAACTGTCCCGAGGCCTTGCGCAAGCCGGAGTGCCAATCCTCGGCACCTCGCCTGACTCAATTCATCAGGCGGAAGATCGGGAGCACTTCCAGGAACTGATCTCCCAGCTTGGCCTGTTGCAGCCGGAGAACCGTACAGCAATCACCGAGAAGCAGGCGCTGGAGCGGGCTGGGGAAATCGGCTACCCGCTCGTGGTCCGGCCGTCCTATGTGTTGGGCGGACGCGCGATGGAGATTGTGCACGGGCCGGAAGAACTATCCCGCTATCTGCGAGATGCCTTCAAGGTATCCAATGAATCTCCTATTTTGCTCGATCGCTTTTTGAATGATGCCGTTGAGGTCGATGTGGATGCGATCTGCGATGGGAACGAGGTAGTCATCGGCGGAATCATGGAGCATATCGAAGAAGCCGGGGTTCATTCGGGGGACTCAGCCTGCGTGTTGCCCCCGTTCGCTTTGAGCGCAAAGATTCAAAGCCACCTGGAACAGCAGACTACCGAGATGGCCTTGGCG
>MDTD01058127.1_pt1 | contig 16584 bp, 14 predicted proteins | sample 811221 | NCBI WGS metagenome assembly MDTD01 (sample SAMN05326646, study PRJNA326480) | marine metagenome | isolation source: seawater | place: Pacific Ocean: South West | collected 2011 | reverse complement strand
TTGTTGGTAATTCCGCTGTTGACTCTCTAACTGGTGGTGGCGGTAATGACACCATCGAAGGTGGTCCAGGTAATGATGTCATCGAAGGTGGCGCGGGCACTGATAATATTAATGGTGGATCAGGAAATGACACTATTAAAGTAACAGATGCCGATTATTCTGACTTTAAAACATCAGGTGGCGTTGAAACAGTTGATGGTGGTGAAGGTACTGATACATTAACATTTAATACTGGTGGTAATAATGCACTAACATTAACTGCTCCTGAGTTATCTAAATTAACTTCTATCGAATTAATAACTGTTGTAACAGGAACTGCTGGTGCAACTCTTACTTTCGGTAATGAAACTTTTGATAATCTTGGCAATGCATCTCTTTCTTTAACATCTAATACTGGATCTGGTGTAACAACTATTGATGGTTCCGCTGTAAGTAACGGTGCATTCCTTATCATTAATGATATTGGAGCTGATACTGCAGACAAATATGTAGGTGGTTCAGGCGATGATATCTTTAGATTTGATGGTACTGCAGGACTAAAAGCCAATGATACTGTAACTGGTAACGGTGGTAGTGATACTGTTCAACTTGATGCAAGTGCTGGCGCTGTTACAGCTACTTTAGACTTTGATACTACAAGTGTTGAGAAAGTTGTTGTTTACGCTGGAGCAACTGGTGTTGAAGCAGGTGCTGTAACCCTTCAACTTGAAGAACATTCTGTAGCTGCTAAAAATGCATACACAAGTGCTGGTCTTACAATTGATCTATCAGCAGCTGTTAATACTGGTGTAACAGGTGCAGTTGTTAACTATACTGAAGATGGTAATAATGGCGTTGAATATAATAACGACGATATTAGTGGTGAATTAATTAAAGCTCCACTAACAATTACAGGTACTGTAAAAGCCGATACAATTATGGCTTCTGCTGGTAACGATACTATTATTGCTACAAACAGCACATTAACTGCAGATATATTAGTTGGTGGTGATGGTAATGATACTATTACTGCTGGTTCAGGTGCTGATAAAATCGGTGGTGGTACTGGTAACGACGATCTTAATGGTGGTGCTGGTAATGACTCACTATTCGGTGGTGCTGGAAATGATATTCTTACTGGTGGTGATGGATCAGATAGAATTGACGGTGAAGGTGGCTCAGACACAATTTCTCTAGGTGCTGGAACTGATACAGTTGTATATGACGCAGCTGCTGATTCTTCAGGATCACTTAAAGATGTTATTTCTGACTTTAACCAATCAACAATCAATGCGGTTACAGGTGTAACAACTACAGCTGGTGATAACATTGAAGTAGCTTTTGGCACAATCTCTGCTACAACATGGACCTTATCTGATAAGGGTGATGTTGAAAACGGTGGTCTTGCTGCTGCAGCTATTGATGGTGTTCAAGGTTCATTTGTCTTTGCAGATGATACTTCAACTATTTACCTTGATTACAATGGTGATGGTTTCTTAAACACTTCTGACCTTCAAATTACTGTGACTGGTCTTACTTCATTCCACAGTAATGATATTAACGCCAGTGTAACAGCTAGTAACAGTGCATCTACCTTAACAGGTGGTTCTGGTGACGATACTATTACTGGTGGTACTGCTGCTGACTCGCTTTATGGTGGTCTTGGTAACGATACTATTTCTACTGGTACTGGCGCAAATGCAGACAAAATATTTGGTCAAGGTGGTGCTGACTCATTATCAGCAACAGTTACAGCCACAGGTGCTTCAACTCTTGATGGTGGTACAGGTAATGATACTTTAACTGGTTCAGACACTGCAGATTTAATTCTTACAGGTGGTACCGGAGATGATACCTTTGATCTTACTCCTGTTGATACTACTGAAGTTCATAATATCACGGACTTTGAAAATGCAGGCGCTGTAGTTGGCGATGTTATCAAGATAGAAAATGATAACACAACAGTTACAACTGCTGACGGATCTGCACCAGTAATTGGTACAATTACAGCAGACCAAGAAACTGCTGAAACTGCTATTGCGTTTGCGACAGGTGCGTCAAATACTGTTGACCTTCTGATTGTTACAGGCACTAATGAAGCTGGTGATCTATCTGCTGATACAACTAATGGTACAGAGTTGCTGAAGGATATGCTTGCTACTCCTGCTAAAGGTATTACAGCGGTTGCAAATTCCAAGTTCTATATCTTGGCTTATGATGATACATCAGCTTATCTCTATACAGCGCAGAATGGTAATGACACTGCAGTTGTTGCAGCAGAGATATTCCAAATAGCGAAGATTGATACTATAACAGCTGGTTCACTAATAGCTGATGACTTCCTCATAGGTTAAAGTCTTCGAAATAAATTAAGAAGGGAAGCTTTTGCTTCCCTTTTTTTTTACATAAATTATTATTTTTCTATATAAATATTATAATGACAAAAACTTTTTTACATGTTGGTTGTGGTATGTTGACTAAAGAGAACACTACTGAAGCTTTTAACACTGATGAGTGGAAAGAAATTAGGGCGGATATAAATGAAGATGTAAACCCTGATATTATTGCCTCTATGACAGATATGTCTGCAATAAAAGATAATAATTATGATGCTATTTATTCATCTCATAATATTGAACATTTATATGCACATGAGGTTCCGTTAGCTATTAAAGAGTTTTTAAGAGTTTTAAAAAATGATGGATATTTGATTATAACTTGCCCAGATTTACAATCTGTTTGCCAGCAAGTTGCTAATAATAATCTTACAGGGACTTTATATGAATCAGGTCTTGGGCCTATTAGTGCAATTGATATCCTCTATGGTTTAAGGTCTTCACTACAGGCTGGGAATCATTATATGGCTCATAAGGTTGGTTTTACAGCTGAAGTTTTAAAAGAAACACTTTTACATTTTGGATTTGGTACTGCAATTATAGCAACAGTTCCTCAACGTTATGTTCTATGGGGTATAGCTACAAAAAAAAAGGAAACCGATTCAAATAAACTTTTAGAAATTTTAAAATCACATACACAACTTCTTAAAGATCTTAAATTTAACAACAAGTAAAATGTTTGATTCACCAAAAAGTAAAGATCATAAATTTTTCTCTCTCTATTATGAAAATGATGGTTTTAATATTAAAGGCGAGAAATTAATGGGCCGTCAAGCCGCTGGCTGGTCTTTTTTAAAATCAATTATTTCATCTAACCGATATGACACTCTTGGTGTTTACCTCAGAAATATTAATCAAAAAGAATTACTTATTAATGATATTAAATCAATATTGACCAAGGATAATTCATCAATTGAAATAAGAAGTATACCTTTTATCGAACCAAATTTAACCTCTGAATTTGGAGGAATTCAGCTTCCTGGACCAAATATTGTAGATTTTGCAAATCATAGAAGTTTTTTTGGCCATCATAGTTATAGCCTTTGTGGGCTTACTCATACAACAGCTTCTTATGATGTAATGAATTCTTTTTCTTCCTTACTAACTCATCCTATTATGCCTTGGGATGCAATAATATGTTCTTCTCAAAGTGTTCTAAATACAGTAAATAAAATAATTGATATCCAAAGTGATTTTTTAAAAAATAGAATTGCTCATAGCAAAAAAATATTACCTCAGTTACCTGTTATACCTCTTGGTATCAATACTGATGAATTTAATTTTACAGATTCTTATAAAAATGACTCTCGAAATAGACTAAAAATTGATAAAAATGATATTGTTATTTCTTATGTGGGTAGATTAAGTTTTCATGCTAAAGCCCATCATTTACCAATGTATTTAGCACTAGAAAAAATTTCAAAACAATTAAAAAATAATCAAAAATTGCATTTAATCCAAACCGGATGGTTTGCAAGTGATTATATTGAAAATTCATTTAGAAATGAAGCTAAGCTAATTTGTCCTTCAGTTAACTGTATTTTTCTTGATGGAAGAGATCCTGTTAATAAGAGCATTACCTTAGCTAGTTCTGATATATTCATGTCTTTAAGTGATAATATTCAGGAAACTTTTGGTTTAACACCTCTTGAAGCTATGGCATCCGAGTTACCAGTAATTGTTTCTGACTGGGATGGTTATCGCTCTACAGTTAGAGATAGTATAGATGGATATAGAGTTTCTTCATATACTCTTGGAGAGGGTTTTGGAGAAGACTTAATGTTTAATTATATGATGGGTGTAATTGACTATGATAATTATATTGGTGGAACAGTCCATAAAGTTGGAATTGATGTTAAAGAATGTATTGATAAATTAAGTTTATTAATTGAAAGCTCTGACCTTAGAAAAGAATTTGGATCTAATGGTAGAAAAAGAGCTATAAGTGATTTTTCATGGATAAAAATACTCGATCAGTATGAAGAACTATATAAAGAACTAGATGATATTAGAACTACTAAATATTCTAAATATTTAAATATTTCCACTAAAACCTTACCAAGTAACAGACAGGATCCTTTTAAATTATTTTCTGATTATTCATCCAGCATATTAGAACTTAGTACTAAAATAAAAATGGCTAAAGACATTAACAAATTCTCTCTAAGTGAAATTTTAGATCTTTCTAGTATAAAATATACAGATTTTTTGCCTTCTAAAAATGATTTGTCAAAAGTAATAACTTGTTTTAACGATGATAAAGAACTTAGAATAAGCGATATAATAAATCTTTCTAAACTTGATAAAGATAAAGTTTTTAATACAACTATATTTCTATTAAAGTATGGATATATATATATTGAAGAGAAAAAAAATGAATAAGAAAAAAATTCTATTTTTACATCAAAATTTTCCTGCTCAATATAAACATTTAGCACCTGAACTAGCAAAAATTAAAAATTATGATGTTTATACATTATCTCTAAGTTCAGAAAATACATATTCTTTAAAAGATCTGGAACAGAATTTAAAAAATATAACACATTATAAATATACTATTAAAGAGGGTAATAGTTCGGGAACTAATAGGCTAGCTATAGAGTTTGAGACAAAGATGATAAGAGCTTCTGCCGTATTAAAAAGGGCTTTAGAGTTAAAACATGACGGTTTTGAACCTGATTTACTCATTGCCCATCCAGGTTGGGGTGAGGGTTTTGTTTTAAAGGAAGTTTGGCCTAATCTAAAAGTAATTAATTATTTTGAATTTTTTTATAATACAAAAAATTCTGATGTTGATTTTGACTTAAAAGAATCATCAAGACCAGATTATGATATTGATCTAAGAACAAGATTAGTAGCAAGAAATGCTCCCTTTTTATCTGCTTGTAATCAAAGTGATCTTATGATTTCACCAACAGATTTTCAAAAAAGCACTGCACCTATAGAGTATCAGGGTAAAATTAAAGTTGTTCATGATGGTATCGATACTAATACTATTGTCTCCAATCCTAATGCTTCCATAACACTTAAGTCGGAAAGTAATATTAAAAATAAAAAAATTCTTACAAAAAAAGATAAAGTTATTGCTTTTGTTAACAGAAATTTAGAGCCTTATAGGGGATATCATTCTTTTATGAGGTCTCTTCCTGCGGTTTTAAAAAAACATCCTGATGCCTACGTTTTAATTGTTGGGGGATCAGGTGTAAGTTATGGTGCATCCCCAAAAGGCGATACATCTTTTAAGGATATTTTTTATAACGAAGTTAAAGATAAGCTTCCAAAAAATAATAAAGTTATTTTTTTAGGATTTATTAAATATAATCTGTTATTGAGTATTTTAGATATTGCATCCGTGCACGTTTATCTTACATATCCGTTTGTATTGTCTTGGTCAATGCTTGAGTCCATGGCCTTAGGGGGTTTAGTATTGGGATCAAAAACACCTCCAGTTGAGGAGGTAATAAATCACAACAAGAATGGCCTTTTAGTAAATTTTTTTGATTATCATCAAATTTCTGAGAGTATTAATAATATTTTAGATAACCCAAAAAAATATGAATCAATTAGAAAAGAGGCAAGAAAGACAATTGTAAATAAGTATGATCTATATTCTAAATGCTTACCTGAGCAACTATCAATTATAGATGGAATTTTGAATGAGTAGTAAATTTTTTTCAGATATTAAGATTATTAAAACTGAACTATTTGAAGATGATAGAGGTTCATTTTCAGAAATATATAATAAGAACTTATTTTCTAATCATGGTTTAGAAGACGAATTTATTCAGGATAATATTTCTTTTTCAAAAAATTGTGGAACAATTAGAGGCCTTCATTTTCAGAATAAAAATTTTTCCCAAAGTAAATTACTTCGAGTTTTAAGCGGTAAGATACAAGATGTTTTTATAGATCTTAGAAAAAACTCAAAAACCTATGAGAGTTATGGATTTGAATTAATGACACCTGAAACAGGCTGGATATATATACCTAAGGGCTATGCTCATGGATTTTGTACATTATCAGATAATGTTACTGTATTATACAAAGTAGGTTCATATTATTCTAAGGATAATGAGCTAGGAATAAAATGGAATGACGAATTTTTTAATATAGATTGGGATTTAAATGGAAAAGAACCTGTAATCTCTTTAAAAGATAGTCAATTACCTAATTGGTTAGAGATCAAAAAAGATATTGAGTTTTAAAATGGATATTAATAATGATAGTTATCTTATTACTGGAGGTTATGGATTTATAGGCTCTAGTTTGTTGAGAATATTATTAAAAGACAATCAAACTGTTTGTAATATAGATAAATTAACATATTCCTCTAATATTAATGCTTTAGAAGGACTTGAGAAATCTAATAAATATACTTTTTATAAAGAAGATGTATGTAATGAAAAGAAAATATATGAAATAATTAACAAACACAAACCTAACAAAATTATTCATCTAGCTGCTGAAACACATGTTGATAGATCTATAGACAATCCGTCAAATTTTATAAAATCTAATATTTTTGGTACTTATAGCTTATTAAATTCATCATATAAGTATTGGAATTCTCTTGTTTCTGAGCAAAAACAAAATTTTAGGGTTTTAATTGTATCAACTGATGAAGTTTATGGATCATTAGAAAAAGAAGAAGAATCTTTTAAAGAGAACAGTCCTTACAAACCAAACAGCCCTTATTCTGCTTCAAAGGCATCTTCTGATCATTTAGCTAGAGCTTGGTTTAAAACATATAATTTACCTGTAATAATTACAAATACATCAAATAATTTTGGTCCATGGCAATTTCCTGAAAAACTTATTCCTTTAACAATTCTAAAATGCATCAATAATGAGAAGATACCAATATATGGAAATGGTGAACAAATTCGTGATTGGATTTTTGTTGATGATCATTCAAATGGAATTTTGTCAGTTATTAAAAATGGTGAGATTGGTGAAAAATATAATATCAGCAGTCAAAATGAATTAATGAATATTGATGTTGTTAAAAATATTTGCTCTATTCTTGATAAAATATGCCCTTTGGATAGAGGCAAGTATGATGAATTGATTGAATATGTTGAAGATAGACCAGGTCATGATAAACGTTATGCATTGGGAAATGATAAAATTAAAGGCATTAATTGGAAGCCTAATATGCAATGGATTGAAGGATTAGAGTTAACAATTAAATGGTATTTAGACAATAATGAATTCTTGAATAGTTACTCTGGGGAAAGGCAGGGGAGATCCTGAGGTAGATGTCTAAAATTTTGGTAATAGGAGGAAGTGGACAAATTGGACAAGATCTAAAATCCTCCAAGATTAAAACAAACAATAAATTTTTTTTTCCTAACTCTTATGAGATTGATATTAGAAAAAAAAATTCTATCAGTAATTTTTTAAATACTAATAAAATTGATCTGGTTTTAAATTTTGCTGCCTATACAAATGTTGATAAAGCTGAGATTGAAAAAAAAATTGCACTTGATATTAATTACAAAGGTGCGCAAAATTTAGCAATTGAGACCTCTAAAAGAGAGATTTATTTAATCCATTTTTCTACAGATTATGTTTTTGGTGGTGATGATGCTGGTATAAATAATTATGATAAAAAAATAGCCCCTATTAACCATTATGGATATACAAAATCAAAAGGCGAGAAAGCTGTTTTATTAAATTCAAATTATAGCATAGTTTTTAGGTTAGCATCAGTTTATGGAGTATATGGTGAAAACTTTATAAAAACGATTTCTAAATTAATATTAACTACAGATGAGGTAAAAATTGTAAGAGACCAAAAGATATCTTTAACTGGTTCAAGCGAATTAGTTAAAAATATTAACTATCTTGTTGATTTATCAATAAAAAAAATCACGAATGATAATTTTTCACCTAAGATCATTCACTTTACTAATAAAGGTTATACTAATTGGTATAAAATTGCTAAAGTCGTTCATAGTGAAATACAAATAATTTTAAATAAAAAAATTAAAACAAAATTGAAACCAATCGAGTCTTTTGAATGGAAATCACGGGCTAATAGGCCATTAGATTCTAGATTGAAAGTTAATTTTAAAGAGCTTGAAAGAGAAAATATTTTTCTACCAAAATGGGAGAACAGCGTAAGAAATTTTGTAAGAAAAATCTTACCAGAAATTTTAAAAGATATAAAAAATGATAAATAATAATAAAATGAAAGGTATTATTCTTGCCGGAGGGGCAGGGACAAGACTTCACCCTATTACAAAGGTTGTCTCAAAGCAATTATTACCTTTGTATGATCAGCCTATGATTTTTTATCCTTTATCAATTTTAATTAGGTCAGGAATTGAAGATATCATGATCATATCAACACCTGAAGATCAACATCTCTTTCAACGTCTTTTGGGAAGCGGAGATCAATGGAATATAAATATATCTTATTCGGTTCAAGATAAGCCAAACGGAATAGCTCAGGCTTTCCTAATTTCAGAAAAATGGCTTAATAATTCAGGTTGTGCACTTATTCTCGGTGATAATTTATTTTTTGGTCCATCTATTTATGATGTAATAAAAAAAGCTATAGATAAAAATATAGGAGCAACAATTTTTGGTTATAAAGTAAAGGATCCTAGCAGATTTGGTGTTATAGAATTTGATAAAAATAATAATGTAATCTCAATTGAAGAAAAACCAAAAGAACCAAAATCTGATTGGGCTGCTACAGGTTTATATGTATATAACTCAAAAGCCGTTGAAAGAGCAAAATCATTGAGCCCCTCAAAAAGAAACGAACTTGAGATAACAGATTTAAATAAAATTTATCTAGCTAATGAAGAGTTACATGTTGTATTGCTTGATGATAAATATTCTTGGATAGATACCGGAACACATGATGCCTTATTAGAGGCCTCAAACTTCGTAAAAAAAATTAAAAGTGAAAATGGTAATAAAAGTATTGGTCTTATTTAGAGACTATTCTTGAAGAGCTCTCATTGATAGTTTTGTTATTGGATTAGAAATATAACTTAAAACGGTTCTTTCCTGACCAATTATAGAGACATCACACTGCATACCTGATTGGATAATTATATTTTGCTCTTTAGCAATTGATTTTGAATCTACTTCAATAATAGCCTGATAGAAGCTAGTTCCATCTTCATTTGCTGTTGAATTAGCTGCAATTTTCGTGACAGTTCCATCTACTTGACCATAAATTGCCATATCAAAAGCTGTAAAAGAAACTTTTGCTTTCTGGCCAACTTTTACATAGGCAATATCTTTTGGGTTTACCCCTGCCTCAATTTGTAAAATATTATTTTCAGGAACGATTTCAGCTAATAGTGCTGCTTCTTTAATAATTTGGCCAATATTTCTTGAGTTTACTTTGCTCACTACACCAGAAATTGGTGACCTTACATAAGAAAATTCTAAACGCCTTTTGGATTGTTCAAATCTTTTTTGCGCTTCAATTAAAGCTAACTTTTCATCTAATAGCCGGAACTCTGAATCAGAACCTTTATTAACTAGTTGTTCAATAATTTCTACCTTTTTAGTTCTTGTTTTAACTTCTGCTTCTGCTAAATCATGAAGTTCTTTTGCATTTAAATTATCAATTATAAATAAAATATCACCACTCTTAATTTTATCTCCAAGACTTATTTTAATATCTTCTAATGGACCAGCTATGGCTGTTTGAACAACATGTATTTTTGAGTCTGGTGTAACTGTTCCCGAGGCCCTGACAACTTGATTAATTTCAGCAAATGCCGCCCAGATTATAAATGAGATCGAAAAAGCACCAATTAACCAAAAGAGTATATAGCTTTTTCTGCTTTCTTTCCAATTTTCAGGAAGAACATTTTCAAGAATAATTTCAAATAATTCCTTTAATTTATCTTTGAAATTATAGTTGGCGAATAGTGAGAAATTTCTAATTTTTAATCTATTAAAAAATTTTTTCATACTTATCCACTCTTCTCTTGTTTAAGAATATCTTCACGTGGACCAAATGTTGCAAGTTTACCATCAACCAAAATACCTATTTTATCAGTCCTTATAAGATGATTTGTTCTGTGTGTTGAAATTACAATAGTAGGATTATAATCTAAAGACATAATATTATTAATTATTTGTAATTCAGTATTTGAATCCATTGAGCTTGTTGGTTCATCAAGAACAAGAACTTTAGGCTTTCTAATTAAGCTTCTTGTTAGAGCTATAGCCTGTCTTTGACCCCCTGATAGATTTGAACCACCATTTTTAAGCTCATAATTATAACCCCCAGGTAATTTTGCAATAAAGTCATGAGAACATGCTAAGGTTGCTGATTTAATTACTTCGTCCTCAGTTACATCTTCAAACCCAGCAGTAATATTTTCATAAACTGTTCCTGAAAACAGTTGAACTTTTTGGGGACAATAACCAACATAAGATCTTAATTCTTGTGCAGGAATATTCTTTATATCATAACCGCCAAGATTAATAATACCTTCAGTAGGTAGGTGAAAACCTATCATAGATCTTAATAATGTTGTTTTTCCGCTTCCTATATTGCCAACAATACCAACTTTTTCACCATCTTTAATGGAAAAATTAATGTTTTCTAGAATTTTAGATTCATCTATCTTGTAGCTAATATTTTTTACAATTATTTCACCATTATTTATATTGGTTGCCTTATATTCTTTAGTTAATTCCTCTCTTGTTTTTATTGACATTAAATCATCTATTCTTGAATAAGCAACTAAGGAATGATTTAATCTGGTTAAAAGTTGACCAGCCTGAACTAAAGGTGAAAGAATTCTTCCAGATAAAATTACACATGCAATTAGGGCTCCTGCTGTAATCTCAAGTTTACCAACTAGAACAACACCAAAACAAACTATTGCCGCTTGACTTGCTTGAAGACCTGTTTGAGAAAATGTTACTGCAAAGTTCGATATCGCTCTTGATGTAGTACTAGCTTTACTTTGTTCTTCAACACTTGAATTCCATTTATCATGAAGGTATTTACCTCCTGCAATAGTTCGAACTGTTTCAACATTATTAAGTAATTCATGAAGAATAGTTGTTTTACCCTGCTGTGATTTAAGGTGCCTTTGACTAAATCTCTTTAGTATTGGTTGTGTTAATGCAGCAACACCAAGTACAATGGGTACAATAAGTATAGGAACAATAGCTAGTGGACCTGCGATCATATAAATAATCCCTAGGAAGAGAAACATAAAGGGTAAGTCTATGAATGCAACCATACTAGCGGAGGTAAAAAAGTCCCTAATACCTTCAAATTCTCTTACAGTAGCGGCAACACCCTGACTTTTATTAAGAAATTCTGTGTCGTGACTTAGTATTTTTCTAAAAATATCACTATTAACTGTTTGCTCTAATTGCTGACCCGTTTTATCAATAAAATATGCTCTTAAAAGCTTCATTATAAAATCAAAAATAATAACAATAACCATACCAATTGTAAGCGCTATAAGAGAATTATAGGCATTGTTTGGCATAACTCTGTCGTATACTGTCATAATGTAAAAAGAACTCCCCAAGCCAAAGAAGTTGATAAAGATAGATGCAAGAGCAATTTGTATGTAAGTTGCTTTATTTTCGTAAATAGAGCTCCAAAACCAATGATCTTTGAGTTTTATTTTGTTTTCATCTTTAATCATGGCCGTATTCCTATATGACCTAAAAGAAGCCTATTTTGATGAAGATATAAAAAATATCCATGTAATAAATTAATTTCAGTTTCAAGTATTGTTTCTAATAGTGATAATTCTTCAGTGTAGCTATTAACTAATGAGTCAGTGGAAAAACTTACTACATCAAGTCTGTCATTAATAATTTTTCTTTGAACTTTTGTATCTGAAAAAGATGAAATTAGTTCTTCTCTGGTATTTTGTGAACTTTGTACTATATTAACAATTTCATTTTCCCTAGTATCATCTGATTTTTTTTCTATTCCTATACTCATCCTGGTAGCATTTTCTTTGGCTTTAGCTGATGATATTTTTGCTGATGCTCTCCCGAAAGTGAATATTGGCATAGAGAAATATATTCCTCCACGAATATCTTTGTCTTTTTTTTCTTCATCATCAATGTCATAATTTGTAAGCCTGGCGTTGAAACCAAATTGAGGTCTAAACTCACCTTTAACCAAATTTGTCTCAGTTTCAGAGTTTCTATATTGCAATCTAGCAGATTTCACACCATATGACTCATTTTTATTTAAAGATAAATTCGGAACAAAAATTTCAGGAAAAGAAAAATCTTCAAACTTATTTTTAAAAAAATATTCAAAAATTCCAACATCTCTATCTCTTTCCGTTTTTAATTTTTGAACTCTTGAGGATAGGGTATTATATTTTATTGAAAAGATTGCTAATTCTATAGGATCAGATATACCAATGGATACTCTTTCTCTAACCTTTTCTAAATATGGAGATAGCTCATTAAGCATTTTCGTGCTGTACCTCAGAAGGAAATCTGACCTTACTGCTTGAAGATATATTCTATTAGCATCTAAAATTAAGGTTGAAAATGCATCATCTCTAGATGTTTTTGATATTGTATACTGAATTCTCGCGCTTTCTATTCTATTACTAATTGTACCACCTGCATAAAGTGGTTGTGATACTTCCAGAGATAAATCAAAGCTATCATCTCGTCTTTTTCTTAGAGAAGTAAAATCATCAACATCTCTACTAATAATTTTATCATTAATTACTTTTAAAGAAAGATCAGGAAATCTTGTTCTTTTTTCAAATTTAAGGAGCATATTTTTTTCAGCAACTGTTGATATAGAATAACTATATTCTGGTTGCTGAATAATACTCATTTTTAGGAATTCAAAATAATTATTTTGCAGAATGGTGTTTTCATCTTCTCTTAGCAATGAAAAAGTTGGCAACGACACCGAAGAAATTTGATTACCACTTTGATTATTTTCATACAATTCTGTATCTGCTAATGCAAAATGAGAAGTCAAAAGTAATATAGAAAATAGTCTAATTATTTTTTTAATAGAAAACATTTTAAAAGATAAGGTGGTAAGCAATTAAGTGCTTATTTTTTCTTTCCCTTTTTAGATTTACCTTTTTCTTTTGTTTCGGCAGTTAAGTTATTTTCACTTAACTTTTCTTGTATACCATTAGCAGCGCTACTCATTCCATTTATAACTTCAGCAACTCTACTTCCAGGTATTTCAATTTGTCCAGTTTCTTTTACTTCACCAGCGGCATTAACAGCTACAGTTTGAATTTTTAACAATCCGTTTACAAAAGTTACAGTCCCAATACCTTCAATTAACATAATTTCCTCCTGAATAATTATTTAACTCATATGGTAGCAATCTATTACAATGTCAAGTAACACTATATTGATTCGACCAACAAAGCTTTGAATTATTGAGTATTTTGATACTTTGGAGGTAATTGTGATAACAATAATTAGTGGTTGTATAAGTAAGTCTAATTAATTTTTTTTAGTAAATTTTTAGCAGTTTCATTATCGGGAGATGATTTTAAAATTCCTTCTAAAATTTCAATTGCTTCTTTTTTTTGACTATTGGCTGCTAATGTTACTGCGAGTTTAATTGCGATATCCAAACTTTTGGTATCTTTTAAAATTTTTTTATAAACTGATATAGCTTCTAATAAATCACCTTTTAAAACTAAAATAAGGGCACATTTTTCCCACGAATCTTGATGATCTTTGTCAATTCTTAAGCATTTTTTAAAGCTTTCTAGAGAAGCATCATATTTTTTTTGTAATTCGTAACAACAACCTCTCATGAAATTAACTTGAACATCAAGTGGTGAAATTTTTTCTAACTTATCAAGTATTTTATGCGATTTTTCATATTCCTTATTATTTATTAAAGACATTGATAGATTTGAGAGAACCTCGTAATGGTCTATAAAAATTTCACTAAGCTCACTGAATATTTTTATACTTTTTTTCCATTCTTTGTTTTCAATGGCTTTGTTACCTTGTTCAACTAACTTTTTTTTATATTTGTCTGTTGCCATAATTTTAAAAGTGGTGGGCGCGGCTGGGTTTGAACCAGCGACCCCTACGATGTCACCGTAGTGCTCTACCGCTGAGCTACGCGCCCAAAATATTTATAATTTATTCCCTATAATGATTTTGTCTAAATTATAGAATTACAATTAACATAAATAAAAAAAATTATCTCTAAAGAAATTTCGATAATTAATTACTTAAAGAATAAACTAAATATTAAATTTTTTCCTTATCAAAAGAAGTTAAAACATTTTAACCTTTAACAAAATTATCAAATTCTTGCCAAAATCTCTCCCTGTGTTCATCTTTTTCCATTAGAATTTCATGTTCGCAATTATCAAATTCAATAGTTATTGATTTCTTGAGCCTTTTAGACATTTCTGAAATTTTTTTCGAATAAACTACTCTATCATTTAGGCTATTAATGATTAAAATTTTCAGATTTATTTGTTCTGCCCAGTTTTTTTCTCTAACTGACTTAAATCTTTTATTTACAGCCTTTGCAAAGCTATTTGTTACACCCCAAAGCCTTATAGATGGCATCATTCTAACTAGCATTTGAGTTCTTTTGTACCTTTCTTGATCAGTGGTAAGATCGTTTTCTTCAAAAGGGGTTTCAATACCCATATTTGGCTTCGATCCAATTAAATAGTCTGTATCTTTTTTAAAAAAATTCATTATGGAAGATGCAGTTCTTAAAAATTTTTCATTTTTAAATCCAAGCATAGGTGCTGAAAGAACACCAAAGTCAAATTTAGTTTGATGATTATGAAATGCTGAAAGCATTAAACACCCACCCATCGAGTGGCCCATACCTATAAGTGGTTTAGGAAAAAATGGATTTATTATTTCCTCTAAGATTTTTTCTAAATCTCTATCATGTCTTTTAAAGTCAGTTATAAACGATTTATTAATATCGGTTATCATTCTTTCGGACATACCTTGACCCCGCCAATCGAAACAAATAACTGAATATCCCCTATCTATAAATTCTTGAATAGTCTCATAATATTTTTCTATAAACTCATTATGACCTTGCTGAAGAAAAATTGTTCCTGCATTTTTTTCTTTTTTTTGTAGCCAATGACACACTCTTATCCTGATACCATCATCCATATTTACAAAATATGATTCAATTCCATTAGGAGCTTTATAATCATTTAATTCGAGATAGGGTGCCTTTTGATATTGAGATATATTAAATTCTTCCATAATCATCCTCAATACGCACAATGTCCTCTTCTTTAATATCTTCACCAAGCTGAATCTCAACAAAGATTAGTTCTTGTTTACCTGTATTCTCAATCCTATGAATAGTATCTTTAGGTATATATATATTCTTGTTATCTTCGAGTTCGTATTCTTTTTCACCAACTGTAACTTTACAATTACCTTTTATAATTTGCCAAAATTCAGCTCTATTCTGATGCTTTTGAAGAGATAATTTTGAATTCACTGATACTCTTATTTCTTTAATTTGATACCCTAGATTTTTTGCTATAATGTGATAATTGCCCCAAGGTCTTTTTTCTATTTCTCCTAAGTAATTTTTAGTTAGATCACTACTGCTCTCTATTTTATTCTCACCACCAATTCCAAATTCTAAATTTACTTCTAATTTTTTACAAATTTCCGACTCTCTAATATTTTTGATATTACTTCTGTCTCCACCATTACAATAACATATTGATTTATTTGTATTTTTTATTACAAAATCTTCAATCGCTAAACTACTACTTGGTTCGCTTGAAGTTTGAATTATAACTTCTGAAATACTTTTGAATTCTTCAAGAATTTCTTTACGCTGATTTTGGCTCATAAATGGTTTACCTTTTTTTTTGACAAGCCAATCATCATTATTTAGCAGAACTACTACTTCATCAGCTAATTTTTTTGCATCTTGGAACATTCTTAAATGACCAACATGAACAGGGTCAAAACCTCCACTGACTAATGCAAAATCATATTTTTTTTTCATTTTTTATCCATAATCAAAATATGTTATTAAATTTTGATTAAAAACTCTAACTAATATTGACATATTTGTGTTATCAATTTAGCTTCTCGACACAATTTGGAAAAATGGTATGAAAGTTAGAAATTCTTTAAAATCCCTCAAAGGTAGACACAGAGATAATCGTGTAGCCAAAAGAAAAGGGCGTATGTACATTATCAATAAAACTAATCCTCGTTTTAAGGCAAG
>MDTD01030828.1_pt1 | contig 16584 bp, 14 predicted proteins | sample 811221 | NCBI WGS metagenome assembly MDTD01 (sample SAMN05326646, study PRJNA326480) | marine metagenome | isolation source: seawater | place: Pacific Ocean: South West | collected 2011 | reverse complement strand
GGCGGCAAAGCCATCAAGACCAAGAAGGGTGTCATGCACGTCGGCGTTGATGTGCTGCCTCCCATCCCCAAACACTCGGGTGACCGTAACCGTACCAGCCCGTTTGCCTTCACCGGCAACCGTTTCGAATTCCGTGCTGTGGGCTCCAACCAGTCCATCGCCGGCCCGCTGGTTGCACTGAACACCATCCTGGCTGAACAGCTCGACGAAGCTGCCACCATGCTTGAAAAGGCCGACACCTCGACCCCCAAGAAGCTTGGTACTGCGGTTGAGAAATACGTCAAGGGTGTCTGGGATGAATGCAAAGCAGTCATCTTCAACGGTGACGGTTACTCCGACGCCTGGCACAAGGAAGCTGAAAAGCGCGGTCTGCCCAACCTCAAGACCTCTGCTGATGCACTTCCGGAAATCAAGAGCAAGGAAGTTGCTGCTCTGTTCAAGAAGTACAAGGTGCTCTCCAAGCGTGAACTTGATTCGCGTTACGAAGTCTATGCTGAGCAGTATGTCGGTGCCGTCACCGTCGAAGCCAAGACCTGCATCGAAATGGCACGTACGCAGATCTTCCCCGCAGCGGTCCGTTACCAGACCGAACTGGCTGCTGCCCTGGCAAATCTCAAGGCTGTTGGTGTCGAACCCGACCACAACACCCTGGACATCATCACCAGCCTGATCGCCAAGCTTCAGGACTCCGTGGCCGACCTGGTGGGTCTGCTTGATACGCATTGCAAGTCCATGGAAGCTGAATGCGAACACATGCGTGATGCTGTGCTTCCCAAGATGCTCGAAGTTCGCGAAGCCGTCGACACCCTCGAAGGCTACGTGCCCACCGATGTCTGGCCGTTGCCCACCTATCAGGACATGCTCTTTATCAAGTAAGTTCGCTTGCTTGTCAGACCATCATCCCGCTGATGGTTTTCAAAACAAAACCCCACGTGTGTCAAAGCACGTGGGGTTTTTTATTTTGCTTTTCAGTCCAATGTCACTTCGCCAAACAGCAATCACCACGCGAATTGTTATAGTTGGCTTGTTTCAATGGTTTGTTTTTAATGAAGGGCAACTCGCTATGCGTGCTATTTTGATTACCAATAACGAAGATCAATACCAGGCATCACTGGAGAATGTTGGCCAGGAGCAGTTGCCCGATGGTGATGTGACCGTCAACGTGCAGTGGTCGGGATACAACTTCAAAGATGGGTTGGCATTGACGGGTAAAGCACCCGTTGTACGTCGTTTCCCGATGGTGCCTGGGATTGACCTTGCCGGTGTTGTTGAGGTGTCAGAAGATTCACGATACCAACCGGGGGATCACGTTTTTCTCAACGGTTGGGGGGTTGGTGAAAAACACTGGGGTGGTTATGCCGAAAAATGTCGCGTGAAAGCAGACTGGCTACTGACCCTGCCTGCGGGGATGACCCTCAAACAGACCATGGCCATTGGAACTGCGGGTTACACCGCAATGCTGTGTGTTTTAGCGTTGGAGAAAAATAACGTCACACCCGACAAGGGCGAAATTCTGGTCACCGGTGCGACAGGGGGCGTGGGGAGCATTGCCATCGCATTGCTTTCCAAGCTGGGGTATGACGTGGTGGCGGTGACAGGGCAGGCCGAAAATCATGACTACCTTAAAACACTGGGCGCTTCTGAGATTCTACATCGCGATGAATTTGCATCCCAGGGTAAACCGTTGGCCAAAGAGCGTTGGGCCGGTGCTGTGGATGTGGTGGGATCGCACACTCTGGCGAACATCTGTGCATCGACACGTTACGGGGGCACGGTCACCGCATGTGGCTTGGCCGGTGGCATGGAATTGCCTGCAACCGTCGCGCCTTTTATTCTCCGTGGTGTCACGTTGGTTGGCATCGACAGTGTCATGTGTCCCATGTCACAAAGACAAGCTGCCTGGCATCGATTGGCGACAGATCTTGATCTTGAAAAATTGGAAATGATGACGCATCAAATCCAATTGGATCATGTCATCGACTTTGCGAAAAACGGCTTGTCCAACCAGCAGCCCGGCAAGACGGTGGTGCAGGTTCAAGGATAAGATTTTATATTTCACGCAAGGTGTCGCATACTTCAATGGAAAGCCGCGACGCTCCTGAGTTGCGGGTCATTATGCTTGATGGGCGGTCATTCGACTCGTCCTGCCTCAGTGACATGGCATTTGAAAGAATGCATCGCCTGAATGGTAAATGCTTTGATAAGCGATCCAGATCAATAAAAAACGCCGTCGGAACAGGGTGTTCGACGGCGTTTTTGTTTTTATGATTTGATCGTTGTGATCAGAATTGCAGCATCTGGCGGAAGACGTCCAGGCGGTGATCGATTTCCTCACGCTTGAGTGTCGACATGCGATTGAGACTGAAGTCTTCAATGTTATAGCTGGCGACCATCGTGCCATAGGCGATGGCTTTCTTGATACCTGCGAAGCTGTGATCGTCGGTTGCGGTGATGTAACCCATCATGCCACCGGCAAAACTGTCACCGGCACCGGTGGGATCGACTACCTTCTTGGCGGGATAGGCAGGCAATGCAGCGCGTCCATCAATGTGCTGAAGCAGTGCGCCATGTTCGCCCTTTTTGATCACCACGAAACGCGGGCCGAGGTCGATGATTTCTTCTGCGGCCTCGACGATGTTGCTCTTGCCGGTGAGCAGCTGTGCTTCGGAGTCGTTGAGTACCAGGCCGTCGACTTCCTTGAGCAATGCCAGTAGTTCGTCTTTTTGCGTGTTGATCCAAAGGTCCATGGTGTCGGCTACGGTCAGTTCGCTGGTGGGGAACTGTTTGAGCAGGTTCATCTGGTTGACCGGGTCGGTGTTGGCAAGGAAGACATACCGGCTGTCCTTGTAACTCTCGGGCACCGGCGGGGCGGCTTCGGCAAGCACGTTGAGCTGGACTTCCAGTGTGTCGCGCTGGTTCATGTTTTCGTGATACTTGCCCACCCAGCGGAAGGTCTTGGAACCGGCACGTTTTTCAAGGCCTTCAAGATCAACGTTGAATTGCTTGAAGGTATCCATGAAGGAATCAGGGCAGTCTTCGCCGACCACAGCGACCAGACGCACGGGGCAGAAAAAGCTTGCTGCTGCTGCGAAGTAAATCGCTGAACCGCCCAGCACTTCGTCCGCGTTACCCGTCGGTGCATGCACCGTGTCGATACCAATACTACCAGTGACAATCAGGGGCATATGTTTCTCCAGTTTTCTTTCAGGGATTAGTGATTAGGGATTTGGGGAAGACAAACATGGCTTGATTCACGGCAAAGCAACACCCTCATGCCTTTCCCTAATCCCCAATCCCTAATCACTAATCCCTACTTCAACTTCACGCCTGCCATTTTGCAGACGATTTTCCATTCTTTTGCTGTGACCGGTTGGACACTCAAGCGTGAGTTTTTCACCAGCACCATGTCCGCCAATTCGTCGACCGCTTTGATGTCCGCCAGGGTCACCGGCTTTTTCACCGGGCAGACGGCTTTGAAATCGACCATGCCAAAACGCTCTTTGGGGTCGGTGGGATCGGGATAGTATTCCTTGACCACTTCGACAATGCCAACGATGGTTTTCTCTTTGACCGAGTGATAGAAAAAGGCACGGTCGCCGATTTTCATCGCCTTCATGTTGTTGGACGCCTGGTAATTGCGGACGCCGTCCCAGTGTTCGGTTTGGTTTTTGGCATTGAGTTGATCATCCCAACTCCACGTGCCCGGTTCGGTTTTGATTAACCAGTATTTCATGCGTCTACTTTCGCCAATGAAGCACCACATGTCACTGCGGTGCGAGATTCTACATCGTGATACAACCTGCACCCCATTGACAGGCAGTGCTCAAGTCTCGTGCTCTTACTCTGCGACCGCTTCCATCTCACTGCGGAAGCTATCCAGGCAACGCATGATCCGAAGCAGGGTGTCTTTCTTACCCATGATATCCAGGGTCGGCACCATGTCGGGCGTGACCACGCTGCCACTGATGGCAATGCGCAGTGGCTGGGCGATCTTGCCCATGTTCAGTTCGCGTGCTTCGCAGTAGGACTTGATGAGATTGTGTGCATCCTCGCCGGTCCACGGTTCGAGTTTCTCCAACTCACTGGCAAACTCGGCCAAGGCACGCAGGCCGGCACAATCACTGTTGATCAGATTCTTGCGGACCTGTTTGTTGCACGTGTCGTAAACCACTTCACTGTTGTCGATGATAAAGAACCGGGCCATGTCCGCGACTTCATCGAGCGTGTGAGCGCGGGGCTGATATGCCAGGCAGAGCATCGCAAAACGCTGGCGGTCATTGACCATGTCCGTGTACTCAGGGTGATGGGCAACCAGATGCTGACCCAGCAGCATGCTGAACGTCTCAGCATCAAGCTTGGCAATGGTGTCGGCATTGAAGCTCTTGAGTTTGGCGCGGTCGAACTTGGAATTGGACTTGCCGATGCGATTGAAGCTGAACTTGGCAACCAGGAAATCCAGGTCGAACTGTTCAATGTCATCGCCGGGATTCCAGCCAAGCAATGCCAGATAATTCAGCAGGGCTGCAGGAATGTAACCCGAATCGCGGAAGTCCGCGACGTTGATTTCCGGTAGATCGAGGTTCAGTTGTTCGGCGATGGCCAAAGCGAACTTCATCTCATCGTTCTTCTTATCCAAAAATGCTGCAAACGCATCATCATCAAAACCGACGCTGGTGAGTTTGGCGTCCTTGGCAGCCTGGCGTGCGGCCTTGGCTTTATCGCGCTTACTCATCTTCGAGCCATCGGGGTTCATGATCGAGGACAGGTGCACATACACCGGACGCTCAAAGCCCAAGGCGTCGATCAAAGCAACATGCTTGGAGGTGTTGGACAGATGCTCCTGGCCACGGATCACGTGCGTGACTTTCATCAGGGCATCGTCAACGACCACCGCCATGTGATACGTCGGGAAGCCGTCCGCTTTACGGATGACAAAATCTTCCAGATCACTTGCTGCAAAGTTGATATCGCCGAAGACTTCGTCCTTAAAGGCGATGTCTTTTTCCATCTTGAAACGGATCGCGCCATCGTCTTCATACGCAAGGCCGGCTTCGATGAGTTGGTCGACATACTGGGTGTAAATCTCCAATCGCTGTGATTGGAAGTACGGGCCGTGTTCGCCCAACTGTGCTTCGTAGGGATCGTCCGCTGCCGGGTTGGGGCCTTCATCCCAGTTGAGTCCCAGCCATTGCATGTCGCGCAGAATCCCCTTGGTCGACTCGGGGCTCGAACGCTTCTGGTCGGTGTCTTCAATACGGAGAATGAACTTGCCCCCATGTTGACGGGCATAGGCCCAGGCAAACAGGGCGGTCCGGGCGCCCCCGACATGCAGGGCGCCGGTGGGCGAAGGGGCAAAACGCGTGACAATCGGCTGTGTACTCATAGCCAGACATTGTAACGGATTTGGACATTTCATACGCAACGTTCAGCCGGCATGAGCCTGCGGGGGATATAAGCTGTTGTGATTGATCTGATTGTGCATGAGTTGACGCTTTGGTGTTATGCGGGTTGTTGGCTTAATCGCATCTGACGCGGGGTCATGTCGAAATGGGTTTTGAACACATCGTAAAAATGTCCCAGGCAGTCATAACCACAACGCTGGGCGATCTGTGTGATGCTGTGCTGGGATTGAAGGAGCATTTGTCTGGCGTGGTGCATGCGAATGGTCGTCAGGTATTGCATCGCGGTACAGCCGAGTTCCTTTTTGAAAATGGCATGGAACTGACTGGTCCCCAGAAAGCTCATCGCTGCCAACTGCGAGATGGCGATCGGGTGCATGAAATGCGTCTGCATGTATCGGCAGACTTCCGTCATCCGCTGATCACGGTCGGGAACCATGAACTTTTCAACCCAGAGCTTGGGCAACTTGCGATCACGGATGATCGTCAGGAGCATCTGCTGCAACTGCAATTTGGCGGCACAGCGATAAGCTGGCTGCCCCTGCATGCCCTCAGCAATGACATCGAGCATGGCAGCTTTGACCTTGTTTGAACCATGGGATGAGAGAGGGATGTGATAGTCATTGTCCCTGACATGATCGTTTAGCACGTTGAGAATGCGCAGCGTGTCTTCATCGCCGGAGTTGGTTTTGGAAAACAGGGTCGCAGGCAGGTAGAGGACGATCGCCTGTGTTTTGCCGTTGGGGTGACCGTTACCCATGTGCAGATCACCGGGCGGGAAATAGTAGAGATCACCCACCTGCATTTCAACGATCCCCGAGGTGATCAGTTGTGTTCCCCCGCCTGAGAGGCAGTAAAAAAATTCGCCGAAGGGATGGGTGTGCATCTTGCAGTCATCGCGATAGCCCATGATGTGTTGCCAGCAGACAATATCACGGGTCTGGTTTTCGGGGATGTGTGAATTCGGAGAAAAGCTGTTTTTCTTTGACATGATTACTCTGCATTATATGTCCATTTTAAGATCAATCGGAGAATATCTGAAAAATTTCGGACATGGCGAGAAGATTCTCATATCAGGGATAGCTAGAGTTGGGCAACTTTGTTTACAGGAGTCCATTTGTGATGAGCCAGACGTTTCGTGCAATCGTGGTGGGAGCCGGTTCGATATCCAATGCGTGGTTCAAACCGCTGGCAGAAGAGCCGGTGAAGGTGGTCGCTGTGGTCGATCTGAATCTCCAGGCAGCCAAAGACCAGATCGCCAAGTATGAACTGGATGCCATCGCCTCGGATGATCTGGATCAGACGCTGGCAGAAATCGACGCCGATTTTGTCATTGATCTGACCATCCCCGAAGCCCATTGCATGGTCTGTTGCAAAGCCATGGAAGCCGGCTTTCATGTCGTCAGCGAAAAGCCCATGGCAGCGTCCATGGATGAAGCCCGCAAGATGGTGGCCACCAGCGAGAAGACCGGCAAGCTCTACATGGTCAGCCAATCCCGACGCTGGGAGCCGATCCATGATCAGTACCGTCGCTCGGTCACCAACGGTCAACTCGGCCAACTCACTACGGTGAATTGCGACTTCTACCTCGCACCACATTTCGGCGGATTCCGTGATCAAATGCAAAGTCCGCTGATTCTGGATATGGCGATTCATCACTTTGACCTGGCACGCTATTTCACCAATGCCGACCCCGTGGCCGTCTATGCTCACGAATTCAATCCCCACGGTTCATGGTACAAAGGCGATGTCGCGACCACCTGCATCTTTGAAATGTCCAACGGCATGGTCTTTACCTACCGGGGCAGTTGGTGTGCTCAGGGCTGTGGCACCAGTTGGAACGGACACTGGCGCATTGTCGGTGAGAACGGCACAATCCTCTACGAAAAAGACCAACCGCCCACCGGTGAGGTCGTTGAAAAGGCCGAAGGTTTCTTCTATCCGTGCAAAGACGCAGTAATCGAAGACTCACCCATCGAACACAAAACCATGCGCGGTGCATTGCGTGAAATGCTCACCTTTTTACGGGATGGCACCAAACCCCAGACCGAATGCCACGACAACATCAAATCGCTGGCCATGGTCTTCGCTGCCATGCAAAGCTCCCGCGAAGGCAAACGCATTACGATTGAAATTTAAAACCAGGAAATAAACCACAGAAACACAGAGCCCGAAAAAAAGAATGTATTTTGTCTTTCTTTGTGCCGCTGTGTCTCTGTGGTTCAAATTGAATCAAACGATTAGCCATTAACCCATCAAACAACCGGAACCCAATCCATGTCCCAACTCGACATTCGCATCGGAACCCTCGTCAATCGTGGCCAGAACTCACCCGCTTACATCAAGGAAATTCTGCCTTACGGTTTTGAATCGTTCTCGTTGACCTTCTGGAAAACCCTTGGTGATACCAACCTCAAGAAACTGGCCAGGGAAGTCAACGAAGTCCTCGCTGGCTCAGACGCAGTGATCAGCAGTCTGGGTGTCTTTGGCAATCCGCTGATGGATGATGATGAAGCCAAGGCATGCCGCGAGGGTTGGAAAAAACTCATCGATGCGGCGCCGCTGTTTGGCTGCGATGTGGTCTGTGGTTTTGCAGGACGCGTCGTGGATAAGCCCATTGACGAATCGATGGATCGCTATGCCAAGGTGTTCAAACCCCTGGCCAAACGTGCTGCGGATAAGGGCGTGAAAATCGCGTTTGAAAACTGTGACATGGGAGGCAGTTGGCAGAAAGGTGACTGGAACATCGCCCAATATCCCGCTTCATGGGAACTGATGTTCAATGCCATTGACGCAGAGAATATCGGCCTGGAATGGGAACCCTGTCACCAGATGGTCAAGCTCATCGACCCCATGCCTCAACTTCGCAAATACATGGATCGCATCTTCCACGTCCATGGCAAAGACGCAACGATCAAGTGGGACATCATCAAGGAGTTCGGCATCAACGGTCCCAAGCAATTTGCCTTCCATCGCACACCCGGCTTTGGTGACAGCAATTGGACCGACATCATTTCCGAGTTGCGCCAAGGCGGATTCAAAGGCTGCATCGACATCGAAGGTTGGCATGATCCGGTCTATCGCGATGATCTGGAAATGACCGGCCAGGTCCACGGTTTGAATTACCTCAAGCAATGTCGCGGCGGAGACTTCGTGCCCAACCCTGCCTGATTGACGGACATTCAGTAACCAATCCCTAAGCAGCATCGCAGGTTTCTGTGATGCTGTTTTTGTTTAGTCCCCACAACCACCACACCCACCACATCCACCGCCACATCCGCCACCTCCGCAGCCGCTGGCACACCCACTGCTGCATCCACTTCCGGTGGAGACCCAGTTGTCAAACCAACCGCGAGCGCCCTCTTTGCCACCGATGATCGGATGCAGATCAGAGAGACATGCGGTTAACGCGACGGGTCCGAGTAATGCACAGGCCATGGCTGCTGCGTAGGCGCGTTCGTTGCGGTCATCATGTGTTTTTTCGGAGAAATCGTCATACCCACGTTCCGGCGGAACCGCGGGTGGCTTAAATTGCTTGACAAGTTTTTTGCCCCGGACACTCCGCCACTGTGTTCTGCAAAACAGCTTGAAATAAAACAGCGTTAACACGATCAATGCAACAAGCAGCAGCACAGGTTTATCACGCGATAGACCGATCACAACTTTGGTCACATCAAGTCCCAGCAGGGCAATAATCAGGAGTTGGTTCAAGAGAATCGTCCCATGTTTTCGCCAACCACTTAACGCCAGACCGCGGTCAGCCAGGCGTTGGGCGATTTCATGCGTCGCCGTTTTGCAGGCTTTGACAATCTCTTTGTATGAACTGCCTAAGCGCAACATGGAGAGAATCACGCGCTCAACATCGTTGGCAAAATGCGCTTGTTTGTAATCGAGTTTGATCTGACCGTGTTCGACTTTGAGGTATTCAAGTTCGTGTAACCTTGCCATCGCCGTGAGTACCACGCGCTTGGGGCCACCGGCAAGATACGCCACTTCGTAGGCGTCAAGTTCGTGTTCCTTGCCGATCATGCTTGGGGGTTCAGGAACGTGTCTTGCGACCCAACGTGTCAGCAGACAGAACAATGCGACGATGCCCATGAGGAGCACGTAGAGCTTCAGAAACGCCGGCCCATGCAGATCCAATGGCCAACCCGATTGGGCATGGGCCTGTGTTGAGCTTATTGCCAATGTCAACGGGATGAGCGTGAACCAACGTGACCGTTTAAGAAACCACGGACGTGGCAGGATCATGGATTTTGACGGGAACACGCGCACGCCATGTTCGGCATAACCAAAGCGGTTTTCAACCGGGGGCCAGATGTCCGCGATCGGTGCGATGCCAAAGTGTTGTTTGTAGCTTTGCAGGGTCCGGGTGTACCAGTCGGTGTGTTTGGCAACTTCCTTGTGTCCACCTTGGGTTGGTCCGTGATGGAAGGGGCGTCCCAGGACGTTGGGGCAGAACTCCTCCCAGTAGGAGCGCGTGTAAAGCAGGTGCAGATGCCAGGCCTGATCCACCTGATCCGATGGCGTGACCGGGTGACCCGCACGCATGCCCAGGTACACGAATCGGCGATACTCCTGCACCACGCGCACCGCGTAGGCCTGGCTCCAACGATTTTCACTTGCAAGCCGGCGGGTGAAGGGATAGCTCGAATCGATCGCATCAAACTCAAAGGCGTTGATCGCTTGCCACAATGGATCCTGGTCGAGTTGCATATTGCCTGACCCCCTGCGATAAACATTGATGTCCAACAAACAGGCACAGGCATGATAGCAAATGCCCTGTCATTGACGTATCAAAAAAACGCAGGTCGCCATATCGACGCCTGCGTTTGTGTTTGTATTTTGGATTAAGACGTTGCGATTACTCTTTGTCTTTTTTCTCTTTCTTGGCCTTGGGGGCTTTTTCCTTCTTCTCTTTCTTTTCCTTCATCGCTTTTTCGGGTTTGCCCTTGCCTTTGTTGCCCAACGCTTCACGCTGTTCGGCAGTGAGGACTTCGCTGATCACCTTCTCCTTGAAGGCTGCTTTGGCTTGGTGGAGTTCCTTGCCTTTGGCGTCCTTGAGTGTCGCGCCTTCAGCGATGGCCATCTCTTTGATTTTGGCTTCCTGTTCGCTGCTCAGATCCGCTTTCTTGGTGGTCCACTTCACACTGTTATACAGCGTGAGTCCTATCTTGTATCCCTTTTGTTCTGGGGTGAGCATGGCTTCGAATGCTTCTTCGTATGCCTTGTTGGCGTCGTCCTTATCCTTCTTGGCAGCATAGTAAGCTTCCTTGGCTTGCTTGTATGCAGCCTTGTCACCGGATGCCTTGGCTTCGTCGACAGCCTTCTTGGCGGCTTCGTATTTTTCTTTGTTCTCCGATTTCCACTTGGCTTCGGCTGCTTCACGCTTGGCGAGCATCTGCTTGTACTGCTCAATCTGTTCGTCGGTCATGTTCAGCTCTTTGGCATAGAAGGCATGCCAGCCCTTGAGCTTGCCCGATGCTTTGTCACCTTCGGCCCAGGCGCTGGGTGAAAGAATCATCGTCGCCAACAACATCAATCCCATGAATAAACGTGCTTGTTTCATTGAAGCGTTCCCTTCTCGGAAATTAGTCTTTATCTTGTCCACCAATGAGACTGGACCTCCCAGCTCGTCTATCACTATAACACCTGTTTGTGAAAAAGTTGATAGACTTTGTGAGCAAATGGAACAAAGTTCATCACATGCCATGCTCCAGTTGACGCTCACCCCGGGACTCGGGCCGACGCTCATTCGTCGGTGCCTGGAGGCGATGGGATCGGCGGAGCAAATTCTGGCTGCAACCCCACAGCAACTCGCAGCCATCCCCGGCATCAGTGCCAACAAAGCCGGCAAGTTCATCGCCAGTTGGCAGGATCCAACCGCACTGCAAACCGAATTGGCGTTGGTCGAAGAACACGGCGTTGAACTCTTGTCCATTGCCGATGAGCGATACCCCCAATCCCTGAAATGGATCAACGACCCACCGCCACTGCTTTATGTCCGTGGCAAACTCACCGAGGAGGACGCGCTGGGGCTGGCGATTGTCGGGGCACGCAAATGCACACGCTACGGACGCGAAATGGCGGACCGCTTTGCAGCAGGTTGCAGCCAACTGGGTCTAACCATCATCAGTGGTGGCGCCTATGGCATTGACACCGCCTCCCATGCTGCCGCACTCCGCGTCAAGGGACGAACCATCGCCGTCATCGGCAGCGGGCTTGCCCGTCCTTATCCCCAACCCAATATCCAACTCTTTGATGACATCGTGGCATCGGGTGGCGCGGTGATCAGTGAATTGCCGATGACCACGTCACCAAGACCTGAAAATTTCCCTGCACGTAACCGCATCATCTCCGGCTTGTCATTGGGGACCTTGGTGATCGAAGCAGCCAACCGGTCCGGCGCCCTGATCACCGCACGTTTGGCAGCAGAAGACCACGGCCGCGAGGTCATGGCAGTCCCCGGCCCGGTGGACTCAGCCATGAGTGCGGGGTGTCATCGGATCATCCGCGAAGGTTGGGCATCACTGGTGACATCGCCAACTGAAGTTCTGGAAAATCTCGGTGAAGCAGGGCAACTGCTCCAGGCCAACGCGGGTACAGAATCCAAGGAACAGTCCATTGAGCAACCCTCGTTATTCACCGCCAATCTCACGGATTCTCAAGTCCGGATCGTTGAGAAACTCGAAGGTGAAATGGACTTAAACGCCATCGCCCGGGCGACGGGATTACCGATGCACACGATCCAGGCCGACTTGACCATGCTCGAAATCCGCGGGGTGGTGAGTCGCCAAGCTGGAAAATATGCGAAAAAACGGTAACTTGTGGTGCTCTGGATCGCAGTTGAACCAGGGAATGAACCACAGAGGCACAGAGACACAGAGCCGGAAAACAAATTGTTTATTCTCTGTCTTTTGCCTTTCTCTGTGACTCTGTGTCTCTGTGGTTAAGCCATTATTTCAGGTATCGGAGTTTGAACATGCTGCCGGTTTACGACATTGCGACATCACAGGGACAGGCGGATTTTGATGCGCGGTTACAACGCCTCAAGTCCACCGCTTCAGCCTTCAGCGAGCAGGCCCAGACGGTCAGCGAGATTCTGCATGATGTCCAGCAGCATGGTGATGATGCCATCGTCAAGTACATGCGCAAGTGGACCGACCCGGACTTTACGGCTGATCGCATTAAGGTGACCGCCGAAGAATTGGCCCAGGCGGATAAACAACTCACCGGTGATCTGCGGGCTGCCATTGAGCGTTCCATTGCCAATGTCCGTGAGTATCAGCAGCACGCGATGCCCACGAGCATGGACACGGTGACAATCAACGGCGCGGAACTTGGCATGCGGTTTACCCCCATGGCTTCTGCGGGCATGTGTGTTCCCGGCGGTGCTGCGGTGTTGTTTTCGACACTGATCATGCTTGCGGTGCCTGCCATGGTCGCGGGAATTGATCCGAAGCAGATCAGCGTGATCAACCCACCCCCGACGCGCGTTGGTGATGAACCAGCAGGCGACATCTCACCCATCGTGTTGGCAACCTGCAACATGCTGGGCATTGAAAATGTCTATCGCATCGGTGGTGCTCAAGCTGTCGGTGCACTTGCCTACGGCACACAGACCGTCAAGCCTATCGACATCATCGCAGGACCCGGCAATGTCTTCGTCCAACTCGCCAAAGCGCAAGTCGCAGGCGTGTGCGGTACCGATGGCGGTTTTTACGGCCCCAGTGAAATCGTCACCGTCGCTGATGAATCCGCGGACCCCGGCTATGTCGCCTCGGACTTGATTGCCCAGGCTGAACACAACCCCGGCAAGTGCTTCCTCGTCTCCTGGTCACGTGATGTGATCGACAGCATCGTTAAGGAAGTCGAAAACCAGATGGCCCAACGCACCCGCAGTGAGTTCATCCAGAAAGCGCTGGATACCGAAAGCTGTGCGGTGTTGGCAAAAGACGTCGATCAGGCGGTGAACCTTGCCAATGTGATTGCTGCTGAACACGTGAACCTTGCCGTCAAGGATGTCGACGGCTTGTTTGAACGCATCACCAACGGCGGGGAGTTTTTCCTGGGACATCAGACCCCCGTGGCTGCCGGTGACTACTACGCGGGCCCATCACACTGCCTGCCCACCGGCACGACCGCGCGATTCACCAGCGGCATCAGTGTCTACACCTTCCTCAAACGCTCCGGCACCGTCTGCTATCGCAACGGCATGAGTCAGCAGACGATTGATGATATCGCGCTACTCGCCAAGGCCGAAGGTCTGGATGCCCACGCCAACAGCGCCTCGATTCGTGGCAAGTGATTATGATGTGAGCCAATGGTTTTCACCGCAGCGTCACAGAGACGTAGAATTCAAGACAGAACAGAGAAAAATAAACGGGATGGAATTGATATGATTCCATCCCGTTCTTTATTTCTTAACTTGGTCTTTTTCTCTGTGCCTCTGTGACTCTGTGGTTAAAGCCAACACAGCCTGATTGACCAGTGATCAGGCATGTGCCATTTCACGGGCGCGGACGAGGATTTCTTCGGTGACTTCGGACATCGGGTAATGATGGCTGAGGAAGTCGCGAAGTTGTGTGCGGTTGGCAACACGGAATAAGCAGGTTTGCTCGATCTGGTTTGTCATGAATGACACGGCACGGGCTAAGCGGTGTTTACTTGCTGCGATGAGCAGTTCGCCGGTGGGTTCGTAGCGCAGAGGCAGGATTTCAAACTGCCAGGCTTGTCGACGGTTGATCACGCTTAAGACCTGTTCGTCGATCTGCTGTTCGCGGAGATCGATGGTCCCAACGAATTGATGGTATTGTTGAATCCATGCCTGCTCGATGGTTTGGCTGGTGACATCGAACATTTTTTCTGCAAGGACACCGAAGGGGACGTTTGGGTTTTTCTTTTGAGCCTGGGTGATTTCGAAGACCTGCTGCTCACTTAAGACACCCTGTTGGATCAGAATCTGACCGATTTGATTTGCATTGTTTGACAAAGGACACCTCTTAACTGCGTCGTGTTCTCTGTGCTAGCATCGGCCAAAGTGTTTGGATGATTAACACATTGTGTTGCTGTTGACAGCAGTCTTTTGTTGTTGGTGCCGTTTGTTCGGATTCGTCGGTTTTTAGCAGGGCGGGGGGCCCGGGCGATCAGTTTTTTTGTAACATTGGCTTGTGTTGTGAAAAATCAAATTGGGTTGTGACTTTGCGGCGGATGACAACGTGATGTGATATTGCGGAGCGATAAACCGCAAGCGGTTCAAATACACGGGGGGAAAGCTTCCGGGGCTTCCGGGTGTTCCGGGGGGGGCAAAAAAATAAGGCGACGAGTTGCCGAAGCAGACTCGCCGCCCTTCCGGGGGCTGTGTTAAGATGGAGAATAGAGTAATGGATTCATACCCCGTTTGCAAGCCAGGGTAAGGGATATGTGAAAATTTTTATTTTTTGTCTTTACCTTGTAACGACAAAGGGTTATACACTAGGGTGAATCCACGATGTATTTGTGTTTTCATGGTTTAGGGGTTTTCAATGCCATCGGTCTTGTTTGTTTGTCTGGGAAATATCTGTCGGAGTCCAGCCGCTGAGGGGGTGATGCTGGATGTGGTTGCCAAGGCCGGGTTATCGGACACGGTCAAGGTGGACTCAGCAGGGACGGGGGGTTGGCATGTAGGTGAGTTGCCTGATTCGCGCATGCGTGCTGCCGCCAAGTCGCGTGGTTATGCGTTGACCAGTCGGGCGCGTCAGGTGCAGTCCAGTGATTTGAATCAGTTTGATTTGATCGTGCCGATGGACCAGAGCAATCTGGAGAACCTGCATCGGATGTCGGGGGGCAAGGGTTCTCAACATGTGAAGTTGCTTGGCGCGTTTCTGGATGCAGCGGATCCGCCGGACGTGCCTGATCCGTATTATGGTGGTCAGTCTGGTTTTGATCATGTGCTGGACATGCTTGAAGAAGCTTGCCCGAAGATTTTGGCGATGCTGATGGAGAAGAAATGAAGCCGGAGGTCCAACGCGTTATCGAATTCGCGATGGGAGATGAAGCTAAAGTCACCAAGTCCTATGCAGTGGGAGGCGGTTGCATCAATCAGGCATGGCGTGTCTGTTTGGATGATGGACGTGAGGTTTTCGTCAAAGAGCCGTCACGACGTATGCAGTCGGATTACTTTCGGTTGGAGGCTGATGGGCTTGAGGCATTGCGTGAACCGCAGTGCATTGGTGTGCCCAAGGTGTTGGCGGTGAAGAACACGCCATCGGGAACACCGCTTTTGATCCTTGAATTCATTGTTGCTGGCAATCAACCTGCTGACTTCCAGACCAAGTTGGGAACCGGTTTAGCCAGATTGCATCGCAACACCACGCAATACCGGTTCGGTTGGCCTGAGGACAATCTGCTGGGCTCATCCGTACAGCCCAATGGTTGGTTTAATGATTGGGTGGACTTTGTCCGAAAGCGTCGCTTGGGGTATCAGTTTGATCTGGCGCGGCGGAACGGCCATGGTGACAGTCAATTCACCCAGACCGCCCAAAAACTTTTAGCCCATCTCGACACCATTCTGGATAGCGACGAACCGGCCTGCCTGCTCCACGGGGATTTGTGGGGGGGCAATGTCATGTGTGACCAGCATGGTGAACCGGTGCTGATTGATCCAGCGGTCTATTATGGACAGCGTGAAGCGGATCTGGCGATGACGCATCTGTTCGGCGGCTTTACGGATGACTTTTACCAAGCCTATGAAAAAGTCTGGCCACTCCCGGAAAATAGCATGCGACGCCAGAAGGTCTTCATGCTCTATCACCTGCTGAATCATCTGAATCTCTTTGGACGCAGCTACTATGGGCAATGCGTTTCGCTGATGCAGGAATTGATTTAGTGCGTTCCCAATCCATCTGTCGCGTTTTGTCTTGCTGCATGTGTCTTTGCCTGTGTCGATTTGCATCGACGAAGCTCGCATCGCCTGCTTCAATATCCTTGGCAAAGCCACATTCGCTCGCGCCAAAGCCGCTACACCTGGATTCGCAACGCTCTAGTCTTCAAGCCTTTTGCCTTCATTTTTGTCACATTTCACGCATGCCTTGCGATGTTTCGCCCGTGGATTGGTGTCGATGTGGAAGTGCGCAAGAGAATGGGTCCCAGTATGCGCAAGTAAATGAGGACCACCGATGATCAAAGAATAACACCTTGGTAGGTG
>MDTD01173003.1_pt1 | contig 16588 bp, 10 predicted proteins | sample 811221 | NCBI WGS metagenome assembly MDTD01 (sample SAMN05326646, study PRJNA326480) | marine metagenome | isolation source: seawater | place: Pacific Ocean: South West | collected 2011 | reverse complement strand
TGGGTTAGGTATTGGTAGTTGTTTGAAGTCAGATAAATTTTTCAGCTTCTTTGAAAACGTTGGGCCTATTCCTTCTCGAAAATCTAAACCCATACCCATAGCATCGGGTATTGTTAAAATATCTGAGAACAAAATAGCAGCATCTAGTGGAAATCGCTTGATAGGCATTAGTGTAACTTCTGTGGCGAGTTCGGGAGTCTTGCACAGGTTTAAGAAACTCCCAGCTTTTACCCTCGCATTTCTGTATTCAGGGAGATATCGACCGGCTTGCCGCATTATCCAGATGGGTGTTTGGTCAGTTTCCTCGCATCTTAAAGCTTTTAAGAACCTATCGTTCATAAACTACTCTTCAGGTTGAAGTTCTAACTAAAGAGGTGATGGTAGATTGCCCATACCATTTAAGTACTTATCTATGGAGCTTGCCGCCGATCGTCCCTCTGCTATAGCCCACACTATCAACGATTGTCCTCTTCGAATATCTCCTGCTGCGAATATTCCCTCAACGGATGTCATCCAGTCGCTTCCCGTTTTCACGCTTTCAGACTCTGTTAGGTCTAGTCCTAGCTGTTCTATGGGACCACTGGTGTCCGGTCCGGTAAAACCCATTGCAAGGAGTGCGAGTTGGCAAGGAAGTCTCCTGGTCGAATTCGCAACCTCTTCAAATCTTGTAGTCTCACCATCCTTCACCACTCTAACATCAGCTATTTCCAATGCTTCCAATTGGTTATTATTGTTGCTTATAAATCTTTTTGTCGACACGGAAAATTTACGTTCTCCCCCTTCTTCATGGGCAGAAGCTACCCTGTATATTCTAGGCCATTGAGGCCAAGGATTATCTAGTAGGCGCTCTTCGGGAGGTTTCTCTAAAATTTCTAGATTAGTTACTGAACGCGCTCCTTGTCTATGTGCGGTTCCCAAACAATCTGCTCCAGTGTCTCCTCCTCCGATGATAATTACATCTTTTCCATGGGCATTGAGAAATGATTCCGAAGGATCGTCTCCTTCGCAGATTCTGTTTTGTTGAGATAGAAAATCCATTGCTAAGTGCACTCCTTCATGCTCTCTGCCAGGAACAGGAAGGTCTCTGGATTGGGTCGCGCCACCTGCAAGCAAAATAGCGTCATATTCTTTCTGAAGTTTGGTTATTGGTATTTTTACCCCAATATTTGCGTTTTCAACAAAGACGATTCCCTCCTCGCTCAATTGCTTCAACCTACGATCTAAAACGTTTTTTTCCATTTTGAATTCAGGGATTCCATAACGTAGTAATCCACCTATCCGGTCATCGCGTTCAAAAACGGTTACTTCGTGTCCTGCTCTACGAAGCTGCTGAGCTCCAGCTAAACCTGCTGGTCCAGAGCCGATAATAGCAACTTTTTTCCCAGATTCTGATTTGGGTGGTTTGGGAACTATTCGTCCTTCCTCGAATCCTCGATCTATTATTTCTAGCTCGATAGATTTTATCGATACTGCTGAGTCGTTTATTCCCAAAACACATGACCCTTCGCAAGGTGCCGGACAAAGAGTTCCAGTGAATTCAGGGAAATTATTCGTCGCATGCAAACGGTCTAATGCCAGTTCCCAGTTATTTTCTCGTACAAGATCATTCCATTCAGGGATCAGATTTCCTAAAGGACATCCTTGGTGACAGAACGGGATTCCGCAGTCCATGCATCGTGATGCCTGTTGGTTAATAAGTGTACCCTCAAATCGAGACATGACCTGCTTCCAGTCCTTAAGTCTTTCATTTACCGGCCTATAAGGATGCTTCCGTCGATCGTGTTTTAGGAAACCAGTAGAATCAGCCATGAGCCGCCTCCATTACTGCTTCATCTTCGGGCAGTCCCTCTTCTTTGGCTCGCTGAATAGCTTCTAGTACCCTTTTATAGTCTTTTGGCATTACTACAGTAAACAGATTTTTGTGTACTTCCCAATTAGTTAACATTCTTTCTGCTAATTCACTCTCGGTGCATTCATGGTGTTTTTCTATGAGGTTCCTTATTTCTTCTTCTTCTTTCTTGTCTTGAAAACTTTGAAGTCTTACCATGTCTTGATTACACAAAGCTGAAAATTTATCTTTAGGATTATATACGTAGGCTACTCCTCCCGACATTCCAGCTGCAAAGTTTCTCCCGGTTTCACCTAGAATAACGATCCTTCCTCCAGTCATGTATTCACAGCCATGGTCACCGACGCCTTCTACTACTGCCTCTGCACCACTGTTTCTAACTGCGAACCGTTCCCCTGCAATACCACGGAAGAACGCACTGCCAGAGGTTGCTCCATATAGCACTACGTTGCCAACTAAAATATTTTCTTCGGGACAAAAGGTTGCGTTTTTCGGGGGATAGATAACTATTTTGCCTCCAGATAGGCCCTTTCCAACGTAGTCGTTGGCGTCTCCTTCTACGCTCAAGCTGATTCCACGAGGTAGGAATGCTCCAAAACTTTGTCCTGCTGAGCCATTAAATTTTATTTGTATGGTATCTTCTGGCAGACCATCCCTTCCGTATTTTTTGGTGACCTCTGAGCCGAGTATAGTTCCTACTGTTCTATTGGTGTTCTCAATTTTCATCTCAGTTTTCACTCTCGCCTTGCTTTCTATCGACTCCTTACACAGCGGCAATAGCGTTGTTCTATCCAGTGAATTATCTAAGGAATGATTTTGCTCTCTAGTTTTGAATAGAGGGTGTTCTTCTAAATTGGGCACCTTCAGAATAGGAGAAAGGTCTAATCCTTTCGCTTTCCAGTGATTTAAGGCTGGAGCATAATCTAAAAAGTCAGCGCGTCCTATAATTTCTTGAACAGAGCGAGCACCTATTTCAGCTAGGTAGATTCTGATCTCTTCAGCAATGAATTTAAAAAAGTTCTCAACAAATTCAGGTTTGCCATTAAATTTTTTCCTAAGAACTGGGTCTTGGGTAGCGACTCCAACTGGACAGGTGTTTAGGTGACATACCCGCATCATAATGCAACCCATAACTACTAACGGTGCGGTCGAAAACCCAAACTCTTCAGCGCCTAATAATGCTGCAATGATGCAGTCTCTTCCGGTCTTTAGCTGGCCATCTACCTGTACCGATATACGGTCTCTTAGCTTGTTTCTTAAAAGCACTTGCTGCGTTTCGGCCAAACCTAATTCCCAAGGGACTCCAGCATGTTTCAGGGAGGTGACGGGTGAAGCACCAGTACCACCATCATAACCAGATATTAGAACCACATCGGAATGTGCCTTAGCAACACCAGCTGCTACGGTGCCTACGCCGACTTCTGATACAAGCTTCACATGCACCCTCGCTTCTGGGTTAGCATTTTTCAGGTCATGTATTAACTGAGCTAAATCTTCTATTGAGTAAATGTCGTGATGAGGTGGCGGGGATATTAATCCCACACCAGGAGTGGAGTATCTTACTTTAGCGACCCAAGGGTAAACTTTGTGGCCAGGGAGTTGGCCACCTTCCCCTGGTTTCGCGCCTTGGGCCATCTTAATCTGAATGTCATCCGCATTGACTAAGTATTCACTGGTAACTCCGAATCTTCCTGACGCGACTTGTTTTATAGCGCTGCGCCGTAAATCCCCATTTGAGTCTGGTGAAAATCTTTCTGGATCTTCCCCACCTTCGCCAGTGTTCGACCTGCCTCCTATTCTGTTAAGCGCTATTGCGAGAGTCTCATGTGCTTCTCCACTAATAGAGCCGTAGGACATTGCTCCAGTATGAAACCGCTTCATAATAGATTCTATTGATTCTACCTCTTCTACATTAATTGGTTTCGTGGTGGATTTAATCTTGAATAAGCCTCGTAAAGTAGCTCTGTTCTTGGATTGATCATCGACTAGCTCAGTGTACTCTTTGAAAATCTTAAATTGTCCGCTTTGGGTTGAGTGTTGTAACTTGAATACAGTATCGGGGTTAAATAAATGGTACTCTCCGTCTCTTCTCCATTGGTATTCTCCTCCAGAATCTAGCATTTGTTCACCCTGGCTATCGAAAGCACGTGTGAACCTCGCTCTCGTTTCAGCCTCAACTGTCTCTAACCCTATTCCTTCGAGGCGGGTGGGAGTGTCCGTGAAGTAAGTGTTGACGAATTCTGTGTTGAGACCTATGGCCTCGAATATTTGGGCACCTCTGTAAGATTGAATGCTAGAGATCCCCATTTTGGACATTATTTTGATTAAACCTTTGTTTACAGCTTTTATATAATTAATATTGTTATCTTCGTCGCTGCTTTCTAGGCTATTTAGTGCTAGGTAGGGATTCACCGCATCTGCTCCATAGCCTATTAAAACAGCAAAATGGTGAACTTCTCGTGGCTCACCAGATTCCACTATGATCGCAGTTTTAGCTCTATTTCCATTTCTTACTAGGTGATGATGGAGCGCGGCAGTATATAATGCGCTCGGGATAGGGGCTCTGCTATGGTCGGTTCTCTTATCAGATAGAGTTAGAAAGTTATAGCCATTGGCGATGGCATTATCTGCTTTTGCACAGATGTTTTTCAGAGCCTGTCTTATTCCTTGTTCTCTTTCTTCAACAGGGTATACGCAGCTAATACTTTTTCCGCGTAAATCATTGTGGTTGATATTTTTTATTTTTTTACAATCACTGTTATTTATTATCAGTGATGGTAGTCGTAATCGACGACAATTTTTTGATGAAGGCTCTAGTAAGTTATTTTCAGGTCCTATCAGACTCGAGGTTTGGGTCACTAATTCCTCTCTGATGCCATCTAAGGGAGGGTTCGTTACCTGAGCAAACAACTGTTTAAAATAGTCAAACAAGAGCCTTGGACGATTTGATAAGACCGCTAAAGCTGCGTCTGTTCCCATAGAACCAGTGGCCTCAATCCCATTTTCTGACATGGGCTGCATCAAAAGATTGAGGTCCTCTCGAGTGTAACCAAATAACTTTTGTAGAACTATCTTGCTCAAAGAGTCGTCCCCTTCGTGTTCTTCGGCTCCAGGTAAGTCAGACAAGTTGACTACCTCTTCATTTAGCCAATCTAGATAGGGTTCTTCTCTAATATATTTTTCTTTCAATTCTTCATCGTCGATTATACGCCCCTCATCAGTATCGACTAAAAAGATTCTGCCAGGTCTGAGTCTTTCTTTGAATTTTATATTTTCAGCAGGTATTTCTAAAACACCAACTTCTGAGGCCATAATTACCATATCATCCTTGGTCACATAGTAGCGAGATGGACGTAGGCCGTTGCGGTCCAATATAGCACCTATAACTTTGCCATCGGTGAAAGACATAGAGGCGGGGCCGTCCCAAGGCTCCATTAAACAAGAGTGATATTCGTAAAAAGCTTTTCTCTCTTTCGACATAGAACTATGACCACTCCATGCTTCAGGAATCATCATCAATATTGCTAGAGGAAGAGGTCTTCCGGTCATATGTAGAAACTCAACAACCTCGTCGAAAGATGCTGAGTCCGAAGCACCTTCTGTTACTACCGGGAACACTTTCTTCAAATCCTCTTCTAACTCTTTTGACTCGCACAGTGCCTCTCTGGCCTTCATCCAATTTCTATTTCCCCTGAGAGTGTTTATCTCTCCGTTGTGAGCAACAAAACGGAAAGGCTGTGCCAGAGGCCAGGATGGGAAGGTGTTAGTTGAAAAACGAGTGTGGACCATTGCTAGTGCACTCTCCATCCTATCATCCAGAAGCTCCGGATAGACTGACTCTAGTTGTGCTCCAAGAAGCATTCCTTTGTAGACAAAGGTTCTGGCGGATAAGCTTGGGAAATAAATAGCTTCTTTATAAAAAGTGCTCTCTTCGCGTTCGGCACGTTTGCGAATGATGTAGAGTTTTCTCTCGAAGGCCTCGCTAGTAGTGAGTTGTTCGCTTCTTGCGATGAAGACTTGTTCAATGTAGGGCCTGCTATTGTTGGCAGTTGGCCCTATTAATAAGTCATTAACAGGGATATCTCTCCAGCCTAAGACATTTTGACCCTCTTCTTTAACAATGTTCTCAACAACTAGTTTCTGAGCTGCTCGTTCCTTTTCAGACATTGATAGAAATACCAGTCCGGTGCCGTACCAATCTACATTCGGTAGACTAAAAGCTCCTTCATCACAAATTTCTCTGAAAAATTTATCAGGCATTTGAATGAGCAGACCTGCACCGTCACCTGTGTTCTCTTCACAGCCGCATCCACCGCGGTGTTCCATTTTTTCAGATATTACCAGCGCATCCTCTATAATTTTGTGATTTTTATTCCCTTTAATATTAACGAGAAAGCCGATTCCACAAGAGTCGTGCTCGAAAGATGGATCATAAAGATCCTTCTCGTTGTCGACATGGTTGGCTGGTTTCAAACGGTCATCTCTCATCGGCAGAGCTATCTCCAAAGCTTGTTATATGGTTACTTACGTAGGAACGTGCAGAAGTAGATCCATTATACTGGGTAAGCGGCAATACTTCATCTCTGATGCGCCCCCAAATCCCTTTGGAGTCCAAAAACAGTCATTTATGATACTTAATTCATAAAGTACTTAACGTATTACTAGTGAGATAGTGTCCCCTCGAGGGAGGTTAAATCAATTTTAAGCTTCTCTGCCGCTATCAAGTATCTGCTTAAGAAGGGCGTCAGAATAATCCCGAGTCAAAAAAGCATCTCCTATTTCTCTGAGAAGTACCAGGTTGATTTCTTTATTGGAGCTTTTTTTATCCCCTTGCATAATTTCTATCATCCTGTCTGGAGAGCATTCCGTCGGCGCTCTAGTCGGTAAATTGGCTTTTTTTAAAATTGATTCAATTCTTGAATAGCTCTCAACAGAAATCAGGCCTTGAGCTCGGGATAGTCTAGATGCCATGCAAATCCCGACCGCTACTGCTTCACCGTGGAGCCAGCTTCCATAATTCGTTAATTTTTCAATTGCATGTCCGAAGGTATGGCCAAGATTCAGTATTGCACGAATACCTCTCTCTTTTTCATCTTCAGAAACTACGTCTCTCTTGTTCTCACAAGACTTTCGTATGACTGTGGCAAGAGCTTCAGGGGATCTAGACATAATATGTTCAATATTTTTTTCCAACCATTCGAAGAATAGATAATCCTTAATTAATCCATACTTAATTACCTCTGCGATTCCTGAGATAAACTCCCGCTCTGGTAGGGTTTCCAATAAACTAGTGTCTGAGAGCACTAGTGACGGTTGGTGAAAAGCTCCTATCATATTTTTCCCTAGAGAGTGATTGATAGCAGTTTTTCCACCTACAGACGAATCCACCTGTGCTAAAAGGGTTGTGGGTACTTGAATGTAACGTATCCCTCTCTGATAACAGGCTGCGACGAAGCCACCTAGGTCACCAACCACCCCTCCCCCGAGTGCAATTAATACTGTTCGCCGATCAAGCTTGTTTTGGAGCATGAATGTGGAGATCGCTTCGAACTGTTTCAGATTTTTCTCAGATTCTCCATCGGGCAGGATGTATTCGAAACATCTCTCAGTATTTAGGTTTTCTTTGAGCGTATTCAGGTGCAAGGACGCCACAGTCGTGTTCGATAATATTATGACCGCATCTGAACCCAAGAATTTTTCAAGATAATTGGACTCGCCAAGAATTTTTTGCCCAATATAAATGTCGTATGAATGGTTGGGAACTTTCAGTGGTACTTTAATCACGATAATAAACCAGATATTTGGGTAACTATATATTCTGCCGAACGCCCATCAATTTCAATTTCAAAATCTGCCGTTTCTACATATAAATGCTCCCTTTCCTTCAGAATTCTCTCTAGGGTTTCTCTGGGATTTGCAGTTTCTAAAAGAGGGCGATTGTTGTCTAGTCGCGTGCGTTTGTCTAAAGTTTCAATTTTCCCCTTCAAATATATGACGATACCGTTATTTTTTAAGTTAAATCTATTCTCACTAAGTAGTATAGCTCCACCACCAGTCGCAATTACTGCTTCAGTAATTCCAGTGAGTTCTTGAATGAGTTGCTGCTCCCGCTTTCGGAAACCTGCCTCTCCTTCAATATCAAAAATCCAGGAAATAGATGCGCCTGTAATTTTTTCCAGACGCTGGTCGGTGTCGATAAAATCAAAGTCTAGTTGTTTAGCTAGTATCCTGCCTATGGTGGTCTTACCAACACCCATTGGCCCGATTAGTACAATTTGTTTACACTCGTTATATTTCGACAGGGACATTATAATTCAACCTTTTCAGTGTTCCCTTAGAAGCGGAACTTCTGTGGCCTAAAATATGGCGGTTAGGGGCTAAGGGTAAATCCCTGGTCAAGAATTCTCGGTGTAATGAAGACCAGTAGTTCCTTCTTTTTTTCTGACCTGCTATTGCTGCGAAATAGCCTTCCCAAAACTGGAATATCTCCTAAAACTGGCACGGCTCTTCTACTATTTGTGTCGGTGGATTCATAAACGCCACCTAAGACAACCGTCTCGCCATCTTGAACTAAAACCTGAGTTATCAGATTGTTTGTATCTATGCTGGGAATGCCTGAAAATATTGTTCCAACCGAATCCTTGTTAACTTTGAGATCCATAATAATTCTATCGTCTGGGGTAATTTGGGGCGTAACTTTAAGACTTAACACAGCCTTTTTGAAAGAAACTGATGTCGCACCGCTAGAAGCAGCTTCTAGAAAAGGTATTTCCGTACCCGATTCTATTGTTGCTTCTCTTTGATTGGCAGTGATGACTGTGGGTGTCGATATTATGTCTCCTCGTCCTTCTGCTTGGGCCGCTTGGAGTTCTAGGTTTAGTAGGTAACTGCCCTGTTTTCCGATCATCATCCTCAGAGCTCCAGCAGGACCTGCAACAGGTAGGGAAACTTGATAGTTTTCCTTTGAGACAGCTGTATCTGTCAAATTCTGAAAGCTTGTGACGGTTCCAACTTCGGCATCTCCACCTATTCCCCCTCCAATGATGATATTTGGATTACCCCCCACTGCCCCCGGGTTGGTACTGAGGCTGTATCCTAACTTAACTCCTAAATCCTTCGAGAAATCATCATTGGCAATGACTATTTTTGACTCGATTTGAACTTGTCTCACTGGAATATCCAGAGCGATGAGGATTTTCTTTATTTCTTTTAGGTAAGTTTTAGTCTCCTGAATGAGTAAGGTGTTTGTTCGCTCATCAACTGTGACGTTACCTCGTTCAGAGATCAAATTGTTAGCTTCATTTCTAATGATGGCAGCCATGTCGCTAGCTTTTGCATAGTTGACTTGAATAAACTCTGTATGAAGTGGACTCAGCTCTAGGTATTGTTGTTTGCTCTCTAACTCCAATCTTTCTCTAGCTGTCAACTCTTCTTGAGGTGCGACCATCATTACGTTTCCAACTTCTCTTTTCCCTAGTCCTCTGGCTTTTAGGATGATATCTAAAGCCTGATCCCAAGGGACGTTTTTTAATCTTAGGGTGATACTACCTTCAACCGAGTCACTTGCAACTAGATTCTTATTGGTAAAATCGGCTAACAGCTGCAGTATCGCGCGCACTTCGATATCTTGAAAGTTTAGCGATAATCGTTCGCCTGAGTAAGTATCATTATCTGTTTCGCTTTCGGTAGGTTGCTTCTTTGGAAACAATTCCACAACAAACTTATTATTTGCTTGATATGCAGAGTGCTGAAAACTTCCTCCTCCACTTATCACCATTACTGTTCCGTTCTCATAGCTCGAGGTTTCGACTGTCTTAGCGGGAGTGCCAAGTTCAGCTATTTTTAGTTTTCGATTCAATCGTTCCGGCAAGGTTGCGCCCGCAAAATCTACTACGATCTCATTTTCATTCGTGCTGACGCTAATGGGTATATCAGGCTGAGATAGCTCTACTGTGATGCGAGCTTTTTCGACTTCAACGCGGTTGAAATCTATGTTTTCAATTTTAGGTGCGATTTTCGGAGTACTTTGTAACTTGTCTGCCTTTGAAGCGCTCGGTGTCAGTTGAATCAGTACTTCCCTATTACTGTGTGTAAGCTTGTGAGATACCATTTCTTTTAAATCAAAAATGAGTCTAGACCTATCTCCACTAGCAACCAATTGAAGGTCTTTGACTAAACCATCGTTGACGGAAAAATTGTCTGCCATTTCAAAAATGCCTTCTAAATCAATAGCAAGCCTCGGGGGTGTTTCCGTTAGGAAGCTTCTTGGTTCACTTTCCAGAGGTTCAGAAAGATTGATTGAGATGGTCGTAGTCTTGTCGGCGGCAACATCTAGCTTAACTGAGTCAACTATTGCAGCGTATGCTGGTATTGTTCCAGTTATCAAAAGAAGGGCACATATAAAGGTCGGTTTTTTCAAGCAGGATAGGCTGTTTAAATCCATTTTTTTTCCCTTATTTACTCTTCGGATAGCGAAATCGATGCTGCTCGTTCGCTCCATCTTCCGTTTGAATCTTGCACAATTTCCCTGAGGAGAATCTCTCGCTCCCTGATGTTTTTTATTTTGCCGTAGTTTCTTCCTAAATAGTTTCCTTCCGCTACCCGGTAAACCACTCCGTCTTGATCCCTTATTATTCCCCACATTTCCTTCGAGTTTTGAACAATTCCCACCATCCGCAGACTGTCCAGTTCGTGGTATTCGAGTTCTTCTCTATTATGGGTGAGGACCTCATTGATATACTTGTTTTGGGTAGACTTGTCTATACTGTCGGCGGCATCCATTTCAGTGTTTCCGAAGAAGAATGGATCAAAAGGATCTCGGAGTCCTGCGATTTCCCCTTGATATAAATACCTCACATATGCTTTTATCGGGGGCAATGGCTCAACTGCACTCCCTTTTTTTGCCAGAGTTTCGTCTATGTAGGCTTGTAGCTCCTCTAGGTCGGCGGAAAAACAACCTGATAGAAGGACACAGCTTAATATCGTTAAACCATAGCCAGTCATTCTACTTAGTCCGGTGAAGGGATTATGTTTTTCAGTGCTAATCATTGGCTCTGGACGACTTCGTCGTCTTCCTCCAAATACTTGTAAGTCTTGGCAGTTGTTTCCAACAACATGAGCCCGTTTGAATTGTCTCTCCTAATTTTCATGTTGTGGTTAGTTACTATTCTTGGTAAGTCTGATACTCCGCTTATAAAATTTCCAAATTGATGATAAGTTCCCGTCACTCTTATATCGATAGGGAGTCGAACGTAAAAACCCTGAGGCTCCTCTTCCTTTGGCTGAAACAGTTCAAATTCTAAACCAGCGCCGAGACCTTGCTGAGAAATGTCTACTAGGAGTTCCGCTATCTCTGCTTCGCTGGGAAGTCTTTTTAATAGATCGCCGAAAGTCTCCTCGATATCTTTTAGTTGCTCCTTGAGGGCGGGTAGGTTAGCGGCCATGCGCTGCTTTTTTTCAAAACTGAACCTTAGTTCGTTTTCCTTTAATTCAAGCTGGCTCAGGTGTGTCCGAAGATTTCTTATATCGGACTGCCAGCTTACCGTCATTACGATCAAAAAAGTTAATATCAGTCCTGTCACCTTTATTGCAAAGGGCCATTCCCCTAAGTTCTCTAAATCAAGATTCTTTAGCTCCTCAATATCAAATTTCCTCATTGGACATCACCGGTATTATCTGTTTTTTGCTTCACGTGGAGCGTGAATTCTGAGGTTCGTTTATCTTCATTCAGTTTCGTTTCGATTATTGTCAATTTTGGCTCATAGAGCCACTGAGAGGCCTCAAGGTTTCGCATAAAATTGGATACCCTAGCATTGGATTGCGCTACTCCTTTAATTCTAGCCTCGTTGTTTTTCTGCTCAAGTTCTGTCAGATAGACGCCATCTGGTAAGGTTCTACTTAGTTCATCAAAAAGCCTAACGGCTAAGTGCCTACTGCTTTGTAGTTCTTCTACGGCTGTCATCCTCGCTATCAGTTTCTCCCTTTCTTTCTCGAGCTCTTTTATCTCGACTATCTTGCGATCAAGCTTCTTTATTTCAGATTTTAAAAAACTATTTCGTTGGTTTTGGTGGTCAATTAATGTTCCGAAAAAGAAATGGGTTGTCACCCAAAAACTAAGTCCTACCAGAGCGCTGACACCTAGAGCAGTGAGATAGTCCTTCTTTTTCTTCTCGCGAAGCTCGGTTCTCCACGGTAATAGATTTATTCGCCTCAAAAAACTAATCCTCTAGCGGATAATCCCAATGCGGTGAGAAGCATAGTTGAATCCTGCTTTAATTTGACTTGGTCGACTCGTTCAGCCAGGGAAATTTTGTCGAACGGATTTATTATGTCGACCGGTGTCTCTGTTTTAGCACTAATCGATGCCACGATGCCTTCTATTGCCGCGCAACCGCCAGTAAGGGATATATGTTCTAGTCTTGAAGCATTTGACGAAGAATAGAATAGTTGGATCGCTCTCTCTACTTCCTGCGCTGCACTCTCTACAAATGGCGCTAAAGTTTTTTCTTCATATCCAGGTTCAAGGGAAGATTCTGCCAAACTAGCCTTTGCTTCCTCGTATGACAAGCCGTAACTACGTTGAATCTCGTTTAGCAGTTGCTTCCCGCCAAAATTTTGCTCTCTGTTATAACTAATCGAACCATTTTCTAAAACTGATAGTTTCGTGCTGGAGGAACCTATGTCTACCACACCTATAACTTGACTTAACTTGTCTTCTCGATAAAGCAGTGAGGTTAGGGAAATAGCATTTTCCAGAGCAAAGAGTTCCACGTCTACTACTTTGGGGGTAAGACCAGCTCTTTCTAGGGCAACCACGCATGAGTCAACGTTTTCGCTTTTGGTGGCTACAACAGTTATCTCGTACGGCGTCCCAGAGTCAGTTGGACTATTTTCTATATGAAAATCTATACTGATATCCTCTATGGGATGGGGAATGTGTTGAACCATCTCGAGCTGAACTTGTCCTTCTAGATCCTGTTCAGGAACTTCAGAGGATAATGTAATCTTTTTTGTGATAGCCTTTGACCCTGCGATGGCGCAGGCCGCCTCGGTGGAAGTTGAGCCGCTTCTTAATACGGCCCTTTCGATAGCCGAACCAACGGCTTCTGGATCAGTAATAGTGTTTTCGACTACTGAATCAGGTGGAGTGGGTTCAATTCCGTATGCTTCTAGATTGTACTCTGAGCCCTCCTGAGATATTTCTAATACTTTGACCGAGCTTGAACTTATATCCACGCCTAAAAGTGTTTTTTTTGGTTTTCTAAAGCTGAACACGTTAACCTCTAAGCATCTTATTCGCTAAATTTCAATATCTTGGAGCTAGTCTTGGCACCATCACTTTGGCAAAGATAGCAAAAAGTGTAAATGCTTTATAGTAATATCCATCCCGAATGAAATTATTTATCATTTAACTAGCATTAGACCATCGGAGTAAGCTTAAATTGCAGGATAATACCGGACAGTTGGTAAAAAATTAAGGAAATGAAGAAATTAATAGTCATTCTGAGCCTTGGTATATTGATCATAGGGAGTGGAGTGTTCTACTCTCAAATTATTAAAGGATTACCTGATGTTGAATCGTTGAAGCAAGTACAGCTTCAGACGCCCCTTCGTGTTTATTCTTCCGACGAAAAGTTGATGGCTGAGTTTGGTAAAAAAAGGCGGAAGCCTGTGGCTTTGACTGATGTTCCAAAATTATTTACTGCAGCTTTTATCGCTGCTGAGGACGCCAGCTTTTTTTCTCATTCAGGAGTGGATTGGATGGCTATGGGAAGAGCTGCTATTCAATATCTGAAGACGGGTGAGAAACGACAAGGTGGGAGTACGATTACTATGCAGGTTGCTCGTAATTTCTTTCTCTCCTCTGAAAAGACTTTTGTCCGAAAATTCAGGGAGCTAGTTCTCGCTTCGATTATTGAGCAAAAGCTCTCAAAAAATGAAATATTGGAGCTATACCTTAATAAGATTTTTCTTGGTCACCGAGCATATGGGATTGGAGCGGCAGCACAAGTGTACTATGGCAAAGACATCGCAGATCTAGACCTTGCGCAGATGGCTATGATTGCAGGTTTACCCAAAGCACCCTCAAGAATGAATCCTATAACCAACCCTCAGGCGGCAAAAAAAAGGCGTCTTTATGTGCTCAATAGGATGAAAACACTTGGATATATCAGTAGAAAAGAGTTCGATGTGGCCACAACGAGTGCTGTCACTGCCAAATGGCATGGATATTCATCTGAAGTTTCTGCCCCTTACGTTGCGGAGATGGTTCGAGAGTTCATGGTTAAAAGTTTTGGTGAAAAAAGTTATGAAGAAGGTTTTGAAGTTATCACTACCATAAAAAGTAATCTTCAAAAGAAAGCACAAAATTCGTTACAGAGAGGCCTTATTGAATATGATCGACGTCATGGCTATCGGGGTGCTGAGGGAGCTGTAGTGATCGGAGATCATGCTGTGATATCGGAGAGTGTATTGGCTGAGTCGTTAAGGCCTTTTGCAAAAGTGGGAGGTCTTGTCCCAGGTGTCGTGACTTCAGTGGAGGATAAAAAACTCCTTGTATGGGTCCAAGATCATGGAGAGGTTTTACTCTCGGAGGATTCCTTGCAGGAAGCTCGTCCGTATCAAACTGCTGATGCCCGAGGCCCGGTGCCGGATTCTTTTTTGGGTGTTTTTTCTGAAGGGCAAATTATTCGCGTCAGTAAAAAAAATGTTCCACAAGAAGAAATCACATTACTGGCTTCTGGGGGATGGCAACTTTCGCAGTTACCTGCAGTCGAAGGCGCTCTTGTTTCATTAAATCCTAAAAACGGGGCAATACTGTCTTTGGTTGGAGGTTTGGATTTTAAGAAAAGTAAGTTTAATAGAGTCACTCAAGCAAAACGACAGGTGGGTTCGACTTTCAAGCCTTTTTTATACTCCGCAGCCCTGGAGAAAGGGTACACTGCAGCATCCATAATTAATGATGCGCCCATAGTTTTTAAAACCAAAAACGCTCTCGGGACTTGGCGGCCTGAAAATTTTAGTGGTAAATTTTACGGGCCCACTAGGCTTAGGCAGGCTTTGACTAGGTCTCAGAATATGGTTTCAGTACGTTTACTCGATTCTATAGGAATTGATTATGTTATCGACTATGTGTCTCGGTTTGGTATAGAGACAAACCAAGTCCCCAGAGATTTATCTTTGGCGCTGGGATCGGGAGAAATGACTCCTCTTGGGGTGGCAGCTGGCTATTCAGTTTTCGCGAATGGTGGTTTTGCCGTTAATCCGTATTTTGTGCAAGTGGTGAAAAATCGTGATGGTGAGGTGGTCTACGAGGCTAGTCCCGAAACAGTATGCGACATTTGTGATTCAGTCGTTTTAGACGATGAGGGAGAACCAGCAGATTTAGAAAGCTTGATGGCAATGAAAGAGCTGCCGCCAGACTCTATAGCAAAAAGGGTTATTACCGTTGAAAACAGTTGGTTAATTTCCTCAATGTTACGGGATGTAATTAAATTAGGCACTGGTAGAAGAGCAAAAGTGATTGGTAAGAAGGATTTATCTGGCAAAACAGGTACAACGAATGAACAGCGAGATGCTTGGTTTTCCGGATATAGTTCTCAAGTTGCGACCACTGTCTGGGTGGGATTTGATAAAGTAGCTCCCTTGGGTCGAAGAGAGACAGGAGCAAAAGCTGCCCTTCCAATTTGGGTGTCCTTTATGACAGGTGCACTTGCTAATCTAGAAGATAATGTTCCTGAAAGACCGAACGGCTTGGTTGTTGTTAGAATTGATAGGAAAAGCGGAAAACTCTCCAGTGTTGGGAATCCGTCTTCTGTTTTCGAGGTGTTTCGAGAGCCTAATGTTCCCACGCGGGAGAGAGGTTCAGACTATAGCTCTTCCGAAGAAGGTGGACAAAAAGGGGCGATAAAGCTCGAACAAATTTTCTGAATTATTTTAACTATTAGCATTTAGTGACCAAGATATTACCAGATTCAAATATGTGTATTTCTGTGGCGGTTTTCGCTCCATTACGGACTACATTTAGTTATTTACCACCCGAATCCGACGTTTCCGAAAAGCTTTTTATTGGCCAAAGAGTGTGGGTCCCTTTCGGACGAGGGTTCAGGGTCGGAGTGGTGACCTCTACAAATTGTGAAGCCACGCCATATATTAAACTGAAAAAAATAGCCGAGCTGCTCGATACACAAAGCCTCCTTACTGCGGAGATCATCGAGTTAGCTGATTGGGCTTCTAAGTATTATCACCATCCTATTGGAGAGACTCTGTCTCATGCCTTTCCAGCTAGTCTGAGAAAAAGAAAAAAAATCCAAGTACCCGTTAATATCGATTGGACCATTACTGGGTTGGGAAGAAAGGCTTTGGAGAGTGGGGAACTCAAGGGTAAGAGACAAATAGAATTAATGTCACAACTGGCTTCATTCTCCTCAATGAATGCGAATGATTTTAAGGCGTTGAATTGGGGTTTTTCTTGGCGGCCGGTTATGAAAACTCTATCGCAGAAAAATTTCATATTGCAAAGAAAATATCATTCTCATTCGAGAGTAGCTTTTCCTAATCCGAATATAGGAAAACGAGTGAACTTAAATAGCGAGCAAGCAGATGCTCTAGAAAAGATCCAAAAGCAATTTAATGGTTATGGTGTGAAAGTGCTTTACGGTGTCACAGGTAGTGGTAAAACTGAGGTATATATGGAACTAATTGCACGGCTCTTATCTGAGGGTAAACAGTCGTTAGTTC
>MDTD01129939.1_pt1 | contig 16589 bp, 16 predicted proteins | sample 811221 | NCBI WGS metagenome assembly MDTD01 (sample SAMN05326646, study PRJNA326480) | marine metagenome | isolation source: seawater | place: Pacific Ocean: South West | collected 2011 | reverse complement strand
TTTTTGGAATTTTTTTATTATTTATTGAATTACTTAGAAGTAAGATATTTCTTATTAAATTCTGTAAAAATTTGAAACAGAAATTTGTTAAATTTTCATTTATTGTTTTACTTATATTTATCTCTTCTGAAATTTCTTGAATTATATGTAAATAAAAATCGATAACATTTTTTTCTACATTAAAATCCTCTAAATAACTTCCTTTATCCAAAAAATATTCTATCTGGTTTGAAGGTTTATATTTAAAATTATATATTTTTTTATTTGAATAAATCCAACTTAAAGAATATTGATTATGATCAATAACATAAATCCTTTCAAAATTTTTAGATTGAAATGATTTAAAAGATAAATTTCTTATTATTTTTTTTAAATTTGAATACTGGTTTTTTTGTTTAACTATAAAATCAAAATTAAATTTTGAATTCTTATCGAATTTATATAGATTTAAGAATAGTTCATTAGAAAATTCTAACTGATATTTATTTTTAAATGTATCAATATTTTTAGCTAAAGCTATAAAACTTGTTAGATATTGGTTAGCAAAAAAAAGTGAGTTTAAAAAAAGTTCATATTCTTTGTTTTTTTTCCAAATTGAATTAAGAATTTTTTTTGAAAATAAATCCCAGATTTTTTTTCTGTTAACTAATTGAAAAAAATCATATTCTAATTGATCTATTTGGTTAAAATCTTTAAGGATACTTAAATCAAAAGGTATTTTGTTCATGTGATTTGGTTTTACTTAATTAATGTTTTTAAAGACTTTTTTTATGAAACTAAAGGATATATATACTCTAATTATTTATTATATCAGATTTTTAAACAATGATTTTCTTTAAATTATGGAGTCTTTTAGATTTAAAATATAAGTTAAGACTTATAAATCTTTTATTTGCCACTATATTGATTACCTTTCTTGAGATGTTGAGTATTGGAATGATAATTCCAATTACATATTTTTTTTTTAATGTTAATGGAAATGATTATTTTTTAGTACAAACTTTTTTTAATTTAGTTAATTCCATCTCTGAAAAATTTAATCAAGAAACCATAATTATTTTATTCATATTTGTTGTAATAATTTTTTTTATTAAATTTATATTCCAAACTATATTTGTTTTTTACCAAGCAAAATTCAATGCAGACATGCAAGTGTTTATTTCAAGGAAAATGTTAGAGAAATTTTCATCATTTGAGTATAGCGATTATGCTAAAAACAATTCATCCAATCTTTTAAGAAATATAAATAATGAAGTAAATGTTCTTGCAAATAACGTATCAATGCCAACACTTCAAATAATTACTGAATTTTTTATAATATTTGGAATGATTTTATTATTATTTTTTGTGAATATTTCAGTTACCCTTATAACAAGTTTTATATTTTTACTATTTGGATATATTCTTTTAACAACAACTAAAAAAATATTAGTTTCAGCTGGTGAAGAAAGACAGAAATTTGATGGGTTGAGAATTAAGATATTAAATGCAATACATGGAGGATTTAAAGAAATAAAGGTATTAAATAAGCTGAATTACTTTATTGAAAAATATAATTCCAGTAACAAAAAATTTGCTTACTCTTACAAAAAGCAAATAGCCTTAAGCCAAGTTCCCAGATTTTTACTGGAAATTTTGACAGTAATCAGCTTATTGATTTTAGTTATATTATTAATTTATAAAAATAACTCTAATATAGAAATAATAACATTTTTATCTATTTTTGCTGGATGTGCCTTTAAAATTATGCCAGCGGCTAATAGAATTATTAGATCATTACAAATGTTAAAGTTTGGAAAGTCTAGTATTGAGATAATATCAAATTTTTTGTTTAAAAGTATTTTTAAATCAAAATCAATTAATACAAATTTTGCTACAAGTTCTAATAATCAAAAAGAAGTTTTTTTTGAAATAAAAAATTTAAATTTCAATTATGACACCAAAAGAAGTGATTTTAAATTCGATAATCTAAATCTAAAATTAAACAAAAATGATTCTATAGGTATTATTGGTCCAAGTGGTTCAGGAAAAAGTACACTTGTTAATTTTATCTTAGGTTTACAGACCGCAGAAGATGGTACAATCGAAACTTACGGTAAAACGATTTATAGAGATATTTTTTCTTGGAGATCTAAAATTGGCTATGTTCCTCAAGATATTTTTTTATTTGAAAGTTCAATTAAAGAAAATATTGCCCTTGGTATTAATAAAAATGAAATAAATGATCAAAAGATATTGAATATTCTTAAAAAAGTTCAATTAAGTAAATTTATAACGAATTTAAAGGAAGGTATAAATACAAACATAAGTGAGAGAGGGTTAAATTTATCTGGAGGACAAAAGCAAAGACTTGGAATAGCTAGAGCGCTTTATAATGATCCAGAAATATTAATTTTCGATGAAGCTACATCTGCGTTAAATACTGAAATAGAAGACGAAATTATTGAACAAATATACCAATTAAAAGAAAATGTTACTTTAATTATAATTACTCACAAACCCTCAATACTTAAGAATTGTAATAAAATTTATAAAATGGTAAACGGACAACTAATAATTGAAAAAGATTAAAAAATTAAATGTTTATGAGAAAAAATATTAAAATTAAAACTGATAAATTGTTTACGAATTTAACAGAAAAAATTGAGAAAATTTCAAAGGATTGGGGCAAGAGTGGTTTAGTAAATATTTTTTCTAAACATACAACAGGTTGTATTTGGTTAACAGAAGATGAAATATTGCATCATACTGACGTAAGATTTTTTTTAGATTCCATGGCCCCAAAATGGAAAGATCCTGAAGGTAATCAAAAAAATATTAAATACCTTCACGATTTAATATCATTAAGAAAAGATGTTTCTGAAGATGAGAGAATTAATGGACACTCACACATAAGGAGCATGTTTTTTCAAAATTCTGAAACAGTTCCAGTTGAAAAAGGTAAATTGTTGTTAGGCCAATGGAAAAAAATTTTTTTTATTGAATTAGATCCAACAAGAGAAAGAGAAGTCATAGTAACATTTGTTGGAAGTTAATGAAATTTTTCATTATTATTAAACATAATTCTGAAAGAATAAAAAAAAAAAGTTTCTTAAAAATTGGAAAGCACCCATTGTGGGAATATTTTTTAAAAAAATTTAAGTCTTCTGACCAGATATATATAGACACAGATTCTCCAGAAATTTATAAAAAAGGAAAAAGAAAATTTAAAAACTTCACCTTTTATATGAGAGATAAAAAATTTATAGATTATGAAAAAAAAGGAATAAAGAGTCCTGTTTTATTTATGATAAAAAATTTTTTGTTAAAATATGTTAAAAATAATAATGAAACAATTGTGACTACTCATATTACATCACCATTTATAAAAAGATCTAGTATAATTAACGCAAGTAAAAAAATTAACAACTTTGAATTTGTACATTCAGTAACGTCCCATAAAGAATTTGCTTGGGTAAGAAAAAAAAATAAAACCAAAAAAATAAATTTTGGAAAAGTTGTTAAAAAAACGCAAAATTTAGATCCAATTTTATTTTCAAATGGAGCTTTTTTTATATTTAAAAAAAAAAACTTTCTGAAATATAATAACAGACTTGGAAAAAAAAATTATTTTTATGATTTAAATTTTCCAGAGTCATTAGAATTAGATAATATTAGTGATGTAAAATTAATGAGGAGCTTAAATAAATGAAATTTATAGATGTAACATTAAGAGATGGTGGACACGCTGTAAAATTTAATTGGAGTTTAAAACTAGCTCAAGATTTGTATTCTTTAATGTCAAAAGTTAAAAATGTTCAATATATTGAATTAGGCTATTGGAAACAAAAAGCAAAATCTTTGAATAAATTTTATGATTTGGATTATGAGTTTGTTAAAAAAATTACAAAAAATAAAAATTTAAAAAATGTTTCAATAATGATTGATTACCATTATTGTTCAAAAAATTTGTATGATTACCCAAAAAATAATCAAAACAAAATTGCTATGATACGTGTTTGTTCTAGAAAAAATGATGTTCAGGAAGCATTAGAATTTTGTAATCGATTAAAAAAATATACAAAATTAAAAATAAGTTTTAATTTATTTAATACATCAAATTATTCAAAAAATGAGTTATTAAGATATTGTACTCTAATTTCAAAATATAATTTAGATTATGTTTATTTTGCAGACACACATGGTTGTTTAGATTTTGAAAAAATTGACAAGATATTTAAACCTTCACTAAAATTATTTAAAAAAAATAATATAAAATTTGGAATGCATTTGCATGACCATAGTGGCAAAGGATATTTCAATTATAGGCTCATAGATAAATTTAATTTTACTATGGCTGATGCATCGATTAGGGGGATGGGAAAGGGATTTGGTAATTTAAGAACAGAATTTATTATAAACAAGAAATACTATCCAAAATTATTAGAGTTAATAATAAACTATGAAGATGAATTAACAATGTACCAAAATCCATATACGTTAATTACCTCTAAATATTCAGTATCAGATAATTATGCTACGCAGGCCAAAAAATTAAAATTCAATCCATACGATTTTGATAAAAAAATTTCAAAATTAAAAGGTTTAAAGAAAGATAATTTTGATCAGAATTATTTAATAAAATAAATTGTTTAAAAAAAATATAATTATTACAGGAAATACTTCAGGAATTGGTCTTGAATTAAATAAAATTTTATCAAATCAAAATAAAATAATTGGTATTAGCAAATCAAACTCTCTGTTAAAAAATTCTATACAAATTAAGGTTGATTTTAATAATTTAAAATTGTTGGAAAAAAAAATAAAAAAAATAAAACTACCTAGAAAAATAGATTTTTTGATTTTAAATGCAGGTATTCTAGGGAATATAAAAAGAATTGAAAATATATCAATTAAAGAATTTTTAAAAATTTTAAAAATAAACTTTTTATCAAATAAAATAATTATTGACACGCTAATTAAAAAAAAAATTATAATTAAAAACGTTATAGGGCTTTCTTCTGGTGCTGCAAAATCTGGGAAAGACGGATGGGCATTATATTGCACATCAAAATCTGCATTTTATCAATTAATAAATGTTTATTCTTTAGAGCTTAGTAAAATTAAATTTATCAATCTTTCACCAGGTTTGGCAAAAACTAGAATGCAAGATCAAATATATAAAGTAAAAGATAAGAAAATAAAATCTGTTAAAAAATTCAAAACTTTATATAAAGCAAATTTAATTTCTAACCCTGCTATAATTGCTAAAAATATTGTGAAATTTTTAGATAAAATTTCAAAAATAGAAACAGGATCTTTTATTGATTTAAGAGACTTATAAGTAAAGATTTTTTATGTGTGGAATAGCTGGTACTTTAAATTTAAAAACAACAAGTGAAGATTTAAATATTATTAATAGATCAATTTTGAATAGAGGTCCAGATGGATCTGGATATTTAAAAATTGATGAATATAATTTACAACTTTTTCATACAAGATTAGCAATTACTGATTTTACTGAAAGAGGACAACAACCATTCGTATCCCAGAATAATAAATTAATAATTATTTTTAATGGTGAAATTTACAATTACAAAGATTTAAAAAAAAAATTAATTGAAGAAAATGTAATTTTTAAATCCTCATCTGATACAGAGGTTTTAATTGAGGCTATAAGTAAATGGGGTTTGCAAAAAACTATAGAAATAATTCATGGTATGTTTGTTTTTTGTTTGCTTGATAAAGACAAAAAAAAACTATTTTTAGTTAGAGATTCTTTTGGCGAAAAACATTTATTTTATTTTAAAGATCAAAGAAAATTAATTTTCAGTTCTGAAATTTCAACGATTAATAGCTTGATAAAAACCAATATATCAAGCGAAAGTATAAATAAATTATTAGAATTTTCATATATAGAATCTCCTTCTTCAATTTATTCAAATGTAAAGAAACTAGAACCCGGACAAATCATTGAATATGATCTTAATCAAAATGAATTTAATGATTCTTCAAGATATTTTTACGATAAAAAGGAATTGTTTAAAAATTTATCAATTACTAAAGGATTTTCAGAAAATAAATTAAAAACAACTTTAAGGAAGTCAATAGATGACATAAGCAAAGATTATGAAAAAACAATAGGTATATTCTTGTCTTCAGGCATTGATTCGTCTTTAATTTTTACTGAAATAGCAAAAAAAAATAATAACATAAAATCTTATACCATTGGTTTTGTAGGAGAAGAAAATGAAATTGATAGTGCTATTAATTTATCAAAAGAATTTAATGTTGATAACATAAATAAAGTATTAACAGAAGATGATGTTATTGAAAATTTAAAAATAATGAATGAAATTTACAATGAGCCTTTAAGTGACCCATCTTGTATTCCAATGATTTCATTATGTAAAATTGCAAGTAGAGACGTGAAAGTTGCTATTTCTGGAGATGCCAGTGATGAAATATTTGGGGGTTACAATAGATATAAATTATATAATAAGATGTTAACAATATCTAAGTTAGGTTCTTTTTTGTTTAAAAATGGTTTTGTAAAAAAAATAATCAATAATATAATTTTTCAAAATAGTAATTTAACAGCTTTTAGTGACAATATTTTAGAGAAAAGATATAGTAGTGCTTATGAAATCATTTTAAAAAATAATTATAAAATAAATAATTTATTTATTAAAAGCTATGATGCTAAATTCATTAATGATAAAAATTTATTTAAATTAGATGAAAAATTAATTCCCCTCTTTTGCGATTTAAATAGCTATTTACCAGATAACATTTTTCAAAAAACTGATAAAGCTAGTATGTATTTTGGATTAGAGGTTAGAACTCCTTATACAAATTATGAATTAGCTAATTTAGGGTTATCACATTATAAAAATTGTAATTATAAAAATAACAAAAAACCTTTATTAGATTTATTGAAGGAAAATTATAACAAATACGATCAAAGAAAAATAAAAAAGGGTTTTGGAATACCAAAGAAATTTTTTTTGAGAAAAAAAATCTATGATTTTTTAATACAAAATATCATAGAAACAAAAATTTTATCTGAATTTGTAAATTATAAATTTATTAACAAAATAATTTTAGATTACAAAAATAATCCTACTAAAAATTTTCAGAAATTTTTTACACTGGCAAGCTTGTCCTTATGGCTTCAAAACCGATGAAAGAAAAAATTTTATTTATTGTTCCAAATTTAAATTATGGTGGCGCTGAAAAAGTTACTATAAATCTATTTAATATTTTGAATAAAAAAAAATTTAAAAAAAAGTTATTTATACAAAATAAAGTAGGCCCTTTAGTTAAAAAAATAAAAGACAAAAAAAATATTAGATTTTTTGGTTATAGTCGGTTTTTAAAATTTATTTTTTTATTAGCTATAGATATTAAAAAAAATAAATATAAATACGTATTCTCTAGTTTAAGTCATATAAATTTAGCTTTACTCTTTCTTAATTTAACAGGAATTATAAAAACAAAATTGATTGTACGAGAGTCAAATTTTATAAAAAAAACTATTACATCTTCAAAAATTAAAATGCTTTTACTTATTTATTACAAGTTTTTATATAAGAAAATTGATATAGTTATAGCCTCTTCAAACACAATCTATAAAGATATTTATAAATTTACCAAAATAAGTAAAAAAAAAATTTATATTTTATATAATCCAATAGAAAAAATTTTTTTTAAAAAAAGCCTTTTAAAAATTAAAAATACCAAAAGAAAAAATTTAAATTTTTTATCAATAGGAAGACTTACCAAACAGAAAAATTTTAATAAAATGATAAAAATACTTAATAAATATAGAGAATATGAGTGGAATTTAAAAATTATAGGAGATGGAAAACAAAAAAATTACTTAAATAATACAATTAAGATTTTAAAGTTAAATAATAAAATAAAAATAATTCCTATGAATGACAAAATCTATGATGAAATAGTAAAATCTGATTACTATTTAAATTCATCAAAATGGGAGGGAATGCCTAATGCAGTTATTGAAAATATAATCATGAAAAAGAAAATTATTTTTTTTCAAAAGATTGAAGTTTACAGAGAATTAAAAAACCTTTTTCCTAATCAAATAATATATTTAAATGATAACAAATTTAAATTTTTAAATCTTTATAAAAATTCTAAGTTTGAAAATAATAAAAATTATAAATTATTCTCAGAAAAAAATATTAAATTAAAATTAGAAAAAATTTTAAAATAAAGAAGTAATGAAAAAAAAAATATTACATATTATAGTTGGATTAGGAAATGGTGGTGCAGAAAATACTTTATTCAAGTTAACAAAAAAATTAAAAAAAAAATTTGATTTTTCGATTTTAATATTAAGTAATGAAAACTCATTAAAATGGAAATTTCAAAAAGAAAATATAAAATTAATACAATTGAATTCTAAAAATAAATTATTTTTTATATTTAAATTATTTGAAATTTATAGAATTATAAAAAAAATAAATCCAGATTTAATACAATCATGGATGTATCACTCTGATTTTATCGCAAGTATAATTGGTAAAATTTTTCTTAACAAAAGAGTAATTTGGTGTGTAAGACATTCGAATCTTAAAATTTTTCAATCTAAATTATTTACAATAATTTTAGCAAAATTATGTGCTTTTTTGTCAATAAAATATACAGACAAAATCATTTACTCTTCAAGAATGTCTAAAAATTACCATGAACAAATTGGCTATGATAAATTAAAAGCTATAGAGATATTTAATGGATATGACCCTAAAAAAAATAAATTTATAAAAATAAAAAATAGAAAAATTACTAATTTAGGACTTCTGGCAAATTATAGACCTCAAAAAGATTTCAAAACATTATTGAAATCTCTTTCAATATTAAGAAAAAAAAAAGTAAAATTTAAATGTATTATGGCTGGACAAAATGTTAATAAAAATAATACTGATTTAAAACATTTAATTAATTTTTATAATTTAAATGATTATGTGACATTAAAAGGACAGTTAAATAATACTAAATCATTCTTTGAAAATATTGATTTTCAGGTCTTATCATCAAGTTTTGGTGAGAGTTTCCCTAATGTCCTTGCAGAGGCAATGCTTCATGGTATCCCGTGTATAAGCACAGATGTTGGAGATGCAAAAAAAATTGTTTCAAAATATGGATGGATATCAAAAATATCTAATCCTAATCACTTATCCCAAAATATTTTAAAAGCAATAAAATTTAAAGAAAATGAAAAACAAAAATTTAAAAAAAACAGAAAGAACGCTAGAAACTCTATAATTGATAGGTTTCATATAAATAATATGACAAATAAATATTCATTTTTATGGAATAAAGTTATCAATAAATAAATGATAAAAAATATTATTTATGATTTAGATGGTACGCTTATAAATTCTCAAAAAGATATTATTAAAGCGTTTAATTACACTTTTAAAAAAAATAATATAAATACAGAAATTAATTTTGAATTTTTCAAGCAAAATGCAAATTTAGGGTCAAAATATTTTATAAAAAAAGCCATAGGTAATAATAAATATAATTATTTAAATATTCAAAAAGATTTTGTCAGTTATTATGATAAAAATTTTTATCACAATACAAATTTGAAAAATGGAGCATATTCTTTTTTAAAATTTACACATAATAAAAAATATAAAAATATTTTGTGTACAAATAAAAAAGAAAAAACAGCAAAAAAAATATTAAAAAAATATAAGATTAATAATTTTTTTAGGTACATAATTGGTTTCGATACATTTAAGGAAAAAAAACCAGAATTAAATTTTGTTAGAAAAATATTAAAAAAATTAAAATTAATACCTAATGAAACTATAGTAATCGGAGATACTGAAATAGATTCAATTTTAGCAAAAAGAGGAAAAATGAAATTCTATTTAATTAAAAATGGTTATACGAATAAAAAAAAAATTGTGCATAATAAAAAATTTAATGATTTTAATTATTTAAAGAAGAAAATTTTTTTATGAAAAAAAGAAAAGTCTTATTCATATCAACTAAGGCGTTAACCCAAAATATTTTTTTTAAAGAATTTATTAAAAAAAATCCCTTTGATCTTACGTTGGGTTGTTCGGATGTAGAAAAGTTAGAATTTTCAAACAAAAAAATTAAATTTAATTTTATAGATAATTTTTGGAAACTTTTGAATCCATTTTCAATTTTACAAATTATTTTGAAAAACAGAAAAAAAATACTTAACAATAAATTTGAAATTATTATAATTAATAATCCCCTAGCAAGTTTTTATATTAGATTATCTTTATTATTTTCAGATCAAAAAATAATTTATTTTGTTCATGGTTATCGTTTTCATAATTCAGAAATTAATTTAAAATATTTCATTTTTTATTATTTAGAAAAGTTGCTCTCATATCAAACAAATTTTTTTATAAATATTAATAGAGATGATTTTATAGTTACAAAAAAAAAATTTAAAATTTTATCAAAAAATATACTTTTTTTACCTAGTGTTGGAATTGATTTAAAGAAATTAAAAAAAATTAAAAATAAAAGCAAAAATAAAAAATTTACCATAGGTGTAATAGCAGCTTATAGAGATAATAAGGGTTATAATGAGCTTATTGATGCCTCAGAATTTTTACATTTAAATAATAACGACGTAAAAATTGAATGTTTTGGCTATGATAATTTTGAAAAATATAAAAAAATTGTAAAAACTAAAAATTTAAAAAATATTAAATTTAATAAATTTAAAAATAATATTCATAAGAATATAAAAAGTTTTGATTTATTGTGTCATATGAGCAAAAGAGAAGGTATGCCAGTATCAATAATTGAAAGCATTTCTCTAGGTGTACCAGTAATTGCTTACAAAATAAGGGGTAATAAAGATATAATTAAAAATTATTTTAATGGTTATTTAATTGATCCATATAATCTTTCTCAATTTAAAAAGATTTTGTCAAGGATAGTAAGTGGAAAAATAGACATTAGTAAAACTAAAAAAAATTGTAATACATATAATTTAAAAAAACATGATCAAAAAAATATTAATAAAAAATTGATAAGGTTTATCTCAAATGTATCGTGAAATAAAATACAGAAAAGTGAAAAAAAAAGATATTTCCCAAATTACAAATCTATTTAAAAAAACTTTTAATAAAAAAATTTCTAAAGAATTTTATGATTGGCGGTATAAAAAAAAAAATACCTATAATTCTTATATTGCCTTAGAAAATAATAAAGTGATAGCTCACATTGGTTATGTAGAATACAGATTCTTTATTAATAAGAAAGTTTATTCCAGGCATTCAAGTTTTGTAGATAAAAAATTTAGAAGAAAAAATATATATACAAATCTTCTAAAGTTTTCATTTTCTAAGTTAAAAAAAAATTGTAATTTTATATTAGCATGGCCCAATCAACTAAACATTAAAAATAACTTAAAATCTAAAAATTTTTTTTTAATACAAAAATATGATTTGTTTAAAAGCAATTTTAAAGAAAATAAAATTATTAAATTAAAAAAATTTACATTTAATAAATTAAAATTTAAAAATAAAAGTTTAAATTCATTATTTATTAAAGACAAAAAATATATCAAATGGAGATTTTTTTCATATAAAAAGGAAAATTATTTTAAACTTGATATAGATACAAATAAAAAACAATCGGTAATTCTTCAAAAAAATAAATATAGGAAAAAATTGTTTTATAATATTGCAGATTATTTTGAAGATAATAAAGTCCTGGAAAAAGCAATTTTTTTGTTAAATAATTTAAAGGTTAATTATCAATTTTTAATTCCATCAAATGATAAAAAATTTAAATCTAAGTTGATAAAATATAATTGTGATAAAGACGAATATGTTTTTAATGTTGGTATTTATGTTTTAAAACAAAATGATAAATTAAAAGAAATTTTAATAAATAAAATTAAAAAAAATATAAAGATTGCTGATACAGATGTATTTATTCAGACTTTTTGATTTAATTATTTCCTTAATATTGCTGATTATTTTACTCCCACTAATATTATTAATCTCTTTTTTGATACTATTATTTGACGGATACCCTATTTTGTTTATCTCAGAGAGGATTGGTTTAAACAGAAGACCTTTTCTTATTTATAAATTTAGAACAATGAAAAATTTAGGAAAAAAAATACCCGATATTAAAAGAATGACAAAACTTGGGACTTTTTTAAGAAGAACAAGTTTAGATGAATTACCTCAAATTATTAATGTAATAATTGGAAATATGTCTATTGTTGGCCCAAGACCACTACCGCCAAGTATAGAAAAAAAAATTATTTCAAAAAAAAAAAAAAATATTTCGTTCAAAAGTAAAACCAGGTATTACAGGTTTATCACAGATTAATTATAGAGGAAAAAAAAGAAAATTAGAAACAAAATTATCATACGATATTAGTTATGTAAGAAATTATAGTGTATACAATTATTTTATTATTTTATTAAAAACATTTTCTGTTTTGATAAAAAGATATGAAAAAAACATAAAAGGAAAATCGTTATAAATGAAAAAAAAAATATTAGTGATAGCACCTCATGCAGATGATGAAATTTTAGGATGTGGTGGTGCTATAGCAAAATTTTCAAATCAAGGAGATCGAGTTTTTGTATTAATTTTAACAAATGCAAGTCTAGGTGCGCCAGAACTTTTTACAAATAATGAAATAAACAAAATTAGAAGAGAGGCATATGAGGCTAATAAAATTATCGGTACAAAAAAATTATTTTTTGAAAATTTACCTGCATTAACTCTAAACAATTACCCTCTATATAAGATTTCTAATTTAATTGAAAAATATATTTTTAAAATAAATCCAAATATAGTTTTTATTCCTTCAAATTTAGATATTCATTCTGATCATAAAATTATATTTAATGCATCTAAAATTGCATTGAGACCAAATAAAAAATCCAATATTAAAAAAGTTTTATCCTATGAAGTTTTATCTGAAACTGAATGGAACGAAAATAATATTTCATTTAATCCTGATTATTTTATTAAATTAAAAAAAAATTTAATAAATACAAAAATTAAATCTTTTTTAAAATATAAATCTCAAGTAAAAAAATCACCTCACCCAAGATCAAAACAAGGTATATTAAATCTTTCAAAATTCAGAGGAAGCCAAATTAATGAAGAATTTTCTGAAGCATATAAAGTTGAGAGGATTATAGATTAATATGTCAGTTTGTATTTATGGAGCAGGCGGACATTCAAAAGCAATTTATGATATTGTTAAGGATAATAAAAAAATAATATTTTTTGACGAAAAAAAAAAATTTTTTAAAGTAAATAATAAAACTTATAAAATTTATGGTAACCTTAAGAGTCTTTTATCTAATAGAAAAAAATTTTATAAAGTATTTATTTCTCTTGGAGATAATGAACAAAGAAAAAAAATTTATGAAATTTTAAAAAAAAAAAAATTTAAAATAATTACATTAAAACATCCTAAATCATATTGTTCTGTAGGCACCAAAATTGGCCAAGGAACAGTGATAATGCCTGGTTGCACCATTCAAACAGACACAATTATTGGAAATAATTGCATTATTAATACTAATACATCAATTGATCATGAATGTGTTATAGGAGATCATTCACATGTTTCGCCAGGAGTAACTATGGGTGGAAATATTAAAATAGGAAAAAATTGTTGGATAGGTCTTGGTTCAAAAATAATTCCAAATTTAAAAATAGGTGATAATGTACAGGTTGCAGCAGGCTCACTGTTAGTAAAGGATGTAAAATCAAATTCTTTTGTGAAAGGAGTTCCGGCTAAGAATGCAAAGAAAAGATTGGCCTAATTTTGAAGATTCATTAATTAATAAAGTTGTAAAAACACTTAAGACTGGAAAAATTAATTATACAAATGGTCATTATGGAAATTTATTTGAAAAAAAATTCTCAAAATTCATAGGTAATAAATATTCTCTAGCAATTTGCAACGGCACTATAGCTTTAGAGGTAGCAATTAAATCACTAAATTTGCCAAAAAATTCTGAAATATTAGTTACAGCAAGAAGTTTTTTTTCTTCAGCTTCGTGTATAATTAACACAGGGAACATTCCAATTTTTTTAGATGTCGATTTAAAAACACAAAATATCACATTAGATGAAATTAAAAAAAAAATATCTAAAAAAACAAAAGCTATAATTTGTGTTCATTTAGCAGGGTTACCTTGTCCTATGGAAGATATAATTAAAATTTCTAGAAAATATAATATTAATATAATTGAAGATTGTTCTCAGGCACATGGAGCATCTATAAATGGAAAACAGGTTGGATCATTTGGACATGTAGCAACTTGGTCATTTTGTACTGATAAAATAATTTCAACTCTTGGAGAAGGCGGAATGCTGTCTACCAATAGCAAGTACATTTATAAATTTTGTTCTAGATATATCAATCATGGAACAACTATTAAAAAAAAAAATAATTTTAATGAAAAATTTATTTACAACAAAAAAATTTTTGGATCAAATTATAGATTGACCGAAATTCAATCTTTGGCAGGGATAGAACAATTAAAAAATTTGAAAAAAATTCAAATTAAAAGAGAAAATATGGCAAAAGATTATCATAAAATCATCATTAATTTTAAAAATACTTTAAATTCCTATTTTCCAATAAATAATGTCAAATCTGCATGGTATAGATTTTATTTTTTCTTGAATAAAAATTTAAAAAATAAAAATAAATTACGTTCTAAAATAATAAATGAACTTAAAAAGAATAAAATTAATGTATACACCGGAAGTTGTCCTGAAATTTATTTAGAGGAAGCATTTAAAAACATTAAAAATAATAAATTTAAAAGATTAAATAATTGCCAAATTTTAGGTACAACAAGTATTGCATTAGATGTTAATCATACTTTGAGTAATCATCATCATAAAATGAACGTGATAAAAATAAACAATACACTTAAAAAAATTCTTGAAAAAAAATGAATGTATTAATTACAGGAGGATCTGGTTATATTGGATCAGCTACAAGTTATCATTTGATAAAAAAAAAAATAAAACCAATAATAATTGATAAATTAATATATAAAAAAAAAAATATTAAAGTTAAAAATGCAATATTTTTTAAAGCTAATATATCAAATTCAAATTTAATAAAAAAAATTATTAAAGATTATAATATAAAATCAGTAATTCATTTTGCAGCTTATAAAGATGTTGAGGAATCTATTTTAAAACCAAAAAAGTATTTTAAAAATAACTTAACTATTTCGAAAAACTTTATTAAATGTTGTAAAAAAGTTGGAATTAAAAATTTTATTTTTTCTTCGACTGCAGCTGTTTATGGAAATTTAAACAAAAATAAAAAAGTAAGTGAAAAAACTACTTTAAAACCAATAAGTATTTATGGTCAAACAAAGAAAAAAGTTGAGGAGTATCTTGAAAGAATCTCAGATAAAAACTTTAAATTTTTTTCTTTAAGATATTTTAATGTAATAGGTGCTGACAAAAAATTAAGATATGGTCCGATTGGACTTAAAAATAAAAGTTTAACAAATAATTTATTTAAATCTATTGAGAAATCCACTGTTTTTAAAATTTTTGGAAACAATCATAAAACTTTAGATAAAACACCTGTAAGAGATTTTATCCATGTAGATGATTTAGCTAATATACACTATTTATGTTTGAAATATTTACAAAAAAAAAGAGTTAATCAGATAGCAAACTGTGGATATGGTAAGGGTTATTCCATAAAACAAGTTGTTGAAATTTTTAAGAGTAAAAAATATAAAAATTTTAACTATGATTTTGACAAAAAAAGAGTTGGCGATATTAGTTACATGGTGGCTGATACAAAAAAATTAAATAGAATTATTAAATGGAAAGCAAAATATTCAAATTTAAAAAAAATGATAGAGTCGGAAATTAATTGGAAAAAAAAATTCTTAAAATGAAAGTTTTAGTAACAGGCTGTGCAGGATTTATAGGTTACCATGTTTGTAATTATTTGTTAAAAAAAAAATGTACGGTTATTGGTATTGATAATATCAATAGTTATTATGATATTAGATTAAAAAAAGATAGATTAAAGAATTTAGGTAATTTCAAAAATTTTAATTTTTATAAAATTGATATTTCAAATTATAAAAAATTAAAAAATATTTTTATTAAAGAAAAATTTGATTATGTAATACATTTAGCTGCTCAGGCAGGTGTAAGATTTTCAATTTTTAATCCAAATGTTTACTTTAAATCAAACTTAGAAGGATTTTTTAATGTTATAAATTTAAGCTATAAAAAAAAAGTAAAACATTTCATCTTTGCATCATCTAGTTCTGTTTATGGCGATCAAAAAAAATTTCCTTTAAAGGAAAATTTTAATACTGATTTTCCAAAATCATTTTATGCAGCAACCAAAAAATCTAACGAGGTAATGGCATATTCTTATTCATCAATCTATAAAATGAAAAATACTGGTTTAAGATTTTTCACTCTTTACGGTTCTTACGGTAGGCCAGACATGGCAATATTTAAATTTACTAACTCAATTATGAATAATAATAAAATAGAATTATTTAATAAAGGGAATCATTATAGAGATTTCACCCATATTA
>MDTD01190150.1_pt1 | contig 16591 bp, 22 predicted proteins | sample 811221 | NCBI WGS metagenome assembly MDTD01 (sample SAMN05326646, study PRJNA326480) | marine metagenome | isolation source: seawater | place: Pacific Ocean: South West | collected 2011 | reverse complement strand
TATATTTAACATCTTTAATTTTTGTATATTTTTTTATCCAAGTAATTCTTTTTCCTTCTTTGGCCCAAAATTTATCATTCTCTTTGATTGAAAGCTTATACTTTTTTTTGTACTTAGATTCGTTTACATAAGCATGATTTGCCCAGCTGTCCGAAACTTTTATAACCGAGTTACCTTCACTATCTTTTGAGTATGTAGGAGCTTTGAGCTTTACTTTTTTAGTTTTCTTAACTTTTTTACGTAATTTACTTTTGCGCTTTGCTTTCTTTCTAGACTTCTTTATTTTTCTAGATTTTTTTATTCTACTAGATTTTTTTCTAGACTTTTTGATTTTTTTCGACTTTTTCTTTTTTCTTTTTTTTTTAGCCACAAATTCCTCAAAGTTTTTTACATTTTACCCATGTTATAAATAATTTTCCAGCTTTTATAATCAATTGGCATAACAGATAACCTGCTTTGTTTTATCAATGGTAAATGAGAAATTTTACTGTTTTTTTTAATTTTTTCTAATGAAACCGGTATTTGTAATTTTCTAACAAACCTAACTTGAACGGCCACAAACCTCTTTTTCTTATCAGTTTTATCGATAAATGCTGTTTTAATTACTTTGACTATCCCAACAATTTCTTTACCGATGTTTGAATGATAAAAAAAACATAAATCGCCAACTTTCATTTTTTTTAGATTATTAGCAGCTTGATAATTTCTTACACCGTCCCAAGCAATTCCTTTCACTCCTGCTTTTTCTTGTTGCTCAATCGACCACACATCTGGTTCAGATTTTAATAACCATCGCTGCATTATAATTTCAAACCTGGACCCTTCATATAAGGAGCCTTTTCGTCAAGAGGCCATCTTGATTTTGCACTTATACTAATGTCATCTAATAAGTTTTTTTCAAATCTTTTTATACCAGCCCAAGCAATCATAGCTGCGTTGTCTCCACAAAACTTTATATCAGGAAAAATTATTTTAACATTAGACTCCTCAGATAGTTTTGTTAAATTTTTTCTAATTGATTTGTTAGCTGCCACTCCTCCGGCTACAATCAAATTCACCTCGCTTTTTTTTGTTTTATCTTTAAACATTTCAATTGCAATTTTGGTTTTTTTATAAAGAATCTTATTAATTGTATGTTGGAATGATGCTGCAAGATTATATTTTAGTTTTTCATCTCCACTTATTTTTTTTGACTCTATGAGAACTGCTGTTTTGAGTCCAGCAAATGATAGATTACAACCTGCTTTATTTATTATTGGTTCTGGCAATTTAAAAAAATTTTTGTCACCTAGGTTAGAAAACTTTTCCACTTTAGGCCCGCCGGGATAACCAAGGTTAAGCATTTTAGCAGTCTTGTCAAAAGCTTCCCCTAAAGCGTCATCAATAGTTGTTCCCAGTTGCTCATACTCATTTATATCTTTAACAATTAAAAATTGAGTATGGCCTCCAGAAATTAATAATAACAGATAAGGAAATTTAATATTAGTTTCTAATCCTGGGCTTAAAGCATGACCTTCTAAATGATTTACCCCTACGAAGGGCTTATTAGAAAAAGCAGCTATAGACTTTCCAATGTTAAGCCCAACTGTTAAACACACGATTAAACCAGGTCCAGCTGTTGCTGCAACTCCATCTATTTCGTTTAAAGAAATTTTACTTTTAGCAAGAGCAGTATTTATTATGTAATCAATATTTTCTAAATGTGCTCTTGCAGCTAATTCAGGTACAACTCCTCCAAATTCACTATGCTCTGAAATCTGACTTGAAACAATATTAGATAATATGTCCGCAGTGCCTTTGTCATTTTTTCTAATCACTGCAGCTGCTGTCTCATCACAACTTGTTTCAATTCCTAAAAATATAATATTTTTTGTCATCTCTTTTATTAATTTAAATAGTATAAAATAGATCTATCAAATATATAATCAATTAATGACAAAAATTACAATTGGAGCACGAAGTAGTAAACTTTCAAAAGCCTATGTAGCCAGGGTTAGAGAGCTTCTTGTTAAAAATAATGAAAATCTCAAAGAAGATAATATTGATTTTAAACCAATAAAAACTTCTGGTGATTTGAACCACGATAAAAAAATTTCAGATATAGGAGGAAAAAATTTATTTTGTAAAGAAATTGAAGAATGTTTGGTATCTAAAGAAATTGATATAGCAGTTCACTCACTTAAAGATATGGAGTCATTTGAAAATGATAAACTTGTTATTGGAGCGTATATTAAGAGAAATGATTTTCGCGATGTTATAATTAGCGAAAATATCAAAAGCATTTCTGATTTGAAAGATGGAATTAAAATTGGTTCAAGCTCAAGGAGAAGAGAACTACAGCTGAAAAAAATTAACAAAAAAATAACTGTAATAAATATTCGAGGCAACATAGATACAAGAATAAATAAAATTGATGAAAAAGATCTTGATGGAATTATACTTGCGGCAGCAGGAGTAAAATCGTTAAAACTTAATGATAAAATAAGTTTTACTTTTAACAGTGAACATATTTTGCCTGCAGTAGGACAAGGTGTTATTGCAGTGCAGTGTAGAAAGGGTGATAAAATCGAAAATTTAATCAAAAAAATTAATGATAGTAAAACAAGTCTTTGTGCAATAGCCGAAAGAAAAATGCTTCAAACTATCGGAGGAGATTGCGATACTGCTATAGCTGGCCTAGCAGAAATTATTAATGACAATTTAAAGTTAAGAGCGCAACTATTTTCTGATAATGGTGAAGAAAGTTTTGAATATGAACTTATTGGTAAAGAGGTAGATGCGTTGAATATAGGTAAGAGTGTTGGTGAGAAACTACTTAATTTAGCAGGGAAGAAATTTAATAAAAAATGAATATATTAATAACTAGACCGTTGATAGATACAGAAGATTTGATGGGAAAATTATTTTCTTTGGGACATAAAATTATTCATATTCCAACTTTAAAAATATCACCGATCAAACTCAATCCAATTAATCCTGAAAAATATGAGGCTTTCATATTCACTAGCGCTAACGCAATTAAATACCTTAAATTAATAAAGGAAGATAAAAAAAAACTTTGCTTTTGTGTCGGTTCGATTACAGAAAAAATTGTCAGACAACAAGGTTACAACAATACTCTTTCAGCAGGAGGAACAGTAAATGCACTCAAAAATTTAATACTTAACAACCAAGATTTGAAAAAAAATAAAGTTTTAGCCTATATATGTGGGGATAATATTTCATCAGACTTAGATATAGAATTACAAAAAGAGGGATTTCAAATAGAAAAAATTATAAATTATACTTCAGAAAAAATTAAAGATCTGAACGAAGATACAAGCAAACTAATAATTGATCATCCTCCAGACATTATTTTTGTCTACTCAAAAAGAAGCGCAGAAAGCTTTATTCAATTAACAAAAAAATACTCACTCAATGGGCTAATGACAGGCTCAAAAGTTATGTGTATAAGTGAAAAAGTTTTAAATGTATTTAAACAGTCTGGTTGGAAAAAATTAGAAATATTTGACGCCGGAGAGGAATTAATAAAATTAAACAATAGTTAAATGGAAGTACTAGAAAATTTTAAAAATCTATTCTTTGATGTTTGGAATAAAGGAATTTCCGGAGTCAATATATCAGAAATCATTATTGCACTTCTAATATTTTTATTTTTTTTATTTCTAAGAGGAATCTTTTCAAAATTTGTTATCAAGAGGTTGGAGAATTATGTGTCCAAAACTTCAAATAATTTTGACAATTCTCTTGTTTTTTCAATGGAAGGACCTGCAAAGTTTTTTCCAATTGTTTTAGGTTTTTTTGTATCTACCAGTTATCTTACAATAGAAACACAAGCAGCTGAATTTATTGAAACTATAAACCGCTCGTTAATAACAATTTTAATTTTTTGGACTTTTCATCAACTCATAGGTCCATTATCAGTAGTGATAAAGTCAGTAGGAGATTTAATTTCTCGTGATCTTGTTAACTGGATTATTAAAGCAATAAAGGTTTTAATTTTTATTTTGGGTGTTGCTGCTGTTTTAGAGCTTTGGGGTATAAAAATTGGTCCTATTATCGCTGGACTGGGTCTCTTTGGAGTTGCAGTCGCTCTTGGCGCACAAGATCTTTTTAAAAATTTAATCTCTGGAATCTTGGTTTTAGTTGAGAGGAGATTTCAAGTAGGTGATTGGATATTTGTTGAAGATGTTATTGAAGGAACTGTAGAGTCAATCGGTTTTAGATCTACTGTAGTAAGAAGATTTGATAAATCTCTGGCCACTATTCCGAATTTCCAATTTGCAGAAAAGGCAGTAATTAATAATTCGCTTATCACTAACAGAAGAATTAATTGGATTATTGGTCTTGAATATAGAACTACAAGCAAACAACTTATAGATATTAAAAAAGAAATAGAAGATTATATTCGAAACAGCGAACTTTTCACTACTTCAGATAACACAATACTTTCTGTAAAAATTGATCAGTTTGCAGCAAGTTCAATTGATATAAAATTGATTTGTTTTACAAAGACAAAACATTACTTAGAGTGGATGAAAGTAAAAGACATTCTTGCACTTGAAATAAAAAGTATTGTTGAAAAAAATAAAGCATCTTTTGCTTTTCCTAGCACTTCAATTTATGTGGAGAAAAATCAATGAAATCTATACTAATTCTATTTGATAATATTGTTAGCCTCTATATTTGGGTATTAATAATTCACGTAATATTTAGTTGGTTAGTCGCCTTTAATGTTTTGAATACAAGTAATAGGTTTGTTTATTCCATTCTTGATATTTCATATAAACTTACGGAGCCACCTCTGAATTTTATTAGAAGATTTTTGCCAAACTTGGGTTCAATAGATATCTCGCCAGTTATATTGATTCTAGGTTTAATGTTTTTTAGAAATTTAGTTTTTGAAATGTTAGCTCCAGGATTATTTTTAAGATGATTATTGACGGAAAAAAAGAAGCTGAGATAATTAGAAGTGAAATAAAAAAAGAAATTTCAGACTTAAAAATTAAAATTAATAAAGTTCCAACATTGTCCGTGATTTTAATTGGAGAATTTCCTCCAAGCTTAATTTATGTAAAAAACAAAGAAAAAAGTGCTAGTGAAGTCGGTATTAATTCTCAAATTATTAAATATCCAATTAATATTAGTGAAAAAGAAGTTTTAAAAAAAATTAGCGAGTTAAACGAGGATAATAAAGTTTCAGGAATTTTAGTTCAACTTCCTTTACCTAATCAAATTAATAAAGAGAAAATTATTAATGCAATAGATCCATCAAAAGATGTTGATGGTTTTCACCCTCTAAATGTTGGCAATCTTTCATCGGGTTATAAATCTACTGTTCCTTGCACTCCACTTGGATGTTTATTATTAATAAAAAAGGTAGAGACAAATTTATCAGGTAAGCATGCTGTTATAATTGGGAGATCTAATTTAAATGGAAAACCGATGGCGCAGTTATTATTAAAAGAAAATTGTACGGTAACTGTGGTTCATTCAAAAACTAAAAATCTTCAAAATGAATGTCTTAAGGCAGATATTTTAGTTGCAGCAGTCGGAGTACCAAATTTAGTCAAGGAAGATTGGATAAAAGAAAACACTATTATAATTGATGTTGGTATTAATAAAGTAGGCGAAAAAATTGTTGGTGATGTAAATTTTGATGAACTAAAACTTAAAGCAAAAGCAATAACTCCTGTTCCGGGCGGGGTTGGTCCTATGACGATTGCTTGTTTATTAAAAAATACTTTGGAATGTTTTAAAGCTCACCAGCTTTAGATTTATCGATTTTTAAAAATTTGCTATTTCTAAAGCGTATAATCACTGTAGCTAAAGCAACAATTAAAATAGCTAAAGAAATATAGATCAAGTTGGTAGGATCACTTTCTTTATCTTGTAGTATTATAAATCTAGCTAATGCAGTAATGGCTATTACCAAAGGATAAGTAATTCTAACAGCTCTTGTTTCCCAATAAGATCTTACCAAACCAATTACTTCTATATAAATAAACATTAAAAGAAGATCAGCTAAAGTAATATCTCTATTTTCGTACATTTCTCTCATTTCTAAAAAGAATGCAATGATGGTCGAGATAAGCACAATGACTACTGCAACTAACTGAATATTTCGAATCGAATTGTTCATTTACTTACTTTCTATCAAAAATTTAAGCTTTATTTAACTGTTTAGAATGAAATTTAATAAAATTTTCGACTTTTTTCTTATTAAAAGTTTTATTTTCTTCAAAAGAAACTTTTTTCATTGAATAAGCTTTATTTTTGGTTCTTCTCGATAGGATCGTGATATTCCCTTTATATAAACCGAGCACTATCTCTCCATATACCTGACTTCTCTTTTTATCGATTATTTTTTGTAACTTTAATCTTCTTTTTGAAAACCAATATCCGTTGTAAACTAATTCGGCATACTCTGGCATTATCCTCTCTTTTTTATGAACAGTCTCTTTATCAAGTGTTACTGACTCGATTGCTCTATGCGCAATATATAATAACGTGCCCCCGGGTGTTTCGTAAACACCCCTAGACTTAATTCCAATAAATCTGTTTTCAACTAAATCAACTCTCCCTATTCCATTCTTACCAGCTAAATAATTTAATTTTTGTAAAATTTTTTCAGGTGTTAATTTTTTTCCATTAACAGCAATTGCGTCGCTATTTTTAAAAGTAATTTTTACTTTTGTTTTTTTACTTGGAGCTTTCTCAGGCGAAACAGTTCTTTGAAAGATAAATTCAGGCGCAGAATTCCTAGGATTTTCTAAGACTTTTCCCTCTGTTGAAGTATGGAAAATATTGTCATCAATTGAAAATGGTGGAGCGCCTTTTTTATCTTTTGGAATTAAAATTTTATTTTTTTTTGCATATTTTATCAGGTCCGCTCTTGATTGCAGCTTCCATTCCCTCCAAGGAGCTATAGTTTTAATTTTTTTTCCACCAAAATAAGCATATCCCAATTCAAATCTAACTTGGTCATTTCCCTTTCCTGTGGCACCGTGTGAAACTGCAAAAGCATTATATTTTTTAGCTACTGCAATCTGTCTTTTAGCAATAAGCGGTCTGGCTATCGAAGTCCCAAGTAAGTAGAGCCCTTCGTAAACAGCATGAGCTCTTATCATTGGAAATACATAATCTTTTACAAATACGTTTCTTAAGTTTTCAATTATAATTTTTTTGACGCCTAATCTCTTCGCATTTTTAATGATCTTATTTTTATCAATTATCTGACCAATGTCCGAAGTATAGGCAATCACCTCCGCTTTGTAATTTTTTTGAAGCCACCTTAAAATTACAGATGTATCTAAGCCGCCAGAGTAGGCTAAAACAATTTTTTTCATTTAACTGCAAGTTTTTTTTGCTGTATTGTAAGCTTTTGTAAATCCCATCATTGAGTAGTGATCAGTTGTTTCCGCACCTTTAAGTGTTCTAGCTTTTACAATTACATTAGTCGCCTTTTTCATTAACTTAATAAATTTCTGTTCTTCTTGATCATCCAACAACCAAGCAAAGTTTTTTTGAGAGAAAAAAGAGTAATTTCTTTTTCCTGAGAAGGCAGTAACACTGGACGTTTTGTAATCGTGTCCACTTGTTAAACTGACTTCATCTTTTATATCTTCTGATGGTCTAAAAGTGACAAATAATTTTGATTTGTCTCTTTTAACAGCAGACGGCGCTCTTTTTGTGGGAACAGTCTGAGCAAAGCAAATTTTACCTTTGTCTGTCTCAGCCACGAAGCTCTCCCAATTTTTATATTTCCCTGTCGATCTCGGTGTAACAGCATAAGCGTTTATTGAAAATATAACTATAATAAAACTAATAAAAATTTTTTTTAAGAACATATTTCGTTTTTATACTAAAAATTATCTAATTCAATGGTTTGAATTATGGAGATGGATTGGGATTTTTATTATGAATAAGATTAATTTTTTCCAATATTTCATCTGTCAAATTGATGTTAATGCTGTCTATATTTTCTTTTAATTGCTCCATAGTAGTTGCCCCAATTATGTTGCTTGTAACAAAAGGTCTAGAATTAACAAAAGCCTGGGCCAGTTGAACCATTGTTAAGTTGTTATCCTTTGCAAGCTTAAAGTATTCATCATAAGCTTTCATAGCCAAAGGATTTAAATGTCTTTCCCAACCTTTAAATAATGCTTGGCGAGAATTTTTAGGCATTTGTCCATTTCTGTATTTTCCTGAAAGAGCTCCAGCAGCTAATGGATAATAAACAAGCAAGCCGCATTTTTCTCTTATAGATATTTCAGACATACCTATCTCATAAGTTCGATTAACTAAATTGTAAGGATTTTGAACAGACATCATTCTTGGTAAATTATAATTTTTTGATAATTCGATAAATTTTGATAAACCGTATGGGGTTTCATTTGATAAACCAACATATCTAATTTTACCTTTTTTGATGTATTTTTTTAGAGCTTCTAAAATACTTTCAAAGCTATGCCAATTTCCCTCGTTTTCATCAATGGAATAATCTCTTCTTCCAAAAAAATTTGTTGATCTTTCGGGCCAGTGTAATTGATATAAGTCAATGTAATCAGTTTTTAATCTTTTAAGACTTCCCTCTATAGCTTCACCAATTTTTTTTTCACTGAAATTATTTCCTCCTCCTCTTATCCAATCACAACCGGGTCCAGCAACTTTTGAGGCTAAAACTATTTTTTTTCTGTTTTTTCTTTTCTGAAACCAATTTCCGATCATTACTTCAGTCTTACCGTATGACTCTGAATTCGGAGGGACTGAATAAATTTCCGCTGTATCAAAAAAATTAATTCCTCGGCCTACAGAGTAGTCCATTTGCTCAAAAGCATCTTTCTCTGTATTTTGAGTACCCCAAGTCATAGTTCCAAGACATATTAAACTCACATCCAAGTCTGTTGTGCCTAGTTTTTTAAATTTCATAAAAATTGCAATATTTATAACAGTTTTTTAGGTCAATTTTTGCCTATTGAAAAGTACTTAAAAAAACTTATATAATTCTATAATGGAAATTAATAAACAAAGATCAACAGTTCGTTCTTCAGCATCTGATGCAATAATAGATCAAGGCTTAAGAAGTTATATGCTTAAGGTATATAATTATATGGCTTCAGGCGTTCTGATGACTGGATTTGTTGCACTAATGTTTTTTAAAATGGCTGTTGTAACTTCAGCCGAAGGTCAAATAATTGGACTAACGAATTTTGGTAACACCATTTACGCCTCAGGCTTAAAATGGGTAATTATGCTAGCACCACTTGCAATAGTTTTTTATATGAGTTTTGGAATTGCAAAAATGTCAGCAGCAAAAGCACAAACAACTTTCTGGGTATTTGCAGCATTAATGGGTGCGTCGCTATCCTCAATCTTTTTGATTTATACTGGAGCAAGCATAACTAGAGTATTCTTTATCACTGCTGGAACTTTTGGAGCTATGAGCATCTATGGCTATACAACAAAACGAGATTTAACTAAGTTAGGTTCTTTTTTAATGATGGGCTTGTTCGGGATTATAATTGCCTCTCTAGTTAATATTTTTATGAAATCTTCAATGATGTATTTTGTAATATCAATAATTGGAGTGCTGGTTTTTGTTGGGCTAACAGCTTATGACACTCAGAAAATTAAAAATATGTATTTAGTAAGCGACAGTGGCGAACTTATGGGTAAAAAGGCTGTAATGGGCGCATTGACTCTTTACCTTGATTTCATAAATCTTTTCATAATGCTTTTAAGACTTTTTGGTCAAAGAAGGTAATTATTTAACTAATCTTAATTTATTCCAGCTTGTTTTATTAATTAATTGATTCAAATTTTCTGATTTTCTAATAATCATTCCATTTGTATCTTTGATAAAATATTTTTCATTTAAATATTTTGGCTTGAAATTTTTTGTAATTCTTATTACCGGTTTTTCAGAAGCTCTTTGATAAACATCAAAAGAAACTTCTTTGTTCCCAGATGAAAAAGAGTAATCTTTCCACGAACCGTTTGAAACCATTTTAGCATAAAGATTTAAAATACACTGAAGTTCTTTTTTTATGAAGAATTTCTCTTTGTTTTTTTTGTTAATGTCATTATTAATAATTAACCTAATTTTTTTCATATTTTATATTTATTTATTAATGGTAATTGTAAAGCTGTAAAAATAAAAGTAATTGGTAGAATTCCCCATACTTTAAAGTTTACCCAAGTTGTTTCTGGTTGAGTTCTCCAAATAATTTCATTGATTATCGCTAGAAAAATAAAAAAATATGCCCATCTAAAATTAAGTTTATTCCACCCAGTTTCATTAAGCTGAAACGCAGTCTGCAAAAAGATTTTCAAAAAATTTTTCTGGAAGAAAATATTACTGATAACTAATATACCTGCAAATATTAAATTAACTATAGTTGGTTTCATATAAATAAAGACAGGATTATTAAAATATAAAGTCAATCCCCCAAACAGAGTAATAACTACCCCACCTATTAAGGGCACATATGGAATTTTTTTTTCCACAAAATACATAATCCCAACAGCTAAGATTGTTGCAATGATTAAAGGTGGGATCGCAACAGTAAGGTTGTTTCCACTCTTGTAATATATAGTAAAAAAAATCAGTAAAGGTCCAAAGTCAGTGATAAATTTTAAGAATGACTTATTCACACTAAAGAGACTAACATATTATATAATTTTAACAAATTAGATATTGATTTTAACAAAAAAATTACTAACTATTAGATATGGCAACAAGCAATAACGCTAAATTTTCAATTGGAGAAGTAGTTAAGCATCGTCACTTTGATTTTAGAGGGGTCATTTATGATGTTGACTTTGAATTTAATAACTCTGAGGAGTGGTATCAATCAATACCAAAAGAGGTAAGACCTAGAAAGGACCAACCTTTTTATCATTTATTAGCGGAAAGTAATGAAGTTACTTACGAAGCTTATGTTTCAGAGCAAAATTTACTTTTGGACAATTCCAAAGAACCTGTTAAACATCCTCTAATCGAGGAAATCTTTTCTGGAAAAAAAGGGACAAGTTACTTCAAAATATCAAATTAGACAGTTTGCGCCTAAATTAAAACATCATTTATTCAAATCTGGAACAAAGATATTGCATATATTTTCAATGTTTAGCCTAATTGAGAATAAACTTCTTATATTACTCCCTCCAATTCTCAATTGGGCTTATAATAGACCTTCACAAAAAAAAAATATTATAGTAGTTAAATTAGATGTTTAATTTTTTTTATAACAGTAATATTTTTGTATGGATTGAGAAGTCAATAAATTTTATAAATTCAATTTTTTTTATACTACTTTTAGCCGCTCTATCATTTGCGCTAATTTTTTCTCCGCCTGATTATTTGCAAGGGGATGCTGTCAGAATAATGTACGTTCACGTACCCGCTGCCTGGATAGGCCTAGCCTCATTTTCTTGTATAGCAATATTTTCAGTTGTTAACTTTATTTTTAAGATCAAGAATTTTACATTAATTACAAAAAGTATCGCACCAATTGGTTTAATGTTCACTTGTATTGCGATAGTTACAGGTTCAATTTGGGGAAGACCGACTTGGGGAACTTTTTGGGTATGGGATGCAAGAATAACCTCAATGTTGTTTTTGGCTCTTTTTTATGTAGCGTATATAGCTATTAATAAACTGGTATCTGAAGAACCCAAGGCTAATAAATTTTCTAGTATTGTTGCAGTAATAGGATTAATTAATGTTACAATTATAAAATATTCGGTTGATTGGTGGACTACTCTTCATCAACCAGCTAGTATTAAGATTACTGGTTCAAGTACAATACACCCTTCAATGTTAATGCCGTTATTGCTTATGTTTTTTGTACTAATCTTGTATTGTGCGTTAATTTTTCTAATGAAATATAGAACAGAAATCATTAGAATTAAGAAGAAAAACTTGAAAAGATTATGATAAACAATTTAATTTTAATGGGTGGTTACGGAATATTTGTGTGGTCATCATTTGCATTTACTTTTTTTATTTGTGCAGTCGTTTACTACAAAACATTTAAAACTCTTAAGAAATACGAAAAAGAGTTTGCAAAAGAAATTGAAGAGCTTTCTGTAGAAAAAAGAAAAACAGTCTTAGAAACTTCAAAAGTTGCTTCACAGGTTTTATCATCTTACAATAAAACAATTTAAAGCATTTAATGCTTCAAAAAAAAGTTAAAAAAAGAGCTTCTCTCTTAGCAGTATTTTTAGGTATCTCTATAATCGCAATTGTTATAATACTTAGTTCACTAAATAAAAATATTCTCTACTTCAAATCACCTACAGATATTAAGACTAGTCAAGATATTAATTTCCAAAAAAAAATTCGCGTTGGTGGTATGGTAAAGAAAAATACTTTAAAAATTAATGATCAGGAGATAAAGTTTATTATTACAGATTTTAAGAATGAAATAAATGTTAGTTTCAGAGGAACAGTTCCAAATTTATTTGCTGAAGAAAAAGGTGTTGTTGCGGAGGGGAAGTTACAAGATAAACAATTTTTTATTGCTGATAGGATTTTGGCTAAACACGATGAGAATTATATGCCTCCAGAATTAAAAAATATTATTGGAGAAAATGCTAAGTAACATAGGAAATCTATTATTATTTTTAAATATAACTTTAAGTTTTTTTATTATTTACAATTCTTTTACTTGTTTAAAAACAACTGAAAATTTTATTTTTAAAAATATTTATCAACTTAGCTTAATTCAAAGTACATCTATTTTAGTCTGTTTTTTTACTCTTGTTGCTGCTTTTTTGGTATCAGATTTTTCTTTGATGGCTGTTTACCAAAATTCTCATTCCCTCAAACCCATTTTTTATAAAATTTCTGGGACTTGGGGAAACCATGAGGGAAGTCTGCTATTATGGGTTATTATCCTGACAATTTTTTCTTTTTTATTTTTAATCTTAAACAAAAAACATCCTAAAAACTTTAGACTTTATACTTTGGTAATACAGAATTTTTTAATACTTGGATTTTTATTTTTCATACTATTTAACTCAAATCCTTTTAGTATAGTTTCTCCAATTCCAAAAGAAGGTTTAGGGTTAAATCCAATATTACAAGATCCAGCTTTAGCTATTCATCCCCCACTCCTCTATATAGGCTTCGTAGGTTCATCAATTTATTTCTCAGCAGCTATGGCCTCAATGATTACAAATTATTCAAGTAAAACTTTCGCACTTTCAATAAAAAGCTGGGTATTGATTTCTTGGACTTTTCAAACCTTAGGAATTTTAGTCGGCTCTATTTGGGCATATTACGAATTGGGCTGGGGCGGCTTTTGGTTTTGGGACCCTGTCGAAAACGCATCTTTATTACCTTGGTTTGCTATGACAGCATTACTTCACTCTTTGTTAGTTTTAGAAAAAAGAAACTTACTATATTTTTGGGTTATAATCCTATGCTTACTAACATTCATACTGAGTGTTACTGGAACTTTTTTAGTTAGATCTGGAATACTTAACTCAGTGCATACATTTGCAAATGATCCCTCCAGAGGGATTTATATATTACTTTTTCTAAGTTTAATGATTTTAACGTCAATTTTCTTTTTGTTTACAAAATATAAACCATCTAACTACACTATAAACTCCAATAGTAAGGAAACTTTTGTGCTAATAAATAACTGGTTTATGATGTTCTATCTCATAACTGTTTTATTAGGAACATTGTATCCAATTATAACAGATGCCATTTCGAAAAATAAAATTTCTGTTGGCCCACCTTTTTACAACACTGTCATTATACCGTTAGTTGTTATTTTTATGTTTCTAATGGCAGTTGGTCCTCAAGCTAAGTGGATTAAAAATCAATTTGATAATATTAAAAACTTATTGCTCATCTTAAGTGGGGCAATTATATTAAATTTTCTTATAATCTATTTTTTTAGAAGCTATAGTGTTATTTCAAATTTAATAATTATTTCATCGATTTTTTTGATTATTTCATCAATTATTGACGCCATTAAAAGAACAAGAATAAACTTGGCGAGAATTATTTCACATTTATCTTTTGGTTTTCTAGTATTTTTTATCGGGCTCAATGATAATTTTTCTGTTGAAAAAGATTTTAATTTAAAACCTGGCGAAATTAAAAAGATTGATGATTTTCAATTTAATCTCGAAGATATAGAACTGAGCCAATTTGCTAATTATAAAGCGGTTGTAGGGAAATTAAAAATTAATGATTTTAAAACCAACGAAGAAAGAATTCTTAAACCAGAGATAAGAATATATGATAACCCAAAAACTTTAACCTATGAAGCCTCTATTCAAACAAATCTTTTTAGAGATTATTACTTAACTATGAGTAATATTGACCGTTCTGAATATTACAATATTAAATTTCAAAAAAAACCACTTATGATTTGGATTTGGATTTCTGTTATAATGTTATCTTTTGGAGGTTTTTTGAGTCTATTTAGAAATGCAAAAGATAATTAAATTTATTACTTTATTCATAATTATTTTTATTCTTGGAATATTTTACTTATCGTTAAATAGAAGTACTGATTATGATACGAAATATTTGATCGGAAATAAACTCAACGAAATTAAATTATCAAACTTTTATAATGAAAATTTATATACGAATAATGATTTTAGAAAAAACAATTATACGCTTATAAATTTTTGGGCATCCTGGTGTGCACCTTGTAGAACCGAACATCCTTTTTTAATGCAGCTTACAGAAGAAAAAAATTTGCAATTGTTAGGTATAAATTTTAAAGATAGAAAAAAAAATGCTATGGAATTTTTAAAAGAATTAGGAAACCCATACGATTATCTTGCCAAAGACGATAAGGGAAAACAATCTGTAAATTTTGGTATATACGGTGTACCCGAAAGTATTTTGGTAGATAATGAATTTATAATTTTAAAAAAATTCATTGGCCCTTTAAGTGATGTTGATTTGGAAGAAATAAAAAAAATTATTAATTAGGTATGAAACTTAAAATATTTGTCTCAATTCTATTTCTTAATATTTGTGTTTCTGTTTATTCAGTCGAAAAAATAGATGAAAACACGATCCACAAGAATTTACGATGTTTAGTTTGTCAGGGGCAATCTATAGCAGACTCTAATTCCGATTTTGCACTCACTTTAAAAATGGTAGTGAAAGATTTAATTAAACAGGGAAAAACAGAAAAAGAAATTTATAATTTTTTATCAGATAAATATGGAGATTGGATTTTATACGATCCAAAGTTAAATGCTGGTAACTTTCTTCTTTGGTTTTTGCCTTACGTAGTTTTATTTATAGGAGGTATAATTATCGTATTTTTAATAAGAAAAAGGTCAAAAAAAGTGTAAATGCCAACTGTACATATTAGCTATTTAGTTGTATTTTTTTTAAAATGAAATTTCAGTTTATAAAATTATTATTCCTTTGTTTGCTATTTAATTCAACAATTTCAGCTGAAGAAGGCAATGCAGACATATCTTTTTATACTGGAACATTTGATTTAATCGATAAAGAAGGAGATGACCAAACTTCGCTATTTGGTGTTGAACATAAAAATCCAGATCTATTTAGAGATACTTTCTTGGGAAAGTTCAAGCCTATCACTGGCGGTTTTATAACAGGAAATAATTCAATTTATTTATATACAGGGATAGAAGGTCAATATTCTTTAGGCCCAATTAAAATTTTACCAAGTTTGTCACCAGGTTACTACGAGAAAGGTAATGGTAAAGATTTAGGTAGCGCTCTAGAATTTAAAAGCGAAATTAAAGTAGGATTTGACATCTTTGATAATTCAAAACTAAGCTATAGCTACAGCCATATATCAAACAATGACTGGGGTGAAACAAATCCAGGTACTGACAACCAACAAATAACTTTCTCCAAAAATTTTTAATAACAATGAATTTAAGCGATTGTTATAATTTTAATGATTTTAGAAAGTTAGCAAAAAAAAATTTACCAGCACCTATTTTTCATTATATTGATGGCGGTTCAGATGATGAAACAACACTTAGAAGGAATACAGAGTCATTTTTAAAATGTGATTTAGTTCCTAATATTTTGGCTAGTGTTGGAGAACCTGATCTTTCAACTTCAGTATTTGGTCAAAAGATTGATATGCCTCTTTTCTTAGCTCCAACAGCGATGCAAAGACTTTATCATCATGACGGAGATAAAGCTTCTGCAAGAGCAGCAGAAAAATTCGGAACCTTTTATAGTATGTCAACAATGGCTACTTCTTCAATTGAGGAAATAGCGAATGTTTCTGGTGGGCCTAAGATGTTTCAACTTTATATTCATAAAGATCAAGGTCTCACAGATAATTTAATCGATAGATGTAAGAGTTCAGGTTTTAAAGCGATGTGTTTAACTGTTGATACAGTCGTTGCCGGAAATAGAGAAAGAGATCATAAATGGGGTTTTACCACTCCACCAAAATTAACCTTTAAAAGTATCATGAGTTTTGCAATGCATCCTAAATGGGCATTTAATTATTTAACACATAAAAAATTTGAATTAGCAAATGTTTCTCATTGGACAAAAAAAGGATCTAGTATCGCGAAAGGAGTAATGGATTATATTAACGAACAATATGAT
>MDTD01060045.1_pt1 | contig 16591 bp, 13 predicted proteins | sample 811221 | NCBI WGS metagenome assembly MDTD01 (sample SAMN05326646, study PRJNA326480) | marine metagenome | isolation source: seawater | place: Pacific Ocean: South West | collected 2011 | reverse complement strand
GGAAAATCAAACCCTTCCCCAGGTAGAGCTGCGCCTTCTGGAATTGCTGACCCGGCAACTGACAAGCATCCAGGTGACCAAAAAACTCATGTCTTCTCCGGCCATCACCATTGACGCGGCAAGACCCTGTGAAGATGCCGCAAAGCTGATGACCCGGTACAATATCAATTCCCTGCTCGCAGTGGATGGTGCGACAGGGGCCTATGAAGGGTATATCACGAGGCAGGTGGTTGAAAAACTTCAGTTTCATAAACTGGGCAAACAAGCGGTGCGCGAGTACATCAATTCGGAGGCCATGAGGGTGGCCCCGGACGCAGACCTTAAAGAGATCGAAGAGAAGATTATTGAGGCAAAGCAGCGGGTTCTCCCTGTTATGGAAAATGGGAGAATTTTGGGGGTGATCACCCGCACCGATCTGCTGGACTATCTGGTTGAACACAACCGGGAGATTGCCCGGGCTGAAAAGCGGATGGTCAACCGTCCCAATACCAAAAAGAAATTCGTACGCCATCTGCTGGAACAGCGGCTTGACGACCGGATTGCCTCCTTGCTCAAGGACATCGGCGTCACGGCCCTGGATCTGGGCCTGGAAGTTTACGTGGTGGGGGGATTCGTACGCGACCTGATGCTGGACAGACCCATAGAAGACGTTGATGTGGTTGTGGAAGGAGACGGTATCGCCTTTGCCAAATACTATGCCAAAAAGCATGGCTGCAGGGTCAATACCCACCATAAGTTCAACACTGCCGTCATTGTTTTTCCGGACGGGTTCAAGGTGGATGTGGCTTCGGCCAGGCTTGAATATTACACCATGCCAGCCGCCCTGCCCATTGTGGAGCATTCCTCCATCAAGATGGATCTGGCCCGGCGGGATTTCACCATCAATACCCTGGCCATCGCATTGAATCCGGATAATTACGGCACCCTGATCGATTATTTCGGTGCGGGCAGGGACCTGAAAGACAAAACCATCCGGATTATCCATAACCTGAGCTTTGTGGAGGACCCCACACGGATATTTAGGGCCATCAAATTTGCCAACCGGTTCGGCTTCAACATCGGCAAGGTGACCTCCAACCTGATTAAAAACGCCGTGAAAATTGATACGTTCAAGCATTTGAGCGGGTTGCGGGTGCTTTCGGAACTCAAACAGATCTTTTCCGAAGACAATCCCATACCGGCTGTGGAAATTATGACGGAATACGGGATAGAAAAGGCGATTCACAAGGAACTGACCATTACGCCCAATACTTACGAGCTACTTGAATCCGCCAAGCGGGCCTTAACCTGGCATGACCTGCTTTATTTAGATGAAGACTATCCCAGGTGGGCGGTATACTTTATGGCCCTGCTTTACAGGCGGCCCTACCGTGTCTGTGAGGAAATTATGGAGCGACTCATGATCCCGGTCCGTGAGCGGCGTCTGCTGATGGAACGGCGGTACAAGGCCGAGAACAGACTCAGCCATATTGAAAACAGGTTCCCCGTATCGCGCCAGGAAATGTACTGGGCGCTTATCAATTTCAAAACGGAATGCCTCTTGTACATGATGGCATTGACAAAAAACGAAGCGGTCCAGAAGGCCATTTCCAACTTCCACACCCGGCACCGGTATGTGACACCGCTTACCCGGGGCAAAGACCTGTTGGCCATCGGCATACAACCCGGCCCGGTCTACACCCGGATTTTAAACCTGATCATTGACGAAAAGCTTTCCGGGCGGTTGACCACCCGCAGAGAAGAGCTTGAGTTTGCCACCCGGTACGCCATCGAAAATGAATTGATCAAATGAGACTTGGATATGAACGGATGATCAGGGTTGATAAACGCTGCTTTTTCTGGTAGTTCCCCTGTGTCAGCAACCCTGTAATTTATTTAGGAAGCAAAATGAAAAACGCAGATTTTTTGACCGGCATCACCACATCCGGTACCCCGCATTTAGGCAACTATGTCGGTGCCATCCGTCCGGCTGTTGAAACCAGCAAGGACCCGGCCCTTACCTCCTATTACTTTCTGGCCGATTACCATTCCCTGATTAAGAATGACGACCCCAAGAAACGCCGGCAGTCCGCTTTGGAAATCGCCGCCGCATGGATTGCATTGGGGCTGGATTATGATAATTGTGTCTTTTACCGCCAGTCGGACATCCCTGAAATCCCTGAACTGACATGGATACTGACCTGCCTGACCGCCAAGGGACTGATGAACCGCGCCCATGCCTATAAGGCCGCAGTCCAGGAAAATGAGGAACAAAAGCAGAAAGATCCTGACAAAGGGGTGACCATGGGCCTGTTCTCCTATCCGGTGCTCATGGCCGCAGATATCCTGATGTTCAACGCCAGAAAGGTGCCTGTGGGAAAAGATCAGATCCAGCATCTGGAAATGACCCGGGACATTGCAGCAAGGTTCAACCATACCTATAAAAAACTGTTCATCCTTCCCGAGGTTGTGGTGGATGAGACGGCATCGGTTCTGTCCGGCCTGGACGGCCGCAAGATGAGCAAGAGTTACAACAACTTTATCCCCCTGTTCGATACCGAGAAGCGTCTGCGCAAGATGATCATGAAGATCCAGACCAACTCTCTGCCGCCTGAAGCGCCCAAAGATCCGGAGTCCTGCACCATTTTTTCCATCTATAAGGCCTTTGCCACGGCTGAAGAAACCAACGCCCTGGCGGCCCGTTACAGGGAAGGCATTGCCTGGGGGACGGCCAAGCAGGAGTTGTTCGAATATATCAATGAGATCCTGAAAGCCCCCCGCAAAAGATATGATGAACTGATCCAGAATCCGGGAGATATTGAAGCCGTTCTTCAGAAGGGGGCGGTCAAGGCCAGGGAATTTTCCGTTCCCTTCCTGGACAAGATCCGAAAGAGTATCGGTATTCAATCACTGGTGTAGTTTTTTCACCTCTTCATCGGTGAGATACCGCCACTTGCCCTGCTTTAAACCGCCAAGGTTGATATTTGCCATGCGCACCCGCTTGAGCATATCAACCTTGTTGCCGGTTTTTCCCACCATCTTCCGGATCTGCCGGTTGAGTCCCTGCTTGAGAATAATTTTAAATCCGTTTTTAGATATCCGGGTCACCCGGGCCCGCCGGGTTTTTTTCCCGTCTATGAACATCCCTGCGGCCATGGCCTTCAGCGCCTTGTCTTTTATGGGATGAACGGTTGTGACCACATACTCCTTTTCATGGTCGTGGGAGGGGTGGGAGAGCCTGTTGTGCAGTTCCCCGTCATCGGTGAGCAGTACCAGCCCGATGGAATCCTTATCCAGCCGTCCCACCGGGTAGACACGTTTATCGATGGGGACAAGATCCAGGATGATCCTTGCGTTTTCCTGTGCGCAGGTGGTCACCACCCCTTTGGGTTTGTTCACGGCAATATAGGTGAAGCCGCGTGCCCGGGCAGGGGGGGCAACCTTTTTTCCATTGAACCTTACCGTATCCTGACCGGGGTCCACCTGGGTGCCCAGGGTTGTTATTTTTTCACCGTTCACCGTGACCCGGCCTTCCAGGATATGTGCTTCTGCCTTCCGTCTTGAGCAAATACCTGCATGGGCTAAAAATTTCTGAAGCCGCATAAACTCAAGTCCTATAATCTGCATTGATTCTGACGTAGTTCTCACTGAAATCGCAGAAAAGAAAATGATCGCAATGATGGCCAAGATTTAGATCCAGGACAATATCGATATCTTCGGCCTTCATTAGAACGGCTGCTTTCCCTTCTGCTTCCGGTCCCTGCCATTGCCCCTGGATCACCAGGCGGACATCGCCAAAATACAGATCCATTTTATCCTGAACCACTTGGGCCCCAGACCTTCCGGCTGCTGCAGTAATCCGCCCCCAGTTGGGATCTTCTCCGTAAATGGCCGTTTTCACCAGGGGGGAATGGGCAATGGCTTCTGCGGCCTTGAAAGCATCTTCCTGGGTGGCGGCACCTTTAACGGTAATTCCGGCCACCTTGGTCGCCCCTTCTCCGTCACGGACAATCATACGTGCCAGCTCATAACAGGCCTCGTCCAGAGCGTTTTGAAATACGGCAAGGGTGACCTCATCATCAATCACCGCCTGCCCTGCCCCGCTGGCCAGGCAGGCCAGTGTATCATTGGTGGAGGTATCCCCATCCACGGTGATCCTGTTAAAGGAACGTTCGTTGGCATGGGACAGTGCTGATTTCAGATTTTTAGAACTGATGGCGACATCCGTAAGGACATAGGCCAGCATGGTGGCCATGTCCGGCCGTATCATTCCAGAGCCCTTGGCTACTCCTAAGATATGGAACGTTTTTTTTCCGGAACCGGTATTGACCTGACCTGTCTTTCGCACGATCTTACGACAGGTGTCCGTGGTGAGGATGGCGTCTGCAAAATCTTCAATGATTCCCGTGTCAAGGGCCTTAGCCACTTCCGGGATACCCGTTTCAAATTTGCCCATGGGCAGCGGCTGCCCTATCACACCGGTGGAGGAAACCAATACCAGATCAGGTGAAATGCCTAAAGCGGCGGCGGTCTTTTGGGCAGTGGCCCTGGCATCTTCCAATCCCTTTTCACCTGTGAAGCAGTTGGCATTGCCGGCATTGGCCAGGATCGCCTGCAGCCTGCCGTCGGCAACGGTTTTTTTTCCAAGGATAACCGGAGCTGCCACAACGTTGTTCCGGGTAAACAAGGCGGCAGCCGTGCAGGGCGTATCCGCCACGATAAGCCCTAAGTCCCGCAGTCCTTCTTTCTTTTTTATTCCGGCGGCTATTCCGGCAAACCTGAATCCTTTCATGCTATATTTATTCTCCTTTTTGGACGGTATCTTTTGTGGTGTGGGGCCATAATAAGGTTGTTCAACCAAGATGTAAATGGTTTGGCAGCCCGGGGTGTGTTTTTATTCCGGATTTGACTTGTGAATTGGGTTTCACCGCTTACAATAAATAGAAGGTTGTTCGGACAGAGGAAAGGAAACCAAACGAGCCATAATGATAAAATACCAATTCGACATGTTCGTTGAGTTGGCTGATGCAAAGGAACCAAGTCATGACAAGCACATTCGGAACCATATTCAAAGTCAGCACTTTCGGGGAGTCTCATTGTAAAGGGGTTGGCGCTGTCGTTGACGGTTGTCTGCCCGGAATGACCCTGAGTGAAGCGGATATCCAGCCCCAGTTGGACCGCAGGCGGCCCGGGCAGAGTGCTGTGGCCACCCAGCGCTCGGAATCGGACCGGGTGGAGATCCAATCCGGAGTTGAGAACGGAAAAACGCTTGGCACCCCCATCTCCATGTTTGTTCCGAACCGTGACCAGATCCCCGGGGATTATTCGGATATGGCCGATATCCCCCGTCCCTCCCATGCGGATTTCACCTATCAAAAAAAATATGGTATCCGGGCTTCCAGCGGTGGAGGCAGGTCGTCTGCCCGGGAAACCATCGGCCGGGTGTGCGGTGGCGCCATTGCAGAGACACTTTTGCGCAAGGTCCATGGGATAGACATCGTGGCTTGGGTAAGTCAGGTCGCCGATATAAAGGCCTCCCTGCCGGACATTGAAAAACTGAGCCGGGCAGATGTGGACGCAACAGCCATACGGTGCCCGGATCAGTCAGCGGCAAAGAAGATGGAAGCCGGTATTGAGGCGGCCAAGGATGCCAAAGATAGCCTCGGGGGTATCATTACCTGTGTGTGCAGGCATGTACCTGCCGGCCTTGGAGAGCCCGTTTTTGACAAACTTGAAGCCATGCTGGCCCGGGCAATGCTGTCTATTCCAGCCACCAAAGGGTTTGAAATCGGCTCAGGGTTCAGTGGTGTGCGTATGAAAGGGTCCGTACACAATGATCCCTTTGTGCTGAAAGGCAGGAAACTGGGCACCGCAACCAACTTCAGCGGCGGGATTCAAGGGGGGATCTCAAATGGAGAGCCCGTTGTTTTCCGTGTGGCCTTCAAACCCCCTGCCACCATTGGCCTGCCCCAGCAAACATCGGATTTCAAGGGAAATCCTGTGGTGCTGGAGGCTAAGGGGCGCCATGATCCCTGTGTGGTAGCCCGGGCGGTGCCCATTGTTGAAAGCATGGCAGCCCTGGTGCTTGCCGATTGTGTCATGATACAACGGTCAAAATTGATGTAAATCGACACGATGGCCGATTCCGGAACCAACAGACCGATACAGGAAACAACGTTCATCAGTAAAGCCCTGCCCGATGGCTTTATCGATTGACAAAAAAAAAACTTTTGGTTTATCGTATCGTATGGACCCACATGGATCATTTGCCTTTAAATTTGAAGAAAATTATACGCTGTTGGTCGCATCCGGCTCTTGGAACCTGGAATGTGCTGAAATATATGATGCGCTTCTTAGAAAAAGAGTTGAATCCAAACCTGATTTGACCCGGTGCATCATCATTGATGGCAGAAATTGGGGATTGGAAACCCCTGAATGTGGGGCAAAAATAAAAGAACTCCATCATTTTTTATCGGGATATTACAAGGCGCTTTATAATGCGTATTATCTGGAGCCCACAAACATTCAAGTTGGAAAGTATCTTCTGGACCAGAGAAACAAAGATTTTAACGGTGTGTTTCACTGGCAATATTTTCATGTTCTTGATGAAGCTGTGTCATGGTTAAATTCCCATGGTTTTAACGTGCCTATGCTTAAAGATGACGACTTTCCCAAACCTATCCCCGCAGATCAATATCTCAAGTATCTATAGTGAAATAAAAGCTATTCCATCATCAAAACGGACATTGCCTGCTGCATCATTGTCAGTTCATACACGTTTGCCTTCAAAGCAACGGTAACCTGTCTTGGGATCGTGAATTAAACGTGCGGAGCCTGCCCGAATCGCTTGACACCGGAATACAAAGATAATACTTGTATGTGCAACACACAGACAAGGACCGCCCATGCCCGCGCCCAAACAAAATTTTTTGGACAGTTGCCTGTTCTTTAATACCAATGCTTTTTCCAGGCACTTGCTCAAGCTTGCCGAAGCCGAGTTTGCAGGGTTGAAACTCTCCCCTGCCCATGCCTCCCTCTTGCTGCTGGTATTTGAAACCCCGGGCATCAGCCCCAAGGATCTGAGCCGCCTGCTGCAGTTAAACCCTTCTACCGTGACGCGGTTTGTGGATGCCCTGGTGAAAAAGAAACTTGTCAGGAAAATCAGCCGGGGAAAGGTGGCCTTTGTCCACCCCACCCCAAAGGCAGATGCGCTTCGCTCCAAGGTGGCCGAAGCCTATAAGTGCCTGTATCTGAAGTATAGCGAAATCCTTGGGCCTGAAACCGCCATTCTCCTGTCCCAACACATTGCCGGCGCCAATGAGAAAGTTAAGCAGGTCCTGGCTGATCAAAAAAACGCAGATTAATCCCATGCAAAATTTCAAACTGGTTATTGAATACGACGGCACCCGTTTTTTCGGCTGGCAGCGCCAGGCGGATAAGCCCACGATCCAGGCAGCGCTGGAATCCGTCCTGAGCATCATCCTCAACCAGGAAATCCGGATCCACGGCAGCGGCAGGACCGATGCGGGGGTGCATGCCCGGGGACAGGTGGTTCATTTCCATGCCGATACCCGGCTGACACCGGAAGCCATAAAAAAAGGGGTCAACAGCATGATGCGTCATCCGGTGGTGGTGATGGCCTGTGATACCGTTCCCCAGGATTTCCATGCCCAGTACTGGGTTAAATCAAAGGAGTACCGGTACTATATACTCAATCGCCGGGAGCCTTCTGCCATCGGCAGTGACTACGTCTGGCATGTGAATCGTCCGCTGGATATGGATGCCATGAACAAGTGCGCGGAGCACCTGGTTGGTGCTCATGATTTCAAGGCCTTTGAGAACACCGGCAGCCCCAGGTCATCCACAGTAAGACAGGTGTTCGAGGCCACGTGGCAGAAGGACGGTGAGAATATCCTGGTGTTCCGGATATCGGCCTCCGGATTTCTAAAGAATATGGTAAGAAATATAGTGGGAACCCTGAAGGATGCCGGAGCCGGCAAACTGTCCGAGCAGCAATTTTGCCAGGTACTGTCATCTTGTGACAGAACCCTGGCCGGGGCAACGGCACCGGCCAGGGGATTGTTTCTGCATCAGGTCATCTATTAGCGAATCATACCTGGCGGACGGGTTCAGGCCGCCTTGCGTTATTCTCTGATCTTTTTAATGTGATAATTGTAGTGGTTGATGATGTCCCGTCGGTAGATCAGTCCCTCAAAGGCTTTGGGGTTGTCTTCGCGTACAACCGGCAGAGCATCGATGTTTTTCTGGGTCAGTTTGTGAAGCACCGCGTTGAGATCTTCGGACATGGTGGTGGTAATCAGGCCCGAAATCATGATGTCCTTCATTACCACCAGTTCTTCCAGGTGGCTGGTGAAGATGACTTCCCTGATATCCGTGGAGGAAAAGATCCCCACAAATTCCCCCTTCCCATTCATCACCGGAAAATAATGCTGTTTGGTGGTCTGGAATATCTTTTTAAACTGACTGAAGGGCATATCTTCGTTTACCACCCTCACCTTCTTGATCAGGTGTTCCAGATTTTCCACTTTCATGGTCTGAAGGATATCCATCATGAATTCACCGGCATGGGCCGGGGAATCCACCCTGGCTTTGACCTGGTTTTCAAAGATGGTCCACCGCTTGGCCAGCAGGTAACACAGGGAGCACACCAGCAGGCTTGGCAGCAGCAGATGATAGGAGTTGGTCATCTCGCTGACAAAGATGATGGTGGAGATGGGGGTGTTAGATACGGCTGTGAAGAAACCTGCCATACCCACGATTACAAATGCCCCGGGCTGGGTGACCACTGTGGGCATCAACATGTTGAACACCTTGCCCACAGCTCCGCCCATGGCCCCGCCAATGACCACTGACGGGCCGAAAACCCCGCCTGAACCACCGGAACCGATGGAGAAGGCCGTGGTAAAAATTTTGCCGATGGCCAGGGCCAAAAGCACGGAAATGGACACTTTATTGAAAATGGCGTCCTGGGCCAGGCCGTAACCGAAGGCCAGGGTGTAGGGCAGGAAAAAACCGATGATACCGGTGCACAGGCCGCCGATAGCAGGTTTTATGTGGTTGGGCACCTTTAGTTTTCTAAACAGGTCGATGATTCCGTAGAATACCTTGACGTAGAGGGCGCCGGTGACCACCAGGACACCGGCAAGCACGATGTAGGGTCCCAGCTCCAGGGGATTTTCAAACTTGAACGCCGGGGAGTCGAACAATGATCCCCAGCCGAATACCAGGCAGAAGATGCAATAGGCTACCACAGAGGAGATCCCGGCCGGGATAATCACCTCGGACTCGAAGTCCGGATCACGGTAAAGCACCTCAGCCGCAAACAGCGCGCCGGCCAGGGGGGCGCGGAAAATGGAGCCGACACCGGCACCGATACCGGCTGCCATCATGATCCGACGTTCACGTTCAGACAGGTTGAACTTGGTGGCCAGAAATGATCCGAACCCCGCCCCGATCTGGGCGATGGGCCCTTCCCTTCCGCCGGACCCACCCGTTGTCAGGGTGATGGTGGAGGCAATGGTTTTGATGATGGGGATTCTGGCACGTATCATTCCCCCTTTGTGATGGTAGGCGTCAATGGCTGCATCCGTGCCGTGCCCCTCGGCTTCCGGGGCAAAGGTATACACCAGCCAGCCGGAAATCACCCCTCCCAATGCCGGAAGGATCAGGAGCATCCATTGGTTGAAAGGGGTGTCCGTATGGGGTAGCAGCAGGTGCTCACCGGCGGGATTTCCAGGGCGGTAGCCGGCCATCATATCCAAAAAATAGTGCATGCCCAGACCGCAGAGGTAATGGAATAAAACGGCCCCGAATCCGGCAATGATTCCGATGAGCACAAAGTAGAACATCCATTTGGTGGCGTATTTCAGATCGACGCTTTTTGACTTTGAAAAACTCATGTCGTTTTCGCTTATCTTCTGTTTTGGCTTTGGTCTTTGGCCTGGGCTTTGAGGGTCTTAGGCCTTTCTCAGATCGTTAATACCACTGAGGATAATATCAAACAAGGTGGTAACATCCTTTTCTTCCAGGCAGGAGAAGGCCACACGGATATTTTTATCTCCCATGGAAATCAGGCCGACCCCGTAGTTATCCAGCAGATGCACCCGCAGTTTTTCGGCGTTGACGTCCTTGAGACGGATACACATGAAATATCCGGAGTTAAAGGGGTAGACATCAAAGCCGTCCGCATATTTGGGATCTTTGAGAACCACTTTCAGTCTGTCTGCCCTGGATTTGAGCAAGTTGAATTTTTCCTGCTTGAGACCGTCATAATTATCGTCTGTCATGGATTTAAGCAGGATGGTCTGGCTCAGATGGGAGGCGTTTGAGATGTTGCCACGGATGCAGCCCGCCGTTTTCTTTTCAAGGGCTTCGTATACCCCTTCGATATTTGTGTCAGCGGCAATTCCGTAGGTGACAAATCCGGTTCTGAACCCCCAGACGTAATCTTCTTTGGTGGCACCGTCAAGTTTTATGGCGAGCAGCCGGGGATGTTTGCCGGCAATTTTGGCAAACAGGGATTCCTTGCTGGTTTCCTCCTCAAAGAAAAGGCCAAAGTAGGCATCGTCACAGGCGGCCACTACATTGGTACCTTCTTGTGCAATATCAATGAGGATCGCTGCCACCCGGTCGGCTTCGGTTTTGCTTAGGGTGTATCCGCTGGGGTTATGGGGAAAGTTGAGTACGGTGATCAGCTTGTCGTTCTTTTTTGCCTGTTCCCGCATGACCCGCTCAAAATCATCCACGTTGAATCGGGTGAGGCCGTCATCATAGGCTTTGAAATGAACTAATTGTGCATGGTTGCGTACGCAAAAGGTCATGTTGTAGTTGCCCCAGAACATGTCGGGGAGCACAATAACATCCCCTGAATTGACCCACATGTCGGATATTACACTGACACCGTGGGTGATCCCGGAGGTCACCACCGGCAGGCTGACGGTCTGGCTGCCCAGGGAGGGATTTTTTTTATAAAGGTCCTTTTTCCACTGCTCCCGCAGTGCCGGAATGCCGAAGGACGGCGCATAGGGCAGGTATTCATCCGGTTCGATACCGGTGACATACTGGGTGACGGAGGACAGGCTGAGTACGGAAGGGCCTTCCTTGGCAATACCGATGGTGGCGTTTATCTTATGGGCCTTGACCTTAGCCTCGGCGCTCTGGCTTAAAATCCCTTTGGGAAAGAAAAGTGCTTTTCCCATATCAGACAACATGTCAAAGATATGGGGGCCGGCTTCCTGGATCGTGGTGTTGAGTTCCTGCGCAATTGGATTCATATCTATTTCTTTACCGTATGTAGTAATTGTTTATAACAGCCTGAAAAAAACAAAAAAACTCTGCAGCCTCGGACCTCGGTGACAAGGCAGACCGCAGAGTTTGTATATAAAACCGTGATGAAGCCTTAAGGCTTATCTTCTCTTGGATGCCTTGATCGGGTTCAGTTTCTGCTTCTTGGTTTCGGTGACGGTCTTGACGTGGGTGGCAATGTTGCAGTTGCCGTTTTTCCACTTAAGTGAGGGATCCGGTGCGGCAACGCAGTACATGCCTGTGGGGAATTCAGAGGTTCTCTGGCATCCGTTGCATTCGTCGATAATGGGAAGGCAGGCGCCTTCGTTGTAGCTGCAGCCTTCGGCGGTCATAAATACGCAATCATCGCCTTCTCTTACAGTAGTGCAAATCATAATCATTTCCTGTTTAGTTATGTTTTATAAAATCCTAAGCACCTGACATCCCTCATAAAATACCGGTGAAAAGGTGCTGTTTTATGTTCACTAAACCCGTGGTTTTCCAAGGTCAATTTACGACCATCTGGACTGCCCCCGGGGAATATAACCGTGAACAAATATCATAGAATCAGGATCTTGTCAATTATTGATTTATTCCTTATCATACCCCAAGTGGGAGATCACCTGTGAAAATACTGGGCAAAACACCTGCCCTGATGTATATTCTCCTTTGATGTATATTCACAAGGTGCGCAAAAACATGTCGCCCCTGATATTAATTTTGATATTAACAGCCAATTAGATACAACGTATATATGATAATTCAAGATGCTGTAGAAGTACTGAAGATAGAAGCCCAGAGCCTGTTGGATCTCACTGAAAAGGTAGATGAGAATTTTGAAACCCTGGTCAATGACATCTGCGCCTCGCCGGGCCGGGTCATCATCTCGGGCATTGGCAAATCCGGGCTCATCGGCCGGAAAATCGCTGCCACCCTGAGCAGTACCGGGACAAACGCCATGTTTCTCCATCCGGTGGAGGCCGTACACGGTGATCTGGGCATGGTCAGCCGGAATGACGTATTCATTGCCATTTCCAACTCCGGGGAGACCGGAGAACTCAACCAACTGCTTCCGGTGATCCGTGAGGTGGGATGCCGTCTGGCCGGATTCACAGGGAAGAAAAATTCCACTATGGCAGGATTTTGCGACATGGTCATTGATACCGGTGTCAAAAAGGAGGCCTGTCCTCTGAATATGGCCCCCACCTCATCCACCACGGCCCAGCTGGCCATGGGGGATGCGCTGGCCGTAGCCCTGATAAACAAAAAAGAATTTAAAAAGGCTGATTTTATACGGTCCCATCCCGGCGGTGCCTTAGGGCAGCGTCTCCAATCCCGGGTGGTGGAATTGATGCTGGGTGTGGAAGCTGCCCCCTGCATTGAGACCGGGGCTGCCATGTCCGAAGCCGTCAAATGCATGGATCAGTACCGGCTTGGCGCAGTGATGGTGCTGGACAGTAAAAAAACGTTGAAGGGTATCCTTACGGACGGGGATATCCGTCATTGCATTGCCGGCGGCGGTGTGGATTTTAATTCGACCCCCGTTGACCAGGTAATGACTGCGTCTCCCCTGTCCCTGGGGCCCCAATCCTTTTTGTATGACGCACTAAACCTGATGGAAAAACACGAAATTACGGTACTCCCTATCGTGGATGAGGGCGATACCTTGGCCGGGCTGCTTCATCTCCACGACATTCTCGGCAAGGGGACATTTAAATTCAACGGAGGAAGTTAATTTTACGGAGGCCTCAATGTTTATCGGTGACGACATCCGCACGGACATTCCCATACTGGGAGAAGCCAAGATACATTCTCCCCTCACCCTAGAGGGGGTAACTGGAGGCGGTTCCCGGTTTATTTCTGAAAATGACAGAATCCTTGTGGATGTGGAAACCAAGACCGCCTGTGCCGGAAAACCGCCCCTGAGTTTTGAACAGGCCGGTCCCAGGGAGAAAATATACTTTGATCCCAGCAAGCTCAAATGTGCCATTGTTACCTGCGGCGGCCTTTGTCCTGGGCTGAACGATATTATCCGGTCCATTGTTCTGGAACTCCACCATCTCTATAAGGTTAGAAATATTTACGGGATCAGGCACGGGCTGCAGGGGTTTATTCCGGAATTCGGCCACGGGGTTATTGATCTTGGACCAAAATCCGTATCCGGAATCCAGAACACCGGCGGGTCCATCCTCGGGTCTTCCCGGGGCGGGCAGGATATCAATGCCGTGGTGGACTGTCTTGAGCGCATGGGAATCGGGATACTATTTATGGTGGGTGGTGACGGCACCCTCATGGCATCCAAACGGATCGCCGATGAAATCTCCGTGCGGAATCTTAAGATATCCGTGGTCGGCATTCCCAAGACCATCGACAATGATATCTTCCTGGTATCCCGTTCCTTTGGATTTGATTCGGCCGTGGATGTGGCCACCCTGGCCATCAAAGGCGCCCACAACGAAGCAGAGGCCTACCCCAACGGTATCGGTCTCATCAAGCTCATGGGACGGCATTCGGGGTTCCTTTCCGCTACGGCCGCCCTGGCCCAGCCCGACGCCAACTTCGTCCTGATTCCCGAAGAGGAAATTCACCTTTACGGCAAAAACGGTTTTTTACAGGCCCTGGAAAGGCGTCTGGTTCAAAGGAAACATGCGGTGGTTATTGTGGCGGAGGGTGCCGGTCAGAACTTTTTTGAAGATAAAGAGAAAAAATATGATGAATCCGGGAATATCAAACTTCAGGATATCGGACTGTTTTTAAAGGATAAAATCACCCAATACTTCAAATCAAAGGAAATCCCCATTTCCCTGAAGTATATCGACCCGTCCTATATCATCCGGAGTTTGCCGGCGAACGCCAATGATTCGGTGTTCTGCGGCCTTTTAGGGCGGGACGCGGTCCACGCAGGCATGGCCGGGAAGACCAACCTGCTCATCAGCTACTGGAACAACCACTATGTCCATGTGCCCATGGCAGCCTCGGCCGGACGGCGAAAGAGTCTTGATCCCGAAGGGCGTCTGTGGCAGTCCGTGCTGGAAACCACCGGTCAGAATTCATTTTTTAAAGGGTAAGGAAGTCAAAGCCTACCGGCTGATTTCAAGAAATTTGCCGCGCTTTACGGTGATGAGAAACAGCTCTTTATGGGGGCTGCCGTCCTTATCAAAAATGGTCTGTCCGGTCACCCCGTCAAACATGATTCTGCCCTGCAGATTATCCCGGATATCCTTTCTGGAGCCTGCCGTGTCATCCATTGCCGCAGTGAAGAGAATGCTGGCGGTATCGTAGGAAATGGCCTCCAGAAAGCCCGGGGCTTCCTTAAATACCTCTCTGAAGTTTTTATCAAATGCCTGGGTTACGGGCCTGCTGCTACCGCCGAAGTAACCGTCGGTGATAACGGTGTTTTTATTGTACCCCCGGGCCTGGGTCAGCAGGCTTTTCTGGTGCCAGAGGTTGGTGCCAAGCAGCACCATGCCCCTGGCATCGTTGAAGGCAAGCTGGGGAAGGATGAGATTCACCCGGGAGAGTCCGTCCGGTATAAAGAGCGCCTGAAAGTCTATTTCGATACGGTCCTCATTGGCCACGGCCGATCCCCTGCTGGAGAGTTTGGGGCGTTTGGGATTCGTTTCTTCCTCCCCGCCGGCCATTTCTCCGTCGTCGGTAAAAAGGCTTTCTTCCGGTTCTTCCGGCTTTGGTTTCAAAAATTCGGGAACGGGGTAAAATTCTCCGGTGAGTTTCTGAACGGGTATGGTAAAATCTGTTTTGGTACCGTCGTAGGCTTCGACGCCGACCATTTCCCCGTTGAACTCGTCCACCACATCCCAGAACAACTCCATATAACGCCGTCCGTATTTCTCATCCGGATAAAGGATCGCAACTTTTTTAAGGCCTAACTCCATGAAAACATAGGATCCAAGCGCCTGGACCTGCATTTCAGGCGTGATGAAATTGGAGAACAGGTAGTCTCCCCCGAGGGGGAATTCGCGTTTCTGGGTCAGGGCAATGAGGGGGATGCCAAGTTCCTGCGCCTTTTGCCCCGCAGACTCGGGCACCAGTAACGGTCCTAAGATGCCCAATACCTCTTCCCTGGCAAGTTCCTCAACGCATTGAATCGCTTGATCCGGATCAGAACGGGTATCTTTGACGATAACGTTGAAGGGTCTGCCATGTTTTTGTGACAGCTCCCGGACGGCCAATTGAATCCCCTTCAGCGCTCTTTCCCCGTAAATACTGTACTTTCCGGAAAGGGGCAGCAGGCAGCCGATGGTATCTTTGCTGAACGCGGCTGTCTGTATCTTATCAAGAAGTGCCTGTGCATCTATTATTTTGGAGTCATCCGGAAATGAGGCAATAAACGCTTCCAGCGTGGTCCGGGCGTCCGTATAATTTTCTTCCCGGATATGGGCGGCACCTAGCCAGTATTGCAAAAGGCTTCCCGGGATCGTCAGGTTCCGGATGCCGGAGAAGGTGTCGATGTCTTCGGCGGATGCCTGTTTTAATACAGACTCGATGGCGGTTAAAACAGCCTTTTTATCTGCTTCGCCGGAAATACCGGCCGATTCAGCCTTGTCCAGCACCTGGTTGTAAATCAACAGGGCATCCTGGTGGTTTCCCTGGTTGGCAAATTTTTCTGCCTCTGCCATAAGAATCGGAATCAGCGGTACCTCTTCCTTTTTTTCAACGACGGGGGTTTCAGGTGCTTCCGGTGCAGGGCTGACCTTAACTTGCGGTTGGCAGCCCCAGGTCAGAACCAACAGGCTGACGAATAACAACGTAATTACGGATCGGGTGGTGTTCATCTGCATCATTTCTATTATATTACCACTTGGGGTGACTGGGGTGGTTCTTTAAACGTTCCTAAATTAACCTTAAGCGCTTTGTCTCTTCGGACCGCAAAACTATATGTAATATCGGCGCTTATGTCAAAAAGTCTTTCACAAGGCGTGCCGCATGGTCAATGTCCTTTGGGGAGACCCAGATCAGGCCGGGCTCCTTTCTGAACCAGGTGAACTGACGCTTGGCGTACCTGCGTGTATCCCGTTTGAGCAGGCGCACGGCCTCTTCCCAGTCTACCTCACCTTGCATGAACATGCCCATGTGTCGGTAACCGATGGACTGCATGGATTTTAGATTCAGGGAATATCCCTTTTCGACCAGGGTGTTCACTTCGTTGAGCAACCCCTGGTCCAGCATGATGTCCACCCGGCGGTTGATCCGGTCGTAGAGTCGGTCCCGGTCCATCTCAAGCCCGAGTGTCAGGCTCCGATACCGTTCATCCCCGAAGTCGTGGTTCTGCTGCCGGCTGGATATGGGG
>MDTD01111592.1_pt1 | contig 16595 bp, 13 predicted proteins | sample 811221 | NCBI WGS metagenome assembly MDTD01 (sample SAMN05326646, study PRJNA326480) | marine metagenome | isolation source: seawater | place: Pacific Ocean: South West | collected 2011 | reverse complement strand
TTTTGAAAATTTTTATATAATTGTTTTTTTATCCATCTTAGTATTGATACTTATAATGATATTTTTTATTGATTTAGAAAATTTCATTATTCCAGATAGCTTGAACTTTATAATTATGGGTCTGGCATTAATAAAAAACTTTCTTCCCAGTTTTAATACAAATTTAATTCATGATATCAATCAATCAATAGTTGGTGGTATAGTTGGATATTTCAGCATTTGGTTAATCATTTTTTTATATAAATTTTTTAAAAAAATTGAGGGTATGGGATTGGGTGATGCTAAATTAATGGCAGGTATTGGGTTATTGTTTGGATGGCAATCCATTCCTTTAGTACTTTTTATTTCCTCAGTTATTGGTTTAATTTTTGTTATTCCATCACTATTAAAAAAACAAAAAGATATGAGTTCTAAAATTCCATTTGGTCCTTTTATAATACTAGGTAGTTTAATTTATTTTGCTATTGGCGACTTTTTGTACGCTTTAATATTAGTTTAATTTTTAATTTTTAGATAGTATCATTGAATAATGATAAATAAAATTTCAGAGTTAGCTAAAACAAATAACAAGATTTCTGATTTTCATTTGAGAGGCAATTCAGATATTTCGTACAGAGTATTAGGTGACATTGTTATTGAGCCCAATAGTCAAATTTCTGATAAGGATTTATATGAACTATTAAAAAATAATTGTTCAGAAGATGAAATTAAAAAATTTGAATTAAAGAATGAGTTAGATACTGCAGTAATGCTGGGAGAATTAAGATTTAGGGCTAATTTTTATAAAACTTTAAATGGTTTGGCTGCTGTCTTAAGGAGAGTGGAAACAAAAATTCCTTTAATGGAAGATTTAAATTTACCACAAGTTTTAATTACATTACTTGATGCTCACAAAGGTTTGGTATTAGTTACAGGTCCAACAGGTTCTGGTAAATCTACTACGCTCGCAGCAATTATTAATCAAATAAATGAGTCAAGACCAGCAAATATTATTACAATTGAAGACCCAGTAGAATTTATCCATAAAGATAAAAAAAGTATTGTTTCACAAAGAGAAGTTGGGAAACAAACAGAGAGTTTTGCTCACGCGTTAAAAGCTGCTTTAAGAGAGGATCCTGATGTAATTTTAGTTGGTGAATTAAGAGATTTAGAAACTATTGGTATGGCATTAACTGCAGCAGAGACTGGTCATTTAGTTTTTGGAACACTTCATACAAGTGGTGCACCAAATACAGTCAATAGAATTATAGATGTGTTTCCACCAGAACAACAAGGACAAATAAGAGCACAACTTGCGGAGTCTTTAAATATGGTAGTCACTCAAAAATTATTTAAAAAAAAAGATGGCTCAGGAAGAGTAGGAGCATTTGAAGTAATGGTTTGTAATGCACCTATAAAAAATTTAATTCGAGAGGCAAAAATCCATCAGATTCCAAGTGTTATGCAAACAGGTCAACGCGAAGGAATGATTACAATGGAAAAATCAATTGAAGACTTAATAGGGAGAGGGCATATTTCAAATGCAGAAAAAAATAGTTAAAGGTTTTACTTTAATAGAGTTATTAGTTGTAATAGCTATAATTGGCATATTATCAGGAACAGGCGTGGTTGCTTATAACAGTTACAGTTCAGCTGCAAAGGAAACAGCAACAAAATCTAATCATACAAAAATTGTAAATAGTATGGAGAGTGAATTTGCAAAATGTAAATTAGATAAAAGTTCTACAATATTTAATTCACATAAATGTAATTCATCTAATAGGCCATCAACAAGCACTATAAATAATTATGTAAATAATTTGGGTCTTAAAAATCCTTATGATAAAAGTCAACCTGTTGCACAATCGAATGTTTGTAAGTCTGGATCGATTTCAATTTCAGAAAAAGAAACTGGGTCTTATGACGTTGCATATGCATCAATAAAAAAAAAGAAGAAGCATAATTCTTTAGTAAGCTCTAGTTGGTCACAGAATTATTCTAAAACCAAAACAACTTCAGTAGCTTTTAACTGTACTTCTGGCTCAAGCAAGCCAAAAAATAGTTTTGCCAATTATAAACCACCAAATAGTGGTTCTGGTGCAGGTTTAATTGTAGATAAAGACGGAAATATAGTCCAAAATGGCGCTCATGCATGTAGTGCTGATTGTTTTAAAACTTATCCAAACGCAGGAGGAATGAATAATTGGTATACTTTTGTAAACGGACAAAAAATATATCCTACTAGAAGCAGTAGCCCTTATAGATTTGTTATGTTTGAAGGTGCCAGTTCTTCAGGAAATATTTCTTCAAGATGCAGTGGGGGAAATTGTAAATATAATTTTGCTGATGATACATTTACGGATACAAGAACAGGACAAACATTCAAAGCAGGAGAAGCACCATAAGGCTTTCACACTTTTAGAGCTTTTAGTTGTGTTAGCTGTATTAGGTGTTTTTTCAATAATTGCTTACCCAAATATTTCTAGTTGGATCACCGATCGTGAAGTTAAAAAAGAAGTTTATGAAACTGTAACTTTTATAAATGATATGAAAACATCGGTCGATAGTGGAAAATATGGAATGATTCAATTGATACTAAAACCTAATTTAGAAATTTATACTATGAGTAATCAAAATTTTTTTAATACCTATAAAAGTATTAGTACAAACAATTCTTATAAAACAAATTATAAATGTGATTATGGATGGAGACAATCAGGATTTTCAAGAAACACAGGTCTAGAAACTTTGAAGTTAAGTGTTTCAAATAATGATAGTGAGGTTCATGTTTATCCAAATGGTGCACATAATCCTTCAGGTACTTTTCTTTGTTTAACTAAAGATAATAATATAAGTTTTATGCGTTTAAGAAAAACTGAGCGAGACAATGAAACAGCTCAAAATGTAGATATTTTTGTTTTTTGTTCTAAATCAAATTCAACTCAAAATTCATGCAAATATAACGCTAAGCTTGATTATATGTATAAAATCACAATAAATCAGTATGTAAAAATCAAAATCTTTAAATTAAATAAAAATGGTCAATGGGTAAAAATTGATGGATAAAAAAAATATTAAAGGAATTTCATTAATTGAGTCTTTAGTATGCATTGTAATTATAGGTATTGGATTTATTGCAATGCTTCAACTTTCATCTTTTTCAATTAATGCAATGGATCGTTCTATAGAAAAAAATAAATTTAACTTTTTATCTGAGATGATTTTAGAAGATTTAATAGGAGATCCTGATAATACTTCAAACTATACTTTTGATCAAACTGGCTGCAATTATAGTGTAAAAGGTGGCAATAAAATTCATAACAAAAAAAAAGATAAGTGGAGAGAGAAATTAGAAGAAAAAAACTTTATCAAATTTGAAAAACAATCAAGTTTTGTAGATAAAAAACCCAATTGTGAGAGCGGAGATTATAAAAAGACTTTTATAAATAGTGGAGTAGGTAAAGTCAATTTTTCCACTGGAAAAGGGAAAAGAAAAAAATATTTAGGAGTAGTTGTTAAATGAAGAATAAAAACTTGGGTTTTACTTTAGCTGAAGTTTTGGTTTCTATTGTAATAGGAATAATGTCTATAGCAGCAGCTTTTTCAGCTTATAATTATTTTAATAAATCTTACACCTCTGTCTCACAAAAAGCTGAAGTAAATAAATCTGCAAGAGAAGCATTATCTTTAATTGCAAGAGATTTGAGAAACGCAGGACACATAGATCCAAATTTTATTACAAGTTCCTGGGAAGGTATCAGAAGTCAAACAGAAGCTGAAAAACGAATGATTGGTGTTTTACAAAAATACTATGGTAGTAACGGAACTGGTGGAAGATATGGGCAAGCAGACCAATTAGAAATATGGTACACGATTTCACCTTATGAAAGAAAAGAAGTAACTTATTTTATATTAAAGTATAGGGATGGATCAGATAATTTTTTTCTTCAAAGACAAATTAGAATATTTGGAAAAAATACTAAAACTTTTAATGATGTAATTGTTTCGCATGTAGAAGATTTTCAGGTAATTTTAAAAGATAAAGATGGTAATGTTTTAGTACCTGTTTGTACTTTTATATGGTCGAGATGTGGACCAACTGAAATTAGTCAGGGATCAAATCAGCAGCAAGGGAACATGCTAAAAGGTCAAGCAAACCAAAAATTAGTTCATACAGCAGATGTTTATTTAACTGTTAGATCGCCAAAAGAAGTTTATCCAAAAGCAAGACGTACAAAGATTAAGAATGGAGAAAATCCTCACGGTAGCGACATAACCATACCTGCTGATAAATATTACAGGGAAACTTTTTTTGTCAGTGTTCATACAAGAAATTTAGCTAAGCATATTGCTATATCTGAACAAACAGGCACTAGTATTGGAGAAAAATCATCTTATAACAAATGAAAAATATTACTCAAAATAATGAAAAAGGCTTTGCATTGCCAGTTGCTTTATTACTTTTAGTGGTTATGACTGTGATGGGCATTACATTAGTTTCAATATCATCAGGAGATATAAGAGCTAATAATGAGAAAGATAGTACTCAACAAACATTTTATGCTGCTGAAAGTGGTGTAACAGTTGCTAAGAAATATATGGTGGATAACGCGAGTACGATTACTGGATCTTCTCAAAGAAATTTAGATGGAGATCTTAGATTTTGTAAAACCTCTTTTTTCCCAAATCTAATTGGAACAAATGGATTTATACTTGGAAGAAAATCATTAAATGAAGTAATTAGCTCATCAGGCAAAGAAGCTACAAGATTAGGGAAATATAGTTTTGAATATTTTATAGCTTATAGTCCAGATGCTAATGGTAACAATTCATCAGCTAAAAAAAAACCAGGAACAAAAAATACTTTGTACACAATTTATTCGTGTGGATGTAATGAGTCTAAGGATAAATGTAATGCTCAAAGTAATATTATTATTCCTATTGAAGCTGTGGTAACTTTAGTAAATTAATGAGAAGATTTATATTTTATATATTTGTAACTTTTTTACTATCACAAGTAAATGTAATAGCTTGTAATTTTAAAATAGCTGATTTCGGTAGTCCAAAAGAGAGCGTTAAAATTGAACCTTTGCAACCTGTTGTAATGCCCGATCGCTTTGGTGGAGAAAGTTTAATTATTCCAATGGAAGATCTTTGTAAAAATGACCAAAGTCTTTATGGAACAGTTGCTATCTATTTATACATTGAAAATAAATTAACTAGAATTCAACTTTATAGACCTAACATGGATGATAGTGAGTTAATGGATTATGCAATGGGTCGATATGGATCTTTTAATCTTCCAGAAGGAATACCGAAGACTAGATGGCGAGGGAGTTATGTTTGGGAGTCTGGCAACGATATAATTGAGTATATTAGAACAGATATTCATGATGGAAACGCAGAAATTATAGATTTTACCAGCAAACTCTATTCTGTTGGCATGGCAGAATATAACGCGAAAGTAGGAGAATGGCTAGACTCTCAACAGTAATACTATCTGTATTTATTTTTTTAGTGAGCTTTCAAGCTCAAGCTAAAAATCCTCCTCCTGGAACTGGTACTTCAGATATCCCTGCTAACATTTTAATCATGCTTGATAATTCAGGTAGTATGAGTGCAAAATTATATAATTCTGTTCAAGTTTATTATCCATTAGATGTTGCAACAGATAGTTCGGGTAACGTATATGTAATGGAATATTATAATAATAGAATTAAAGTCTTTGATAGCTCAGGAGCTTATCTTAGAAGTTTTGGTGGATATGGTACTAGTTGTAATAGATGGCGTTATGCAAGGCAATTTACTATTTATAATGATGTAATATATTTGGCAGATACATATAGTCATAGAATCAAAAGTTTAACTTTAACGGGTGGTTGCAAAGACATAGGAAGCACTGGCTTTAATTATCCCCATGCAATTGCAGTAAATAATAATTATGTATTTGTTGGACATAGTAATAGTACTATTTCAGTCTTGGATCATAGACTAAATCAAAGGACTAACCAGAGCCTCTCAAATTATATTAATTATTCATGGGGAATGTCTTTTAATAAAGCAGGAAATAAACTTGCTGTAGCTAGCTATTACAAAAACCAAATAGCAGAATTTTCAGTGAGTGGTGATCGATTAACTTATACTCAAAATTCATATTCAAGCTATTCCTCCTCTAATGGTTACTTTAGAAGACCGACGGATACCGGGTATGATAGTAGTGGAAATATTTATGCCTTAGATCTGTATAGTCATAGAATTCAAAAATTTAATTCAGGTTTAGTATACCAGACTAAAACTGGAAGTTATTCAACTTCATCTGGTTTTAGATATCCTTATGGTACACATGTTGATAGTAGTGACAATATTTATGTAACTGACTTTTATAATTATGCAGTTCGAAAGTATGACACAAATTTAACTGAAACAGCAACATATGGTGGAGGTGGTGGATCAAGATTAGATGCTGCCAAGAAAGTAATTAAAAAGATTGTATCTAATACTGATCTTACCTCTGGAGCAAATTTTGGTTTAATGGAATGGGGAACTCGTCACAATATTAGAGTTAAAATTAGCGATACAGGAGCTAAACAAATTTATTCCAATGTAGATGGAGTTTATGCGAGTGGTGGAACAGATTTACGGAGAGCGATGAATAATGCAAGAAATTATTTTACAAGCGGCCAGGTAGACAATTGGAATTTGACTTGCTCATTAAATTATCTAATTGTAATCAGTGATGGGTATTGGAGCTATCACAATAATGTATTGAGTATAGCCAACCAAATAAGACAAGCTTATAATATTAAAACTTTTGCAGTTGGCTTTGCTTTAGGTGGTGCTAATTCAAATTATAGTACCTTAGCAACAGCTGGAGGAACAAATAAACCTCTTTATGCATCCAATGAAACAGAGTTATTGGCTAAACTAACAGACGCAATAAAACAAGCAATATCTGGACGACTAACCTTTACAACACCAGCAGTAATGTCAGATGTAACTAAAGGGAATTTTGTTTATCAATCTACATTTGAGTACGCTAAGAACATGCAGTGGAAAGGAAGTTTAAAAAAATATAAATTAAATTCAGATGGAAGTTTTGGGGCTGTTCAATGGGATGCCGCAGACAAATTAAATAATAAGAACGCATCATCGAGAAAAATTTGGACAACAGGTATAAGTACAACTGGAACCAACAATTTTACAACTTCATATAGAGATGATTTAAAATCATTATTATTTCCAAGCCAATCTCCAACAAATACAGAAGTTGAAAACTTAATTAATTTTATTAGAGGAACTGACGTATATGACCAGGATTCTGATAATAACAAAACAGAATCAATTCATAAACTTGCTGACATTTATCACTCAGAACTTGTGATAGTAGGTAAACCAGAGGCAACAGCGACAGATGATGGGACTATTAATTCTCAAAAGAAAGATTCATATTATAGACTTCAAAATAATTATAATAATTTTAAAAATGGATCAACTTGTGGCGGACCATGTATAAATAGAAAAGAAGTGATTTATGCTGGTGCTAATAATGGACTTCTTCACGCTTTTGATGCTTCTAACGGAGAAGAGTTATGGGGATACGTTCCACCTAATGTTTTAGGGAACCTCGAAAAAATCCCGTCAAGTAAGGCTAATTCGACAAATGCTATTTACGGAGTAGATGGATCTCCAGTAATCAAAGATATATTCTTTGACGATACACCTAATGATAATTCTACCAATCCAAGATGGAGAACTGTTTTATTAGGTGCACTTGGAGCTGGGGGACATGGACTGTATGCTCTTGATGTAACAGATCCAAATAATCCCACACATCTTTTTGCAATCAATCATGATGGTGTGCAGCAAGTTGTTCAACATTGGGATATTGATGGAAACAAAAATGAGTTTGGTTATAGAAGTGGAAATATTGATCCGCAATATGATTACAGAAAATTAGGAGAGACATGGTCCACTCCTAGAATAATAAGAATTAAACTTAATAGTAAAGATAAATGGGTTGCTGTTTTTGGTGGTGGGTATAATGGAGCTGTCAATCCTAATTATGGGTCTGCAGTGTTTATTATGGACCTAGAAGATCAAGGGAAATTGTTAAAAGTAATAGATATTGAAGATCAAGCTAACGTTATTCAAAATTATGTTTTTGGAACAGTAAATAATAATACTCAAACAGAATTTAATTTAGCAAACTATGGCTTAACTTCTTATGATATTAGTTGTTGTACTTTAAAAGTGTACGGAGCTGGTAGTATAAGATATTCAATTACAGGTGATCAAAATGGTAACACCATGAGTAATTTAAAATTAAAGTTTGATGAAGCCCCTCCAGGAAACATTACTTTGAAGGTAAGCAAAGTAAATAAGACAGACATAGTAAATTCTTTGCCAGCAGATCTGACAGTAATTACAGCAAATGGAACTAATAAAGCAAACTATAATGGAGCTTTGGTTTATGCCACTGATCTAGAAGGAAAAATAACAAAAATAAATTTAACTGATAAAGGAACTCTTTACGAAACAACAACTTTATTTAATTCTCAGTCTACATCTGATAACGGCAGATACATATACACAAGACCAGAGGCAACGATAAACAATGATAGCAATTTATGGTTATATTTTGGAACTGGAAATACACAAAAACTTCAAGAACAGTCAAATCAGGTGCAAAATAGACTTTATGGGATAAAAGACGTGAATTTCCCTAATTTTGTTAAGCTAAACAGCGTTGGTACGATATCTCAATGCAAAACATCACCCGATTGTCCTGGGGGAAGTGATTTAGGATGGTATGTAAACCTCCAAAAAGCACAGAAATTGACCGCTGAACCAACTGTAGATAAAGATAGGGTATATTTTCCTATATATGAGCCCAGCGCATCCAATAATAAATGTGGCGTAGGAACAGCCATTCTGAGGGCATATGACACAAAATGTGGAAATTCGGTTTTAAATGTAAATATGGGTAAAGGAGTACTCTCAAAAGTTGTAATTCAAGATGATAATCTGTATATTGGGCTTGCAGGAGAGGCAGACAAGAATATTAGTGGATTTACCTCAAAAGATAACCTATTAACTGGAAAATCTAAGGCAAAATCAGTTTCTGCAGCGGTTCAGATAGAAAGTTGGAAAGAAAACTATTAAATAATTTTGACTCTAACACAATTTCATTTAACTCTAACACAAAAAAAGCTTTGATGAGTAAAATTCCGTATTTTAAAGGATTTTTTGAAAAAACGATTTAATTATCAATCATAATAAAAAAAGTTACATTATTTTTAATCTCTAACACAAGAAAATATAACTCTAACACAATTAATCAAATAATTTATGAAATTAATTAAAAAAATATCAAATATCTCAAAAAGCTTGATTTTAAAGGGTTTCTACTTATATGAAATTTTTTTTACTCAATTTTGCTAATTTAAAATAACTATAACACAAAATAAGAATTCTCTAACACAAAATTTATTGACCTTATTTTTTGTTTGTGTTAGAGTTTGTTAATTTATTTGAAAAATATGGAAACTATTCATAAAAAAAATGGTAGATTACATATATATGTACGTCAGGATAAATACAAAGGTGAGTTGAAATCTCACAATTGGGTTGGCAGAACTTATATTAATGGCAAACAGAAGGTAATTTCATCTGGAACGACCAATTTAGATGAAGCTATACCTATACTAGAAAAATGGTTTGATGAACTACAAATCCAGAAAGATGAGATAAAAGAAAATAATACTAATATTTCTAACGAAATTAACAACCAATCAGAAATAACTGAGGAGCCCAAAAAAACACAGTCAATTTCTGAGGAAAGTGTAGAAAAATCATCAATTGAAGCATCAATTTCAGAAGATATTAAAGATGAAAAAAAAAACATAGCAACTGGGATGTTAAACAAAATTAAAAATTTTAAAATTTCGAATATAACAAAAAAAGAAACTTCAGACAGCTCAGCTTCAAGTTCAAAGCTTAAAATGAGCAAAGCAAAACAATTATTTCAAAAATTTTTCCAATCAAAAGTAAGCAAAATGAGTGTTGCTGGAGAGGAAATAGCTGGTTTAGATATTACAAAAGAAGCCATAAGAGTAGCACAAGTCAGTCAAGACAAGGAAGAAAATTGGATTTTAGATAAATTTTCTTATCGAATTTTAGATCAAGAAAAAATAAATGAAAATATTTTAGAAAGCAGAGATTACATAGCCGATGAAATATCATTAGCAATGTCTAATGCAAAAATAACATCAAAAAATATTGCATTATCTATTCCTGTCACAAGTGCAATTATAAGAGTTGTTACTAGTCCTTTAATGACTGATGATGAACTTCAAAAAGCAATTGAAACAGACTCTCTATGGGAAAATTTGGTACAATTAACTGATAATTTAAATGATTATTCAATTTTTCATCAAATTATAAACAGAAATTCTAGAAATAATACAATGGACATTTTATTTGTTGCATCAAAATTATCAGATGTAAATGCTTATTCATCTATAGCAAAAAAAGCAGGCTTAAACCCTGTTATCATGGATGTAAGATGTTTTACTCTTAAAAATGCACACGATAATACTAAATTTAAATCAATAGATAAAAATGAAAATTCTGTAATATTAGAACTTGGAATTGATGAAAATTATGTAATGATAATTCATAATAATATACCGATAATTACAGATATTTTTTTAAGACCACAAGAAAAACAAAATCTTTTAGATGTAACAAGTGAACAAATCTCTACCGAAGCAGAAGCAGTTATTAGAAGATATGCAATGCAAGTAAAACAAGCAATTTCAGATTACGAGGCCAAGTATGAAAATAAGATAAATTCTATACAGGTTGTTTCTAGTTTAAAAAATATTTCTTTTTTAATTCCAGCATTTAAAAAGAATCTGCCAACAACTGGTTTTATTAACTTTGATCCTCTGCAAAGTGTTAGCGTACCATCTTATAACAGTGAAAAAATTCCAAACGATAACAAATCTCCAATAGCATCTGTTCTTGGTTTGGCATATAGAAAATTAGATGTATTTGGTTACTATAAATTTGTGACCGCTGTAAAAAACATCAACTTATTACCTAATAGAGATGCAATACGACAACAAAATAAATTAAAGTTTTTATCAGGATTTGCACTTAAAGGAGTTGCTGGGGCTGTTGCTGGAATTTATTTTTTACTTATTATTTTTTCATATTTTCAAATAAGCAGCAATGAAGAAAAGCTTGTTAAATTTAATGAAGTTCAAATGGAATTTGATAAGTTGAATATCGAATTTTCTAAATTAGCTAAAAAAAGAAGAGAAATGCAAAAATCATTAGATTTAGGAAAAATGATAAATTCTAATCAAGCTACTTCCTATAGAACTCTCGCTCAAGTAACAAGAAGTGTGCCATTGAGAGTTAATTTTAGTAAAATAACTTTTGATGGAAATGATAGTCTAATTATTGAAGGGATGGCTTTTTCTGACCAAGACATTTTAAATTTTATCGCAAACTTAAATGCAAAATCATTAATTGAACAAGCATCATTAGCAACGATGAAGGTAGAAAATTCTGAAACTACAGCAGGAAATAATAATAAAAAGGGTTTTGTAATTAATTGTAAACTTAAAGCAACATAATGGATTTAGCAGATTTAAAAAATATAGATATTAAAGATCTTATCAACAAACTAAAAAGTGGCGGGATTGGAGATAAAAAAATACTAATCAAATTTGGTATAGGATTTGGAGCAGTATTAATTTTTTTGATAATATACTATGTATTCATTTCACCCATTGTTAGTGCTCAAGAGGAAAAACTAAAAATTATGAATGAGAATAAAGCAAAAATAGTAGAATTTAATAACAATATCGGTACTTTGAAAGATGCAGTGACAAATCTAGAACCTGAATATGAAAAAAATAGTAAACTATTTCATAGTAAGAAAGAAGTTGAAGATTTATATCAGAATATAAGTAAGTACGCTTTATTAAATGGTTTATCCATAGTTAATCTTAAAAAAAGTGAACCTAAGGCAGTAAGTGGTTCTGCCGGGGCATCAGCAGAACAGAATTCATCAAGTGAAAATAATAATGAAAATCAACAAGCTTTATATTATGAAATACCTGTTGAATATGAGATCCGTGGAAATTTTTTAAGTTATCTGAAATTTAGAAGAGCGTTATCGAAATCTTCTAAAGTAATAAATTATGAGAAAGAAGAAATAACAACTATTAAAGAAATACAAGGACAAATTTTATCAAAAGGAACTATATCAATAGTAGGATTACCAAATGAGTATCAATAAAATTCTAAAAATTTCAATATTATTGTTAGTAGTCTTATCTTTTCAATTTCAATTTCACACTTTAAATGCGGAAGATAATCAAAATTTAGACGATGAGGAATTACCAGCAATTGATCCCTTTGCAGGAGGAGTTGGCAATACTAATCAAGGAAATGCAGAAACATCAAGTCAAAGTAGTCAAGGTAGTGGTATTTTAAACAACATGAGATTAGTTGGAACAATTTTAGGAGAAAATAAAAAAATTGCTATTTTTTCAGCACCTGATGGTGGAGCATTTAAATTTGAGGAGAATGAGTCAATAACTGACTCTACGATGTTAATCGAGGTTTTTAACGAAGTAGTGATAGTTGAAGACTCATCAAATAATAAATATGAAGTTTATATGAATAATTTAATCAAACCAAGCGATGGATAAATGTTTAACCAATTTTTGAAAATTATACTATCAATTCTGTTAATAGTTTTCTTACAATCGTGTGCAACACCTGGAAAAAAAGTTAAGTCTGTTCATGGTGAAAAACCTTTAATTGATACTGCAGAAATTATTGTTAAGGGACGTGAAGATATGGATAAAAAGATTATCGATGGTCCAAAACCATATGATACAATGGTTGTAAGAGAAGATAAAAGAAAAACAATCACAACTGAAAATGTTAAAAATTATGTTACCATTTCAGATGAATATACTTACTTAAAACAGTTAGTGAGTTTTAATTTTCAAGGATTGGATTTTGAATATGTAATGTCATTAATGGCAGATATTGCTGGCATAAATATTTTAGTTGGAGATGAAGTTAGTGGGACAGTTAATGCCAAGATTGAAAATGTTGGTTGGGATATTGCTTTTCAAACTTTATTGGATATGAAAACACTTGTCGCGGATGTTGACACTGCTAATGGAATAATAAGAGTACATACACCAGAAAAATTAACTGCACAAGAAACGGCTAAATCTGCAAGAGCTGAGGTGTTAAAGAAAAAAATTGCATTAGAAGAGTCGGTGGAACCAATCTTAGCAGAGATATTTAGATTATATTATATTAGTCCTTCACAGGCTAAAACAACATTAGAAGCATTATTTGCAACACAAGGAGCAGAAGGTGCCGCAACAATGAATAATTTAACAATAACAGTTGAAGATACAACAAGATCTATAATTGTCAGAGGGCATGAACCTGATTTAGATACCATAGATGCAGTAATAAGAGAAATTGATGTTAAAACTAAGCAAGTTTTAATTGAAGCATTTATAGTTGATGCAACATCTACTTTTGCTAAAGCACTAGGCTCTCGAGTTGCTGCAATGAGCGTAAGCGAAAGAGGCAACGAAGGTACAACAACTATTTCTGGAATTACGAGTGGTGGTAATGCAGCAACAACAGCAAGTGACATTACATTAGGAGCAGCAGCAGGTACAATTTCTAATCAGGGGATTTCTGGCACGAGTGGAATTGGAATCTTAAAACAAGTTGGTGCAAGAGCTCTTAAACTTGAACTTGAAGCATTAGAGTCTTTGGCTTTAAGTAAAACTCTTTCACAACCGAGTGTATTTACTTTAAATAACCAAGAGGCGAAAATAACCCAAGGTACACAAATTGCTTATCAAACTACATCAGATGGAACAACAACCACAGAATTTAAGGAGGCGGCATTATCATTAACGGTTACCCCAAGTATAATTGGTGATGGAAATGTCCTATTAGATATAAAAATAAATAATGACTCTGCTGTAGAAGTTCCAGGTTCAGATGAGCCAGGAATAAAAACTAACGAAATTTTAACAAAACTTTTAGTAAGCGATGGGGATATCGTCGTAATTGGTGGAATTAAAAAGGACACACTAAATGATTCTAACAGCAGAACACCAGGTGTTAGCAAGGTACCAGTTGTTGGAAATTTATTTAAAAGTAAAAACAAAACAGATGAGTTGGTAGAATTATTAATATTTATAGCGCCGAGAGTGATAGAATAAAATGAGCAAGATTAAATTAGATTTTAATAGCCAGCAAAATATTCTAAATATGTTGATGGAGAGTTCCTCTCTTTCAGAAGATCAAATTTCAAAAATAAATGCTAACAGCAAAGAAATAGGAAAAACAAAGTTAGAAACAGCTATAGAATTGAATTTTACAGATGAAAATAAAATACAAAAGATACTATCATCAAATTATTCATTAGAATTAATTTCATTAGAAAAAAAAGTTATAGATCCAAAAATTAAAAAAATTATAGATCTTAGATATATACAAGATAATTTATTAGTACCTTTTGAAATGAGTGAAGGTATCTTGAAAATTGCAATAGCAGACGCGTCTAAGCTCGGTTTAATGAAAAACCTTAAGACGATGACCAAAATGGAACCAGAATTATATGCTGCTACTATTTCAGATATCAATGAATTCATTGAAAGGATGTCTAGGCAAGATACTAAGAAAATATCATCAAGCAATGTAAAGGTTGAAAAAATTGAAAAAAATAAAGATGAACTAATTGAAGTTGGTTCTGAAGTAATTTCGTTTGGTAACAATCTAATTACTGAAGCAATTAATTTAGGAGTTAGTGATATCCATATTGAATGTTATAGAGATAGCGCTCAAGTGCGATTTAGAATAGATGGAATACTTAAAATCATGGATAAATATTCTAAATTTTTATATGAGAATTATAATGCTGTCGTTGCTAGAATAAAAATTATCAGTAAGCTTGATATTGCTGAAAGAAGAATTCCACAAGACGGTGCATCAACATTTAAATCAGACAATAAAGAAATTGATTTAAGGATTTCTATTTTACCTACAAAAAATAATGAGAGAATTGTAATGAGGATTTTAAATAAAGATGCTGGAGATAAAGCACTTGTTGATCTTGGATTTGAGGAAAAAGATTTAAACAAACTTATTAAAGCGATAACATCTCCACAAGGAATGGTTCTTGTCACTGGCCCCACAGGTAGTGGAAAAACAACAACATTATACAGTGTGTTGAAGCACATAAATAAACCAGGAATGAATATTTTAACTGCCGAAGATCCTGTTGAATATGAAATGGAAGGAATAGGACAAGTTCAAGTTAAAGAGGCTATAGGCTATACTTTTGAAGAAGCTCTTAGATCTTTTTTACGTCAAGACCCAGAAGTAATTTTGGTTGGAGAGATAAGAGATAAGGCAACTGTTGATATTGCATTAAAAGCAGCATTAACTGGTCACTTAGTTTTTAGCACACTCCACACTAACGATGCGCCAAGTTCAATCACTCGTTTGTTAAATATGGGAACTCCAAATTATTTAATTTCAGCTGCATTAACATTAATTATGGCTCAAAGGTTAGCAAGAAAAACATGTTTAGATTGTAGAATCTTAGATGAAAATATTACTCCAAAATTATTAAATTCAATTGGTTTTTTGCCAGAGCAATCTGCAAGAGCAAAAATTTATAAAGGCAAGGGCTGTGATCAATGTGGTGGCAGTGGTTACAAAGGAAGAATGGGTATTTATGAAATTCTTGAGATTGATAATGAATTAAAAGCTGGAGTTTTGTCCAATTTACAACAAACAGAATTAAATGCTATAGCAAAAAAAAATGGCTTTAGAACTATGCAAGATATGGGTCAGGACTTATTATTAAGTGGCGACTTATCTTTTGCAGAATATGAAAGAGTTTTACAATCTAACTAATGTTAAATTTTGAATATAAAGGGATTTCTTACGGAAAATATGTAGAGGGAGAGATAGAAGCATTAAATAATGCTGAAGCTGCTCATAAATTAAAAGAACAAAAAGTAATTATAACTAAACTTAAAGAAGCAAAAAAAAAGAAAACTCCCGTTAAAAAAGAAAAAAAATCTTTTACCTTTGGAACAGGAATTAAAGCTCAGGAAATTTTAATTTTTTGTAAGCAATTCGCAACAATGTTGAGAGCAGGACTACCCGTGTTAAATACACTAGAAATGCTAGAGGGTCAAACTACAAAAGCTCCAATGAAAAAAGTTATTCAAACAATAAAAAAAGATTTAGAATCTGGAAATGCTTTATCAAAATGTTTTGAGAAACATCCGAAAATTTTCGATACAGTTGTAGTAAACTTAATTAAAGCAGGTGAAGCTAGCGGTAAACTTGATACTTTTTTACAAAAAATAGTTGTTTCATTAGAAAAAAGAGAAAAAATCAAATCTCAAATAAAAAGTGCTTTGTTTTATCCTGGAGTGCTTTTTTCAGTAGCGATTTTAGTGACAGTTTTTATGTTAATGAAAGTCGTACCAACTTTTGTAAACATGTATGAAGGAATGGGAATGGGAGATGACTTA
>MDTD01125238.1_pt1 | contig 16596 bp, 15 predicted proteins | sample 811221 | NCBI WGS metagenome assembly MDTD01 (sample SAMN05326646, study PRJNA326480) | marine metagenome | isolation source: seawater | place: Pacific Ocean: South West | collected 2011 | reverse complement strand
GTCAACAACCTCCCCCTAAAGGGAGAGGCTTGAGAGAGTCTCTATGTTGACCAGCCTGAGCGAGAATACTCGAAAGGAGGATTTCAAACTACGTTAGGAGCGAATACATAGGCACCCCTGGATGCTTCTCCAGTCCTGGGCACTGCGGCATGTCGTTAAATGTTTTTTGGAGGTCGAAACTGTGCGACCTGCATCAAAACCGCTCCATAACATTGGCGAGGAGACCATGACTGGAGAACTCCCCAAAGGACGACTCCCAGAACGCGAGGTAACTCGATTGAAAAAAAATACCCAACAAGCCCAAAACAGAGTCCTTGTCCTCGACAAAAACAAACAGCCTCTGATGCCCTGCCATCCGGCCAGAGCCAGAGAACTCATGCGAAAAGGCCGTGCTGCTGTCTATCGCAGATTTCCCTTCACCATCATTCTCAAAGACCGTGAGGGTGGCCAGACACAGCCTGCCGTCCTCAAGTTCGATCCTGGCTCCAAAAAGACGGGGATTGCTGTCGTCGCAGACTTTCAACGTGGAAAACGTTGCATTTTCGCTGCTGAACTCGAGCATCGCGGAGAACAGATCAAAAAAGCGCTTGAAAAGCGAAGAAACATCCGTCGTTCCCGTAGAGGTCGAAAGACCCGCTACCGAAAAGCACGCTTCGAGAACCGACGAAGACCCCAGGGATGGTTGGCCCCCTCACTGCAAAGTCGAGTGGATAACATCGCGTCCTGGACACAGAAGTTTCGGGCATTGGTACCCATCTCAGGTCTTTCGGTTGAGAACGTCCGTTTTGATACACACAAGCTGGTCAATCCCGAAGTCGAAGGCATCGAATATCAACAGGGAACGCTCTTTGGTTACGAGGTCAAAGAGTATCTGCTCGATAAATGGGGCAGAAAGTGTGCATACTGTGGAAAACAGAATGTGCCTCTGCAGGTAGAACACATGACACCCAAAAGCAGGGGAGGCTCCAACAGGGTCGACAATCTGACATTGGCCTGTGAGAAGTGCAATCAAAAGAAGAGCAATCAAACAGCCGAAGAATTTGGGTTTCCGGAGCTTCGCCAAAAGGCCGACAAGCCCTTGAGGTCGGCAGCTGTCGTGAATTCGACTCGGCCTGCGATTCTTCGTAGACTCGAAAGCACAGGTCTTTTGGTGGAGACAGGCAGCGGCGGGCAGACGAAGTTCAACCGAAGCCAACAAGGATACGCGAAAGAACATTGGCTTGATGCAATGTGTATCGGTGATAGCGGAAGACAGGTTTTTGTAGAAACACAGCACGAAGTGTTGGAAATCAAAGCGATGGGAAGGGGCAGTCGGCAGATGTGTCGAGTTGATCGTTTTGGATTTCCGAGGACCGGAGCAAAAAAGAAGCAAAAGCGAGTGGGTGGGTTCCAGACAGGAGACATTGTAAAAGCGGTGGTGACGAAGGGAAAGAAGCAAGGACGTTACGAAGGTAGAGTGGCAGTCCGAAGTAGCGGAAATTTCAACATCAAAGGGCGAAAACAAACGACACAAGGAATTGCAGCAAAATATTGTAAAACATTACAAAAAATAGATGGATACACTTACAACAGAAGGACGGGCGTTTCCTCCCCCCTCTGAAGAAGGGGGTCTCCACGCCTTAAGCGTACGAAAGGTTTTTATGCGATGAGCGAAGCCAAAGAAGAAGTCTTGCCCTGTGCGTGGACGTTGTTACGAGATGTGGACGCGTTTTTTGCCTCACATCGGTTGACATGTGCTGGCGACAAAGCGATGGAGTTGGTCACTCCAGAGCCCGACGCTACGGTCGAGACACCTGAGGGGAGGCTCTCTTTTATTCGGTTTCACCATCGTGAAGGTGAGAGGTTCTTTTGGAGCCTTGTGGTGCGGATTCTCATCTTCGAGGGAGAGGCGGCGCGTTTTTATCAAAGCGAAGACCACGGAGGCGTCGTGATCGAGAGCATCGTCGAACAGGAGATCACTCTTTCGTTCCTTGTCGATGGACAGTCTGCACGTGTTCTTGCTTGCTTGAGAGGGTGGCTTTGTGCTGTGCAGCTCGTCCTCAAACATACCCAAGAGGAGTTATTTCCTCACGACGTGTTCGTCGATTTGGGTTCCATTTTAAAGCAGAAGCGTCCCAACACGGTGGAAGATTTTCAGCGCGCTTGTCTCGCAAAAAGCCGGCTGGGGAAGTTTTTGCCCAAATAGATATTGGGCCGCTTTTTTCCTCCAACGGTCTCAAGTTTTCCGAGGAGAAGACCGTACTCTTCAAAGAGAGTACATGGCGAGCTGAAGCGCTTGCATTCTATGTAGGTTCTTTGTATAGTGCATTCCTTATGTGGAAGGTATATTTTTCCCGCCATGTTCTCAGAACACAATCCACACTGCCTGTTGATTCTTTGCTACGATCTGGAGGGTGTGTTCGAGCTTGGAACTTCGTGAGGTTTGAGAGGCATGTTGATGGGTGCAGGAGCACCAAGACCCTCATGGAATGAGAATCTTTCGATCTTTTGCCAAATGATATCGTTTATACGTAAAAAATATACGCAAAAAAAACAGCGGGCTCTTTGGTAGGTTGCTGTGGGCTACAGAAGCAAAAGGAGAACAGAGGATGCGGTTTGTCTGTCATCACTGCAACGCAAAGTACTCAATCTCGGATGAGAAAGTCCGAGGGAAGGTGCTCAAGATCAGGTGCAAGAAGTGCCAATCATCGATCACTGTCAAAGATCCTCAAAAAGTTTCACCAGCACCACACGCACAAGCTCCCCAACATGCCAATCCATTCCAACAGGCTCATCATACTGCGCCTTCATATGGTGGCTATGGAGCAGCCAATCCATTTCAGCAGAAAAGCCATCACGGACCACAGAGCGGCGCAGGTCTCCAATCGACACAATTCGATGAGCCTGAGCACGAAGAAGGTACGGTGATCGCACGTGTCTCCACCGACTGGGCCAGTCAATTCCAACAACAAAAACCCGAAGTCCCTGTCTGGTTTATCGCCCCAAGGGGAGAGCAAGAAGGCCCCTTCACACGCACTCAGGTGGTCGAGAAGATCTCCCAAGGCATCCTCCAAGAAAAGCACCTGATCTGGAAAGCCGGTTGGCGTGATTGGCAGCCCCTTAAAAAGACCAACGAGCTCAAGCAATTCTTGCAACCGGGCCAGCAATTTGACCCGCTCAAGGCGATCCAGTTTGCCGAACAAAATGTCAACGAGGCGCTCTCTCAACTTGGAGGCCAGCCTGTACCAACAGAACTCTCCACCCACGAAGAGATTCCCCAAGTTAGCGCGCCAGCTGCTGCCACCCTCTTTGAAGAGCAATCCGCAAAGTCTGAGCCTGTCTTCACCGAACCATCTACACCAGAGCCCGTTTTTCCCGAGCCTTCTGTCTCAGAGCCGACTCCACAGGACGCCTTTGAAGACTCTCTCGAAGGTGACTTTTTCGATCGTGACATCATGCAACCTCCCTCGCTTAATGAAAAACTCTCGAAAGAAGAGATCGCTGAGTTGAAGGAGCTCGCAGCAGAAGAAGACGACGCGTTTATGGTTGGGGATGATGACTTTGAAATCCTCGAAGAGAGCGCAACGTTCCAATCGAAAAAGGGCGTCTGGATTGGGGTCGCCGTCGCGGTTGTGTTGCTTGGTGCGGTCGCGGCATTCTTGATGATGAAACGTCAGGAAAACCAACTCGTCGCAGGTGCACAGGCCGAAACAAACATCGGAAAAAGCAACACGTCACGCACCAAAAAGGCCATCAAGTACACCAAAGAACAACTCGAAGCGCGTTGTCGTGTCTTGGGCAACTGTCCCAGCAAAGTCGCGATGCTGAAGCCTTCCAAAAAGCCACGTCGCTTTGCGAGGAGACAACGCAAGAGAATCCGCATTCGGACGATCCGCACACAACCCATCAAACGCTCCGTGAGCAGCTTGCGAGGTGGTGGTGGTGTTCCGATCCCTGCGGAGCTGCTCAGAGGAAAACCCGCCAAACAACAACAGATCGAAGGGTGCCCAAAAGGGGTCGATCGCAAGATGTGTAAAGAGTTGTATATGTGGATGGCGCGCAAACAAGGAAGCGTTCGTCGATGTTATGACTTGTATCTGAAGTACGTCGTAAGCAAGGGCCGCGTCGTCCTCACGCTCAACATCTCACAGGATGGTGCGGTCGCCATCTCTCGTGTGCAGTCAAATATGCCACGTGCATCGAAGATCGTCCGATGTATCCAACGCTCTTCGCGTCACTGGCGCTTTCGTTCCTTCTCCGGTACACCCTCCATCTCCCTCGAAGTCCCCTTCACCTTCCGTCCGATCAACTAACAAACCTTCCACCCAATCAACTAGGGTGTCTTACGTGTTGTCGGTTGGGATGTCCCCAAAAATGTCTTGAAAAATTGAACGACGCGGGCCTCTGCCTGTTTGCGATCCACTTGCCACGCGTTGACGTGCTTGCCTTTCGGGAGGAGCCACAATTGTTTGGGTTCCTTAGCGAGTTTGAATAGGTGTTTGCTGTGGTGGGGGAGGACGACTTTGTCCTCCAGACCGTGGATGAACAGCAGCGGTCGTTTGAGTGTGCCTACGACATCTTCTGCGTTTGTGTGGGAGAGTTTCAACTGGCCGCGTATTCCGTATAACCAAAAAGAGACGGGGAGGAATGGGTAACTTGCGTATCCGTAAAGTGCCTGTGCTCGTTCGCTGATGGCTTGTCGTGCGCTGGCGAAGCTGGCGTTGAGGATAGCGGCCTGGATGCGTAGATCTTTGGACATCGCGAGGATCGTCGTTGAGGCACCCATCGAGAAAGCAAACACACCGATATTTTGCATCTTCTTGACCTTGATCGCGTAGGTCACTGCAGCGATCACATCTTTCTGCTCGTGGTATCCCATGGAATTATATGCTTTTTCACTCTCTCCACTGTTGCGAAGATCAAACGCGAAGAGATGGAAACCTGCGTTGTGGATGGCTTTGGCGTAGCGCATGCCAACACGCTTATCACCGCCGCGTCCGTGGACAACGATCACAACACGCTTTGAAGGTTTGTCTTTGGGAGCTGGGATCCACCACCCTCGTAGCTTGACCTTATCTGACGATGTAAAGCTGACGGACGCAAAGGGGAGTTTTTGCTCCTTTGGCGTCTTGCAGTAGTAGTAACTCTTTTTCGTACAGTGCGGTAGCTTGGGGTACAATAGGAGATGGGAGAAGTAGAGTCCTACGATGAGTGAAAGAGAGACGTACGTGAGAAACAAGCCAAACAACCATTTCCCCCATTTGATAGGTGCTGGGGGAGAAGCTGGCGTTGTATTCGTATTCATCGGAATGTTACCTCATGGCTAGGAGGGTGGTCTGTGAGGGTCTTGTGTACCATATCTCGATCCTTTGAGGAAACATTTCTTGAAGAGCGACCGAAAAGGAGATAGGTCTTGAACATATCTCTTCAGGGATGTGGTATAGGAAGTGTATGTTTCTTGGTCGACCAACAAACCCGAGACCTTCGTGGAAACAAGCTCCCCCATATGAGCGGAGCTTTTCCGTGACGGTCCAATATAGCAGTGAGGATCTCGTGGAACAGCAACAAAACATGACAATTGACATCACGCTCAAAGAAGGTGTTCGTGCGGAGCGTTCAACATTACCTGAAGGGACAGTCTTGATGATGGCGCCCCAAAAACTCTTGTCTCCGCTGAGAGGCACGATTGAGGTCGAGCGTGATCGTGAGAGTGGAGCGGTGAAGGTTGTTCGTTTGGAGTTTGATTTGCTCGTGAGTGATGTCGCGAAGCTGCAAGAGATACCTTCATACGGTTTGTCCTCTGTGTCGTTTGATTCGCCTTCACCTGTGACGTTGATGTTTGTCGCAAAGGGAGACGCGCTGCGACCTGTGAAGAAAGAGTTGTCCGAGACAGAGGACATTGTCGGTGTCTTGAAGCTCACACAGAAGGATGGCTTCCCTTACTTTTTGGGGTTACCACACTACAAACTCGAAGGTATGAAGCAGGTCACGGCGATCGTCGAAGAGGTGTGATGTCTACGGACACATAGAGGGGAAGGCTAGTAGAGAGGGGCGGAGGTGTGGGGGGATGTTTTTGTCTCTACGGCGCACTACCACAGAAGGACGATGAACCGGTGTTGGTTTTGCAGGCTTGTCCTTGGGGGCAGCTGAGTTTGCTACAGCAATACACGGGAGGTTGGACGAGGACACACTGTCCATTGCGGCAATCTTCACCTTGATCACAATCACAAGCGACACTACATGACTTCTGCTTACACGTTTTGAGAACGCCTTGTTTGTCCTCGCATTTGTTCCCTGTCGGACAGTATTGTTTGTCACAGCAGTAAACACGTCCTAACCCCTGAAGGTACACACAATTGCCTCTCACACATGTCTGTCCCTGGATGGGGCAGTCGCATGTCACCTTGCACGTTGAACCTGGGCATTGTCCGGCGACGTTCTTGCTATCGTAGCAGGTCTGTCCACCTGGACATCCGGACTTTTCACAGCAGTACACTTGTGGGAAGACGCTGACACACGTCCCTTTGTAACAATCTTGGCCTTGTGGACAATCACACGGGGTGCTACAGGCCGGCTTGGTCGGACATGTACTCCAGGTGTTGTTGGTTTGTTTACAACTGTCTCCTGAGGGGCATCCTGCTTTGCTGCAGCAATAGACAGGTGGGCTTGTTTGGATACATTGTCCATTGCGGCAGTCTTCGCCTTGTGTGCAATCACAGGGAGAATTGCATTGCTTGGTGGGGCATCGGTTGTAACGTCCTTGTCTGGTGACACAATATTGATTGGCTGGGCAGCCTGGATTTTCGCAGCAGTATTGTTGTCCGATCAGCGGACCACTCTTACAGCTACCGTTGACACAGGCGACACCTTGTGGACAATCACACGTGCTCTGACACGGCTGTGGACAGGTCCCTTTGAGGCCGCGATTGTCCGTACAAGTGCTGTTGACAGGGCAACCATTCTTCTCACAACAGTATGTCGCCTTGGTGCCAGTTTGGCATGTACCATTCAGACAGGCCTCTCCTTGTAAACAGTCACAATCTACTTTGCAGCTACGTGGCGCCGTTGGGCAGGTTCCTTTTTGATTGCTCTTGTTGACACACGCGGCGCCTGACGGACAACCTTGTGGGGAGTCACAACAATAGACGGGGTTGGCTTCTTGTTTACAGATACCATTTGAACAGTTTTGTCCCTCTGGGCAATCACATGGTGATGTACAGAGTGTGGGACATCGACTCTGTTGGCCTGTCCGTGTGGCGCAGACATTGCCTGCGGGGCAGCCTTTGTTGTCACAACAATAGAGTGGGTAGGTCGTGGTGTAGCATTTTCCGTTGTAGCAGAATTGGCCTTGTGGGCAATCGCAATGGCTCGCAGTGCAGGTCGCTTGTTTGGGCTCACATCGATTGGTCGGGCTACATTGACCATTGGAGAGGCTCTGTGTGGAGGCGATGCATTTCCCCGTTTGCACATCACACTTGTTGGAGATGGCGTTACATTCGTTGCTTGCGTTGACGCTACAACTTGGTTTAGGGCAATCGCTATCGCTTTTGCAGCCTTGCGTCGAAGGGCAGGTGCCGAGGCTACCGTCTCTATTCTGACATGCTTGACCTGCTGTACAGCCGGCTTTTTCACAACAGTATGTTTTGCTTCCGTTTGGAGCGACGCTACATTGTCCGCCAAAGCAGCCTTCTCCTTGTGGGCAATCGCAGTGGACTTTACATCCTGGTGTGGAACCGATACAGCGGCCTGATGCTGCATCACAGCGTGTGTTGCTCTTGCGCGTCTTGGAGGCGCTACAGACCCCCGAACCAGGAGCACAGAGGGGGGATTCTTCGATACAATCAGTGGGGCCGTCGTCCTGACAGGAGACATTTCCACAATCGCTGTTCTTACTACATCCGAGCTGTCCACCACAGATGTCAGGTGAACCGTCAGGTTTGTAGCAGGCTTCTCCTTTGAGGCATCCGAGCTTTGTACAGCAGAACGTTCGCCTTGATGAGAGAGGGACACATTGTCCTTGGATACATGTCACGCCTTGTTCACAGTCACAATGTGTTTTGCAGATCTTGACGGTTGTACAAGTCCCTGTGGAGGTGTTGCAGATCCCTGTTGTTGTACTCTGTTGGCTTGTACAGACGCCATCTTGTCCACAGGTCGAGGTTGAGCGGACACATTTGGCTCCATCTTGTCGACAGGAAGCTTGTCCACAGTCACTGTCTGACTTACACGCGGGGGTGTTGCACTGGTCTACGGAGTTATCCGCCTTGAAGCACTGTTTTCCCGACGGACATCCTGCTTTATCACAGCAGTAGACGGGACTTTCCCCTGAGAAACACTTTCCTTTTTCACAGAATTGTCCTTGTAAACAATCGCAGTGGTTTTGGCACTCATTTTTGTCGGGGATGCATTTGCCTGTCGCCGAACAGGTCGCGTCGTTGTATGCGATGGGTTGATTGACGCAGTTTCCGATGACACAAGAGGGCTGAAGTTGTACACAGTTCACACCATTTTGCGTACAGGAGACGTTACCGCACTCGCTGTCGGCTTTGCACGTTTTGGGGCCAGGGCAGGTCCCAGCTTTTCCGTCCTTATCGACACAAGCCTGACCGGCGACGCAGTCCGTGTTGTCGCAGCAATAGGTCGGCGTTTTCCCTGTGACGCATTGTCCTGCGGTGCACTGTTGTCCCTGTGCGCAATCACAGGGGCTTGTACAGGTGATTGTGCTGTCTTGTTTTGTCTCGGTGAGGGTGTTCTCTTTGGGCCCACCGTCTGTTGTCTGCTTTCCATCTGTGGCGATGGACTCTGTTGGAGGGGGCTCGCCACACTGGCATCCGCCGAGAAGGCCGAGCAGTATGGCGATCAGGATGATGCCTATTTTGGGGACGAGGGGTGTCCACCCTATTTGTTGCTTCATTGTTTGTACCTCACTTTGTTTTCCATGGTTGGATACTGTCTAGGTCTGTGAGGTCACGACAATTTATCGTGTGGGGACAAAAAAATGAACACAGGGGAAGATGTTAGCGTGAGGTTGGTGGTCGCTTGGGCACGTGTTGAGGGGATTGAAGCTTCCATTTGTGTGGGAGTGGATCTTGTGGCGCCCAACGAAGGGTGAGCCAATATATCGCGATGATCGCAATGAGTCCCGCAAACAAAAGGGCCATTGAACCCGATAACAGGAAGAAGATTTGACGTTTTTGGAGGGTTTCTTTGTTCATTTAATTTCCATCGGTGGACGTGGTTGGTGTTTCATCTGCGAAAGTGTCTCACTCTGCAAAAAAAGTCAAAGGGCAGCGTTCAAGACCTCCAAAGCTGCTCAAAACACGATCATTTGCTCATCCAAAGCCTTCTGAGCAACACCCAACGCAAAAAAACCACGTCCTGTCCCACCAAAAGTAACCCAGAAGACTTTAAAACATCTTTTTCTTCGCCTTGCTCTCCTACGAACGGATCAAAAAATCAATTTCATCCGTTCCAAGCAACTCAGAAACCTTCAAGTGAGACTTATCACGCGCTTGGGGCCCCTTGGAAGCCTTCAAGTGAGACTTTTATCGCGTCCAGAGCAGCTCCGCTCCCTTTACACGATCAAAAAAGAGTATCCAAACCCGCACCGAACACAACAAAACATCTTCTTTAAGCTATCCAAGCAACCTCGAACACCAAAAACATGTTTTTCTTGGTCGCCAAAGGTCACAAGAAGAAAACTCTTCCAGTCTGATCCAACGTGGAGGTGCAGGCTCAAGAACCAGCAAGCAGGCGTGAGGAGGCGACATCGCGACGCTCTGCCAACGACGAGCAACGAACTTGATGACCCGATATGCACGGGGGATACTAGATTTCTGTTCCGGCGGACGTTGCACTTGTGTCTCCGCAAACTCACCACCCTGAGCCTTCGCGACATCCCTCCTCTCGAAAGGCTTGAGAGGAGGGAGTCTTTAGCCGATATGCACGGGGGGTAGCTTGAATTCTGATCCGACAGACGTTGCACTTGCGCCCAAAGCAAGCGCCCTCATCGGGCTGATTTGCTTCGTGCGCTTTGCAACATATGCCTCAACAAACTCTCCACCCTTCGCCTTCGGCTCTTCCCTCCTCTCAAGCCTTTCGAGAGGAGGGACCAATATGCCGATATATACGATGATTTAGTTTATATCGCGATATGCGGTTTGATACGTATCGCTCCCCTTGCCAAGCCGAGGATACCGAGGCTTGAACAGCAGGGGGAGCTGGACGACCGCAGGTCGGACTGAGGGGGTTCTTCCTTCTTCGTTGGGCTTATTTACTTCGTGCGCTTTGCAACATATGCCTCAACAAACTCTCCACCCTTCGCCTCCGGCTCTTCCCTCCTCTCAAACCTTTCGAGAGGAGGGACCAATTAACCGATATATACGGGGGAAACTAAAATGCTGTTCCGGCGGACGTTGCACTTGTGTCTCCGCAAACTCCCCTGATTCCACCAAATCATCCCCTTCTTCCTGGCGGATATGGCAAGGCCATATCCTTGGAACCCTCGATTGCTTGCAAACTTGCAGTGGGTTTTTTGCGTCTTCACTTGCAATCATCCGCCTCAACAAACTCTCCACCCTGAGCCTACGGCTCTTCCCTCCTCTCAAGCCTTTCGAGAGGAGGGATTATTTCACCGATATATACGAAGGTTTAGTTTATATGGCGTTGGGTATGTATCGCTCCCCTTGTCGACCGGAACGGAGCGCAGGTCGAACAGGGGGAGCTGGACGAGCGACAGCTCGGAATGATGGGGGGCTTCCTTCTTCATCGGGCTGATTTGCTTCGTGCGCTTTGCAACATCCGCCTCAACAAACTCTCCACCCTTCGCCTCCGGCTCTTCCCTCCTCTCAAGCCTTTCGAGAGGAGGGACCAATTAACCGATATATACGGGTTTTAGCTTGTATCGCGATATGCGGTTTGATATGTATCGCTCCCCTTGCCAAGCCGAGGATACCGAGGCTTGAACAGCAGGGGGAGCTGGACGACCGCAGGTCGGACTGAGGGGGTTCTTCCTTTTCTATAGCACCAGGTTTTAACTCGGTGACACCAAATAAACGAATCCTTCTATTTCTTAGAATAGCTTGTGTTGACATTGTGTGGACCAGTCCTCAACGTTGCTTCTGTCAATGTGGGTCAAACACTGTCACAATATGCACAGGAGTCAACATGGAAGAAAGAGTCGAGGCGTCCACCCCAAACAAACGCAGTCGTTTGTTGCGTTTGTTATTGTTGGGGGTGTTTGGGTTTGGGTTTCTTGTGGCGGCGTTGTTTTTGTCGACGCGCTTTGAGCACCGTTATCGCCCTGAAGTCCTGAACCTGCTTGGTCGCAATCCTTCTGTGAAGTGGGTCGGAAAACAGGCGCCTGCGATGCTCTTGCCAGAGCTTTACACAAATAAAGCGATCAGCCTCTCTTCTTACCGGGGAAAAGTCGTCTTGATCGATTTTTGGGCGAGCTGGTGTCCTGACTGTCTCAAGTCACTGCCCATGATCCAACGTTTTCACAACGACCCAAAGCTACGTGACAAGGTCAAGATCATCAGTGTCAATATCAAAGAGCGTGGGAAGGGTGTGCGGCAGCGGATCAAGACATTCATGAAGCGCTATCACTACGACTTTCCTGTACTACTCGGTTCCATGAAGACCGTAAAGACATTTGATATCTGGCATATCCCCGCCCTCGTCGTCGTCACACCCCAAGGGAAGGTCTATTACTCTGGCGCCGAATATCACGATGAGAAGAGACTCCGCAGCATCTTACTCGCTGCGAATCGTAAGTGAGCTGGGGTTGAAGCGGGTCATTTTTTGGTGGGGATATATATACATGAGACGCATCACACTCGTCGCGCTGCTGGCCTTCAGCGTTCAAAGCTGAAGTTGAAGCAATCTTCGCGAGCGCGTAAATTTGCCCTTGTCATCGGTATCAACCATTCAAAAGCCACTCCATACTGGTCCCCCTTGCGGTCGAATGACTTTGCGACACCCAATCCAACACAATAGCTTTTTCCATCTGGCAGCCTTATCCGTGATCTCAGCTTGTCTTTCTGCCTGTCTACACTCTCGGTGGTTCTCGTCCGTATCCCATCATGGATTTACAAATCCGAACCATCCAATGTTAGCAGGTTCGGATTCAGACCAGGAAAGGTTCATCGCTGTGCCTTCAGGTCTTTCAATGCCCCATCGAGCGCAAAGCGTAGTTTGCGATGCGTCAAGGCATTGTACCTGACACGAAGGAGGGTGTTGAGGACCATCTTATTGGCGATGCCGATCGCCATGATAGTCCGTACCACCCGGATTTTCTGAAGAAGTTCTTGTTGTTGGGTACTGAGGATGAAGATCTCCTGGGTTTTGCCTAGCAAGATATCACAAAGGAGTGGAAGCGCGACTTTTGCTCTCACGCCGAGCAGACTGAGAGATACGAGCGCGGCCGTCTGAACCCTCAGAGCCGCCTCATTAAGCCCCCAAAGCAACACGGGGAGAATGCAGCGTTCAGGTTCTCTTTGCCCTGGACAGAACCCCTTGCCTTTGGCGTAGACTCCCATCCGTCCGATGGCCAGGAGTGATGCTTCGCGCAACGTTGTGGCTTTGGCCTTCGCCAGGCGCAATAGCAGCCGAAGCAATTTGGGACTGGCCCTCAAAAGAGCGACGCGTCCGTGACGTTCGTGAAAAAGTCCACTGAGGATATTTGCGGCGACAATCTGGTTTGCCGGTGTTGAACGAAGGCCTGCCTCCAAGGCTGACAGAAACACCCGCCGAAATCGAGTCCACGCCCGATTTGTGCTGTAGCGACGATACCGACGAACCACAGAAGGATGAAGCAAGGAAGCTCTGTAGAGCTTTTGCTTCAGAGAGACCCTCGTCCCAAACAGATGGCGTCCAATTCTATCGATCCCCATCCCCGCGCTCCATAGGATCTGGGCGATACGAAGTTTACATATCTGGTCCGATTCTCTCAGGAAAACCTGCCAGAGGGCCTTTCTCGTCGACGACGAGAGTAAAGGCATCTGCTCCAACGCTAGGCTCAGCCGCCAGCGAATGACGCGACTCACTCGTCCGAACTGTAGCAATACTTTGGCGATAGCATCTGCGCCCGCGGGAGAATGCAAGATCAAGGCCCGTTGGAGTGCATGTCCCGCGTCGGCAATTTTTCTTGGTAACCGATCCCACCGCTTCAGCATCACCAACATCAGTGGCATCACGAACTTGCGCTTCGATGGAAACAACGCGAGGCACTCCACCGTCCTGGATAGACGACGGTCTCGGTCCCAAAGGTTCCTCTGTTTCGATCTTTTCCTCAAAAAAGCCAGCAGAGCCGGCCACTTGCTTTGGAAGTTGGTGGGGGTCACACCGATGGCCTGACACTGCTGTTTGGTGCTCCGAAGTCTCGGAGCGAGGTACTGCTGCAAGAGAAACGCTCTGTTGGCCTGAAGCCACTGCCTCGCCGAAGTAGGGAGGGTATGCCAGCCCCAATGCATCCGCCTGACGACGAAGACTTTGGCCATCAGCTCTTTGAGCTTCTGATGCGGGTCCTGGAGCATCTGAAGCATCCTTTTTGTGACGACCGCTCCCCACTTTGGATTATTCATTAGACCACTCCACATCGCATTCTGCAGTGACTTGGCTCGCACACCTTTTTGCTGCATATACGCTCGCAGCGCCTGCCATCGCCGACCCCACTTAGGCGATCCCAGGGCCTTTACGAGCAGCCTCCCTGCCAGACGATAATCGCGTCTAGCTTGCTGCGCAAGCCTTTCGACCCAGACCTTCGCAGCGGGCTTCTTCGGGGTGGCGGCTTTCACTCTACTCGTCGGTAGTGAAAGGCACGAAAACACTAGAAAGATGAAGATATGTCTGTCCATCAACGTTCGACTCCTGTGTCGGTTTTGTGGAGGGCTTTTTCGAGACCAAGGGCTTCGAGAGACTTGATGGCTCCCTGGGCCATTTGTCGCAAAAAAAATCGAAAAAAACGACACCGCGCAGCGATTCGACCCATCCCCTCGATAATCTCAACATCAAACAGACAAGACATCGGAGCGAGTCCTTCATGAGAAGGACAATCCACGAGTTCCCTCAGCAAAACCCATTGTCTTCTGGGTCAATCCTCCCCACGCTTTCCGGTAACTGGTGCCTCACATGAGACACCCATTCATAAACAACAAAGGTCTGTTACTCTGGTGCCGAATATCACGATGAGAAGAGACTCCGCAACATCTTACTCGCTGCGAGTCGTAAGTGAGCTGGGGTTGAAGCAGGTCATTTTTTGGTGGGGATATGATCGAGGCAGACGGAGTTCATACAGTAGCGGAGTCCCGTCGGTTTGGGACCATCTTTGAAGACGTGTCCGAGGTGAGCCTTACAGCGTCCACAGACGACCTCTGTGCGGGTCATACCGTAAGAAGTGTCCGTGTGGAGCTTCACGCTCTTTTTGTTGTAGACATCGTAAAAGCTTGGCCATCCAGTCCCTGAGCGGAACTTCGTCTTTGCGTCAAACAGGACGTGTCCACAGCTCGAACATACGAACAATCCCTTCTTTTTGTTGTGCAGGTGCTTGCCTGTAAAGGGTCTCTCCGTCCCAGCCTGTCGACAGACGCGAAAGGCCAATGGAGAGAGGTGCTTCTTCCAGTAAGATGCCTTGACCTTCTTCCAGTCGACGCCCTTGGCGTTCATCTTTTGCCAGTGGTATGTCTGTTTGGTCCGGGTCTGTGGCATCTTGGATGGGCTCGCGTGTAAGCTATAACTGGAACCCTTACACCCAAAGACGCTACACAGTACGAGCAAAGAGAAGAGGGAAATGACTTTGTTTCGCATGTCGAATGATCCTTTCGTTTGATGACACATTCAGGAGTATCTACGAGGTCGACCTGTGGTATTGTCGTGTAAATGGCAAAGACATTACACTCTCCTCAAAAAATATCCACCCGTCACCTCAACCACAACCGAAGATCATCTGATGTATGCTCATGTCGTCTGTCAGCTCTGGATGAAAGGTCGCACCGAAGATGTTGCCCTGACGTACGATGACTGGTTCGTGTTGGTAAGTGTCCACCCACTCAACATGTTCTCCTGTACTGACGATCTTGGGAGCGCGGATAAAGAGCATGGGCCAACGCATCTTCTCAGATCTGGCCTCAAAACTTTGTCTTTGCCGACCCCATGCGTTCCTCTCGACGACAACGTCGAGCTGTCCAAGGCTCTCCTGTTGTGGTGAGCGAACGTCTCTCGCGAGCAGTATCAATCCCGCACAGGTCCCAAAGACAGGTCGCTCCGACTGACAATAGTCGATGAGCGGCGCAAACAACTTCGCGTGGTGGATGAGTTTGAGCTGTGTCGAACTCTCTCCACCGGGCAACACCAAACCTTCTATATCGAGCAGTTGTTCAGGTGTCTTAATGAGCAGAGTGTCGTGTCCAAGGGCGGAGAGGATTCGCTGATGTGCGGCGAAGCCTCCTTGTAATGAGAGGATGCCGATGGTCGCCATCTCACCAGCCTCGTTGTGCGAGACGATGTGATTGCTCAAGCTTACTCGCTTCCATCCCTCTCATGGCATCTCCCAGACCACGGCTGATCTCCGCGAGCTTCTTCGCGTCTTCCCAATAGGTCGCAGCCTCGACGATCGCTTTGGCGCGTAGTTTGGGGTCTTCACTGAGGAATATCCCACTGCCAACGAACACAGACTCCGCGCCAAGGGCCATACACAACGCCGCATCTGCCGGCGTCGCGATACCACCTGCCGCAAAGTTTGGAACAGGTAATGTGCCGTTCTCCGCGACGTACTTCACAAGCTCGACAGGCGCACCTAATTCTTTGGCTTCTGTCACGTACTGTTGAGGTTGGAGTGTCGTCAGACGCTGGATCTGTGTCCTGAGTTTGCGAAGGTGACGGACCGCTTCGGCGACATCACCTGTCCCTGCTTCACCTTTTGTGCGAAGAAGTGCTGCACCTTCTGAGATCCTGCGGAGCGCCTCACCAAGGTCACAACAACCACACACAAAGGGGATCGAGAAGGCGTGTTTGTCGATATGGTAAGCGTGATCTGCGGGCGTCAGGACTTCGCTCTCATCGATAAAGTCGACTTCAAGCGCGTCGAGGATCCTCGCCTCCATGAAGTGACCAATCCTGCACTTGGCCATCACAGGGATATTGACGGCCTTTTGGATCTCGATAATCATCTCTGGATCGGACGCTCTCGCGACACCTCCTTCCTTGCGGATTTGAGCGGGGACACGCTCAAGCGCCATCACCGCTACAGCACCTGCGTCTTCGGCGATACGTGCTTGTTCGACATCGATGACATCCATAATGACGCCACCTTTTAACATCTCTGCGAGTCCAATTTTGGTTGCATGTGTGGATTGTTTCATGCTTTTTTCTCCTGTGTGTTGGATGGTGTTAGGCCAGCCCTACGATAGGTAGAATCCGGCCATGCCAGTACAGCCGGGTTGTGTACTGGGAAGGTCTTTCGGCCGTGACTGGCCTTATGAAAATGATATATGGAAATAGAGAGGTGTGTTATCTAAGGTTTTTGCACTTTTCCTGTCTTTTTTTCCTGACTCTACCGTTTTTTATGTAAAGGGAAAAAACTGAGAAAAGATGGTACCATAGACCTTGTAAAAAAAAATC
>MDTD01058113.1_pt1 | contig 16596 bp, 13 predicted proteins | sample 811221 | NCBI WGS metagenome assembly MDTD01 (sample SAMN05326646, study PRJNA326480) | marine metagenome | isolation source: seawater | place: Pacific Ocean: South West | collected 2011 | reverse complement strand
TTTCCAAACAAAATTCTTTTTGCTTCAGCAACAAATTGATTTCCTGGTCCTACAAGAATATCTGCTGGAGGATTTTTGAATAAACCATTAGTCATTGCAGCTATTCCAGGAACACCACCAAGATTTAATATTACATCAGCACCACACAAATCAGCTGTATAAACAATTGCTGGATGAGCACCCACACTCTCTTTAGGTGGGCTGCAAGCAATAATGTTTTTAACTCCAGCAACTTTCGCAGTAGTCACACTCATTACTGCAGAGGCAATGTGAGCATACCTTCCACCAGGGATATAGCAACCTGCTGTATTGACAGGTATTAATTTTTGTCCAGCATACAATCCTGGAGAAAGCTCTACTTCAAAATCTTGTCCATAATTTTTTAATTGTGCTTCTGCAAATTTTCTCACTCTTTCATGAGAAAATTGAATATCATCTTTTGTTTTTTGATCTAATTCTTTTTTGATTTTTTCGATTCTTTCTTTAGAAACAACTATTTCACCATCATATTTATCAAATTTTTTTGTTAAACTAATACAAGCTTCCTCTTTTGAATCTTCAATTTCTTTCAAGAGATTTTTTACTATTTCTGTAGTTTTAGAGTCATCAGTAGATGATGTTTTTGGTGATTTTTTTAAATATTTAATAGTCATTGATTACTTTTAGATTTGTTGAGAAGTATTTAAAGTATATGATCTTTTTTTTCAATGAAGAATTTGAAATAATTGCCTCTTATTAATTAAAATCAATCTAATGCTACTATAGCTGCTGCAATAGATGCTAATCTTGCTTGGGCTTCATCAGATCTACTTGTTATAACTACTGGAACTTTTCCACCAACAACAACACCTGCTGCACAAGCACCAGAAAAGTAAATCAACATTTTGACAAGTCCATTTCCTGTCTCAACACTAGGGACTAATAAAACATCCGCCATACCAGCAACATCATTTTTAATACCTTTAATTCCTGCAGATTTTTTTGAAATACTATTATCAAATGCAAGAGGACCAAACACATCAGCATTTAAATTTTCCTTTTTAGCTAATTTTGTTAATTCATCAGCATCTTTTGAACTTGGAATACTATCCAGAACCTCCTCAGTTGCTGAGAGAATAGCTATTTTAGGTCTCTCAATACCAATTCTATTTGAGAAGTTGATAACATTTTTTAGAATATGCATTTTTGTTTTTACATTAGGCAAAACATTCAAAGCACCGTCTGTAATAATTAATGGCTTATCCTCTTTATCAATAGTCATGTGCCAAATATGACTTAATCTAGTTTTTCCCAATAAATCATATTCTCTTTTTAAAACTTCTTTCATCAAAACATCTGTGTGAATATGACCTTTAACAATAATTCTTATTTTTTTTTCACTAGCTAACTTGGCTGCTATTGCTGCTGTGTTGTTTTCTACTGGCTCATGAATGATTTGATAATTTGAAATATCCCACTGTAAATCTTCTGCACATTTTAAGATTTTATTTTTATCTCCAATAAAAATTGGTTCAATTAAATTTTCATTTACAGCATCTTGAGCTGATAACATAGCTAAAGGCTTACCAGCATTGACTATCCCTACTTTTACACCTTTTTTTTTGTGCGCCATATTTAAGAGGTTAACTGGGCAAATAATTTCTTTATTAGAAAGCATGTAAAATAAATATAATAATCTTTAAATTTATATACTCTTTTTTTATTTAAATTTATCTCTTTTTATAAATTGTCCAAGGTGTGAGATCTTTGTACAAAAAATAGTTATCTAATATAAATTTATCAGCATTTGGAGCGTTGTTTCTGCTTTTAAACCAATTAACTCTAGAAGAATAAACAATATAATTAGGAGAAGTTTCTTCCAATTCTTTAATAAAACTATTTTCTGTCCAATTTTGAATTACATGAGAAGTAGCATAATATTTTGTACATGTTGGTTTTTTTACCAAATAAGGTATTGCACTATCATCTGTAAAGTGTTGAACGCATGTTTCATATTTAATTAATTCTTTATATATTTTTAAAAATTCATAATAATCTTCATCTAAAATTTTTTTATCTTCAATATTAGTCAGCATAATTATATTTTTATTATTATCAAAAATATTCAACAAATTATAATAATTATTTTGGAAAAAAAATGCACAACTAACTAATGTTGTAAATACAATAAGGAATATTCTTTTTTCAAAATAAATTAATATTTTATTAATCAATTCGTATTTTTTAATAAACTTTACAAAATAATATGAAGTAAAAAAAATTATTAGTAATGTGTATAAACCTGAGGAATATTTAATATGAGGAGCATCTGATCTCATTAAACCAGATTTAAAAAAAATCAAAGATGAGATAAAAATAAAAAATAAAATTAACTTAGAATTTAAATTTTCTTTATTAGAAGTGTTTAAAAAATAATTAAAGAGGAAAATACCTGCAAAAATAATTAATAAAAGAGCTTTTGTATGTCTAGTAGACTTATGAGAAAATGGTGCCGGATACTCTAAACCAAGTAAATAATCTGAAATATTAGTTATAAAATAGTATTGATTAAAAAATTCCAAAAGCTCTTGATCTGGTAAAAATACATAAAATAGCGCCCATGAAAAAATTATAGTAAAGATAACAACTAATAAATTATAATATTTTTTGACCAGAAATAAATAAGTTAAAAAAAATAATAATAAAAAATTGGTATAAACTCCAATATCCCAATAAAATAAAACTGATAAGATTGAAAAAATACCAACTATAAATGAACTAATAGGATTTTTTTTTTCTGAATTTATTATTTGAATAATGAACAAAAGAAAAATTAAAAATAAAAACATTCTCTCATGAAACACCTTAATATGGTCATAAAAACTAGCTAGGCTTATTACTGACAAAGCTAAAATTAAAAACAAAATCTCTCTTTTATTATCAGAATTAAGACTGGTGATAATTTTTCTACATATCAGAATTAAAAAAATCTTATTTAAAAGAATTAAAAACAGAAATATAAACCTCTGAATCCCTATTGAATATTCATTAAATAATTTGCTATAGATAATGCCAATACTATTTCCTAAAAAACCATAATCAAATGAAGACCCAGACCAAATTTTGTTTTTAATAAAAAAATTAAATTGAGCAGTTAAGAATGTACCTTCATGATGAGAGTCTAATATTCCTAAATAATTTTTATAATCTAAGCTTAAAAATTCTAAAATAGAAAAAATTATTAAAATAAAAGATAAATAATCAATATTTCTATTTTTAAGACCACCATAATTATAAAAAATTTTGATTGTAAATTTGTCTTTATTAAGAATTAAAAATGTTACACTATAAAAAAAAATTGGAATAAATATAAATAGTAAGCCTCTAAATGTATCGTTAAGGGGATTAATTTTTTTGATGGAGTATTGTCCTTTTATAAGGTTAGAGTTATCGTAAGGAAGTGATATATAACTCCATACAAATGTTGAAAAAATTAAACCTAAAATTAGAAATAACCATGGAAATGATTTTTTCATACAAATTAGTATTTATTTATAATCTTTAATATTCTTTATAATATACTGATCTCTACCTTTTGTTTGTTCAAATATTCTAGCGAGATAAATGCCTATAACACCTAAGGTGAACAATAGTATTCCTGAAAAAAACGATATAGCGATAATTATACTTGTAGATCCTGGAATAGCTAAATTCATAAATTTTAAATAAAGTGCGTATATAATTAATAAAAAAGAAATTAAAATTGCAAAAAAACCAAAAATAATTCCCAGGTAAAGAGGTTTTAAGGAATAACTTGTAATTCCAAGAATATAATCATTTATTACTGGCGCAGAAAATAGTGGCATTTTTGACTTTCCTTCACCACGTGGCTCTCTTTCGTAGTAAACAAAATTTTGTTTAAAACCCACCCAAACAGACAAACCTCTAACATAGGGTCTGAATTCTTTTTGATTTAATATATGGTCTAGAGCTTTTCTAGATATTAACTTATAGTCACCTGCTTGAATTGGAAGATTTATATCTGATAGAGTATGTATAGTTTTGTAAGCAATTTTAGTAATAAACATTCTCAACCTACTTTCACCCAATCTTTTTGTACGAATTGTATGAACAATTTCATTTCCTTCTTCATGTTTTTTAATTATTTCAGGAATAATTTCAGGAGGATCTTGTTGATCTGTATGTAAGTAAATAATTGCATCACCAGAGCAATTTTTAAAGCCCGCTAATACACAGGGATCAACACCAAACTTCCTACTCATATTAATAATTTTTATCGGGTGATTTTTTTGAAGATTAATTAAAATTTCTTCAGAATTGTCAGTTGAATCATCATTTACGAAAATCAATTCATATTTCCAATTAACTACCTTTTTCATTGTATTTGAGATTCTTGTAACAAGAGGCTCAATATTACCTGCTTCATTTCTAAAAGAGAATACAATGGATAATAATTTCATATAAATTTTATTAATTTAAAAAAATCGATTGTTAAAAAAATTGATTATACTGATTATTAATTTAATGTGCAAATTATGAAAATTTATAAATGGCCTTTGATGTCTAATAATATATTGAAGAATGATAAAAAAGTGTTGGTAAACTTTATAAATCGATCTAATAAATTTACTAATGGCCCAAAAGTCAAAGAATTTGAGAAAAAATGGTCTAAATGGTTAGGAGTTAAATACAGTACATTTGTAAATTCAGGAGCGTCAGCAAATTTAATTTCAATTCACATTCTTAAAGAATTTGATAAAAAAAAAAATGAAATAATACTTCCAGCTTTTACATGGAGTTCAGATGTAGTTTCAGTGATCAATGCAGGATTTAAACCAGTTTTTGTTGACATAAATTTTGAAAATTTGGCTTTGAATGAAAATATTATTAAAAATAAAATTAATAAAAATACTTTAGCAATCTTTCTGACCCATGCTATGGGATATATAGGTCTTTCAAAAAAACTTCTAAATTTGGTTAAAAATAAAAAAATTCTTTTAATAGAGGATGTATGTGAGTCTCATGGTGCAAAATTAGGAACTAAAAAAGCAGGGACTTTTGGGCTAATCTCTAATTTTTCATTTTATTACGGTCATCATATGACAACTATTGAAGGTGGTATGATTTCAACAAATTCAAAAGAAGTAGATAGACTGGCTAAAATGAAGCGTGGTCATGGATTATTGAGAGATTCACAAGATAAAAATTTCATAAAAAAAATTATTAAAAAAAATAAAGATTTGAATAATGATTTTATTTTTAGTACCGAGGGATTTAATTTTCGAAATACAGAATTAGCAGCAGTAGTAGGAATTGAACAGTTAAAAAGATTAAATAGTAGTATTAAAAAAAGAAATGAAAATCATAATTTGTATCTTAAACATTTAAGAGGAGACATCTTTTTTAAAAATTTTAATTTAGAAGGATCTAGTAATTATGGTCTTCATTTAATTCTTAAAAAACCAAATTTAAATCTTTTTAAAAAGGTTTTAGATTTATTAAACAAAAACTCTATAGAGTATAGACTTGGTAGCTTAGGAAACCAATTGAGACAACCTTATTTAAAAAAATTTAAAAAATCTAATAACTTAATTTCCCTCAAAAATACTGAACATATGCATTTTTTTTCTGTTTATTTCGGAAATAACCAGTTTTTAGAAAAAAACAAAATAATTAAACTTTGTGAAGATTTAAACTCTATATCTATTTAAAATATGAAAATTTTTTCTGATAAAAAATTAAAAAAAATCAAAATATATAAACCCTCAATATTTAAAGATTCTAGAGGTGAAATATGGACAAAATGGGAAAAAAAACATTTTAAAAATTTAAATTTTAATCTCTCAAAATTTACTAAATCAAAAAAAAATGTTTTACGAGGTTTTCATGGAGATAAAAAATCATGGAAATTAATTACTTGTATTAGAGGTGAGATTTTAAATGTTGTGGTTGATTATCGAAAAAACTCAAAGACATATCTTAAATATACTTACTTTTATTTAAATGATAAAAACAAAGTATCAATTTTAATACCTCCTATGTTTTTAAATTCTTGGCTTTGTTTAAGTAAAAATTGTATTTATTCATATGATTATTCATTTAAAGGCAAATATAATGATGTTAAAGATCAAATCAGTGTAAAATGGAATGACACTAAAATTAATTTTAAATGGCCGATTAGAAAACCAATTTTATCTTTTCGTGATAGACAGAAAACATAATATTATATAAAAATCATTTAATTCAAAGTTGATTATGAAAAAAAAAATTGCTTTAATTTTTGGTATTACGGGACAAGATGGATCTTACTTGACAGAATTATTATTAAGTAAAAATTATTTTGTTTATGGGGTTAAAAGACAAACAAGTTTAATTCATACAACAAGAATAGATCATATATATGAAGATAGACATCAAAAACCAAATTTAATTTTAAAGTATGGTGATGTAACTGATTTTTCAAATGTCTTTAAAATTATAAGCGACACTAATCCTGATGAAATTTATAATTTAGCCGCTCAAAGTAATGTTGGGGTGTCCTTTGAGTTGGCGGAATATACCGCGCAAACAGATTCAATTGGAACACTAAGAATTTTAGAAGCTATAAGAATAATAGATAAAAAAAAAAAGATAAAATTTTATCAAGCTTCAACCTCTGAGATATTTGGGAATAGTCCTGATAAACCTTATAATGAAAAAAGTAGATTTGCACCTGTTTCACCTTATGGAACGGCTAAACTCTACTCTTATTGGATAACAAAAAATTATAGAGAAGCTTATTCCATGTTTGCTGCTAACGGAATTCTTTTTAATCACGAATCTCCAAGAAGAGGTGAAAATTTTATTTCCAGAAAAACTATAATCGGACTTATTAAAATTCTTAAAGGTAAACAAAAAATATTATACTTAGGAAATTTATATTCAAAAAGAGACTGGGGTCATGCAAAAGAATTTGTTAAAGCTCAATGGAAAATTTTACAACAAAAAAAACCAGATGATTTTGTTATAGCAACAGGAAAAAACTACTCTGTAAAAGATTTAGTTAATTTAGTTTTAAATAAATTAAAAATAAAATGTGTTTGGAAAAAAGATAAGGATGGGCTTGAATATGCAATATCATTATCTAACATTGGTCATATTGAAAAATCACAAGTTATAGTTAAACAAGATAAATTATATTTCAGGCCAAACGAAGTTCACAATTTAGTGGGAAATTATTCAAAAGCAAAAAAAATTTTAAAATGGAAACCACTAATTAATTTTGATTCTTTAATAACTGAAATGATTGAGTCTGAAATTAGGAATTATTAGAAAATAAATGCTTGATGCAATAGTAGCAAAAGATTGCTTAAATATTATCAAAAATATTAAACTCAATAAAATTAAAAATAAAAAAATTTTAATTTTAGGTGGTAATAGCTTTATTGCAAATTATATACAAGTTGTATTAAGTCAAATTGATTGCAAAATAGTTTCAGTATCTCTCAATAAACCAAATAGTATAGTAAATAAAATCAAAAAAAAAAATTTCAGATTTGTTAAAGCAGATCTTAATGATGAAAAAAAAACTAAAAAAATTCTAAATAATAAATTTGACTTTATTTTTCATCTAGCAACTTATGGCCAACCTAAGAAATGGAAACAAAATGAGTTAAGTACAATTAATTTAAATATAAATCTTTTAAAAAATGTTTTAAATCATTCTGTGAAATTTAGATCTAGAATTTTATATATGAGTTCAGCGGCTGTTTATGAGTTACCAAAAAAAAATGTTTTAATTAAAGAAAATTCTAAATTATCTATAGGCTCATTTGATAGCGAAATTGTTTATGCAAATTCAAAAATAATTGGTGAGCAATTATGTAGAATCTATAAGGAAAAATTTAATATACCAGTTTATGTTGTCAGGCCGGCCCACACTTATGGACCAGGACAAGACTTTAAAGACCCAAGAATTATTCCACAATTAATTAAAAGAGCAATTTTAAGTAAATATATTTTTTTGTTAGACAAAGGTAAATCTGTAAGAACGTGGGGCTATATTTCAGATATTACTGCGATGATTTTAAATATTATACAATATGGTAAATCATCAACATATAACGTATCAGGTAATGATCATAAATCGATTTTACAAGTTGCAAAAACAATCTCTAAGTTTTTTAATAATAAGAGAATTATAATTAAGAATAAAAAATTAAGTTATACCAATTCAAAACCATCAATACTTAAAATTTCTTCAAGAAGATATAATTCAGAATTTAAAAAAAAATTTAAAACAAGTTTTTTTGATGGTATAAGAAATACAATTAATTGGAATAAGTCATGGCAAAAGTTAAACTAGCAGATTACGTAATAGATTTTTATTCAAATATTGGTGTTGATAAAATTTTTGTAGTATATGGTGCTGCAAATGGAGATTTGATAGATGCATTTTCTCGTAATAAGAAAACTGAATATGTGGCTGTTCTTCATGAACAAGCAGGTGGTTTCGCAGCTGAAGGTTATGCAAAAGTAAAAGGAAAAAAAATACCTGGGGTTACAATAGCTACAAGTGGACCTGGTGGAATGAATTTTGTTACCTCAGCTGGAAATTGCTATTATGACTCAGTACCTGCAATATTTATAACAGGACAAGTAAACTCCCAATTTATGAAGCCCGATGAGTCTATTAGACAGATTGGATTTCAAGAGGCTGACATGTGCTCAATTTTTAAATCAATAACTAAATATTCAAAGCTGATTCTTGATCCAAAAAAAATTAAATATGAGTTAGAGTACTCACTTTATTTAGCAACTTCTGGCAGACCTGGACCCGTATTGTTAGATATTCCAATAGATATTCAAAAATCAATAATCGACACAGATCAATTAGAAGGATTCGACCCCTCTAGTATTTTAAAAATAGAAACAGACCAAAAAGAATTGGAATCTAAGTTTGAAAAACTTTTAATAGATATAAAAAAATCACAAAGACCTGTGATGCTAATCGGAGGAGGAGTAAAAATTGCTGATGCTACAAATGAATTACATGAAATCGGAGATTTATTAAAAATCCCAATGTATCCGACTTGGAATGCTCTAGATGTTGTTACTAGTGATTATGAATATTATTGTGGAAGAGTAGGGACATATGGTGGCGCAGGTAGAAATTTTGGAATTCAAAATTCTGACTTATTAATTTCAATTGGCTCAAGAGTTTCAGGAAGAATTACAGGAGGAAACGTTAAAACTTTTGCTAGAAAAGCAAAAAAATATATGGTTGATATTGATGAAGGCACTCTAAAAAAAGAATTCCAGCAGGTACCATTTGATGAAACCGTTAATTGTGATGCAAAAAAGTTTATCAAGAAATTTAAAGAGTTTTTAGTCAAAAAAAATTTTCAAACAGATGAAAATAAGGAAAAATGGTTGAAGCAATGTCTTCAATGGAAAAAAATATACGATCCGGTAAAAAAAAGTTATTTTAAAAATTCAAACACCGTCCAACCTTACGCATTTATTAGAACATTATCTGAAAAGATGAGTAAAGATGATATTCTAGTTGCTGACTGTGGTGGAAATATAGTTACTTGCAATCATTCTTTTGAAACAAAAAAAGGTCAAAGATATTTTACTAATAATGGAAATTCTCCTATGGGCTTTTCTTTTTCAGGTGCTATAGGTGCTTATTTTGCTAATCCAAAAAAAAGAATAGTATGCATTATTGGAGATGGCGGAATGAATATGAATATTCAAGAACTCCAAACAATAAAAAATTATAATATTAAAATTAAAACAATTATTCTAAATAACCATATTTATGGTATTACAAAAGCTTTTCAGGAAACAAATTTTGGTGGAAAATCAGAAGCGTGTGGGCCAAGAGGTTATATCCCCCCGGATTTTATAAAAATTTCTAAAGCATATGGAATTAAAACAATGGAAATTAAAAATAATTCAGAGTTTGATCAAAAAATTGATGAGCTTTTAAAAAGTGATGAGTCCATAGTAGTAGATGTAGATTGTCATGATCATCATGAATACGAACCTAGAATATTTGGCTGGAAAACTCCTATTGAGGATATGTACCCATATATTGAAAGAAAAGAATTCAAAAAAAATATGATCATAGATCCTATTGAGGGATGGGAAAATCCAATAATGCCTAAGTTTATAAAATCAGATGAAGTTGGTGATGCATAAAATTTTAAATATTTTCTAATAAAATATTTAGTTCACTAATGATACGTTTGTTAATTAATATATCTTTATTTAAATTTTTTTTTAATCTATAAAATTTATTTTGTCCTGGATACATTATTTCTTTAACACCTTTTAATTTTGGAAGTTTTTTTATTGTTCTAATATTATCTTTAATTCTTTCATTATAATTTTTCTGAAATAAATTTGATTTAAAAGTTATAAACAAATGTCCAATATTTTGTGGACCAGAAAAATCATCAAAAGGATCCTTAACTCTCCCCGCATGGTTTCCTCCTGTTAGTACACCACTTAAAATATCAACCATCCAAGCAAGACCTGATCCTCTAAATCCAGCAATTGGAAGTTGGACACCATCAAGTGCCTTTTTTGCATTAATAGTTGGTTTACCAAACTTATCTAGAGCAACACCTTTAGGAATTTTTTGATTGTTAACTGCAGCGACTCTAATTTTACCTCGATTGATCATTGATATGGATGTATCTAAAATGAAAGGGATTTTTGAACCCGTTGGTGTTCCAAAACAAATTGGATTAGTACCAAATAAAGATTTTAAAGCACCGTGTGGCGCTACGGCAGGGGGAGCGTTAGTATAAATCATTGTAATTAAATTTTTACTAACAGCTTGCTCAGCATAATAGCCTGATAAACCATAGTGACCACTATTTTTCACAGCAACCATTCCAATACCAGTTTTCTGAGCATGCTTAATGGCAGTTTTAATTCCAAGGTCTGCTGCAACAAAGCCAATACTATTATCAGCATCCACATGAGAAATTGATTGAGAAATCTTTTTAATTTTAATCTTTGGTTTTGGATTTATTACTTTTTTGGAAATACGATCACAATACATTTTAAGTCTTGATAAACCATGCCCATAAGCGCCCACCATTTCAGCATTGATTAAAGCTTTCGCAGATATCAAGGCATCTGTGTAGTTTAGACCTTTTTTTTTAAAAATTTTTATTAATAAGGATTTAAGTTTTGATACTTTCATGTAAATAATATTTCTATACCATGTTTTTAAAAAAAATAGTAATGATAATAAAGATTCAATATTCAATTCTACACCAAACAAATTTAATTAAGATATTATGATTAATAAAAAAAGTATTTTAGTTACTGGTGGTTCTGGTTTTGTTGGATCTAATCTAATAAAATTATTATTAAAAAGAACAAAATTTAATATTATAAGTTTAGATAATTATTCTTCAGGATCTAAGAAAAATCACATCAAAGATTCAAGGGTTAAATACTTAAAAGGGGAAACAAAAAACATTAAAACTATAATTAAACAACCTAACAAAATTCAATCAGTATTTCACTTTGGAGAATTTGCTCGGATTTATCAAAGTTTTATTAATATGAGTGAATGTATAGAGTCTAATACTATTGGTACAAATTCTGTTTTTAATTTTTGTTTAAAAAATAAGATTAGATTAATTTATTCAGCTACTTCTGCCACACTAGGTAATAGAGGAAAAGATAAAAATTTATCACCATATGCTTTTACGAAAGCAAAAAATTTAGAGTTATTAGAAAATTTAAAAAAATGGTTTAACTTTAAGTATGAGGTAATTTATTTTTATAATGTTTACGGGCCTGGACAAATTTCCAAAGGAAAGATGGCTACAGTAATTGGTATATTTGAAGAGGCATATAAGAAAAAAAAAGCATTACCAGTAGTATTGCCCGGATCACAGTCTAGAAGATTTACTCATATTGATGATACGGTGAATATTTGTTATTTGGCGTGGAAAAAAAATTTATCGAGACATTATTCTATTTCAAATAAAAAAAGTTATTCAATTTTACAAGTTGCTAAAATGTTTAAATCAAAAATAAAGTTTTTAAAAAAGCGTCCAGGAGAAAGATATGCATCAACTTTAACTCATATGAATTTATATAATAAAGTTTATAAATATTTTGGTAAAAAAAAACTTAAAGATTATATTAATGAAATAATAAAAAATTAGATTAAAACAATTTGCTTATTTAATTATTAGTCTAATCGTATGAAAATAATAGATACCACAACTTTTTTTGAAGAGAACATGATGATGGATATAAGATTTAATATCTTAAATCCTCACGTAGATAAATTTATAGTTTGTGAAAGCGTGTATACCCACAGTGGAAAAAAAAAGAATATTAATTTTGATGCAAATCATTATCCAAAATTTAAAAATAAAATAATTCATTTAATTTTAAAAAAAGAGCCTGATAATCTAATAAAAAGTGAAAATTTAACTGTCCAAGAAAAAAGGATGAATAGTATTTATAGAATTAGGGATCAAAGAAATTTTATTAAGAAAAATTTAAATGAATTTTCTTTAGAGGATTTTATTATATATAGTGATAATGATGAAATTCCAAATTTAGAAAAATTTGACTTAAAAAAGACCAAAAAAAAGTTTGTAATTTTTGATCAAAAAATATTTTATTATAAACTTAATTTAAGTTTGCCAAATCTAAATTGGTTTGGTTCTAAAGCTTGCAAATTAAAATATCTAAAAAGTGTTGATTTTTTAAGAAATATAAAAAACCGTGAGTATTCAAATTTAAGAATAGATACTTTGTTTTCTGATAATAAACAAAATAGTGTTCAACTAGTAAAAAATGGAGGCTGGCATTTTTCAAATTTAAAGAATTATAAGGAACTTGAAAAAAAATATCTTAATGATGAAAATCATGCTGAATATGAATTACAAAATAGTTCAATTAAAAAGATTCAGGAAAATATTGAAAGAAGAGTAATACCATATAATTATCAAGCTAAAAAAGACTCACCAGATAGATTTAATGAAACGAGTTTAACAAAAGTAGATACAACTGTATTGCCTGAGTATATTAGAGAAAATATTGATAAATTTAAAAATTGGATAATATAATAAATGAAAAATGTAATTTTTTTTACTCATGCAGAAAAAGGTCCATCAGGAGGTGCTAAGTATATTTATAGATATTCTCAAATTATAAATAATAGTAAAAATTTTTCATCAGAGGTTATTCATATTAAGAAAAAAAAAACTTCTAAATATAAAAATTCAATTAATAAAATACTGAATTTAAAAAATAGAACTTTCTCAGGTTGGAAATTTAATGAAATTACTTATACAAAAAATTTCAAATATAATTGGTTTAAAAATAAAATAAATATAAAACAAAATTTTAATTTTAATAATGAAAAAGACTTTGTTATTTTACCGGAAATATTTGCTCATTTTGCAGATGATTTTTTAATTGAAAAAAAAATTAGTTATGCAATTTTAGTTCAAAATGGCTACAGTATAGATTCTACAAATAATCAAAAAAAACTCTTTAAAGCTTACAAAAACGCTAAATTTATTTTATCAGGTTCAAAAGACACTTACGATTGTATAAGATTAAAATTTCCAAAATTAAAAAATAAAATTTTAAAAGTTTCATATTCTTTAGATTTAGGAGCAATTAATTTTAAAAAAAAAAAAAATATAATTACCTATACTAGTAGAAAATTACCTCAGCATAGTAATTTAGTAATATCTTATTTAAAATCTCATTTACCAAAAAAATGGATTTTAAAAAATTTAAACGATTTGCCTTACGAAAAATATCTTTCAATAATAAAAAAATCAAAAATTTTTCTATCCTTCTCTAGTTTAGAAGGTTTAGGTTTACCTCCGGTAGAAGCTGCTTTAGCTGGAAATCATGTGATAGGATATACAGGAGAAGGAGGAAATGAATATTGGCAAAAACCTTTGTTTACAAAGATAAATTCAGGTGAAATTAATAAATTTGTTATAAATATTATTGATGTAATTAATAAAAATAATTTTAAGAAGAATAATTTTAAAAGAAAATACAATATGCTTAAAAAAAAATTTTCAAAAGGTAATGAAATTAAAAATATTAATAATTTCCTTAAGTTAATTTAATTATTTGTAAATTTTATCCTTTTCCACGCCAAGGAATTGTTTTATCAATTATTTTCCTTAAAGTTACATCAAATAACAAACCTAACATTCCCATAATAAATATAGTGATCCAAATTACTTCATATTGAAAATATTTTTTTGCAACATTTTCAACAAATCCTATCCCTGTAGTACCAGCTAAAAATTCAGCTGCGACTAATGTGCCCCAACACATACCGACTGCAACTCTAATACCAGTTAAAATTTCAGGAAGAGAATTTGGAAAAATTACATATCTTAATATTTGTTTTTTTGAGGCGCCTAGAGAGTGGGCAGCATGAATTTTTGAAAGTTGAGTTCCTGAAGCACCAGCTCTAGCAGAAATTATCATAATTGATAATGAAACCATAAATAATAAGAAAACTTTTCCTGTATTATCTATTCCTAAAACTGAAATAATAAGTGGAGCCCATGCTAGGGGAGGGACTGGCCTATATAATTCAATTAAGGGATCAAAAAAGCCTTTGGCAAATCTGTTTAATCCCATAAATAATCCCAATGGGACACCAATAATAATTCCAAAAATTAATCCTAAAAAAACTCTCAGAAATGAATCCCAAATATGCCCATAAGGAACTGGCACTTTAAATAATTTAAAATCTCCAGTTACAATTTTTAAAACACTACCTTTGAAGTTCTGTTTAACTATTCCATCTTTAGTATGGACAGGATATTCACCTGGTAAAATATCGGCAATCCAGTCTGGTAAAATAAAGCCAATCATTTTACTTACATCAACTAATTTTATCCACAAAAGAGGAATATCTTTATAACCAACACTTGGTTTTGACATTAATAAAAATTTATTTAGTGTATCAGATGGTTTAGGCAACCATCTACCAGAACCTTGTTCTGAACAACTTGGACCGCTAGCAACTATCGTTCCAGCTGGGAATAAAAATATATCTATAAATCTAAGCCCTCCTTGCAAAACTTTTTGTGCATTATCAAATTTGACTATAGCATTTTGCATTTTGTCTAGGGCATTTGGAGGATAAATACTTGCAAACTCAATTCGTCTTGCAATCTTAACAATATTCTTAGCATAAGTAGATGCTATTTCTTCATTATCAGTCAAATCTTTTCTATAAGATTTAATTTCATTTTTTAATTCTTTTATTCTACTTTTAAATTGAGGGTTGTGGTTTCTTAATTTAAAAAATTCATCGCTAATTAAATTCAGCTCCTGTGCTGCAGCATGAAATTTTAAACCCCTATCTGTTGCAGGTACCAAAGGTACCTCTAGAGTATTTTCTATTGATCCTGAACCTGCATCTACTTTAGTGATACCCCAACCACCTTCTTCATTTACAGCTTTTAATCTATCATTAAGTTCTTGTTCATTTTCAAATGGATAATCAGGTTTTTTAAAATTTTCAGTTAAAAGATTAATTTTTCCAGTGATATCACGTATTTTTTGTTTAGTTTCATTCTCAAGCAAATCTTCATTTGTAAGCAATGGAATAAGTTGGCTAGTCTTATTTATATAACTAATTAAGATTGTTTTTTGTTGATTATTCAGTTCTTCAGAATTTTGAATTTCATTTTGGATAATCTTTAAGTTTTTATTTTCTTTTTTTATTTGTGAAGTACTTTTGAATTCTCGTTCCTCAATAGGAAATTGATATTTTAATCCAAGTAAAGAGTCATTTACTTTCGCAACTTGACAAAGCTCATTAGCAGATTTTGGATAAAATCCTTTAGCAATATCCCAAGAATAGTAGAGCCAAATTAGAAGGAGAAAACTACTTCCAACAATTACCCAGTGAGTTCCACCTAATGCTCTTTCTGGATTTCCAAAAACAGCATCAACTTTTTCAGTTTTGATTAAACGTCTACCATAAAGAATACAGCCGACTACAGCAAAAAATATTAAAAAAGTTACTATTTGAGTTAACATTTAATTTTCTTTACCCATAATTTCTTCTTCCATATTCCAAATCATTTCTAAAATTTCCTCTCGTTTTGCAGAAAAATCTTTATACTTTTTAATTTCTCGTAAATCTTGTTTAAGTCCCATAGATGCAAAGGGAAGATTGTATTCTTTATGTATTCGACCCGGTCGAGGAGCCATAACATATAATCTTTCTCCAAGTAACAAAGCTTCTTCAACTGAGTGGGTGATTAATATAATTGTTTTCCCAGTTTCCTTCCAAATTTTTAAAACTAAGGATTGCATTTTTTCTCTTGTTAATGCATCTAATGCTCCAAGTGGCTCATCCATAAGAATTAAATCTGGATCGTTAATTAAACATCTTGCAAGAGCAACTCTTTGCTGCATCCCACCAGATAATTGGTATGTTGGTGTGTTTCCAAACCCCTTTAATCCAACAATTTCTAACCACTCATCGACTTTTTTTTGAGTTTCAATTGGATCTTTTTTTTTCATTCTTAATCCAAAGTTGACATTTTCAGCTACTGTCAGCCATTCAAATAA
>MDTD01084764.1_pt1 | contig 16600 bp, 7 predicted proteins | sample 811221 | NCBI WGS metagenome assembly MDTD01 (sample SAMN05326646, study PRJNA326480) | marine metagenome | isolation source: seawater | place: Pacific Ocean: South West | collected 2011 | reverse complement strand
TTTTCAAGCTTAGCTTGGTTGCGCTGACTAGCCTCTTTCCTATTCTCGCCATCGCGCAGACCACCACCTTTCGGGTCGACATGTCAGTTCAAATCGCGATTGGCCGCTACGACCCGAACAACGATCGACTCCTTGTCCGAGGACCCTTCAACGGATGGTCTGGAACCGACTTAAATCCTGTGGCGGAAAACAGCTCGGTCTATGAAGCCGAGATTGGGATCTTTGACCTCGACGGCGCTCAATTCGATTACAAATTCTACATTGGAAGCGCTACCTCTGGCGACATCTGGGAGGGCAACGTTGGTCCGGGCGAGAACGGCAATCGCAGATTTATCTACCAGAGTGGCGGACAGGTTCTCGATACTGTGTTTTTCGATGATCTCACCATTAATCCTGGTCGAGGGATCGAAGTTACTTTTCAGGTCGACATGTCTCAGCTTCTTCAGAACGGTCTTTTTCTTCCCGAATTCGACTGGTTGGAGGTTCGCGGTGCATTCAACAACTGGGCGCCCGGATTTGAACTTGAGGCCCTGTCCGAGGGATCGCCGATCTACACTGGGACAACGATCATCAACTCAATCGCGCCCGGTGACAGCGTCGAATACAAGTATATTTATAACGGTGGACAATGGGAGAACGGCAGAAATCGCAGCTTTATCCTGAGCCGGCAGGAACCCCAGACGCTTCCTGTGCGCTACTTCAACGATGTTGGACCAGATTCCAATCTCGCCGAGGATACCGAGATCATCATTACCGTCGATATGAACAACGCCATGACCTTGAACGGAACCTCCTTCAATCTGGAAACGGACCGGGTTTACATTAATGGTGAATTTGCAGGATTCACTTGGTGGGAATGGCCATTCCCGTCAGACGATTTCGAACTTCTCGACGATGGTGCGATAGAATCAGGAGATGCCGTGGCCGGAGATGGAATCTACACCATCAGGTTCCAAGCCCTAGCCGGTCAATCGAGAAAGGTCGAATACAAGTTCGCCATCAACGGTGAAGACAATGAAGCCGGTTTTCGGGACAATCACATCCGCTACATCCGGGAGACTGGAACCTACCCCCTGCCCCTCGACCAGTTCGGCGACATGGTTCGTGAGCCTGAAATTCTTCCCGCCAATCTGGGAGAACTCACCATTGAAGGTCCCGTTGACGGATTGATCACGATCCGTTGGGAAAATACGGATGCGATCCTGCAGCATTCGGCCAGCCTGACTCCCGACTCATGGCAAAATGTTCCCGATTCTCAGGCAACCCGCCAAATGGTGTTTTCGGTCAGTGAGGTTTCAGAGAACTACTTCAGGTTGGCCACCCCCTGATCTCGCAACCTCCATTTGACAGGCGCATCCAGCGAATACTACGGAGCCCCCCGGAAGCGCCTTTTTGTATCGCGCAGGCGACGTCTTTGGGACTGCAAAACCTGCGCTTCCGATCTACCGAAGCGCTCTTTGGTGGGCCTGACGTCAAACAGATCTTCCCAGTGACAAGTCCGTGAATTTATCCTACAGCTCCGGGGTGAAAGATCAGCGTCTCAACCGTGTTCTTATAACACTCTTTCTCGTTGCCTGTGCTTTCCTCTCAGGCAGACCTTCTCTTCAGGCAGCAGAAACCGCGAAAATACGCTTGGTGGCCTACAACATAAAGCACGGCCGCGGCATGGACAACAAGGTGGACCTGAGGCGAATCGCGTCCGTCCTGCGCACGCTCAAACCAGATCTGGTAGCTCTTCAGGAGATCGACCACACTTGCACTCGCTCTGGGAAAGTCGACCAGGCTGCACTCCTCGGAGATCTTCTGGGGATGCATCATCGTTTCGGAGCATTCATGGACTTTCAGGGCGGCCAGTATGGGCTGGCTGTTCTCTCCCGCTTTCCTATCCAGAAATCTATTCGTCACCAACTCGCTCCCGGCGCAGAACCCCGCTGCGCCCTTGAAGTCACTGTCCGACCCAATGACAAGGGCCCCCTCCTGTCCTTCGTCAGCATTCATAATGACTGGACGAGAGAGGCCTTCCGGGTAGCGCAGGTAAACGATCTCATCGCAGGGCTCAAGGACCGCGAGCACCCCATCATTCTGGCAGGTGATTTCAACGCCGAGCCAAAAGCGGAATCGCTGACGAGGCTCAGTAACTCGGACTTTCTCATCCTTCCCAAGAAAAATAATGCGAAGACCTTCCCATCGCCCTCGCCCCGCGTCGAAATTGATTATTTCATGACTCGGGGCTTTTCTTTCGTGAATCCGCCACTTACTGAAGTGCACGATGAGCGCCTTGCCTCCGATCATCGTCCTATCGTTTTCGAGCTTTCCCTTCCCAAGTAAAACCTTGTCCGCCGGCAAACGCACTTGCGGGTGATTCCCCGAAGCCCAGAGAGTGAAAGCGGGGTACGATTGAGAAACTGCGAGCGTGACGTACTCCGGGAAGGAGAGGAGACTGCCTCGGCATGGTCGCCCTTCCCTCGCAGTCCGAACTCTGGTCCGCCGGAGAACAGATCTGCCGCCAGTTCGATCTTGGAAAGATCCGGCAACTCGAGGCTTTGTCTCATCAGGGCTATTCGAACTTCAACGCCCGACTCGAAACCGACCTGGGAGCCTACGTTCTGCGTCGCTATACCGAACAACCGGAAGAGAAGATAAACCACGAGCTTCGTCTGATCGACTGGCTGAAGGTGCAAGGCCTTCCGGTCGTTCCTCCCCTTCGCGATCCTGATGGACGGGCCCGATGCACATCGAATCAGGAAGGCTCTTCCCGATGGATCGTCTTTCCCTTCGTGGAGGGTGAGGAACCGGTGCCACAACCTGCAGTCGCGCACACGATGGGAGAAATAGTAGCCCGGCTCCATCAGCTCCCCGGGCTTCCTTGGGAGAATAAAGATTACGACAACCTGCTCTCACTGCAGAACACTCTCGGCATTGCTGAATCCTTGCGGGGGACCAGGACGAGTTCAGCCCGGGATTTCCTGCAACTCATGGAGAGACTGGCCCCCGAGCTACAGGATTTGAGCCTTCCAAGTGGCCTCGTGCACGGAGACCTCTTTCCCGACAATACCATCTTCCGGCGAAACAACCTGATAGCGGTTCTTGACTGGGAGGAAGCCTGTATCGACCACTACCTCTTCGACCTTGCCATGACGATTCACGGGTTCTGTTACATCAACGAAGAATGGCATTCAAACCTCGCCCGCAGCTTCCTTGCGGGATATGAAGCTGATCGATCTCTCGAGCCGGATGAGCGCAAGAGCCTGCCACTTTTCCTTCGATGGACTCCCCTTGCGATGGCTGGCTGGCACCTCCATCGTCACTCGATTGCCCCAAATCCGCGCCAAGCTGAACGTATCGACCAATTACTACGACGGGCCCAAACTGTCTTCGATCTCGAATACTAGAGGATATTTTGAGTTCATCGGTGGCTCTTTCACATCTCCCTGCGCCAGAATGGATCGGCTTAGTCTGTAATATCCTCCTTCCATACCCACGGGTAAATCCCGTGGTTGGTGGATTGGTGACAGCGATTCATTCTGCTAACTACTCAACCTTCTCATGCTTTCTCGATTCACTCTTGCCGCCACTCTCCTTGCCTTATTCTCGATTGGCGCCACTAACGCTACCTCGCTAGATCTCAAAAAAGGCGATCATCTTGTCTGGATTGGCAATACCTTCGCCGAGCGCATGCAGTATTTTGGCGATATCGAAAGCCAACTGCATGCACGCTACCCGGAGCACAATCTTGTAGTTCGTAACCTCGCTTGGTCAGCCGACACCGTCAGTTTACGCCCTCGCCCGAAAGATTTCGGCGACATCCATCACTATCTCTATAAAGTGCAAGCCGATGTTATTCTGGCCTGCTATGGCTTCAACGAAACCTGGGATTACGGGGGAGAGGAAGGGCTTGACCGATTCGGCACTGATCTCACGAGTTTCCTGATGAAGCTGAAAAGCAACAACTACAACGGAAGTTCCTCTCCCAAGATCGTCCTTTACACGCCGCTCGCCTGTGAGGGATCCACTGTCCCTGATGCCCCCGCACGAAACCGTCTGCTTTCGCTCTACAAGGATACCATGCAGCGCATTGCGAATTCACTCGGCATCCCGTGCGTAGATCTCTACTCCGCCTCTCGAAGAGTGTACCAGAAAAACGAGGAGGCACCCTGCACGATCAACGGCGTCCACCTCACCTCAGAGGGCTACGTAAAATTAGCACCTGCGATCCTCTCAGAACAGCTCTTCCTGCCTTTACCCGATGGAGCTCCTCTAACCGCAATTCGAACAGAAGTACTAGAAAAGAACAATACCTTCTTTGATTGGTATCGTACCGTGAATAGCTTCTACATTCACGGCGATCGCAAAAACCCATACGGAACGGTCAACTTTCCTCTCGAGCGCAAAAAACTCCTTCAGATGTGCGGCCTTCGGGATCAACGGATCTGGCGTGCCGCCCGCGGCGAAAATCTTCCGTCCGAGATCGATGACTCTTCCACCATCGAGATTCCCGCCACTCTCCCGGGTAAACGGGGGGGCACTTCTCCCGCGCTTACTCCCGCAGAAGAACGAGCCAAGTTCGAGATCGCCGAGGGCTTCGCAGTCGATCTCTTCGCGTCCGAGGAGGAATTTCCTGAACTTCGCAATCCGGTCGCCCTCAACTTTGATTCCTCGGGACGTCTCTGGGTCGCCACCATGCCCTCTTATCCGCATGCCCTTCCCGGTATCAAACCCAATGACCAGATCCTCGTTCTCGAAGACACCGATCAAGATGGAAAAGCCGACAAGCGGACTATCTTTGCCGACAATCTCTACCTTCCGCTCGGATTCGAACTTGGCAGGGACGGAGTCTACCTCTCTCAGGAACCCAACCTTGTCCTCCTCCAGGATACCGATCATGACGGAAAGGCTGATCAGGAGACCATTCTCCTGCACGGGTTCGGAAGCGAAGATTGCCACCACGCCATCCACAACTTCGTCTGGGGCCCTGGCGGAGGGCTCTACATGCAGGAAAGTGTGTTTCATCACACCCAGGTAGAAACCATCTACGGGCCTCGCCGCAGCACAGATAACGCTATCTACCGCTTCGACCCGCGAACTCATCGCCTTGAGATTGTTTCCCGGCTTCCACCCGGAGGAAACCCCTGGGGCTACGCCATCAATCGCTGGGGAGAACATCTCTATGTTGCTCGGCACAACAACGCATCTCTCATTAACCAGCCTGAGTCAGGCAACGTCGCCAATGCCAGTTACGGTAATTCCGACAACCGAAACTGCGGTCAGGAGTTCATCGCGAGCAGGCACTGGCCTGATGATTTTCAGGGAAAGGTCTTCACAAACCAATATAAGAACTTCCAGGGTGTTCTGCTCCATGATTGGACCGAGAACGGAACGACCTACAACCATAAACGGCTCGGTAAGGTGTTTGAAGCACACAATAAAGCGTGCATCCCCGTTGATCTTGAACTCGGTCCGGAGGGCGCGCTCTACGTCGCCGATTGGTATAATCCAGTACTCGGTCACATGCAGTATTCCCTCCGCGACGAACGGCGGGACTCGAGTAAAGGCCGCATCTGGCGGGTTACCTGGAAAAATCGCCCGCTGGATACACCTGCTAAGATTGTGGGCGCCAGTGCCGGAGAACTCCTTGACCTTCTTAAAGCCTACGAAGATCGCAACAGATACCGCGCTCGACGTGTCCTATGGGACCTTCCAGAAGAGACTCTCCGTCCCGCACTTAAAAAATGGCTGAACGCACTCGATCCGACAGACGCTAACCATGCTCACCACCTCACTGAAGCCCTCTGGCTCCATCAACAAAGGGGTTGGATCAATGCCGAACTCTTCGAACGAGTCTCTAGCCACCGCGATTATCACTGCCGGGCGGCTGCCGCGCATCTGCTCCGTCACTGGTCTGACAATCTTCCCGACGCCGATCGTCATTTCCTCCGTCTGGCAAACGATACGCATGCCAAGGTTCGTCTCGAAACCGTGGTCTCTTCCACGTGGGCAGATCCCTCCATCGCAGTCAGGGTCGTCGAACAGGTAAGCGATTACCCCCAGGACGACTACCTCAAATTTGCCCTCACTAATGCTCGCAAGGCCCTTGGCCCTGCTTTGGAAAATCACCCTATGGCCATCCCGCCAGCGAAACTTGCTGCCCTCCCATTCAACGAATCCGTCCTGAAGACTCTCATACGACGCCCCAAACTGGATTCCGAGCTTAGGCTCAAGGCCCTGCATCACCTCGCGGGCAAGGAATCCAGAACAAAGGAGGAGATATTGATTGAGATCATCGAACAGCTTGAACGAGAAAAGCGCCCCTCTCTCCAGGATTGGCTTGCGATCCTCGACTCTACAACGGTTTCCTCTCCCGATGTTCTCAAGCCCTTGTCGAAATCAAAGAGCTCCAGCATCCGCCAAGCCGCCTTCGCCGCTCAGCTTCGATCCGGCCACGTCCCTTCTTTTCCTCTAGACCCCGACGCACTCCAATCCATCACCCGGATCAATTCCTCCGAGCTCAAAAAATCCTATCTCAAACCCGCTCAAAAATCCCTTTCTCGCACTCGCGTGGTGCAGGAAGCTGCCCTCTTCTGCCTCGGTCGTATCCCGGGAAACGACGTTGAGATCTTCACTCTCCTTGCCAAGCACATCCTGAATCCGAATCTCACTGCAGCCGCAGCCGAGGCCGCCCTGGCACGACCAAAGGAGAGCTGGCCTCCCCGGGAGAGTGCTACCTTGCTTCGCACTCTTCTTCCTGCCCTTGAGGCTACCGCCGTGGAGAAACGTGGCTCACTTTCTTTCGAGCTCTCCTCTAAGCTCCTGAGGACCATCGCCACCCTCCGTAAGGATTCCGATGCTCTCGGCCGGATTCGCTCCCTTCAATTGCTGCCGGTGGAAATCTCTACAGTCTCCGATCAACTTCGCTTCAATAAAACCTCCATCCAACTCCCAGCCGACACCCCAGTCGAGCTTCGCTTGGATAATCCCGATGTCATTCAGCACAACCTCGTTCTGTGCGCTCCCGGCTCATTGGAAAAGGTCGGGCGCGCAGTTGACAATATTCTGGCTGATCCCAGAGCGATCGATCATGATTGGATTCCTGATCTGCCCGAAGTTCTGCATGCCACTCCGATGGCAAAGCCTTATCAGGAGGTGATCCTGCGTTTTCGCACTCCCCGGAAACCCGGCTCTTATCCTTTTCTCTGCACTGTGCCAGGCCACTGGCGCATTATGCAGGGAACGATGATCGTTGGCGAAGCGAGGGCCTCATTATCCTCCGAAAAAACGAACACCGAAGTGCTCATCCTCACAGGTGAGCCCGAATACGGGACGAGAGCATCTCTGAGTGAGCTTGGGAAGAAGATGGAACAAGAACACCAACTTAGGATCACTCATCTCCAACTAAACCGCGCCACAAATCCCCACCACTTCCCAGATCTCTCCAAGCACCTTCCCGAAGCTGACCTTTTGATTCTCTCCCTTCGATTTGTGAACCTCCAAGAGTCCCAATATAAAGCGCTCGATCAATATCTCGGCCGGAAACCTTTCATTGCTGTCCGCACTACCACGCACCTCTTTGATTTTCCCAGAGGGTCCAAGCTCGAGGCTGAAAACCGAGCATTCCCAACTCGCCACTTTGGAACACCCTACCGTGGCCACCACGGTCACGATTCGAGCCAGGTGAACTACGTCATGGCCTCAAAGCATCCCGTCATGGCGGGCCTTGAACCACGCTTCTGGACTCCCGACTTCCATTACGCGGTCAACCCGCTCGGGATCGAGTGCACCCCTCTCATGGTCGGACAGGGGCTAAAAGGCCGTCAACGAGCTACCTTTAAAGAGGTCGGCGGAAACAACCACGTCATGGTCCTCTCCGCTGAAGACCAAGAACGCCTCAACGGCAGCCCCCATCCACTGGTGTGGACTGTCGACAACATCCAGAACCGCCGCGCTCTCGTGACCACCATAGGTGCCCGGAAGAGCTTTAGTGATCCCAACGTCCAGCGGCTTTATCGTAACGCGGTGTTGTGGTGCCTCGGGCGCACGGTCCCGAAATCCTTTTGATCCTGAATCCGGCCGCATACTTCCTGACCAGTCAGATATTGCTTGGAAATTCTCCTCAATATCGGCTCCCTCAATTCTCTAAAAACTTAGCCTCTCCCCGAAATCACCCCATCCTTTCATGCAGGTGCAAGCAAGAGAACGAATTCACGAGTGATTACTTTGGGGGATTTACGCCCGGGTGCGGAACAGAATAAAAAAGGCTTATGCACCAACCGAATCGTCGTCATTTCCTTGCTGCCACCGCCACCCTCGGAGCGGGATACTGGGCAGGAACGTCTCCCCAGGGCCTTGCCGCGTCCCCGAACGATAAGCTTAACATTGCCTGTATCGGAATAGGAGGTCAGGGAGGAGGCAACCTTGGGAAGGTTGCGAGAGAGAATATTGTGGCAGTGTGTGACGTGGACGAGAAGCGGGCAGGCAAGAACTGGACGCGCTTTCCAAAAGCCAGACAGTATCGTGACTTTCGCAGGATGCTGGATGAAATGGACAAGTCCATCGATGCGGTGGTGGTGAGCACTCCAGACCACACGCACTTTCATCCCGCGCGGCAAGCCATGCTGATGGGCAAGCATGTCTACTGCGAGAAACCTCTGGCACATTCTGCATGGGAATGCCGGGAACTCACCCGGATCGCTAACGAGATGAAGGTAGCTACCCAACTCGGAAACCAGCGCCACGCCAACGGCGGAATGCGTCGTACAGTAGAGGCCGTACAAAGTGGCATGATTGGAAAGATCAGAAAAGTCTATGCCTTTCAGGGAGGGAGCCGGGGGATGCCGGCGCTCCCGGAAGACTTCCCTGCTGTTCCCAGGCACTTGGACTGGAATCTCTGGCTGGGCCCCGCCAAGGCCAGGCCCTACAGCCCGGCCTACTGCCCTTATAACTGGAGATTTTGGTGGGACTTCGGGACAGGGGAAACCGGTAACTGGGGATGCCATACCCTCGACATTCCCTATTGGGCTCTCGGCCTCAGCCATGCACAACGAGTGGACCTCGATGTTGTTCCTGAAGCTTCAGAGATTGATTCCCAAAGGACGCCCAAGAGAATGCAAACTCGACTCGATTTTGCAGCTTCCGACGATGGCAAGCGGCCCGCGGTATCCGTGCACTGGAGGCATGGAGGACCCCGAAAGGAGATATTCAGCAAATACGGGGCCGAACAGAAGATGGTCCTTTTTGTAGGAGAGAAGGGAACGATCTCTGCCGACTTCGGGGGATACACCGCCCGAATGTTTGACGGATCGAATCCAGTTGTACCGGTGGAGTCAATCGCCCCCTCCCCAGGCTTCCATCAGGAATGGATCGAAGCCGCTAAGGGCGGTCCACGTGCAACATGCGATTTTGTCGACTATAGCGGACCGCTCGCTGAAGGAGTTCTACTGGCCAATGCAGCATGGCGCTCTGGAGGCGGGTTCGACTGGGACTCCAAGGCTTTCAAACCAACCGGCAACGGGAAAGCCGAGGAGTTCATTCATTCCGAGTTCCGCGAAGGATGGAAGCTCTAGGAGATCGATTGGATCAGTCTCCCCGCAAGCGAGCGAAATACGGCTCTCCGCCGGGGTTGACAGGATTGGTAAGACGCAGGCTCACAGTTACGGTGCCATCTCCATTGTCGGCTTGGGTGAGGAGTTCAGTCAGGCCCGGGGCAGATGACCAGGTCACGAGGTCGCTGGAAATCTCAACCGTGAGAGATCCTAAAGCATTGATATTCTCTTGATAAGTGAGAACAAGATAGCTCTTGATCACTCCATCTATTTCTAAATTCTCGACGTTGACCCTCGGTCCCGGAGCATCCGAAGCAAGATCCGGGCGCGACCCATAGAGGAACTCCAGAAAGTTACTGATGCCATCGGAGTCGTCGTCATTGCCGGGACCGCCCGCCAGATCGTAGTCAACTGCCCACGCCGCATAGTCAGTTCCAACAGCCTCGGGCGTTCCCGGCGAGCCCCCCCAAGTACGGCTGGCAGCCCAACTGCCCGCGAGTCCAGGGTCTGGATCGCTGGTAGGGTTAACAAGAACGAGGCTTAGCCCCTCCCCATCAGCAGAAACAGGCCAGGGTGGCTGATCGTTATAGCTGAAGCTGTGGACGGGATCAGAATCTGCTCCCAGAAGTATTATTCTCTCTCCATCGTTACTGAGGCGTCCGGAATATTCAAACCACTGGGCTGAAGGAAGCGCACCGTAGCGCACCTCATGGGCAAGACGGTCCCGCAGAAGAACCACCCTCTCCCCGGGCGAGAGAACAGTGTTGTCAGGAAAGGAGAAGTTCACGCCTGCGCTGAATCTCACGCCCGTGAGATCGATCGCTCTGGACCCGATATTGAGAAGCTCAAGAAACTCATAATCGTCCCGATCGTTACTAATCGCCATTTCTTCCGGCGTGGCAGGATCAGCAGGGTGATAATGCATTTCTGTAATAACAAGATTTCCGGCCCCTGCAGGCTCGGTATCAAGAGTAAACAATGCTTCGTTCAGGGCACTCCATTCTCCTGTGTCATTATTGTAGGCACGGGCTCGAAGCCTCGATGGCTCACTTAGAAAGAGAGGGTCTGAAATATTATCTCCGCCTCCATCGCCCCCAGCGGTGGTTTCACCACGCAGAACAAGGTCCATCCGCATGTCGGAGCTGGTTCCACTTGCCTGATGCACCTCGACCGCAATGTTGTTGGATCCAGCCCGAAAAGCCGTTGTCGGAATGGTGTAATCTGACCACGCGTCCTCGCTGCTCGTAGTGCTGGTGGCGTATTGGTCGAAGGTTGCTCCAGAGGGAAGGTTCGGAGTGCGGATAATCTCAGAGCCATTAAGATACACCGCGGCGGCGTCGTCATATTTTAAGCGGAGTGTGAACCGAAGAAATTGAGATGGGTCAGGGATATTTATCGCTGTTCGGAAATAGGTGGTAGCATACTTGCTGCTACTGCTGGGGCCAAATGAAACCGTTGTTCCGGACCCTTCTCCATCCGATCCGTATCCAAGTTCGGACGGCCCCTCTTCCCATGAGGAATCGTCAAATCCGCTGACTCTCCAACCGGTGCCTTGGTTGCTTCCGTCGTCGAGATACTTCCAGCGATGACCAGTGGTAATGAAGGTTTGCGGGGGGGCGACCTGATTACCACCGCCAAAGGTTGCAAGCATAGCTGTCGGGTTTGGGACTCCTCCAGGTAGTCGGGGATCACTTCCATCCAACGTATAGTAAATAGTATCCGTGTTGGTTGACATTGTCAGAGGAGTAGTCGACAGGACTGAACCACCATGCTGACTGAAGACGGGCGCGATGGTATCTGGATACATGCCACTCGCTCTAAATCGACCAATCATCGTATTCGTAAGCCCCCTGAAGTGATTGGTGACCAGATTCTCCTGGTAGTTGAGCCAGTCCTGATACTCGCGAAACTGATCTCCCCAGCGCGCAGACTCGGCGATAAACCCCGGCCGGGCTTCATCAACGCGCTTTTGCAGCCGCTCGATATTCTTGGACGGTGTCAGAGCTCCATCATTGAAAAAGTGCATGTGGATGCGGTCAGCAACGAGCATGGCAAAGTCTGTATTTCCGTTGCGGAGTCGTGACATCAGATCCAGAGGACCGGAACTTGTGACTGAGCGATTCGTACTACGCAGGTAACCATCAGCATCCTTCATCTGGAAGCGGAAGGGTTGCCCCTGAGTCCTGGAGCCTAGCAACCTTACCTCGCTCTCTGAATCGCCACTCACCCACAACAGCATGAAGTCGATAAGGTTTGCGACATCGATATTGTTGTTATTATTCGCCCATGGATTAGGACCCGATGCCAATTCCTTCGCCTCATTCCAGAAGACGCCATCACCATCGTAAACCTTTTCATCGTTGCGAAATCCATCATTGAGATTCACCGCATCATAGTCCGCCTTGGGTCCTCCCAGATAGCTTGAGGCCATGTCCGCATTCCATCGCTCACGTAGATGATATTGCCCCCAGTAACTCCCATTGAGGTAGACATGAACGAAGCGCCCATGCGGAGCGAGATTTCCCATATCCAGCATGGAGTCATCAGTGAAGCGGTTCGACATGTAGGCCCCACGAGAGCGCATATCGTGAGAGCCACTACGCAGGTCCATGATATCAAAACGATCGGTCGGCGGGTAGTGCTTGTATTCAAAGCCGTCGAAGATTGGATATTCGACCTTGGTTGCGCCGTATTGTGAGCGAAAACCGATGCGGAAACTCTTCTTTCTGAAGTTGGTGTAGTAACCCCCGAAATGCTTTAAGCCGGCGTTTTCCTGAAATCCAGCTCTGCCATCGGGAAAGATCATCTCAACGGACGTCGGAGACTCACTTCGAATATTGCTGCCCCCCTCATTCTGGAAGGGACCCGGATTATCCGTGACTATGGAAACAGTCGGCACAGCCTTGAGAGAGTCAATCATCTGGGGACCAAGTGTTGCCGATTGGGTGACGGAGGTACGCATACGAGACTGATCAACCACGTCCTCGGGAAATAGGTAGGTCTGGGTGTCAACATTGGTAGGTCTTAATCCGGGCTGATGCGCCATGGCGCGGACCACTGTTGTTCCAGTGATCTGGATGGGGCCGCTATAGACTATCCCCCTTGTTGGGCTCGGCGGACTTCCATCCAGCGTGTAGCGAATCTCAGCACCTTCCGTGGAGGAGGTGACCTCAAGAGCGAAGGGAGCCTCAAAGAAACCTCGATCAATATTAAACGTAGTATCACCGACAAATCCGTCAAACGTATCTCCATTGAAGGTCCGCGGCGAGGGCGCAGCAAGGTAGCCTGGATCTCCGAGCGAAGGATCTGTGATTCTGGTGCCTGTCAGCTCTGCGGTTATCAGCATGTCCGAACTGGTGATGCCGTCATTCAGCCCGTGAATGGCGAGAACATTCGTGCCCTGTCTCAATCTGTTCACGAACGAAGTGATGTTCCAGTCAAGGAAGGTCACTGCCTCCCCATCCGAGTGATTTCCGGTTGCCTCGGAATTCCACGTTAATCCACCAGGTGCATTTGCATCTGCGACAAGTGTATCATTGAGATAAGCAACGAAACCGTCATCGTATTTCATCCGGAGGGTCAGGCTGGTAATGGTTGAAGGATCACTGACCTCGAAAGGAATTCGGATATAAACAGAGGTATTAACTCCGTTGAAATCATTACCGAGGTCGCCATTTGCACCAAACTCCTGCGCGTAAGTATCATTCTCGTCGTAGCCGATCCCCATTCGGGCAGATTGCCACCCGGAGTCATCAAATTCCTGCTCGGTCCAGTCGCCACCCAGCGAGTTATCTGCAGGAATGATGAGCCTGACCTGTTGCGTTGGACTGACAAACATTGTGGGCGTCAAGCCACCTCCCTGCATCAGACCATAGGAAGCATCCTCAAACTGCTCAGGGATAGGATTTTCGTCTGTGCCAAATTCCGCTACTACTGAAGTGCCATCCGGGTTGATAAGTGCCAGATATTCCCCTTCGCTCGATATCTTGAAATTGGTATGAAGCTCAGACCCGCGATTACGACGGTCCTTCCCGGAGGCAAAAACCAGCAGAAATCCGTTCTCCGCAATCTCAACTGAAGGGAACCTCCACATTGTCAGTGCATCCGCTGCGTCAGTTAGAAAGTATCCATCAAGATTCACGGAAGTATCACCGGAGTTAAAGATCTCTATCCAATCAGAGGCATCACCATCCTCATCTTCGATGGTTCTCCTGTTGTCCGCCATGAACTCCGTAATATAGAGCCGGGCTGAAGCTGGCGAGGCCATCAGGAGTCCGACTGCGAATAGGGCTTGGATTACTTTCGAGATCACTAGTTCTCATCCATACCTCCCTCGGGCTCAGGGGACAAGCATGAGCTCGTGCCAGACGGAAAAACTACGACATTCGCTAAAACACTGCAACAGACCCCCCGGAATACACTCCGGGAAGACGGAAACAGCATTTGTCTGATCCAAACTCACAGACCCAACATTATGAGCCGGAACATCGCCAAATTTGCGGTATTACACAAAAACAGCGCCTCCTCTCACAACGTGGACACAGCTTGGGAAAAAGATCGTAAAGTGAGACAAGTGGCTCATGAAGGTGGAGGAAAACAGGCCAATAAATTCTATTTCTTCTGTTTGGAATTTTAACCAATTTACCGCATCCCTGTAAGCGTTAAGCACCCAAGAAGTATGCCCACCCCCGCCCTCGCCGTTATCTACGAACATCCCACTTGGCAGAAGCCACTTTTCGACGCCCTCGACAAACGCGGCGTTGATTACGTGGCTTACGATGTGAAGTCTGCAGCCTTCGGCCTGACAGCAGACCTTCAGGCTTCGACAATTTTCAACCAAGTGAGCCCCAGCGCGTATGTTCGCGGCAATGGACGTGCTGTACCGTTTGCGCTCGCTCTGCTTGATCACCTCGAATCTACCGGTGCAAGAGTGCTCAACGGGGCCTCCACCTTTCGACTGGAACTCGACAAAATAGCTCAGATCCGCCTGATGCGTGACCTCGGCATGGATTATCCGTGGACGGTCGCCTTCAACAACGTTGAAGCATTGCGAGATCACGAAGCGGCCCTCACCTTCCCTGCGATTCTTAAGCCCAATCAGGGAGGCAGTGGGGCCAGAATGGCGGAGGTGAGCAGCCTGAATGAACTAACTAGTCTGCTCGAGAAAGAACCGTCATTTTGGCAGCCAGATCCGGTTCTACTGCTTCAAGAGAAGCTCGACCATGACCCTGGCACACAAGGCATCGTACGCCTGGAATTTCTTGGTGGGAAACTCCTCTACGCCATGCGAGTGGTCGGGGTGTCGGGCTTTAACCTTTGTCCGTCCATAGACTGTAACCCGGAAGGTGACGAGGCAGGGACCTGTGCGGTGCCCGGCACCACACCAGCAAGCGACCCCCAATTTCTACCCTATCCTGAAGTCCCGAATGACGTGGTAGAAGAGGCCAGCCGCCTCTTCAAGGCAACGGGGTTTGATGTTGGAGCTCTCGAATACCTGACCACAAGCAACGGACGACGGGTCTTCTACGATATCAATGCCAATTCCAACTTACGACGTTCCGTAGGGTTAGCCATGGGCTTCGACCCGTTTGATCGGGTCGCCGAATATCTCGAACGGCAAATACCATCATAAAACGGATCTGAGTCCTCTGGATGTCTCCCTTCCCGACATGATACAGACAGTTGAAGCTCGTTCGGGTAGCGAAATCAAGGTCGCGCCGAAAGACGGAACAGAGCACTCGATTGCCATTATGGGGCTTGCAGACGGCGACAAACCCGTGGTCACCTTTCGCGAGTCGAAGGCGGGCAAGGTGGTCGCAGAGGAAAGCAGCTGAGCACCTGGCAAGACGTAGCTCTTGCAGTGATCCCATGGTGATGCTGGTGGCTTCCGCCCGCTGCTCAAACCGCAAGAAGTGCTAATTCTCACCAAAGGCCAACGTCAACACGAAACCTTCGCGATTCCATGCTGTCACAGCAATCAACCCTTCTCCTGCCCTGAAGAGAATAAGCAAAACACGGAAGCTGGTTCGATGGCGTCACGGGAGGCAATCAGGCATTTCATCAGGTCCTGCAGTGGATCATCAACAGATGGTATCGCCCTTAATCGTTGTTCCTGAGGTTCTGTCCTAACCTCTCCCGCCCTCCCTACTCCGTCTTTTTTCTCTATTAGAGGGAGTATCGGAAGGAAGATTACTCCCGTTAGGACCATGCCGGACCCACCGAGAGGAGCGCAAGTATTCTGATCCGACTAGCAGACACGGATGTGCCACATTTATCCTGCCATCAAGGACTAATAAGATAATCGGCACATCAAGACGGCTTTGCCCGGCTATCTAGCCCGCACTTTCACTCGAGATCGAAATGTGGTAAGTCCCTCCGAGCCGTAATCCGGGGCGAATAACAGGGCCAGATACAAACACAGCAGCTTCATGACGAAAACCGCACCGACAGGAATCTTCTCAATCCTTTTTTTTGCGACGATCGCTGCCCTTTCCCCTTTGCCAGCCCAAGGGGTCATCAGTATCAACCTCAAGGCTGGAGATACCATCAATAATCAGAACACCTTCGCGGGCTTTACGGCCTGGGAGACAGGAACGTGGATCAATAGTTCCGCGGTGAGCATAACCAACCTCACTGATGCCTCAGGGGAAGTTACTACCGCAGATATTTCGGCGCCGGGAAACCGCGCGGGATCCTTCTCGGGAGCGCCGCTCAACTTCAGCCCCATGAAATCCGGCATTCAATTCTTCGCAGAAAACCCTGCTCCAGCCGTGATCAGCGAAATCCCTTATTCCAGTTACCAGGTGGTCGTTTACCTGACCGGATTCAATGGAAACAATGCGTCTTACATAACCGATGGAACCAGCACCTACTACTGGGATCCCAAGGCTTTCAGCAAGGATTTGACTCTTACAACCCAATCTACCTATGAGGCTGGGACTACCGCGACCAAGGCCAACATCGCCGTGTTCGGCTCAGAAGAAGCCCCGCTGACAAATCCCTCGATTACCTTCAACTTTGGACTCGCTCCCGGAGCATCCGGCGGAGGAGGCATTGGTGGTTTC
>MDTD01135231.1_pt1 | contig 16603 bp, 16 predicted proteins | sample 811221 | NCBI WGS metagenome assembly MDTD01 (sample SAMN05326646, study PRJNA326480) | marine metagenome | isolation source: seawater | place: Pacific Ocean: South West | collected 2011 | reverse complement strand
TCTTCTATTCTTAATAATCCAAATGACCACTATTTACAAATTGCTTATACACAAATAGACAGGAATTCAAATCAAGAGCCTATATTCACTCTGCACACATTTAATGTTGATAACAAAAAATACTTCTACCCTGCAAGTACTGTAAAGTTTCCAGCGGCTGTGTTAGCCCTTGACAAGCTCAGACGCTATGAGTCACTTAGCATTGATAAAGATACAAAACTAACTATTGCTTCAGATAAAAAATGGATGACATCGATATTAGGTGATAGTAGCTCAAAGAATGGGGATGCTACAATAGCTCAGTTCATTAAAAAAATATTTGTAGTTTCTGATAACGATGCTTTTAATCGCCTTTATGAGTTTTTAGGACAAGATTATTTCAATCAGAGGATGTGGGACCTTGGATACACTGAAACTAGAATACGACATCGCCTATCTATCCCCCTCACTGCAGAGCAAAATAAACATACAAATTCATTCAGCTTTTACATAGATGGTAAAAAAATGCTAGATCAGCCAATGCATTTTTCAACTCTGCCTTTAACCGTGAATTCATCATATAATTTGATTGGAAAATCATATTTAAGGAGTGGGGAGCTGATAAATTTACCGATGGATTTTTCTAACAAAAATTATTTTAATATATCGGAACAGCATTCATTCTTACAACAAATAATATTCCCCAAGAATGTTAATAGAGATAAAAAGCTATACCTTAGAACGGAGGATTTTGATTTTTTATATGAATGGATGTCTAAATTACCACGAGAAAGCAAACACCCATTTTATTTAGATCATGATAAATATCCGGATGGGTATTGTAAATTTTTCATTTTTGGTGACTCAGATAATAAAATTCCTGAGCATATCCGCATTTATAACAAAGTGGGTATGGCTTACGGCTTTTTAACTGATAATGCCTACGTAGTTGACACAAAAAATAACATCGAATTCTTCTTAACTGCTTCAGTTTACAGTAACGATAATCAAATTTTAAATGACAACCAGTACGAGTATGACGAGTTAACCTTACCTTTCTTAGCAGAGCTTGGAGAAAAAGTTTATAGTTATGAGCGGTCTAGAAAACGAAATATAGTTCCGGATTTAAGTCGATTTATTTCACAATAACTCTTTTTTATCTTTTCATTGATAGACTAGATTTATTATGGGTAAACAAATGAATTATAATCATTTTGCATTTATAAAAAAGTCAGTACTTGTTATCTGCGCGGTTATTTTTAGCTGCTCAGAATCAAATTTAAAATTGAAAACCGTCAGCGCTTCAGATATTTTAAGACAGGTAAAAACTCATAATGGAGACAAGTCCGTACTGGTAAATTTTTGGGCAACTACTTGTGCGCCTTGCATTGAAGAAATTCCATGGATACTTGAACTTTCAGATCAATACGGTGAAGATTTAAAAGTCTATTTTGTTAGCACTGATTGGCTGGATAAGAAAAAAGATGTGATACGATTTTTAGAAAAACACAATATAGAGGGTTTGTCTTTTCTCAAGGAAGAGGGTAATGATTTTAATTTCATAAACGCTATAAATGAAGAATGGTCTGGAGCAATGCCATTTACAATTATTTACGATAAAAGCGGTAACGTATCCAGTTATTGGGAAAATATTGAAGACAAGGCTTTCTTTGAGAATGCCGTAAAAAAGGCAATTGTTTTATGAAATTTGAAGAATTTCAGCTTGAGCGACAGCAATCCACTTGGGAGAATAAGGTAGATTATAATTTGTCTGAAAGCGGAGTTCATCCAAGAACGCTTAGCGAATTATTTGAACCTGAGTTTGTTGATCAGATCAATAATACAGAGTTAACCTACGGTTTTACTGAAGGTTCTCCTGATTTACGTAGCTCTATTGCTTCAATATATCCTGGAGCGGCAATAGACAATGTCCAAGCATTTAACGGATCAGCAGAAGCCAATATGGTATCAATAATGACCTTAATTGAGCCTGGAGATGAAATAGTATATATGGTGCCTAACTATCTTCAGATCTATGGATTTGCCCGCGGATTAGGTGCCGATGTAAAAACTTTTGATTTGCATGAATCTCTACAATGGAAGCCGGACCTAGATGAGCTAAAATCTATTGTATCTGAAAAAACAAAGTTGATTTGTATCTGCAACCCTAACAATCCAACCGGGTCTGTTTTACCAAAAGAAATGGTGAAAGCTATAGTAGATATAGCAGAAAGCGTTGATGCGTGGATTATTGCTGATGAAGTGTATCGTGGCGCGGAACTGAATCATGAAGAATGCACTTCATTTTGGGAACCTGGTTATAAAAAAACGATTGTGAATTGCGGACTCTCCAAGGCATATGCGCTTCCGGGATTACGCCTCGGTTGGTCTCTTTCAAATCCAGAGTATATCAAGCAATGTTGGGCCAATCATGATTATACCAGTATTTCCGTTGGGCGTCTTAGTGATTTAATTGCATCGCATGTATTGCACCCCAGCAATCGTATGAGTACATTGGATTATATTAGAAAGCAACTTGCAATCAACCTCGGTCTTTTTCAAGATTGGGTGGAAGGTTTTGACGATCATCTTAGTTTTATACCTCCTGAAGCAGGAGCAATGACTTTTGTTAATTACGATTGGCCTATTAATTCTTCAGATCTAATTACCAAGATTCGAAATGAGGCTAGTGTAATGCTTGTGGCAGGCGATTGGTATGGAATGGATCAATATATCCGATTTGGATACGGTGCAAAGCGTTCACATCTTGAAAAAGCTCTTGATCGAATAACGCCGATATTTAAATCACTATGATTGATTATAAAACCAATATAGAGGCTGCAGCTAAAAGATCAAGGCCTTACGTAAGACATACTCCATTAGAGCATTCACCCTATTTAAGCAGTCTTGCGAAAGCGGATGTATTTTTAAAACTTGACAATATTCAAAAAACAGGGTCTTTCAAATTTAGAGGAGCAATAAGTAAAATAACTTCTCTAACTGATAAAGAAAAATCAAATGGCGTTGTAACAGCATCCACTGGAAACCATGGAGCCGCTTGCTCTCTCGCCATGTCTGAGCTCGGGATTGAAGGAAAAATTGTTGTTCCAGAAAATGTGCACAAAAATAAAATAGAGAATATTTTAAACTTTGGGGGAAAGGTAGAGTATTATGGTGATGACTGCATACACGCTGAAGAGCGAGCCCAAGAAATTTCAAAAACAACCGGCGCTACATATATTTCTCCCTATAACGATGAAGCTATTGTGTTCGGTCAGGGCACATTGGGTATGGAGATTTCACGAGACCTAAAACATGTTGATGCGATATTCGTATCTGTTGGAGGTGGCGGGCTTATTTCAGGAGTAGGCGGCTACCTGAAATCGATCAATCGATCTATTCGAGTGTATGGTGTTTCTCCAAAGAATTCCTGCGTTATGTATGAATCTTTGAATGCCGGAGAGCAATTAGACTTACCATCTAAACCGACGCTTTCAGATGGAACGGCTGGGGGCGTTGAATTTGGTTCAATAACATTTGAGATGTGCAAGGAAATCATTGATGATTTTACTGTTGTATCGGAGCAAGAAATCGCAAAAGGAATTCATATTGGTTTAGAAAAAAATCACCAACTCATCGAAGGTGCAGCTGGCGCAGCAATTGCAGGATTTATTAATCAAAAAGAAAAATTAAAAGGACAAACGGTAGTTTTAGTTATGTGTGGTGGAAATATCAGTAGTACCGTTTTAAAATCAATACTTTAATGCGCATTGTAAACCTAGATCGCATCAAATCCGTTTTACCGAATGTGGACTTATTATCAGAGATTGAATCAGGTTTTGCTGCATACTCAAGTGGACTAGCTGTGGTTCCTCCTGTAGGAGAATTAGGCTTTCAATCTCCACCCGGAGATGTCCACATCAAGTACGGATACATGAATAAAGATGATGTATATGTAATTAAAATTGCCTCAGGTTTTTATGAAAATAGCAGAGAAAACCTTCCGGTAGGCAATGGAATGATGTTGGTTTTCAGCCAAAAGACCGGTCAGCCTTTAGCTATGTTGCAGGATGAAGGCTATCTGACTGATGTTAGAACAGCGGTTGCTGGTGCTGTTGCTGCAAAATATCTTTCACCTACGAATATAGATTGTATTGGTATAGTAGGTACAGGTACACAGGCTAAACTGCAGTTGAAATATCTTAAAAACGTAATAGATTGCGACAAAGTTGTGGTTTGGGGGAGAAGCCCCGACTCTTTATCAGATTATATAAAATCTATGGATAATTATAATTATCAAGTTAAACCTACAGCAAGCATTAACGATATAGTTAAGCAGTGTCAGCTAATAATAACATGCACACCCAGTGAAAAAGCTTTGATTGATGAAGTAAATCCCGGTACACATATAACAGCGATAGGTTCCGATACTACCTCTAAGCGCGAATTGAGTTCCAGTGTGCTCCTTCAAGCTGATGTGGTTATTACAGATAGCAAGTCACAGTGCAAAGAGCGCGGTGAAATATATCAAGCATCAAAGGATGGATTTTTAACTAGCAGTGCTTTCGAATTAGGTAATATTATAAACGGTACAGATGTGGGAAGAATTAACCAAGAGCAAATTACCGTTGCCGATTTAACCGGCGTAGCTGTTCAAGATATTCAGATATCTAAGGCGATACTAAGGAATTTATAGGAATGACCCCTGAATTTAAAAAAGAGCAAATAATATTCTATTCTATCGAGGACGAAAATCTTAAAAAACTTCATATATATGAAAGCGGTGTATCGGCAGGGTTTCCTTCACCCGCAGATGATTATCTTGATGTTGATCTGAACTTACACAAATATCTTGTCAAACACCCTGCAGCAACTTTCTTTATCATTGCCAAAGGCCATTCAATGGAAAGGGCTGGTATAAGCGATAGCGATTTATTGGTTGTAGATAAATCGCTGGAACCAAAAAATAAAGACATCGTAGTAGCTATTGTAGACGGAGAATTTACAGTGAAGAGATATTTGGTTAATAATGGAAGCATTTGCCTTAAAGCCGAAGGTTTATCGGATGATTATCCTGATATCAATATTACAGATTCTATAGAGTTTGAGGTATGGGGGATTGTAACGCACACGATCCATAATAATCGATGATTGCACTCGCCGATTGTAATAATTTTTATGCCTCGTGCGAACGCGTGTTTAGCCCAGCGTTAAAAAATAAACCAATTATTGTTCTCTCAAATAATGACGGGTGCGTTATTGCAAGAAGCAATGAAGCTAAATCGATTGGAATTCGAATGGGTGAGCCGGTATTCAAGGCCAGGAAGTTGATTATACAAAATAAGGTAAACGTATTTTCTACAAATTTTGCACTTTACGGAGATATGTCAAAAAGGGTCATGTCACTGCTTGATAATATGTCACCGGACATAGAAATATATAGCATTGATGAAGCTTTTATGGATTTTTCTGGGATTCAAGATTGCTTTAAGCTTGGACTGGAAATGCGTGATGTTGTAATCAGACATACCGGAATACCTATTTCGATAGGTATAGCAAAAACTAAAACACTGGCCAAGGTAGCTAATCATTTTGCTAAGCGCGACACTAAAAAAGGTGTTTATGTGTTAGATAGCGCAAATCAGATTAATACTATGTTGAAATCAATGCCCGTATCAAAGCTTTGGGGAGTAGGTTCACGATATGCCAGAATGTTAAATAGCCATGGAGTTAGAAGCGCTTTTGACTTTATTTCATTAGATGAAAATTGGGTCCTTGAAAAAATGACAGTCATGGGCCTTAAAATACAGCATGAGCTAAAGGGAAAACCCTGTATTTCAATCGATACAAGTCCTTCGTTAAAAAAGAATATATGTACATCAAGGTCATTTGGCGTTAAAGTAACGGAACTTCAATCGCTCAAAGAGTCAATATCCAGTCACGCAGCAAGATGCGCTGAAAAACTAAGACAAGAAGGAGGGTGCGCGCGCTACGTAAGTGTTGTTATAAAAACAAACCCGTTTAACAAATTGGATGACTATTATTACGGCTATAAAGCTATAAGTTTCAATACTCCAACTAATGACACGATAGATATAGTTAGCGCCGCAGAAAATTTACTTAAATCCATTTATAAAAAAGGCCTTGTATACAAAAAATCGGGAGTTATTGTTGGTGATATAATTCCTCAAGATCGCGTACAATTAAATATGTTTGATACCGATCAAAAAAGAGCCAAAAGGGACAATCTAAATAGCGCAGTTGACCTCATCAATCAGATAATAGGAAGAAATACGGTTCATATCGGCTCCCAAGGCATATCTAGAAACTGGCAATTAAAACGAGAAAAGCTCTCTCCTTGCTATACAACGAAATGGGATGATCTTCTTAGAGTAAGATGCTAAGAATAATTAATAAAATTAAGAAAATACACTTTAAAAACTTAAGACTAAAAAAGGAGTAAAATATGCGACCAAGAAAAACACTAGTATTAACATTTATATTGTCTTCATTTCTGCTGTCAAAAGATCTTCCGCTAGGTTCAAATATCCCAATGGCTTCAATAAAGATGGAGGGTATCAATGGTGAAAAGGTAAGTCTAAGTGATGTGATAATGGAAAATGGACTGCTTGTAAACTTCACATGCAACACTTGTCCTTGGGTGGTAAGATGGCAGGACAGATATAATGATCTAGCAAAAGCGAGTAAAAAAAATAAAATAGGGTATATTGCAATTAATCCAAATGCTGGAAAGCGAGATCGCGGTGAAAACATGGAAGATATGAAAATGTTTGCAGCAAAATATGACCATAATTTTTTATACACATTAGATAAAGACGCAAAGCTGGCAACGGCTTTTGGTGCGCAAACTACTCCACATATTTATTTGTTTGATGGGGATGGGAAGCTGGTTTACCGAGGAGCAATTGATGATAATGCGGCAAAGAAGAGAAAAGTAAAGAAAAAATACCTAATGGATGCTATAAAAGCTGTAGGAAAGGGCAAAGATGTGCGGTTAGCAGAAACCAAGGCGCTAGGCTGCAGTATAAAGTTTCCTAGATAATAAGATGAAAAACAGTTGATAAAAAAACGCATAACTTTAACCTTACTAAGTTATTCATTCGTTTTTAGTCAAATGTACGATGGCGGCAATATTTCAATCAGCGCATTGGGTAATTTAAGCATATCATCGCAGGATACAGCGTTCCGTTCTCATGGATTAGAAATGGTCATTATGGGTAAAATCAATCCTAATACAATGGTAATGGCCTATGTAACCAATCACCTAAGTGGGGAAGGATCTACCGCAGAAGAGTTTTACGCTAACTTTGAAGACCCATCATATTTCATTTCAAGTTATAAGATTGGGTATTTTCGACCAAATTTTGGCATAGTGAATAGGCAACACGAGCATACCTATAATTTTATGAATTCGCCAAAATCTATTAGCAGATTATTTGGCAATCATGGATGGGCCTCGCTTGGAGTATCCTCTCAATTCACCCTTCCTTTAAAATGGGACAACTATATTAATATAAGTATTTTACAGGACTCATTTGGTGAGGATATAAATCTCAATTCTCACAATCATAGCCAAGTTATTTCTTCAAGTGATACAGTTGGGGGATTTTCATACGCAGCAAGGCTTGATCAAAGTTATTTCATCAGAAAATCCACAAATATCGCATTAGGTTTGAATTATTTAACCGGTCGCGATAAAGAATCAATGAGCGTTGATTTCGTACTTAAGTCAAGAGCAAGCAAGTATCAATATTTTTTAATTCAATCTGAATATTATTCCAGCAAGATTTCTTCAAAGAATCATGGAATAGCTTTTCATCCAGACGAAGAGCTTGCCTCAGGGTATGCTATTGTTGGTAAGCAGTTTGACAAGAAGTATCATTTTGGATTCATAGCGGATTACTATTCATACAGGTTAAAGGGCGAAAAATCCATCGCTTTAGGATTATATGGTGCTATTGCACCTTTTGATGACAGTGCAGTCTTGCGAATTAAATTCATGAATGAACCTGATGTGATAGACGGAAATTATCTAGCTCTTAGCGTAGTTTGGTCTGTAGGTTCCCACAAACCACAGCGGTATTAAAAAAGATATTTAAAAAAGAGTAAGTATGAAAAAAATAATTATTAGCATAGTAGCTATTTTTACAATTAGCTGTAGTACAGATAAAAGATCGGCTAGCCTTGTTCTCGATTCGCTACAGTGTTTAATGTGCTCAGTAAATGTAGAAGAGTCTCTTTTGAGTCTAAAGGGTGTGAAGAATATTAAAGTTGATTTGAAAAATAAATCTGGGGTTGTGGTTTACAATGCCAACGTTATAAATCTTAGCGCCATTGAAGAAAAAATAACATCTATTGGATACGATGTTAATGGTAAGCCTGCAAATAAAATTGCTTATGAAAAGCTTGAAATCTGTTGTAAAAAACCTAAGGATAATTAAAATAAAATTTTTATAAATTAGAACTATGATCCGATGGTTTTATATATTAACAACGCGTCTATGCTTGGCTCTTGTATTCTCTGGAGTAGCTCCAATTTTTACGTCCCAACCTACACTCTTAGCCCAGTCAAAGAAAAAAGATCCCGCTCAAGCTTCAAAATACGCTAAACGGGGAAGTTCTCGAGCCAAGAAAAAAGATTTCAAAGGAGCGCTTTCTGATTATAAAAAAGCATATCAGTTAAATCCGACTACAAACTACAAGAAAAAAGTTCAGCAATTAACGGGTTTAGCCAAGAGGCAGGGCGGTAGCAATCGGTCAAAAAGCAAGGTATCAAAAAAGCAAGCTGCCCAAGCTTCAAAATATGCTAAGCGAGGAGGGGCAAAAGCTAAAAAGAAAGACTATGCTGGTGCATTAAAAGATTTTCAGCGCGCTTTTAGGTTAAATCCTACCGCTTCAAATAAAAAACGAGTATCCCAGTTAACTTCTATAATGAAAAAAGCTGGTAATAATCAAACAGCTGTTCGAACCACAAAAGCAAAAATGCCTAAAGTTAGCGAAATACCAAATATTAGTCCTGTCAAATATGCAAATGACATTTATAACATTGCAGAAGGATTTGAGATGAGCACAAGGAATCTTGCTAAGGCTACTGACCTTCTTGAGGGTAAACAGAAAAAGAAGATTGAGCTTGCTAAGCTTCAAAGAACACCAACAACTGTTGAACTTGAGAATGCTGCTCGCAATGAACCTAACGATTTTAGGAGACAGGTTGACCTTGCTAGAAATTATGAAGCTTCGGGACGTTTTGACGATTCTAAAGAAATTTACTTACGGCTAGCAGCTCAAAATCCTATGAATGCAGATGCGCATTTCCATTTAGGCGCATATTATGCTAGATTTGATCAAATGACAAAAGCACGACATGCTTTTGATGAGGCTCTTGATATACAACCAAGTCATAGAGCTACAATTGAAGCTATGGCTACTTTTTTTAATGAAAAAGAGGATCGCTCTTTTTCAGATGAGGTACTTGCTAAGTCCGCAGAAAAAGATCCTACTGGTCCAGCACAGCAAATATCAAGGATTAGAAAAAATTTGAACGAGTTTAACTTTGAATATGCCGCAAGACTTGCTCAAAGCGGCCAAGATCAATTTCCAAACCAAGAGGCTTTCATTTTGCTAAAAGGTAAAGCTTTTGAAGGTATGGGTGATATGGAAAAAGCAAAATCTAGCTATCAGGAATCCATTAAAAGTAATCCCACAAACTTTGAGCCTTACATTGCTTTAGGAGATCTATATTCATCTCAAGGTAAGCATTTGTATGCTGCACTGACATATAGTGATGCAGTGCGTTTAGATCCTGCAAACGAAGATATTCGATTCAAGCAAGGTTTAGGGTATTTTAAATCAAGCGAATGGGGGCGTGCAGCTACATCATGGGAAGATCTTCTGTATTATGATCCTTCAAATCAAAAGGTAAATCTGTTGCTGCCTCAAACTTACTATATTCTAGCAGTTGAGTATAATCGTTCCGGACAATCTAGCTTAGGGCAAAGCGCATTTCGGAAAGCGATTAACATTAATCGCAATTCTGCAGCATGGCTTCCTGGTTCAATGCAGACGCTTGGCTCATTCTACAGAGAAAAAGGTCTATTGAAAGAATCCTTAGCAGCTTACCAAGAAGCAATTGAGTTGAGACCTAGCGATTCGAAAACCTACCTTGGGTTAGGAATAACCTATTGGAAAATGAAGGAAACTGCACTTGCTAAAGCCGCATGGTCCAAATCGATGGAACTTGATCCAACGAATAATGACGCCAGAGGTTGGTTGCTTCTATCAGGAAAAATATCCGGATAATCCGTAGTCTAGAATTTAAATCCATTTCTAATGTTTATTTAATTCATGTGCATTATTAATGCAGCTTTAAAATATATTTTACTATTTCAGTGCGCTTTTTCAATATCGCTAACCCAGCATAAGGGTGATGCCTTTGTTAAGCAGGGCGTTGATGCATTCTTTAATTATGAGTTTGAAAAAAGCATAGAAATATTATCAAAAGCGAGATCAATATACCCTGAACATCCTGTTGTTCATGTGGTGTGGGCTGCTGCATGGTATCATTTCGATCAATCTATGTTTTCTGCAGATAGCGTCTACACTAATTTTGAAAAAAGATTAAATGAAATTGAATTTTTATACGATTCTCTGGTAGTAGTTTATCCAGATAATTTTGAATATTTACTCTATCTTGGCACTTCTCAATCACTAAAAGCTAGAATTTATTTAGGAGAAAAAAAATATTTGTCAACTTTCTATGCTGCTTACAAGGGTTTTAAGAGTATACAAAAATCAGAACAAGGCGCTGATAAGACAAAGGACGTTTATCTTCCTATAGGTGTTATTGAGTGGTATGCGGGTTTAAAAAATCCATTTATTCAAATTGCAGCTAGAAGTATGGGAATCAATCCATCCAGAAAAGAGGGAATAAAAAAGATGGAGATTGCTGCAAATGAAAGCGCATGGGCGTGGATTGAAGCGATGAGTATCTTATCAATTACTTACCAATTCTTTGATTTAAATAAAGAAAAAGGACTGCTTACCAGTGAAACTGTTTCCAAAAAATTTCCTGATAATTTTGGATATGGACTATATTACGCATTGGGATTAATGCAAAACGGTAAGATTGATGAGGCTAAGAAAAAACTTAAATCTCTAAATATGCAATTATCTGATCAAAGACCCTATCATCAAAAAAGATATAATCCCTATCTTAGTTATTTATGGGGTAATTATTATTTTTTAACAGAAAATAATAAAGCTGCGCTCGAGTATTTGAATAATTGTATTAATAATTACAATAGCGATTTAGATATTTTTTTAGCTAAAGCATTGTTATTAAAAGGCAAAATTCACGATATTCAAAACAATCGTTTTGAGGCTAGACGCGCATATAAAGAATGCATTAAGCTTAAAAATCAAACCGCAGCTATGGATTTTGCAAAACAATATTTGAATGAACCATATAAAGGTTAGTTTGTTGTAATTTCTAAATGAGTTTTGTATGATAAAAAGAAGAAAAACACGAGAAGTAAAAATTGGCGACCTTATAATTGGTGGTGAACACGCAATTACTGTTCAGTCTATGACAACGACTAAAACTGATGATATCAAGGGAACATTAAAAGAGGTTGAAAGGCTGGAAGAGGCTGGTTGTCATATCATTCGTATCACCGTTCCTAACAAACAAGCTGCCAAAGCGCTTTATGAAATTAAAAAACGTATGAAAGTACCATTGGTAGCTGATATTCATTTTGATTATAGAATGGCATTAGAGGCAGTTGATGCTGGAGCAGATAAAATAAGAATTAATCCTGGAAATATTGGCGGAAAAGCGCGCGTCAAAGAAGTTTTAGAAAAAGTAAAAGGTGCTAACCTCCCCATACGTATCGGTGTAAATGCTGGAAGCCTTGAAAAAGATTTAATCGAAAAATATGGCTTCCCAACTGCCGAAGCAATAGTGGAAAGTGCAAAAAGACATATAGATATATGTCAAGAGCACAATTTTGAAGATATAATTGTTTCTCTTAAAGCATCAGATGTTAATTTGATGATAGCAGCCTATTCCCTTTTTTCACAAAAATATGATTACCCCCTTCATCTGGGCGTTACTGAAGCTGGTCCTGCGAAATCTGGAACAGTTAAGTCAGCAGTAGGTCTGGGCACTCTACTTTCTCAAGGTATAGGTGATACTATTAGAGTAAGCTTGACTGACGATCCTGTTGAGGAAGTGCATGTGGGCTTTGAGATATTAAAAAGCCTTGGTTTAGCAAGTAAAGGCGTTACAATCGTTTCCTGTCCTACCTGCGGCAGACTTGAAGTTGACTTATTCAAGATTGCAGGAGAAGTTGAAGAAGAATTGAAAGACGTAAAAACTCCTATGACTGTAGCATTGATGGGATGCGCTGTAAATGGTCCAGGTGAAGCAACTCATACTGATCTTGGAATAGCCTTTGGAAAAGGAGCTGGTCATATGTATTACAAGGGTAAGCGTAGAGGAAGAGTGAAAGAAGAAAAAGCAATAGATGAACTCAAAAATATGATTTCAGAATTTGAAGATGAGAAAAAAGAGAATTAGTATGAGATATTTACTATTAATTACCCTTTCGTTTGCCTTGTGTTTTTCACAGGAAAAAAAGAATGAAATCTCACCAAATGCTATCGCAGTTTATTGGAAAACGCTAGATAATGAAGCAAAAGAGATATTCCTTTTTTCCTATTTAACACAAGTTTATGATACGCACCAATTAATGATTAAAGATATGGGTTACGGGGATATCACTTCTTGGTATTATGACAATAAAGCTGAAATGGTATATGGTATTTTTGATCAAGTCAATCAAATTGGTATGAAAGAATTTATTAGCTGGATCGATGAATACTACAGCCATGAGGAGTTTGCTGGAAATAGTTTTGATGAGGCAATGTCATTTGCTTTTCGTTTTCAACAAGCTGCTGGTGAGACCATGTGGGAAAAATACGAAAATCTTAAATTTGGGAAGATTAAGCCAAAAGATTAATGTCAAAGTTTAATCCGAAATTCATCAATGAATGGTTAGAGATTAAGCGTGAGGGTGGTTTCAAGCTTTTATTTAAAAAAAAGGGATGGTACGTAATACTCTTTATAATTACTTATTATTTAATACGCGATTCGATACTTTACATTTTAATTCCCTATTTAATCTATAAGGGATACTTTTCATAATCTATCTTATTAGCGTTATAGTTTTCCATTCTTGATTTATACCATCACTTATTTTTATAAAATATGTTCCTGAAGCAGTATCAATGCCAATATTATTTTTTGAATCCCATTTGTAGTCATATCGTCCTGATAATAATCGACCGTCATAAATATATCTAATTTCCCTACCGAGTAAATCAAAAATTGTAATGCTGATAAAAGCTTCTTTTAATACTGTAACAGAGAATGAAATTTCATTTTTGAAAGGATTTGGGTAAGGATTAGAAGCGGTAAATGAAATAGGAAGATTGGCACCAGTACCTCTTTCACCATCTTTAAAGGTTAGTCTGTAGCTTAGATCCATATCACTTGTGTCATCAGAAACAACATTCAAGTGGATTGATTTAAGATCGAAAGGATCGATATTGATCTTTTCATTTGATAGTACTAAAAAAGAATTATCTTTTTTTTCAAGAACAGCATTGAGCTTAAGATCTGAATTCGATCCATTAATCTTTTTTAATTCAACTAAAACAGGATCTTGAGAAATAACTGCAATATACTGTGAGCCAAATCTGCTTAAGCGTGAAGACTCTATATTATTCACAGCCCCTGATTGAAAATTAAGAGTTTTATAGATCGCTGGTCCTTCAACAGGATATTGGCCAGCTTCTTCGTATCTATAATTTCCAGCTGAAGACGCTGAGGACATAATTTTGTTAGCAATAGACATTGAATTAAGAGCCTGTTTGAATGTGTAGCCATTAGTTTTTAGGGCTTGATCGATAGCATAATGAGAGCCATCTTTTTTTCGACTATCAATTTGAACTGAATTTTCAAATATCTTTCTTAAGGTTTCATTTCCACCCATGTTTTGTTCTATATATTCGAAGAAAATATATGATCCATATGCGTGGGCGCCTTCTTCATCTAATGACCTATGAGGATATTTAAACCATTCTGGCATATATTGATAAACATCATTTATTTCATCAAATAATTCTTCTTCCATCCAAACTGCAGTAGCTTCTAGAAGCCATTGCTTCTCCCATCCATCATATCCAAGCTGGACTGTATGAAAAAATTCGTGTGCTATGGTAGTTTGAATATTTTGAAGTTCTGTGAGTTGATTAAAATTTGTATATCCATTTCGCATAGCCATATAGCTTGTAATTGCATTCTTTTCAGTAATGTTTGGTGTTTTCTCATTGTCACCAGTCCCTTGCGCATATTGTTCAAACTGTACGTATCCGTAAAAATTTGTAGCTAATTGCCTAATATAAACATCGTATCTATCGCTCCCACCATTGTCATAGTCAGGAGAATAAAAGCCATCACTGGGAGGTCTAACAAACCCCATTTCATCGTGAAGCATTTTTGATACATAATCAAAAACCTCTGCCAATGACTCAATATAGTCCGGAATGCCATTAGAATTAAGGTCATCTGGGCTGACTGCATTTCTACCAGAAATAGTATAGTGTATTCTAAAATATTTTACATCATGATATTCATCTAAACCAAGACTCTCAGATCTTTTTGCTCCGCTACGGCTTATTAGCGATTGATTAAAATTAAATCCAATTTGCTCAAGTCTAGATTTGGTGTTTACATCTAGCTGATGACCGTTTCGTGCAATGTCCAGTAGGTATGAAGTAACTTGATCGCTTTCAATTGGTTGACCGTTAAAACCTTTAATTATCTCAATTGCTGATTGCTGAATATCTTGAGTTTGCACGTAAGTTATCATTACTAAAAGGCATGTTAATTTTTTCATTTATTTTTCAGAGTCTTTAAATTTTGATCTTTTTCTATAGAAAAATCTGAAAAAAATACTCATCAATAAAATTCCTGCCACGTAAAATAAGGCGTAGTATGGTAAAAGATCTTTCATTGCTTAATTAATGATAATATTCATTAATACGATTGCGGATATTAGGGTAAATATGGTGTTAAATTCTGATAATATCTTTTTTGCAAAACTCCATTTTGTTTTTTTGTCAACTTCCTTTTTATCTATGAATGCTAAAGATTGATCGATGGGATATCTTAAAGAAGCAGTCATTAAGTAGTCAGAGTCATGGTAAAATTCAAATCCTTTAATCGAACTAATAGTTCTAATGCCAATCTGCAAAGATTCATCGAGTTGAATTATTTCTAAATCTGCGATTCCTTCATCTAAATCAGATTTATTTAAAGTATCTGTATTGCCAACTGTATTAAATATAGTGATGTATGACCAAGAGGTAGAAGGGTTATACCAACCTGTTATTTGTGATCTTTGAATTTTAATATCGGAAACAATGTTTATAGTCACACCGTTTTGCATTGTATTAATATTTATTCTCTCAATGTTTGATTTTTGAGCAACAACTATACTAAGCATAATAAGCACTCTTAAACTTATTCTAACCATTTTCGTCTTTCATATATCTCTTAACACCTTTATAAAACCCTTCAGTTAACGCATCCATAACGGTATCACTTTTAATATTATTAATCATAGCAAGAACCATTATGGGATAAACTTCTTCTGGTAAAATTGGTTCAAGAGACTCAAAAGGATCTTCAATATCTAAAATTTGATCGATTGAAAGACCTTCTCCTAATTTTTTTTGAAGATAATCTTGAAGCATGAATATGTAGCTCCTGAACTCTTCATCATTAAATTTTACAATTGTATTTGTTGATGCTTTGATATTTTTTGGCATAACTAGGTAAAATTTAATTCGAAAACAGAGATGTTTGAAATGATGATTTAATGATTGAACACCATCAATTCTATTGGGTAATTTATTATTCATAATGAGAAGATATTCAATTACAATTCTCATCATATTATTTGCTGTGATAAGTGGCAATAATATACGTGCTCAAATTAAAAACAATGGTGCGATTGGCTCAGTGACAATTGATGGTAAAATATGGAATCAGATCGCTATGCGCCCTTTGGTACCAATTGGGAAATTTGCTATAGCCTTTGATTTGGTCATTTATTTTGACGCTGAGGGCAAGGTGCTTTCAGAGGGATGGGACTTTTCCTCTGCTTCCTCAATCAAAAATACTTTAATTGATAAAATATATTATATCAAGTACGGTAATCCTGGTGATGCATCTTATGTAAGGATAGGTGCTCTTGACAGAGTGGACATAGGTTATGGTGTATTGGTAAATGCCTATTCAAATTCAATATTATACCCTCAAGATCGAAAAATTGGACTCACTTTTGAAAAAAATTATCACAATGTCAAAGTTAAAGCATTCATCAACGACCTAAAGGAAAATGCTGGTGTGTTTGGAGGAAGAATTCAAACTAATGCCATTATGGGTATTCCTATTGGTGTCACTTTTGTTACTGATAGAAATCAATATTTAGGTTTAAAAGATAGTGATAATGATGGTCGCCCTAATATTGTTGAT
>MDTD01199306.1_pt1 | contig 16604 bp, 10 predicted proteins | sample 811221 | NCBI WGS metagenome assembly MDTD01 (sample SAMN05326646, study PRJNA326480) | marine metagenome | isolation source: seawater | place: Pacific Ocean: South West | collected 2011 | reverse complement strand
TTGTAACCATCAATTTCTGCCCCCGTAAATTTTGGAAGATTGAAGCCGTAGGGTTTTATACTAACTTTAGAAAATTGTGAAAACATGAGACGCAACTCTCTTTCGGAATACCATTCCATCCACGGAACACCAAAACATTCAAGAAACATGGAACCAAAGAAGCCAGTTTTTTCTTTATTAAGTAATTTATAAACACATCTGTCTTTTGAAAATATTTTATCCAAACAGGTTTGGAGCATGCGCAGAATTTTTGCAACACCAACTTTGAAAGCATATCGTCTGTAAAGAAATATTTTAGCTTGTGCTCCAGTTTTTAGAACTCTATGTATTTCATTTATTGCCTGTTGTGAGTCAGGTGTATGGTGAATAACACCCATTGAATAAATAAAATCAAATTCGTCAGCATTGAAATTTAAGTTGAGTGCATCTCCTTTTAAGAATTTAGGATTTGTTTTTAATTTAAACTTTTTTTGGGCATCAACCCTATAATTTTCTGCGCGTCTTATACTTTCTTTTGAAAAATCAATGCCAATGTAATCATCTTTTTTGTCAAGTTTTGAACAAATGTAAAAACTGTCAACACCTTGGCCACATCCAACCTCAAGATATTTGCCAAGACCAGCTGGGATTGTTCGCAATTCACGTGGTAGCCATGGTTCCATTCGGTATCTTTGACCTATAACCTGCGACAAATTACCATCCACTCCACACGGATTAGTGCTCCAGAAATCAGCTTGGGTCATTATTTTCTCCAAAAAAAAATGACAGGAGACCACTCACAGCTCCTGTGGAAACTACAATGCAAAAATATCCGTTTAAGAATAAGGCAATCGGTAAAAAAAGTGGTTTTTTTCTTAAAACAAATCCTAAAAAACCCAAATATCCATTTAGGTATACCATAGCAAACAACATTGTTGGCAGTAACCACCAACTGTTAATAAGAGTGTAAACAAGAGAAAATAGGAACGCTGGAAAAGCCATGGATGCAAAACCAACACTTTTTGAAGCAGGCCCTCCAGCCTCAAATTTGCGTCGTTTGGCAAATAATCTCACCCATTGAGATACGCGAATGAAGTACGTTTTCGTTAATGAAATAAAATTCGGAAAGTCGTGGTATACTGTGATTGAGGGATCTAAAAGAATTTTATGATCTTTAGAAAGTCTATGCCCGAACTCCTCGTTTTCGTAGTCCATTCCCCATTTAAGATTGGAATTAAAGCCCTTTGTTTTTTCGAATGCTGCACGACGAATACCAGCGGCGGACCCCAAAAATACATCATGTTCGAAAACGCCTAATTTTGAAAACATATGGTAATTCAGCATGCTCTTGTACCATGCTACTGGTGTATTATTCAGAGGTTTCCAATGATAATGGCCGCAAACTGCATCTGCATCAGATATTCTTTTATAGAATTTGCACAGAGCGTCAGGAAGCATCTCAGTATCGCTGTCGAGAAAAAAAAGATAATCATAAGTTGCTTTTTCAGCACCAAAATTCCTTGCTCTGGCAGGACCTCCGTTTTTTCCAAGTTGAACAAGGAGTACTTTGTTGGGTTTGGTTTTAATGATGGATTCGACTACTAATGATGTGTCATCAGTTGATGCATCATCGGCAATTATGATTTCAAGTGGAGTATAGCCGGTATCAATTACACTTTGAATGCAGCGCTTGATGGTCTTGCAGGCATTGTAAGTTGGTATGATCACGCTAATTCCGCTAGCGCTATGCACAACATTTTCCATAAGAACTAATTCTTTTATGGTGCAGGGGTAAGTGTTTGGTGTTCGTCGTGATCATTGTTTCCAATGTTTTTGAGAGACGATACAATCAATTGTGGATATTCCCTAACATTCCAAGCCACGTTTGATGTTAGAGCACATTCAAATGAGCATTTACATTTTGACTCAGTTATCCACTCTCTGAGTTTGTTATTTTCGTTTGAAGCCAAAAGTAACTTTAAATCAAAATTAAAATCTCTAAGATTTCCCATACTACGCCCAAGAATTTCACATGGAAGGACTTCACCTGTTTCACTTATTACGATGATTTTTCTTCCAGCGACGCAGGGTGCAACGAACTCATCATCAAAGACTGTGCGTATTAAATTACGTCGGGAGACATCTCGAACACCTCGCCAAACGGGATATAAAAATCTTGATTCTTTACCTCTTTTAAGATTTTCAAGAAATTTGTTTATTTCTTCATATTTCTCTCTTGAGGTTGTCTTTAGAGACTCATCAGAGATATCACCTCGGGCAAAAGTTATAGACATATTATCGAATGCAAAGTTTTGATCAAGATACTGTAATGTGCCTTTAAGAGTATCTTCACTACGTGCCGTAAAAACAGAATTAGCATCTAAAACAAGATTGGTAAAACGGTCTCGTAGTCTTGTTAATAATTTGTGGCTTTCAATGATTTTTTTGAAAGAGCCCGGAGTTGACCTAATGTCGTCATGTTCCTCTCCAATGCCTTCAATTGAGAAAACAATACGAAAATCAATATTAGGGTGAGCTGGTAAAACTTCTTCGAGAAATTCAACCATGCGGTTTGGTAGGGAGGCATTGGTTGGAATTGTGATAAACCAAGGATTCGTATGCTTAACAAACGTATGAACTATTTCACTGAGTCCTTTTCGCAAGAACGGCTCACCGCCAGTCAGAGAGAGTTGTATTAATGGGCCGGTACTTTTTGCAATTTTTTCGATTTCATCAAGACCAAGTTCATCATTCTTCTGCCCTTTTTTGATCTCTTCTCCGTAGAAACAAAAATTACAGCGAAAATTGCAGCGGTTTGTGACATAAAAAATCATGAAGCCGGGCTGTGTTCTCTTTGCAATGGCTGGGAGGCTTTTTAGTAGGTCTAAGGGTGTCTTCATTCGCCTGCCTCGGCTGAAGTGATGCTGGCTTCATCTAACTTCCGTCTTCGTGAATCTTTAAGTCGATGCTCAAAAACAGTTGCGGCTCCGCTTCCCCTACCAAAAACATTGGTAATAGTTCTCCAAATTCTCTTTGGACGAGTGATGTAACCAATGCTGTAATTTAACAACATTGCCAAAAGTCTATAAATGGCTAATTCTCGTGGACCGATATTTTCATTCATGGTCATGGGATTGAGCTTGCCAAAATCAGAATTTAAAGAGGTAAGACCTAGAAAGTAACTGTCAGATAGTTTTATTTTTCCCTCTTTTTGAAGATCTCTGAAGAGCTCACTGCCTGGATAAGCAGAGTAGATGTTTAAAGGAATTTCATCTACACCCAAAAAAGCAAGTTTAAATCCGTAGAGAATGGTAGCGAAAATTTCGCGACGGGTTTCTCCTGGAAAACCAATTATAAGGTTGCCTCTAGTTACAATGCCAAGTTTGTGTGCGGTGACAATGGATTTAGTTAAATTATCAAGGCTTATACGTTTTTTTATTTTCTCGAGTGTTTTCTTTGATCCACTCTCAGGAGCGTACACAAGGTAGCTGCAACCTACGGATTGAATTGATGATAGCACTTCCTCATCTAAGACTTCACTTCTAGTTCCAGAGGGAAGCGACCACTTTAACTTGATGCCTTCTTCTTTTAATCGTTTGGAAAACTCCATGGCCCATCGCTTTTTAGCGATGGCCGTAAGGTCGTAAAATTGTAGGCTATCTATATCATATTTTTTAATATATGACTTTATTTCATTTATAACGTCTTCAACATCTCTTAAAATGTAACGTGTTGTCCACATTGTTGGATTTGAACAAAAAGTACATCTATAAGGACAACCTCTCGATACATTAATTGGCATGTCACGTCCAACTTGAACACCGAAAGATTTTCCTGCCTCCCAGAATTTTTCGAGGTGGCCTTTAGGCCATTTTGGCCAAGGGATAGAGTCCAGTTCTCGTATTCTTGGTTGTGAGTCATTTAATACATAATTTCCATTCGAGTCGTTATAAGCTATACCCCCCACAGTTTCGAGTGATTCACCTTTAGCATAAGTCTCAAGGACGTCTAAAAAGGTTCTTTCACCTTCCCCTAAAACACAGCAGTTTAGTTCAGGGCAGTCCTTCAGAACATATTCGGTCAGAGCTGTAATGTGCTCCCCACCAGCAACAAAAAAGGCATGTGGAAATTGTTTTTTTAGGTATTGAATTAAATCACGCTGTACCGGCCATTCACCAGAAAACATGTTTGACAATGCGATGACATCAACGTCTGGTGGAATTTGGTTGGAAATTTCCTCAAATGTTAGGCCATGACACACATATCCCGGATATTTTGGATTGGGCCAAACTCGGTTAAGACCTTGTGCAATACCATCAACAAGAATGGGTTTAATGCCATGTTTTTCAATGTAACCCGCAATATAGGCAAGCCCAATTGACGGCGTTGCTTCATTGTTAAAGGCCGCATCAGATGAGACCAATGGACCGCGTGTTAAGACTACACGGAGAGACTTAATGTCTCTTGGTTTTTTTTGTTGTGTATTCATAGTTTGTAATATAGACAATTTCGTTATTTTTTAATAGGTGAAAGGTTAATTATTTTTGGGAAAATATGCTCTTGGAGAATAAGGGGGAAGATAGCTAAGACGTATTAAGTGTTTCCCTTTAGGTATGAACATGCCTTGAAAAGCATTATAAACTGGAAAAATAGTCATTGGTTTGTCGTTTATTTCAGCTTTCCAAAAAGGTGAAAAATTATTAGTCACTATTAAGGGTCGTGAGTACTCGCTGTGTACTTGAAGTATGATTTCATCTCTTTTATAGCTGATAATATCCACGTTCTCTTTTAATTGACGATCATCTATTCCTTTAACGAATGTGTCAAGTTCCTCGTTTTTTACATCTTCGACATTAAAAAAAGCCGAATCCTGCAGTGCTTTTGTGCTTGCTTTGGATAGGGCATGAATTAATTTTTCTCTATTATTAAATAATTTTGCTCTTTTTGTTAAAAAAAAGCGTGGAAGAGCAAGTTTATTTTCATAGATATAGAGGGGTGGACCTACGTATTCTCCAGCTAACTTAGCAGTTAAACGTTCAATTAAACGCGACCCTTGCAGTTTAATAAGTTTGTCTCTATTGCCTGAATCTAGCAATTCAAGATGGGGGCTCTCTAATCTTCGGGCGCTAATAATGAAACGAACGTTTGCAAGCGAGAGAAGTTCTATATCATAATTTTTGTCAAAATTGACTGGACAAGAGGTGGTCCCATCAGAGCAACTCGGACCACGATCTGTTGGATTTCCATACAGATATAATTCACTATTTGCTCCTTTAAAAGCTCTCACTCGCTCTGACTCGTTATGGGTTGCAAGTATTTTTTGCCAAAATTGGTTATAGGCCTCAGGATACATGCTTACGTAACCATCTACTGTTTCAAATCCATAAGCCCACATGAATGTTGGAATTATGTAACCGGTTTCTGAGATAATGAAAGGTGTTGCAACACGAAAAGGAGATGCATTTTTCTGTTTTTCTGCTAGATTTAATAAGTCTGGATGTCGATACATGTAGGAAAAATTTTCGTCGTGAAACAAGTCCCATAATCTTGTAATTTTGGCTTGTAAAATCCCAATTGTGACTGCGAGTACTATTGCGTAGTTGATTAGAGAAGCAATTGACAAATTATAAGAAAATTTTAAGAGGCCAAATTCTTTGTTATATTTTTCTATATAATTGAGGCTTAGTCCCGCACTCAAGGCAAACCACATACTATTATCTAGACCTTTAGTTATTGAATAACCCCCTATGAGGGTGCTGATGTCTTGAAGATAATAGCGGAGAATTTCGAAAGTTGGTTGATATAACGAAATAATGCTTGCTATTAAAAAGATGACTCCGTTTTGCTTCAGGGCAGCAATTTCTTTAATTGTATACGTTTTTGATTTTAATGTTATTAAAAAGGAGATCAGTAATAAAAGTGCCGATAAATTAACAACACTTAAAGTCCAGTCGTATAGAAATTTTTCGTAATTAGGGTTTGAGACTATAAAATCGCCCCGGTGAGAGAAGTTACTGTTCTCAATAAATGCCCATATAGTGTGCAATTCAACGGCAATAACGCCAAAGCTAAATGATAAGAAAATAGCAAATGCTCTTAAAATTTTGATGCGTTCAATAAAAAGAAGCCAAATAAAAATTGAGCTTAAAAGTGTTAATGATAGGGTTATTTGTGAGTTAATCTCATAGAGTGCCCCAACGAGAAATGTGAAAAAGATCACACCTTTATCTCTCGATATCTTCCAAGAAATGGCATAAATTGCTGCAGGCAAAGCCAGTATTGACATCTTATTCCAGATTTGATCTGGAAGTAGAAAAAGAAACAAAACGCCTGCTAAAGTTGCGGGAAAAAAATTTGTGCCCAGATAGTCTCTAAGAAGTTTAAAAGTGAAGAACCCGCCAATAAAAAATATAAAAACTTTATAAAAGCCATAGGCAAACCATGTTGGCAGCAAAGTGAAAAGTAGAGACTCAAAATCAGTTCCGGTCCCCGTCGATAAAAGATCAACACCAGCTGCATATTTAGGTTGCCAGAAAGATAAGATCTTGTCGAATAAATCATCTGCGTCAGTCAAATGGTAGGGTAAAACATTGTTCCCCTCATCATGTAACTTCACGTAAGACCAATCCAAAAAAACTACTTTTTCTGCATGCATAAAGAGAGCAATTACAAAAAAAATAAAAAAAGCAGACCGATTACTTTTCGGGATTTTTCTTAACAATGACTTTTGTCCATACTTTCTAGCGTGTGAATTAAACTGTTTGCGTAGAAACTAAATTAACTATCACAAACCATTATGAAATTTTTAATTAGTAAATTAATATCTTGTATTTTTTGATAAAGTTGTAATCAAAACGTAGGATCAATAGTAGCTTCTTGCGAGTTGTTAGATATAATATTTTTTGCCAATTGCTTGTAATGCAGTTTTTAAAAAGCTGATAAGTCAGTTGTTTAGGCAAACTCCTCAAGTTTAATTTTTGGTGGTTTTTCTTTCAAAGGTTGCTCCACAAGCAAGCGGACAGAGAGTTCAAGCATAACGAGCGCGTATATGCGAAATGCATGTCGATCTGGATTGCCGAACAATGCATCAATGCCATTTTGGCTCCACCAACCTCTATCAAGGGACTCTTTTCGAGAAAGAAGACGTTTTGACGCTGTTCCTAAAACCGTTTGCATCCAGCTTGAAACTGGTGATGCAAAGCCATGCTTCGGTGCTTTTAACACTGGGTCAGGTAAGAATCTTGATGCGATTTTGCGCTCTAGTGCTTTCGGTTTGTTGTTTGGAGATCTTATTTCTGGCGGCACGGCTAAAGCTGCTTCAACTAAACGGTGATCGAGAAATGGTACGCGACCTTCAACACTTGATGCCATTGAGGATCGATCTAAAAGCAGCAGCAGATCTTCTGGTAAGTATGACTCTATGTCTGCAATCAGAGCTCCTGTTTGTGCATTACCTTCAAATTCGGAAAACGATTTGGATTGAATTGGTTGTGGTATAGCCTGGTAGTTTCCAATTAAATTTCGCATAGGATGAGGGAAGAAAGTTGTATGATCATGGACATATTGCCCCCTATTTTCATCAAAAAGTTCTGCTCGGTTTAACTGCCATGAACGCATTGGTGAAACCCATTTTTTTGCTATATTTCTCAAATGGGCGGGTATTGACATGTAATACCTCTCAACAGGCATTTGAAAGTATCGATTGTAACCTGCAAAAATTTCATCACCACCTGTACCATTTAAAGCTACTTTTAAGTCTTTTCCAAGTTCTTGATTAATCATGAAATTGGGAAGCAGGGCTGCATCGTTCAAGGGTTCTTCAATATACCAAGCAAGGCTCAAGAGGTGATCGTTGGCCTCTGAGACAGGAAGATGAAGGACATGATGATTGGTGCTAAACTTTTCGGAAACCATAGCGGCGAGTGGTGTCTCATCAATACTAGATCCTTCAAAATGTACTGTGTATGTCTCAATAGGTTTGTTAATTAAACCGGATGCAATAGAAACCATTAGACCTGAGTCAATACCTCCTGATAATAATGCTCCCAAAGGAACATCACTTCGCAGTTGCATTCTCAGGCTATCCGTTAACAAGTGTGTGAGATATTCCTCAATTTCAGCGACTTTACTTGGTATATTGTCAGAAGGGCGCGCTCTCCAATAGCGTTGAACTTTTATTTCACCGTTTGCTTCAGCAATAAGCCGATGTCCTGGAGGTAGCTTATTAATATTTTTAAATACTGTTTCCGGTGCTGGAACGTATCCATGAGTGAGATAGGAATTCACCGCATTCTCGTTGATTGCAGAAGGTATCAAACCTGAAGCTAACAAGGGTTTAATTTCTGAAGCGAAAACTATACCGCCGTTATTTGTTTTGGCCCAGTATAGCTGCTTAATCCCTAGACGGTCGCGTATTAATGTCAAGCGATGATGTTTCTCTTCATAAAGTGCAAGAGCAAACATTCCGTTCAGATGATCGACAAAATCCTGACCATAATGTGTGTGAAGTGGAAGTATTACCTCCATGTCACTTTGACTACGGAATGAATAGTTACTGGTTTGTGGTTTATCTTTTAACTCAATAAAATTATAGATTTCTCCATTTCCAAACAAAACTTTTCGTCCAATTTTGTCAATGAATGGCTGATCACCATTTTTAAGATCAATTATAGCAAGTCTTTTGAACCCTGCCTGAAAGGAATTATTATCACTTTTATAAAATTGTTCACTATCTGGTCCACGATGGTCCATCATATTTAACATATGCTCTATTTTTGCAAATTGAATAGTCCCTCCTTTTGGTGTAAATATTCCAGCTATTCCGCACATTTTTAAATTACCTCTAGTAATAATTTTCCGGTCCATGGAAGATTTGTTTGAAGGATCATCTTGATAGCAAATGCTGGAGTCCCCAATCCGTAAGCCTTCCATTGTGTTATTGGTTCAATTTTGAAATTACAATCGTTTACAAGATGAAATCTGTATTTCTCTCCCTCAAGAACGAGGCTCTCTCCATACTCTCTTACCTTCATAGGTGTAACTAAAATTCTTGATACCCAATGTTTGCTTTTGCCTTCAACGTTGTCTTCTATTAATAGTGATAAAGGTGAAAATCTCCAGTTACGACTTATTGCACCAACATTTTTTAGGCGTTTGTAACCGCTATGGGTTAGTTTGATTGAGTTTTCATTTTGTTTAATTTTGGGTGACGGCCCACTCACTAGAAGTCGAAAGGAGTCGTCATAATAAGGTTTGTTTGGGGGATAAGGATCTGCATCATCTATCAACAGATTATTATGGACTTGTGCTGAACGATAGAGGGCGGCATCACCACTTTCACCATATTTTCCCCTCCCAGGATCAATGAAAATCGGTTGGTCTTTATAATGAACCTCAAAACTTCCACAATCTTGATGGCCATGACCCGGCATGTGAGATAAGCCACTTGGAGAAGCGTGCCACAAACCAGACCATGAATATTTATCAACCCGGTGCCACCCATCTTTGGCTAAAGCATTGGTGTCTACTTTTTTGGTTGTTAAGTTGATATTCAGAACTGATTCAGGTGGTGAGTCTGGTGAAATATCACCAATTAAAGGGAATCCACCTGGTAATTTGAAATAATTTGTGACAGCATTTGCTCGTTTAGCAATTTGCTCAAGGGCTTGTGTTGCAGGATGTCTTCTCTTTGAGGCAATTGTCGCACATTGATTGTAGTTAGCGCCGAGCAAAGCATGATAGTGTGTCGATCCTTCACGCAAAACTCCTGATGATGCAAAAATGCGCTCAGCTTCTTTTATCAATATTGAGCTACCTATCCTTGTGGAATTTGGCATGTTGAGAGAAAGGCCAAGAAAAAAAAGGCCGCGGCCATTATTGGCTAGGTGATTAGATGTGTGGTGATCGCCAAAATACTCTAGTTGATTTGCAATGGCGGGGCCATGCAAAGCAAGGATTTGAAGGCAGTTATCAATTGGACCTGGCATCCCTTCGTTTTGTGCAAAAATTAAAATATTTATTACTCGTTCAGCTGCTGTATAGGGATGCCAGGCCCAACTATTATTAGGAATACCGTGATGTCGGACCCATGCTTTCCATAGTGACTTTACCCAAGCAGAGTTTGTTTTCATATCGATTTGTGATAGCCAAGTAAAACGATGAAGAGATAGTGTTGTCTCTAAATCTCTAAATGAACGTAGAAATAGTTTTTCTTCATTTCCAGGCGTCAACGTTACTGTCTCTCCGGCTAGAGAGAGGCTTATGGTGTTTTTTTGTTCTGTTTGAGGCAATTCTGAAAAAGCACCTGTTGGTTTCTCAAAGGACAGAGGTAGTAAGTCTTTGAGATAGGGTGGCTGATGGGCAACAAATTTTGGTTCCCCGGGCCATCGACCAAGCAATCGTCCCATGAGCCAATATTTGAGTACTGGATCTCTCTGCAATTGAAAAATTTTATTTAGAATAGTTGACAGCATAGATTATAACTAGCCAGTAGATTGAAAAAACTTAGTTTTTGGATTGCCATTAGCCTTGATTAATTTACAAAATAGTATTGTTTCTTTTGAATGTGGTTGCATGTAACATGTGTAAAGATCTTGCGAAACAGGAAGTCCAGAATTTTTGGGGTGCGTTGTATAACTCACTTTATGATGACATTGATAGTTCTCTCTCTAAAGAACTCTTGATGGAAGGGTTGTGTGATCTTGAGCACATGTTCCATTTCCGCAATTATATGACGGTTAAAGAAATATCATTGACCAGCCTCAGAGGTAAGAAGGTTCTTGAGATTGGTTCCGGCTCAGGTGGACACTCAGCGCTTTTTGCAAAGTATGGAGCCATCATGAGTAGCGCAGATATTACTTTCTCACGTGCCAAATCAACGCAGATAAAATTCGACCTGATGGGAGATTTAGCTATGGGGTGCCAATCTCTACAAACTGATGCTGAGAACTTACCTTTTTCTGATAATACATTTGATATTGTCTATTCAAATGGTGTTCTGCACCACACTCCAAATACGGAAAGGGCTATTGGTGATATTTATAGAGTGCTTAAACCAGGGGGTAAATCTGTCATTATGTTGTATTGTAAAGATTCATGGCACTATTGGTTTAATATGTTTTTATGTGTAGGAATTTTAACTGGAAAAATTTTTACGGGACCAAATTGGCTCGGTCGAGCTACTGAGTGGGGCGGAAAAAAAAACCAAACAGTTGAAAACCCAATAACTCGTTGTTACACATCTAGTGGTGTAAAAAAGCTTTTTGAGCGCTTTGACAGCTTGACTTTGAGAAAAGGCGAATTCAATTTTTATTTAATCCCAAAAATTGGCCGATTGTATAGAAAATGGCAAATACTTCATTACGGAACACACCCAGGCGGAAATTTAGTTTACGGAGAACCGTGGCCGATTTCCTCACCAATTGAATTATGGCTTGGTAAATTTATTGGTTGGGATTGGTTTATCTCTGCAACAAAACCGCATGAAAATAAGGGTGCTTAGTACTTTCCACATAATTAATACTTTCCCCATAAAATGTCTTTTTTAATCACATTTTCTACACGTTCGATATCACTTGGGCTATCTACAGATACATATGGTCGATAGGGTATGGGAGCTATGCGTTGACGAAGTCCATTGTCACAAATGCGATTGGAGTCACAAGACTCTATTTCTTCAAGCGGGCTTGCCGAAGTTTTGGTAAACCATTTTAAAAAATGCCAGCGAAATCCAAAAATTCCACCTACACGTTTTGCCCCGAGGCTAGGTGAAAATTTTTTACAGTAAGGGACTGGGCTACGTGACGTGTAAAGTACATCACCATTAAGATCATGAATGATTTTAACTATGTCAGGATTAATGAAGGTAGTTAAATCATGGATAGGGACTGCTAGCATAGTACCTTGAATTTCAGGCTCTTTATAAAAGGGTTTAATAACAGCTTCTATCATGTCTGGACCAAGAAGCGGTTCATCACCCTGAACACAAACAATGATGTCGTCATCACTTAAATCAATATCAATTTTTTTGGCCGCTTCTGCAACTCTATCTAGGGCTCGGGTATGGGTATCGGCTGTTTGGATAACACGGTATTTTTTAGAATTTGCAAAATTAGTTATTTCACTATCACAGGTTGCTATGGCCAATAAATTCCATTTATCGAAAAGGGCAGCACGTTCGTAGCAGTGTTCAAGCATTGGACGTCCAGAAATTAAGTGCAAGGGTTTACCTGGAAAACGAGTCGCTGCCATACGGGCTGGAATAATTCCAACAATGTTCACGGTAAGTCCTTTTCAAATCTATCAAATAAACATTAAACATATAAGCACAAATGAGATTATACAGTTAATTTGATATATTGATGTGGCATTTTTTAATTTTTAAAATATTTTAATCGACGTGAGAAAAATAAATAAATGTTATAAATATTTTATTAGGGCCTCTTTTCCCTTTATAAAGATAAAGTTTTTAATCCATTACAGTACTGTCTATCAGTAATTTGGTTTATCAGTTGAGGGTCAGATCATTAGTGTTTGAATTTGTTAACACTATCTTCACTGAAGTCAGAATATGAAGAAGAAAAAAGAAACAATAATAATGAGTAAGCCACAATTTTGGACTGGTATCTTGTGGTTTATGGCGATCTTTGTTTCATATCATTGGTATAACAAGCTTTATTATTTTGAGAAGTTCTCAGTTTTCATTGGCCATCTAAAAGGCATGATCGGATAGGTCATGGGGTCTTTCATTTTTATCATTGTTATGGCTACTGTTTTTGTTGGGCTTGGTTGGCCTGTAATAAAACGTATTGATGCTGGTGGGTATTTGTCTCTGCCTGAGACTGGTGCCTTTGCTTTTGCAGTGGGGTCACTTGCTCTTTATTTTGGAGTTTTTTTAATTGGGTCTTATCGTCTTGATAGCCTTTCCATGTGGTCACTTTTTATTCTGATGGTTTTTAGTTCGATATATGGTTGGCGGACTATTTTGCTTCGTGCACAAATTAGAAAATTTATGAATTTTTTCAAATCCACTTCAATTAATTCATATACGAGTTGCCTATGGGTCGTCATTTTACTCGTCAGTTTTTCTTCACTTGTACAAGGCATGGCTCCGCCAAATGATTATGATGCCCTGATGTATCATCTAGCTATCCCAAAATATGACGTTGAGAGGGGGTTTATTTCCATCCCTTGGGATCGCGCAATTGCTCAAATTTTATTTCCTCAGTTTGGAGGGCACATAAGCCGATTTTCGTTAGTTACAATGAATGATGGTGTTGCTCAAATGATGCACGGCTTATTTGGTCTTTTAGCATCAGTGGCTACGGGATTGATTATTCGTCGTTTGGGATTTGATCTTAATACTGCGTTGTTAGGGTCACTTCTTTTTTTGATCAGTAGAGTTGTTATTTGGCAGATGGGAACCGTAGAGACCGATGTGCCATTAGCTGCATTCTCCGCATTAGCAATGTTAGCTTATTTAATTTTTAGGGAAAACGGTTGTACGAGACTCATGGTAATATTTGGACTGATGATCGGCAGTGCAATTTTATTTAAGTTGTTGGGATTTGCCGTGGCCCTTGCATTTGTTCCTTTGCTTGTCTCTGACTTTATAAACAAAAAAATTCCTCTAAATGCATTGATGCTGGGACCAATTATAGCCCTTGTTGTCATAATCCCTCATTTAATACAAACTTTTAACCTCAGTGGAAATCCGCTTTATCCTCTATTTTCAGATTATATGTCACCGAATGCAGCAGAGACTTTTACAGGTGTAGAAAAAAATCTTGGCACTGGAAGAGGAATCATTGATTTCGTTATTAGTCCTTGGACCATCTCTATTTTACCTATGCACTACTATGATGGTATGGTTTTTGGATCCCCATATATCCTGGCATTTGCGCCATTAGCATTTCTTCGAAAAGAAAATTTCTTCAATTGGCTACATCTATTATTTTTTATGAGCCTTTATTTTGCTCTTTGGTTTTGGACATTTGGGCAGCAAACGCGTTTTTTGTTGCCTTTGTTACCTTTTTTATGTGGCTTGGCAGCTGTCGGTTTGAGCATTTTGTGGGATATGAGTTTATCAAGTGTCACTCGAAAAATAGTAGTCATTGTTGTATTTGTTGCAATTGGATTTAATCAGTTTATTTTTGTTGGCATCTATTCCTTGATTAGAGTTCCAGCAGCTTTAGGCTTAGTAGACACTGAGACATATCTTGAAGAAACTCCGTCGATGACCAGAACTTTTTACGGGTCTTGTTCTTTTATTTCTGAGAATTTGGGACCCAAAGAGCAATACTTGTCGTTAACAGGATCGTTTCATTCATATTATTGTCCACAAGCTCAGGTCGTGCGAAATTATTTTCTTGATGAGTCTAAGTGGTGGTTATCGGCGAAGAAGCCACCACATATGAAAAGACAAGAATTTATAAAAAGATTTGAACAATCAAAATTTCGCTATGTATTGGTTTCATGGGCTTATGAGACAAGGCGTGATCGACAAAAGCCAGAGGGATATACAAAATTAAAAAACATAGCAGCGAAACCGATTGTATTTACAACAGGAACTGATTCTCGATTTTCTGAGTATCTTGATCCTGCAATTTCCGGTCTTGATCCAGTATTTCGTGGTCCCATGACTGCGGTTTATGATGGTTCATCAGTGCTAGCTGCTCTTCGCCAACTGAAATAGAAACTTTACGAGGATGGGATTGAGGGCATTTCACTCAAACACCATTTAGATTTCCAATCAAGATCAGCGCAGTATATTTTGTAGACTAATTGCATAGTTTTGAATGCTTCGTCTGATGTCCCATTTAAAACTTTTCGTTCTTTAAGAATGGCGTTTGCAAATTCATCAATCTCATCAGCCCAGGAAGGATCATTATTATAGTGGATAGTTTCTTCATCTGGGTCGCCCCTGTCATCATCTCGCATACGAGCAATTGTGAGAGTTTCGCGGCCGTAACTTTTTGAACTAGACAGAATACCACTGAGTATTAAAGTGCCTTTTTCCAGTGTGATTTCTAGATTAAACAGATGACGCCATTGCGTTCCTGATGAGTGAAGCATTGCAACGACCCCGCTTTTAGTGCGTAATATGGCGTACGCGTTATCCTCAACATCGTGTTTCCAATAACCATTAGAAATGAAACTGTGAACATCTGCGAACTCTCCTGCAAATAGGCGTATCAAGTCAACCATGTGGATGCCTTGATCAAGTAAAATACCACCACCAGAGAGTTTTCGTTGCACACGCCAGTCAGAATCTTGACCAAATGTAACTAATTGTGATTTTCCATAAACGCCACGCAGATTAACCACCCGACCTAACTCTTTCGACTTAACTATATTCAGCGCGCGTCGCACAGAGTCATGATACCTATGGTTAAATCCATATTTGAGAATTGCATTAGGATGAAGTCTTTCACAATTGATAACTTTTTGTATGTCGTCAAGATTTTTGCCTGGAGGCTTTTCACAAAAAACGTGTAAACCTTTTTCCAGTCCTGCTATGGTAACCTGTGCTGCCATATCATTGCTTATGCAAACAAAAAGAACGTCCAAATTTTCTTTTAATAATTCGATGTAGTCGGGAAATTGACGCAGGTCATTTTCTGGAGCAGGTTGGTTTTTAAGGTTTTGATCACAGACAGCAACGACTCTCATGTCACTGCGTAACTTGATTACAGCATGGCGACGTTTGCCAACTATCCCGTAACCAGCAATACCGACTCTCAGAGATTTATTCATTCGTAAACCTCGGCGTTCGATAGAGATTTGAAATTTTTTCGTTTGTTCGTCCGAGACGTGAGGATTGCTTTTTGCTATCTACAGCAACCCAATTTCCAATTTCGTCAGAGCGATAAAATGCATGAAGCAATTTGAGCGTTGCAATGCAGTCTGCGCGACTTACAGGATAAGGAGCTTTACCAGTCAGATGATTCACAATATCGTGATACATTGTAGAATGTCCATATCCATAAACAGCTCCATGCCCCTTAATTCCTGTGAAGTCTTCACTATTATCAATGCAAGCTTTTGGGTCTGGCGTAAATATTTGCAGTTCATTCACTGCAACACCACCGATTTGTGCTAGGCCTTTTGAACCAACTATTGAGAGTGATGCTTCAAAATCGTCAGGACGAGCAGCTGTCGTTCCTTCAAGTACCCCAATTGTGTTACCATTATATTTCATTGTAGCAACAACGGAGTCTTCTACTTCTATGTCGGCACCTAGAGTCCTCATAATTGCATTGACATGAGTAATTTCACCTCCAAGGTGTCGTGTGAGATCAACATGGTGTATGCATTGATTAGCAAGCGCACCGCCATCGTGGGAGAATGTTCCACGCCATTCAGCCATTTGGTAGTATCGTTGTGGTCTGCACCATCTCACTCGCACAGATACAATGTGAATATCACCTAATTCCCCATCAGCAATAGCACGCCGGACTCTAATGACTGATTTGTTATATCGATTTTGAAAGACAGGAAAAATTTCTACTTTTTTATTTGTTGCGAGTTGAAATGCTTCTTCTGCGTCCTTTGGACGTATAAAGGTAGGTTTTTCAACAATAACGTGCTTTTCATAATCTTGAATAATCTCAAGTGTATGTTCCCGG
>MDTD01148385.1_pt1 | contig 16606 bp, 18 predicted proteins | sample 811221 | NCBI WGS metagenome assembly MDTD01 (sample SAMN05326646, study PRJNA326480) | marine metagenome | isolation source: seawater | place: Pacific Ocean: South West | collected 2011 | reverse complement strand
CCGCAATGGTTGCCCAGTGCAGACGCGCTTGAGATTCTGGGTAATGTCGGTATCAGCCGCGGCTTCATCGAGGACGCCATTCCGGAATTTGTTCTCTACTGGAGAGAGCGAGGCGTGATGCGTGGCGCCTGGAATACCAAATTTATTGAACATATTCGCAGGCAATGGGCAAAATATACGGCCTCTTTTGGGCTCGATGACACCCCGCGCCCTATTGCAGATGGATGGCAGCCAAGTGCGGATTGTTTTGAGATTTTGCAGCTGGCTGAGATCGACGAGGCTTACGCTCGCAGTAAGGTGCCGGAGTTCGTGCTTTATTGGAAAGACAGTGAACAGGTCAAGGCCTCATGGAACACGGTGTTCCTTCAGTTTATTAAACAGGATTGGGCTCGCCGTCTGAAACAAGGCGGTTATGACGAGAAATTGTATGGAGAAGATCAAGCCATTGCTGGAACGAACCAGCAGAAAATTAGGGAAAGGTTCGAGCGCATCGCTGATCGAAGTTGGGCAGACTGAGACTCGTGAGCACCCGCCTGCGGCCGTTAGGGCCGAAGAGTCAGAGGCCGACTTTGACTCTGGGGCAGCGCTGGATCATGTGGATGCGATTAATCAGATTTTCGCCGAGTTCGAATTTTCCTATCACAATCAGTATCACAAAGCGTTTGCAGACACTGAAAGCCTCGCCATCGCAAAGAAATATTGGTTAAGTTCTCTTGAGAATTATCTGCCGACACAAATTGTCAGAGCAGCTAAGAAAGTGATTCGTAGTCAGGACTACCTGCCCTCAATCGCAAGTCTGGTTCGGGCTTGTGAAGAAGGTTTTGACTTATTCGGGCTACCTGCTCCGTTCAGCGCCTATCTAGAAGCGTGTTCTGCGTCGTCGCCGAAACGGGAATATCAATGGAGTCATCCCGCCGTGTATTTGGCGGGAGCAGCAACAGACTGGTTTACTCTGGCGAATGAGAGAGAATCGGTCGCCTTTCCCCGCTTTGAATACCACTACGATCAGTTGTGTAAGCGGGTTATGGCAGGCGAAGATCTGCACCTGCCGGTCACTCAGGCCCTTCCCGAAAAAACCGAGCGAGCCCTAACTGCCGAAGAGCGTCGGTCTCGCCTAGCGCAAATTCGGAGAGAGCTGGGTATTTGACTAGGCGTCTAGCTTTTTATACCGAACTCGAGTCGGTTGGTTGTCACCAACGCGTTTCTTGTGGGCGGCTTCATAGTCAGAGTAGTTACCCTCATGCCATAAAACCTGACTTTCTCCTTCAAAAGCGAGTATGTGAGTACAGATACGGTCGAGAAACCAGCGATCGTGAGACACTACGATTGCGCAGCCTGGAAATGCAAGCAATCCCTCCTCCAATGCCCGCAGCGTCTCGACATCGAGGTCATTGGTGGGCTCGTCTAGCAATAGCACATTACCTCCTTTTCTGAGCAGCTTAGCCATATGCAGTCGGTTACGCTCTCCACCAGATAGGTCCTTGACGAATTTCTGTTGATCGGCGCCTTTGAAGTTAAAGCGACTCGCATAGGCACGAGAGGCGATTTCGTAACTCCCGATATGGATGATGTCCTGCTCATCTGACAATTCTTGCCAGACTGTTTTATCACCTGTGAGCTCGTCACGACTCTGATCTACATAGGCAAGACTGACAGTATCTCCAAGCTCGATTCCGCCGCTATCTGGTTGTTCCGCACCAACCAGCATACGAAGAAAAGTCGTCTTGCCTGCGCCATTCCCACCGATAATGCCAACAATGCTGCCCTTGGGAACTGAGAAACTCAGGTCCTCAATTAGGATGCGATCGCCGAAGCCCTTACAGAGCTTGCTCACCTCAATCACTTTGTCGCCCAGGCGAGCACCAGGGGGTATGTAAAGTTCCTGCGTTTCGTTGCGCTTTTGGAAATCCTTGGTATTTAGCTCTTCGAAGCGAGAAATACGGGCTTTGCTCTTAGACTGGCGGCCCTTGGGATTGTTTCGCACCCATTCAAGCTCTGATTTGATCGTGCGCTCGCGAGCGGCCTCCCTCTTGTCTTCAATTTTCAGCCTTTCTTCTTTGGCTGCAAGCCAGGCGCTATAATTGCCCTCGTAAGGGATGCCATGACCCCGGTCCAACTCTAGAATCCATCCGGCCGCATTATCCAGGAAATAACGGTCATGGGTAATTGCGACAACAGTGCCAGGGTAATCCTGCAGGAAGCGTTCGAGCCAGGCCACGCTTTCCGCATCAAGGTGATTGGTCGGCTCATCCAGCAGCAACATGCTGGGTTTCGAGAGCAGCAACCGGCACAGCGCCACCCGACGCTTTTCTCCACCTGAAAGGCTACCGACAGTGGCATCCCAGTCTGGTAAACGTAGAGCATCCGCGGCAATGTCAAGCGTGCGCTCGATTTGCCAGCCATCGACCGCATCAATTTCATTTTGTAGTTCACCTTGGCGCCCCAACAAGGCATTCATCTCGTCACCGCTCATGGGCTCAGCAAACTTGTCGCTAATTGCATTGAATTCGTTTGTTAGATCGATTATTCCCTGAATGCCTTTTTCGACGTTCTCCCTGACGGTCAGCGCTTCTTCTAATTCAGGTTCTTGCGGCAGGTACCCAATTTTTATTCCGGGCTGCGCTCTGGCCTCCCCGTTTATCTCAGTGTCCACGCCTGCCATGATCCGCAGTAAGGTCGACTTGCCCGCTCCGTTCAGGCCGAGTACGCCGATCTTGGCTCCCGGGAAAAACGATAGTGAGATATCTTTGAGAATTTCGCGTTTAGGCGGAACGACTTTGCTTACTCGATTCATGGTGTAGACAAACTGAGCCATCTAGATAAACCTTATAAATGAATTCATAACATTGGTAGAAATAAAAACGATGCACTCGTTTTCAGATTGGAAGGCTCTTAAAAACAAGCACTCACTCCGTTATCTTACAACATCTGTGCTATGAACAAGTATCCTTGCCAATTTTCTGATAAAGACCCTTTAAGATTATTTGGACGGTGTGAGAAGGGAGGTTCCCGCCATTGGAGACTGAATCGAAAGCGATATCTTGAACGAAATTGATCCTACATGTTTTTTCAGTTATTCCCATTGAAGTTGAAAAGCACCTTTAAATGACAGCCCATTCCCAATATCTTGATGCTCTGCGCGTCGCCTTCGGTTAAAATGACAAGAACAAACCAAGTCGTAATATGTCCTGATACCAAGGAGATTAGATGTTTAAGACCGGTTCCAGCCTTGCAGAATTTGACCCTGAAATAACCGCAGCTATTGAATCTGAGAAAGCTCGACAAGAGCAGCACATCGAGCTTATCGCCTCGGAAAACCACGCAAGCCCCTTTGTGATGGAAGCGCAGGGGTCCGTTCTGACGAACAAATACGCGGAAGGTTATCCGAATAAACGCTACTACGGGGGCTGTGAATTCGTAGACGACGTAGAGGAGCTAGCAATTGCCCGAGCGAAAGAACTGTTCGGTGCCGACTATGCCAATGTGCAGCCCCATTCTGGCTCCGGAGCCAATGCCTCGGTCTACATGGCCCTTGCGAATGCAGGCGACACCGTGCTTGGTATGAGCCTCGCCGATGGCGGCCATTTGACCCATGGCGCGTCGGTGAGCTTCTCGGGACGGATCTACAATCCTGTGCAGTACGGCTTGGATAACGAAACAGGAGAAATCGATTACGATCAGATCGCTCGACTCGCTGAGGAGCACAAGCCAAGGATATTGGTGGGAGGATTTTCTGCTTACTCGCGCGTGGTTGACTGGCAAAAATTCAGGGACATAGCCGACAGCGTCGGCGCCTATTTGGTCGTCGATATGGCCCACATTTCTGGGTTGGTGGCTGCCGGTGTGTACCCCAGCCCAGTGCAGATTGCCGACGTGACTACCTCAACCACGCACAAGACTCTTCGCGGTCCTAGAGGCGGCATTATTCTTGCCAAGTCGAACCCAGAGCTTGAAAAGAAACTTAACTTTTCCGTGTTTCCCGAAAGTCAGGGCGGCCCGCTTATGCATGTGATTGCGGCTAAGGCAATTTGCTTCAAGGAGGCTATGAGTCCGAGCTTTCGCGCATATCAAGAGCAGGTGATAAAAAATGCTCAGGTAATGGCTCAGGGATTTATCGACCGAGGCTACGACATAGTATCTGGAGGCACCGACGATCATTTATTCTTGTTAAGTTTGATTAGCCAGGGCATTACCGGGAAAGATGCGGATGCTGCTCTTGATGAGGCCCATATAACGGTCAATAAGAATGCCGTGCCGAATGATCCAAACCCGCCCTTCGTAACCAGCGGGTTGAGAATCGGTACGCCAGCGATAACGACTAGGGGCTTCATCGAAAGAGATTGTGCCGAACTGACGGCCTGGATGTGTGACGTGCTAGATGACCTGGAGAACAGGCAAGTGCGCGCAGCTGTCAGAGAAAAAGTGTTGTCGCTTTGTGCCAAGTTTCCGGTTTATCAGCACTGATCGAATGAGAGCTAATTCATGCACTGTCCCTTTTGTGGCGCTATAGATACTAAAGTGATCGATTCCAGGTTAGTCTCGGAAGGCAATCATGTGCGTCGTCGTCGTGAATGTATTACCTGTGAGGAGCGTTTCACGACCTACGAATCTGCGGAACTGGTAATGCCCCGCATTATCAAGCAAAACGGTATCAGAGAACCTTTCAATGAAGACAAGCTGTTTGCAGGCTTTAGCAAGGCGCTTGAGAAGCGGCCTGTTAGCATTGAAAGCGTAGAAGCGGCGGTTAACCGTATCAAAGCGAATCTGCGCTCAACTGGCGAGCGTGAAATTCCTTCCCGGACGGTCGGTGAGCAGGTTACGAAAGAACTTCGTGATCTGGACGAGGTTGCCTACGTTCGCTTCGCCTCGGTTTACAGAAGCTTTAAAGATTTGGCGGAGTTCAGAGCTGAGATAGACAAACTTTCCAAAGACAATCACTGATTGTTAGCCGGCGGAGACGGATTGGTCCAAGTCCAAAAACTGGCGCAAATCTGCTAAACTCCCGTTCCCTTTCGTACTGTCACCGTCGCTCAGCTGATGTTCGAGTAGCGTCGTTGGGCCGAAACCATGGAATACGTCCATAACAAAGACTTGAAATCTTCCTGTAAAGATTGGCCACGCCATATGCAAAGGGCTCTTGACCTTGCTGAAACTGTCTTGACGGCTGGTCCTAATCCTCGAGTCGGTTGCGTACTTATGCGAGACGGGCAGGTGATCTCGGAGGGTTGGCACAGTGCTGCCGGAGCGCCCCATGCCGAAGCAATGGCCTTGGATGAGGCGGGCTCAGCGGCACGTAATGCGGTCGCCTTTGTGAGCCTTGAACCGTGTGCTCATCATGGCAAGACAGGGCCCTGCAGCGAAGCACTGATCGCTGCGGGTGTTTCCAAGGTGGTGATCCCCATGCAGGACCCTCATCCAGCAGTGTCTGGTAAGGGCATTGCACAACTCGAGGAGGCCGGTGTAGAGGTGATTATGATGGTTGATTTCGAGCATGCCGCGCGTGCAATCAATCCCGGGTTCCTCTCTCGAGTTGAGCGCGGCCGGCCGCGTGTGCGAATGAAGCTTGCAATGAGCCTTGATGGCCGCACTGCCTTGTTTAACGGAGAGAGCAAATGGATCACCGATGGCACTTCTCGCCGAGATGTCCAGTTGCTTCGGGCTTGCAGCTGCGCAGTGCTTACCGGTGTTGGTACCGTTCTCGCAGACGATCCGAGCCTTACAGTGCGTCCAGATGAAATAGGGTTAAGCGCTGATCAGAGGCAATGTAACGTATTGAATTTACAAAATCCGCCTCTCCGGGTAGTGCTAGACAGCACGTTACGCACCCCGGCTCAATCAAAATTGCTGGAAGCGGAAGGCAATGTCCTTATTTTTTCCACTGCTTCTGCCAAGTCGGCCGAACTGGCAGCGCTTGAACGCTGCGCACTCAAAGTAGCTGGTAGTGATGCACAGGTCCAGCTACTCCCTGTTCTGGAATCGCTGGCATCTGAATATTACTGCAACGACGTTTTAATAGAAGCGGGTCCCACACTTTGCGGCGCATTCTTGCGCGCAAACCTAGTCGATGAGTTGATCGTTTATGTTGCGCCGAAGCTCATGGGCAGTGACGGAAAGGCCCTATTGGATTTGCATGGCATTCAAACCATGGCAGACACCCCAACGTTCGAACTTATAGAAACGAAGCAGCTGGAGGGCGATGTTAAGCTGCGCCTGCTGCCGCGGATTTATTAGAAAAGCTGTAGATACATCTCTTTGAGAATAAAATATGTTTACTGGAATAATTGAAAGTATTGGCAAGGTGTTAAACCTAGAAAGAATTCAGGATGAATGGCGCCTAACACTTGAAACTGGGGATCTTAGCCTTGACGATGTCAAGCTAGGAGATAGTATCGCAGTCAGTGGTTGTTGCCTGACAGTTGTGCAGCTAACAGGAAGTGGATTTGCCGCTGACGTGTCCAACGAAACGCGACGTTGCACGACTTTGGCGGACTTTAAGCCGGGGACAAAGGTAAATCTAGAAAAAGCGATGAAAGCTACGGATCGGTTTGGCGGTCATATTGTTAGCGGTCATGTCGACGGCGTGGGCGAGCTGGTATCTTTCGAAATTGAAGGCAAAAGCCGGAAGCTGACATTTTCGATGCCGGAAGGACTAAGGAGATATGTTGCTACCAAGGGATCGATTTGTATTGATGGAACGAGCCTGACGGTGAATCAGGTTGAAGGTAATACCTTTTCCATAAATGTCATTCCTCATACACAGGAAATGACGGTGAGCGGCACTTATGAGCGAGGTCAGCGAGTTAATCTGGAAGTTGATTTGGTAGCCCGCTACCTCGAAAAGTTATTTTCAAATGAACAGAGCGATAAGCGCGGAGGTGTAAGTGTATCGATGCTTGAACAACATGGATTCAAGCGAGATTGAACGGCCGCACTATGAAACTTAACTCTACAGAAGAAATAATTGACGACATTCGCCTTGGGAAGATGGTGATCCTGATGGACGATGAGGATCGTGAGAATGAAGGTGATCTGATTGTTGCTGCAGAGCGCGTACGAACTGAAGATGTTAATTTCATGGCAACCAATGCGCGTGGATTGATTTGCCTAACGCTCACCGGCGAGCGCTGCAAACATCTCAAGCTTCCACTGATGGTGGATGACAACAACACGCCGTACAACACGAATTTTACGGTTTCCATCGAAGCTGCAACTGGGGTAACGACAGGTATCTCTGCTGCTGATCGTGCCCGTACCATTCAGGTGGCTGTGGCTCGAGACAGCGAGCCTGAAGACATCGTGCAGCCCGGCCACATTTTTCCGATCATGGCTCAGCCCGGAGGCGTGCTTCGTCGAGCGGGCCATACAGAGGCGGGTTGCGACCTAGCGCGACTGGCTGGCTATCAGCCAGCGGCGGCAATAGTAGAGATTATGAACGAAGACGGCTCCATGGCGCGTCGGTCCGACCTCGAGAGATTCGCTCAGAAGCACGATCTCAAGATCGGTACTATTGTTGATCTGATTCACTACCGTATTGCAAACGAGCAAACGGTAACTCGGACAGAGACCTACGAGATGGCCACTGCCTACGGTTTGTTCACAGTTCACAAGTATATCGATTCAATAAGCGGGAGCCTGCACCTCGCTTTTGTGAAAGGAGAACCGGCAGCAAATGAACCCACGTTAACAAGAGTTCATATTCCTAATACGCTTCGAGACACGTGCGAGGTATACAATTCAGAGAGAACCAGTTGGTCTTTTAGTGCAGCACTGAAAACAATCAGTGCGGAAGGCAAAGGCGTCGCTGTGTTATTATCTGGTGAAGACTATGGTCAAGATCTAGCCGGAAACTTGGCCTCAGCGATTGCAGAGGGCGCTGACGGCTCCCAGTCCACTCGCACTGGTAGTGACCTTACGATCGGCACAGGTTCACAGATATTGCGCGATCTTGGGGTTGGCAAGATGCGTCTGTTGAGCCACCCAGCGCGTTTCAACGCGATTTCAGGATTCGATCTTGAGGTGGTCGACTTCGTTGGATTTAAAAGATAACACCAACTGAGCGGCTTCCGAATAGCGCGATAATTGATCACACAATGGAAACAGGGTTGTATGGGTATGAGCATCAAGATTATTGAAGGGGACTTTCATCTTGCCTCAGCGCGGTTTGGGATTGCAGTCGCTCGCTTCAACAGCTTCATAGTGGATCGACTCTTGGAAGGGGCCTTGGATGCCTTACGCAAGCACGGTGTGATGGACCGCGATATTACGGTGGTGAAGGTCCCGGGCGCTTATGAATTACCCCTCGCAGTAAAGATGATGCTAGATGGAAGCAGTTATGATTGCATCATCGCTCTCGGCGCCATAATCCGAGGCGGAACGCCTCATTTTGAATACGTCGCGGGAGAATGTGTGAAAGGGCTGAGCCAGGTAGGGCTCGCTGCGTCTTTACCAGTCACCTTTGGGGTGCTTACGGTAGACACAATTGAGCAGGCAATTGAGAGAGCAGGTACCAAGGCTGGCAATAAGGGGACGGAAGCGGCGATGACGGCTATTGAGATGATAAGCTTGTCTCGCCAACTAAAATCTTAAAACTTAAAATTGTCGGTGATCAGGTGCCTAGCAAATCCCCTCTAGTTCGACGCAGAAAGGCACGGCAGCTTATTTTACAAGCCTTGTATCAATGGGCTCTCGCTAGGACAGACCCTACGGAAATTTGCAACGAGTTCCATGATCGGAATAATGAGAAGATCGATTGGGAATTTTTTGATGAGGTTTTTCAGGGCATTCCGAAAACTGAAGACACTCTGAAAGGGCATCTCCATCCTCTGTTGGACCGAAAGCCGGAAGCACTCGATCCGATTGAAAAATGCCTGCTTTATCTTGGAGCCTACGAGCTGGCGAACCGTAGAGACGTGCCATATCGTGTGGTCATAAACGAGTGCGTTCAGCTTGCTAGGGTATTTGGTGCGACAGAGAGCTACAAGTATATCAATGGTGTTCTCGATAAACTCGCACCAGCACTTCGAACCGCCGAATACCAAAGGCATGCCTAAGTGGTGACCCCAGCGGCTTATTTTCTTTCCAACGCAAATGGCCTCACAGAACATGCCACTCTCAGAATTCGAACTGATTGACCGCTTCTTCAAATCTAGATTCACAGGGAATCTCCATTCAGCCGTGAGCCTGGGCATCGGTGACGATGCTGCCGTCCTGACTGGCCTCGCCGGGCAGTCAGTGTGCGTTTGCACGGACGTCCTCGTCAGCGGCATTCATTTTCCTGCCCATGCCGATCCCGCTGAAATCGGGCAGCGCGCTCTGAGAGTCAACTTGAGTGATCTTGCTGCGATGGGTGCTAAGCCCGTGTGTTTTACTCTTGGATTAACCTTGCCCTCTGCCGATGAGCAGTGGCTCTTAAAGTTCTCGTCGGGATTGTTCAGCGCAGCAGAGCAATTCGGATGTTCGCTGGTCGGTGGCGATACTAACCGTGGCCCTCTATCTGTCAGCATAACCGCTGTGGGGGAGGTTCCATCCGGAAGGCCCGTTACTCGCGGCGGGGCAATGCCGGGCGATTTGTTGTATGTCACCGACTGTCTGGGCGGTGGACAAGTTGCTTTGCACTACTTGGGTTTCAGTGCAGCGGAGCCAATAGCGAAAAAGGCAACACTGGCGGAAGCGCGGAACAAAGCGGTTCATAGAGATTTGACCCGTGAGGAAGAAGCATACTTGCTGGGGCGTTTTTTCCGGCCCGAGCCTAGGTTTGCTTTCGCCGATCTAACTCGGAACCTAATGAGCTCGGCAATTGATGTGTCTGATGGATTGCACGCTGATGCTGGACATCTGGCCACCGCTTCCGGTGTCGGTCTGCGCATCAATTTGGATAAATTGCCTTTCGCTCAACAAGTGCTGGACCTAACTTCCGAAGAGGAGTGCGTCACAGCAGCGCTTTTTGGAGGCGATGATTATGAGCTTTGTTTCACGGCGGCGATCACTCATAAGGATAAAATTGAGAAAGTCGCATCAACATTGGAACTGCGTGTTACTGCAATAGGTGAAGTTCAGCAAGGGAGCGGTGTCAGCCTGTTCAACGAGGGAGTCGCAGTGTCGGCTAATCACGGGCGTGGCTTTGATCACTTTCCCACGGTGGATAGGCAGTGAGACCAGTAGGTTTCGACAGGACAAATCCGGTCCACTGGCTCGCTTTTGGGCTTGGGAGCGGTTTCGCACCCAAAGCCCCGGGCACCTGTGGCTCTGCTGCCGGGGTTCTGCTCTATTTGCCACTGGCAGATCTCCCGCTGACTATTCGTTGCGCAGTCATAATCTTCGCATTCGCAGCGGGCGCCTGGATATGCGGTTCAACCTCCAGACAACTCGGTGGCCACGATCATGGCGGAATCGTCTGGGATGAGTTTGTGGGAGTATGGATTACGTTGACGGCTGTTCCATTGACCCCTAGTGGGCTGTTATGCGGCTTTCTGTTGTTTCGTCTGCTAGATATCGTGAAGCCGTGGCCAATAAAGTGGGTCGACAAAGAATTACACGGTGGTCTCGGCATCATGTTGGATGATGCGATTGCAGGTATACTTGCCGCTCTGGGCTTGCGGGTCTTTTATTTACTTGTCTACTAGAAAGTTCTCAACGCTGCTTGCTTAGCCTGTTGATCAATAAATAATAGAGTGACATCGTGACGATACCCTTCATAGCATCAGTACCGTACCGGTGCATCGCGAGAAGCTCTTCATTATTGAATTCCAGTACTCCGCGGCTAACCAGAAACGTGTGATGACTATAAATTACGCCCAGTTAACTGCACCCAAAGCCGTTGGATTAGAGGTTGATGACATAATCGCTCGGCTTACCGAAGAATACCGTTAACAAATATCAAGCAAGCGTAATCTGGGAATTCCTTTTTGAAATCACGTTCACTTATTGTCGATCTCATGCGCCACGGGGAACCAGAGGGGGGGGATATTCTTCGAGGAAGGATTAATCCGGTTTTAACCGATTTGGGATGGCAGCAGATGCGTGTGGCAGCCGCTCTAGATACCTCTTTTTTGGCGACGGCAAAAACGCCGCGCTGGGACATAGTTATAAGCTCACCCCTCGCGAGGTGTTGTGAGTTTGCCGAGCGTGCTGCAATCGCCGCTCATACAGCCTGTCAGGTTGAGGAACAGTGGCAGGAGATTGATTATGGGGATTGGGATGGTATGCCCCTGAGCCAGTGGCGTCAGGAAGCTGCTGATCAGTTTCGGGATTTCCGCCAGGATATTACCGCACTTGTGCCCCCTAACGGCGAAAGCTTCATGTCTTTTAAGACACGCGTCTTAGCGGCCTGGCAGCAAGTTAGAGAACTGCGTGAAGCCAATCATGTCCTTGTGGTCACGCACGGCGGTGTTATGCGGGTGGTCTTGCCTTCGGTGCTTGGAATGCCACTAAATCGCAGTTTTCCACTCCACATTCCCTTTGCGTGCCTTAGCCGTATCAAATTTACGTGGACTGATGAGAAACTAAGTGCCAGCCTGATCTTTCATAATGGCGCAGCGTACAATCGTCTGCCCACTCTTTCCCTCTAGTCCGAATTGCGCACCGAATCGATCTGAGCGCAAAGTCGCTGCGCGCCGTCGAGCGCTCTCGGTGTATACCGCTGCATCAGATCCGGCGGAATAAAAAACAACTTATCCTCTTTGACCGCTGACAGGTTTGTCCAATCACGCCAGTCATTCAACCATTCGGGCCGTCCTTGATCCATACCGCTGGCGATGATGACCTGCGGGTCCCGGGAAAGCACGGACTCTACAGAAACTTTTGGTGCTATTCTGGAAAGCTCTCCAAAAATATTTGATCCTCCGCAGACGCTTATCATGTCATTGATTAGCTCCCTGCCTCCAACAGTGATCAGAGGGCGGTTCCAGACCTGATAGAACGTTCTTACCGGTTTACGTTGCGAAAAACGTGTTCGCAGATCCCGAAGTTTGCGTCGGTAATTCGCGCTCGCTCTGGAGGCAATATCACTTGTTCCAGCGAGCGCACCGACTCGATCAAGATGAGAAGCCACTGCTCCTAAATCTCTTGGTTCAGCGACATAAACTTTTAGCCCCAGTTCTCGAAGTCGGTTTATTTCGGCGCGCGGGTTTCCAGATTGCCAGGCTAAAACTAGATCAGGTTGCAGCGCGAGCAGAGCTTCTAAATCAAGCGAATCATGACGACCAACGATTGGCAGATTTCTGGCATCTCGCGGAAAATCACTGAATTCGACGACTCCAACAATCTTTGTGCCGGCACCCGCAGCATAAAGGATTTCGGTCAGCGACGGAGCAAGGCTGATAATTCGCATAGCTGGCGATGGGAGGCTTATGAGATTGCCTTCATCGTCATAGGCCTCAGCTGCAATGAGCCGACTGTGCGCCAGGCTCAGGCTAAGGCTCAGAACGCCGGTGAGCGCACAGTGCGCTAAGGATGACTTCAATAGTCTATGCCTCGTTGCACTTTCACACCATCATAGAACGCGTGTTTAGTTTCACCAATTTCGCTTACTGTGTCGGCCATCTCGATTAATTCTGATGAGGCGTTCCTCCCCGTCACAACGACGTGTTGAGAGGAAGGCCGCGACCCAATAGCCTCGAGAACCATCTCCTTGTCGAGATACCCATATGTGAGCATATAGGTTAGCTCGTCTAATACCACGACATTGACTTCAGGGTCGGATAACAAGGCATTTGCATGCTTCCAAGTGGACTTTGCTGCAACAACATCAGCTTCTCTATCCTGTGTCTCCCAGGTAAAACCGGTCGCCATCACAAAAAAGTCCACCAGCTGATGGTGCTGAAATAACTTCTGCTCTCCGCAGTCCCATGTGCCTTTGATAAACTGCACAACGCCACAACGAAGCCCGTGACCGACACTGCGGGCCAGCATTCCAAAGGCAGAGGAACTCTTGCCTTTGCCATTACCGGTCAGGACGACCAGCACTCCTTTATCTATTGTCGCCTTAGCTATGTTGCCATCTATGTGTTTTTTCTTGCGCTGCATCGCACGCTTGTGGCGCGCATTGCGCTCGGCCGAGGTTGACATAATTTTCTCCGCGAGTTGCTCTCCACGTCTGTTCGGCAGGCATCTCGATAACACCCAATGTTAGAGCCTGAAACGCGCTGTAGCGGTTTTCAGATTGGCTGCTCAGGCAAGGAGGGCAGAAAAATGCGAGAACATATGCTTATAGCACACACTTTGATTCGTGCTGATTTACTGTGCCGAGTGTTGCTCATCGGCTACCCTAAAAGCTAGTCGGTCACCGAGTAGTCTAGAAGTCAACTTATGTTCGATGATTCCCGCCTCAGAAGTAAAGCAAATACGCGACTTTAGCTGGTTCAGTCATTCCGAAAAGCGTGGGTCTAAACCATTTCAGAATTTAAATTGCAGGCTTTTCTTTTTCGCTGGATGGCGAGCGCAATGTCCTCGCTGTCCAAGCCCGCATCCGACAGCATCTCGGTCGCTTTACCATGCTCAAGAAAAGCGTCGGGCAGTCCCAAATTGAGCACGGGGACGTTGAGATTATGTGCTGCCAGATATTCATTAACTGAAGAACCAGCACCCCCCATGATGGCATTTTCTTCGACTGTAACGATGAGGTCGTGACTACGCGCTAGCTTCCCAATTAACTCTCCATCCAGTGGCTTCACAAAACGCATATCGGCCAGAGATGCGTTGAGGCTTTCCGCAACGTCTGCTGCCCTTGCAACCATGCTTCCAAAAGCCAGAATCGCCACTCCATGACCCTTTCGGCGCAACAATGCACGGCCGATGTCGACTGGTTCAAGACCCGGTAGGATTTCTTTTCCTGGTCCTTTTCCTCTTGGGTAACGCACGGCGGCTGGCCCATCATGCTGATACCCCGTGGTTAGCAGTTTATGCGTCTCGTCTTCATCGCTGGGCGTCATTACGATCATGTTTGGAATGCAGCGCAAGTAGCTAAGGTCGAAGCTGCCTGCATGAGTTGGGCCGTCCTCTCCCACCAGTCCTGCTCGATCTATTGCGAACAGCACGTCAAGGTTTTGAAGTGCGACGTCGTGAATCAACTGATCGTAAGCCCGCTGCAGAAAAGTTGAATAAATGGCCACTACCGGTTTCGATTTTTCGCAGGCCAAACCTGCTGCAAAAGTTACCGCGTGCTGCTCGGCTATTGCGACATCGTGGAAGCGCTCGGGGAAAGTTTCGGCAAATTTCTGCATACCTGATCCTTCGCCCATCGCCGGGGTAATGCCGATCAGGTTCGGGTCTTCGCTGGCAACGGCACACAACCAGTCCCCGAATACCTGAGAGTAGGTAGGCATCTTTTTTAGGGTCTTTTCTGCGGTCGATGAGGCAAATTTGATTTCGGGAGAGGCTTCGACTTTGCTCATTGCATGCATGCCGAAAGGGTCATTTTCTGACTCTAGATAGCCCTTGCCTTTCTGCGTGATTATATGCAGTAACTTCGGCCCACGCAGGGTCTTGATATTTTCCAATATTTCAACCAGCCGGTTCACATCGTGACCGTCTATAAGGCCAATATAGTTAAAGCCGATTTCCTCGAACAGCGTACCCGGCGATACCATGCCTTTCAAATATTCCTCGGCTCGATGCGCAGCCTTTAAAGCGGGAGGGACTTTTGACAAAACCCGCTTACTGCCCTTACGGATGAAGTTATAGGGCTTACTTGCCCACATGCGCGCGAAGTAGCTGGACAGGCCTCCGACGTTCTTTGAAATGGACATGTTGTTATCATTGAGTATGACAAGCAGGTTTTCATCGATATGACCTGCATGGTTGAGCGCTTCAAATGCCATCCCGGCAGTCATCGCACCATCACCAATTATCGCAATATTGTGTTGCTCCCTGTTATGAAGCTTACTGCCAACCAGCATGCCGAGCGCGGCGCTAATGGATGTGCTGGAGTGCCCTACTCCAAAGGTGTCAAATTCACTCTCGCCTCGGCTTGGAAAGGCAGCCAGTCCGCCAGCCTGGCGCATGGTGAGCATCCGCTCTCGTCGGCCAGTGAGAATCTTGTGAGGATAGGCTTGGTGCCCCACATCCCAGACTAGCCGATCATCTGGTGTGTTGAATACATAGTGTAATGCAATAGTGAGCTCCACAACGCCAAGTCCTGCGCCAAAATGCCCACCAGTTTGGCCCACTGAATAAAGAAGGAAAAGGCGCAGTTCGTGTGCAAGGCCCTTAAGTTTCGAGCGCGGCAGATTCTTTAGATCTGTTGGGCTGTCGATGGAATCCAGCAGTGGCGTTTCCGGTCTTGTTGTCGGTATTTCTGTCAGCATATGGCTATTTGATCGTGAGAGCGGGCAGTTTTCAACCAATTACGTGTTTTAATTGAAGGCGAGTAACGTTATCTAGAGCGCTATAAAGGTCAATTAAAACGCTCTGTTGGTGATAAAAATTGCGAGCTCCCGCAACAGATCAGCCTCTGAATTAAAGTGGGCAAGCGCGGATATTGCGTTTTCTGTAAGCTTAGATGCCCTGATTCTAGCTTGCTCCAGGCCCAATAAAGACACATAGGTAATTTTGTTATTGTGTTGGTCTGATCCTTGTGGTTTGCCCAAATATGCTGTGTCTGCTGTTACGTCGAGGATGTCATCCTGAATCTGGAATGCCAAACCAATACAATCAGCATACTGTTGGAAGTCCTCTAACTGACGTTCAGTAACGCCAGCGACAGAATGTGCCCCGAGCAGGACGCTCGCGCGTATCAGCGCTCCCGTTTTGAGTCGGTGCAGTGCTTCGAGGGCCTGCAGGGAAGACTGACTGCCAGCAGCGCGAAAGTCGAGGCATTGCCCACCAGCCATGCCATTAGCGCCGACTGCAGCTGCAAGAGTCTGTATCTGCTTTAGTTGGGTGACTGCCGGTCTTGAAAGGGAAGTTTTTGCCAACACGGTAAACGCCAGACTTTGCAAGGCGTCACCGGCAAGTATAGCGATTGCTTCATCAAATGCCTTGTGGGTGCTGGCTTTGCCCCGACGCAGATCATCATCGTCCATGGCAGGCAGGTCGTCGTGCACTAAAGAATAGCTATGGATAAATTCCACAGCGGCAGCAGGCTGATCAGCATCTGCCATTTTTCCACCAAGTGCCTGATTCGCGCCATAGACGAGAACCGGTCGTATCCGCTTGCCGCCATCAAGGCAAGCATAAGCCATTGCTTCTTGCAGAAAATGGCTGGTGTCGCATTGTTCGATTTCATCGGAGAGTACCCCTTCAATGCGGTGTTGGCAGCGCTCAAGGAATCGAGCCAGTAGGGGCGGCGGGTCCATTGTATTTACCTCAGTCTTCGTCTTCGATTTTGAATGCTTCAGTCTCGCCATTTTCATTCAGTAAAATCTGAACTTTTTGTTCCGCTTTTTTCAGAGCCGCCTGGCATTCACGAGTCAGTTTGACCCCTTTTTCAAAGGTTTTCATTGATTCCTCTAGGCTAAGCTCCCCCTCTTCCATTGAGCTGACCAAGCGCTCTAGTTCCTCCAGTGCCTCTTCAAAATTAAATTCGGATTTTTGCTTTTTGGTCATAATGGGTTCCATGATCGAGCGGCGGTGACCGCTTCAGCTTAGCCGCCTCTTACGAGGCGGAATT
>MDTD01095331.1_pt1 | contig 16607 bp, 17 predicted proteins | sample 811221 | NCBI WGS metagenome assembly MDTD01 (sample SAMN05326646, study PRJNA326480) | marine metagenome | isolation source: seawater | place: Pacific Ocean: South West | collected 2011 | reverse complement strand
GAATGGGATAAGGTTTACAGAAATATTAGAAACAAAAAAATATCTTCAGGTGTTGTAGAAAAAAGTCCAGAAGAGTCTACAGAACTGCATAAAGTTAATGTTATTTCGGCAATAATAAAAGACCATTCGACTAAAAAACGATTTTTGATTTCAAATTAAAAGTATCTTTTAACTTTAGTATTTAGAATTTTTATTAATTATAAAATGTGATACAAATTTATTATGTCATGGAAGAAGCTAAAAACTCAATATTCTATTATTGTAGAAAAAATAAAATATAACAAGAGTTTTGCTAAAGATTGGAAACAATTTGAAACTATAGCATTAAACATAAGTAAAAATCCCCCTCCTGCAGTTTCTGCAATACAAAATTCCCTAGAACTATTAAGAAAAAAAAAATTAAGACATGAAATTAAAATACTTGATCATGGTTGTGGTGCTGGCTTAAAGGTTATTTATTTAGCAATATTGGGATACAGTAATATTTATGGAGTTAACGTGAACTTTGATGTTTTTTTTATAAATAAAATATTAAAAAGTAAATTCAAAATAAATGAAGAAAGGTTTGTTAAAACTAAAGGAAAAGAAGTTCCATTTAGAAGTAACTTTTTTGATTTTATAATTAGTTCACAAGTTGTTGAACACCTTACAAATGAAGAAGTTTTTCTTTATTACGCTGAGGAAGGAAGAGTTTTAAAAAAGAATGGTTTGGCATATCATGAGGTACCTCATAAATACATACCCTATGAGTCTCACTCAAGGTTATGGCTAGTTCATCTCTTTCCATACTTCTGCAAACCTTTTTTGTATGGTCTATTAATATCTTTTCAAAAGAAAAAAAATTTATTTTTTAGGGGAAATTATTATGCAGAATATTTCTCAAAAAAATTTTTAATTCTAAGAACGCCATACTTTCATAAGAAAATGATAGTGCAAAACATTGGTAGTTTTAAAGATTTAACTTACGAAAGGCTTTTAAGTAATTCAGATTTTTCATCATATGATAATGATAGCCCGCTTAAATTAAGAAAGTTGATTCAAAAAGTATTTGCGTTACCTTTATTAGGAAGATTATTTGCCTTTGTATTTAAAAACTTTTTTATTTTACAGACACTATCAAAGAAAGAGTAGTTCTAATAAATTAGAAACTTCTTAAACATATCTTGAAGTTAATAAAAAACACAATGTATTTTATGGAAATGGTTGTAAGTATTAAAAGAGTGAAATTTTTAATCAGACTATTTTGTTTATATGGTGGAGGGGGTAGGATTCGAACCTACGTACTCAAATGAGGGCAGATTTACAGTCTGCTGCCTTTAACCACTCGGCCACCCCTCCATGTTAATAAAAAAATTTTTAGTTTAAGGCTATACTACTCAATATGCAGTTTAAGTAAATAATTATTTATATCTATTAAAATTAAAAGTTTATATTAAATTAAAAAAAACTTTAATTTAATAAAACTTGAATTTATTTTTTAATTAATGTTATTTTAATCATAATGAATACTAACCGTAAAAATGAAATCGTCTTTTGTAAAAAATGTGTTATGTCTAATCAAAGACCAGGTTCAACAATAGAGTTCAAAAGCACAAACAAAGAAGAAAAAAAATTGATTAGTTTTAATGAAGAAGGAGTTTGCGGTGCGTGCGAATATAAGGAAGTAAAAGACACAAAAATAGATTGGAAGGAAAGAGAAAATTTACTACAAGAATTATGTGAAAAGTATAGAAGTAGAAATGGATCATATGACGTAATCATACCCGGAAGTGGAGGTAAAGACAGTGTTTTTACTAGTCATATTTTAAAGTATAAATACAATATGAATCCTTTAACTATAACCTGGGCTCCTCATGAGTATACTAATATTGGTTGGAAAAATTTTCAACAATGGATAAAAGCTGGCTTTTCAAATATTTTATTATCACCAAATGGAAAACTACATAGATTATTAACAAAAAAAGCTTTTTTAAATTTATGCCATCCATTTCAACCTTTTATTATTGGACAAAAAATATGTGGACCTAAGTATGCTGCATTGCATAAAATTCCCTTTGTAATGTATGGTGAGCATCCTAGTGAGTATGGTGATAGAATAGATGAAGCTTTTGATCCTAAGATGAAAGAACATTATTTTGTTGACAATACAAATATTGATAGCCTAATTCTAGGAGGAGAGTCTGCTAGAAAAATTTGTATAGAGAATAACTTTAATATTTCAGATATGTCAGATTACTTGCCTATAAAACCAAGTATTATTAAAGAGTTAGGTATAGAGGTTTACCATTTAAGTTACTATTTAAAATGGGACCCACAGGAGGTTTACTATTATGCAGCTGAAAAAACCGGTTTTAAATCAAATACAGAAAGAACACAAGGCAGCTATAGCAAATATAGTTCTATTGACGACAAGTTAGACACTCTGCATTATTATACAACTCTTATAAAGTTCGGTATTGGAAGAGCAACCTATGACGCATCACAAGAAATTAGAACCAACAAAATTACTAGAGATGAAGGAGTAGCTTTAGTTAAAAAATATGATTTAGAGTTCCCGGATTTATATTTTAATGATACTCTAGAATATATGAATATTACTTCAGAACAATTTTGGGAAACTATAGATAAAAATAGACCAGAACACATTTGGGAAAAAAAAGATAATTTTTGGCAAATTAAAAAGCAAGTTTCCTGAATTCATATTACATACTAGAATGTTATTAAAATAAATTTAATTATATTTACTATTGAATTTTTAATTATTTTTTTAAAATTCTCATTCATATTTTAGAATCTTGTATATAATTATTTAATGAAAAAAAAAAATATTTATATATTTCTTAATAATAAACTAGTAACTTTAGATACCATTTTGCCTTTAGTGATGTTACTTAAAAAAACTAATAAAAATATCAATATTATTTTTTATGTATTTAACAAAAGCACCTATAATGAAATTATTAAAAATATATTTTTATACAAGCTAATTAAATCTTTAGGAGAAATGAAGATTTTTGGAAGTTTTTTCAATAAAAGTTTAAAAATAGTAAGAGCACTTAACATTTTTCTTAATATACTTGTGTTAGTAATCAAAATTATAAAAGATAAAAGTATTTTTATTCATTTTAAAGCTTTAGAATTTTTCCCATTTAATATATTATTTTTATTAAATTCAAAAAAATGTTTTTATATGGAGTCTAATACATGGGGGTACTCAGTAAACTTAGAAAAGTCCTACAATATTGAATATAATAGACCTTTAACTTACAAAAAAGAAATTTCTATCAATAATTATAATTATTTAATTTCTTTTTCCTCAGAGTCACCTCTAGTTAGAAGGGCAAAAAATCAAAATAAAAGTATTTTTTTTTTAAACCCTACTAGATCAGATTTATTGTGGTTGAAAACGTGTAAAAATGAAGCAACTTCTTTTCTTTCAAAAAGTTTAAAATTTAAAAAGTTAGAAAACAAAAAAAACCTGATATTATATTTAGTAGGAACTTTTGACAGAGTTTCAGGTTTATCAAAACAATCTAATGGTGAAACTTTATTTAGAGATACTATTAAGCAGTTAAAAAAATTAAAAAACGTGCATATAATATTTAAACCGCACCCGGCAGCAAATATTAATTTAATAAAAGCAAGTCTGAATAATTTAAATTTTAAAAACTATGATATTTCTTATATGCATACGTCCGTATTATCATGTTTTTGCAAATTTACCATTAGCAATTATTTTAGCTTTGCACTTGCCGATGCATGGTTTGCTGGGTCTTATACGTTAGAATATACTGATTATGATAAAAAAATGCTTAGGTTGACAAAGGACAAATCAATTTATCCAGAGTTTGTTGATTATTTTATAGATAAAAAAAATGATTTAAAATTGATAGATACCCTTAGTAATAATAAATTAAAAAGAAGTATTAGAAATTTTAGATATAGTTTTAAAGAAGACTCTAATAATCAGCTAATATGTAAAATTAATGATCTGTTAAATTAGTGTCTTTATTAAAATATTCTATTGTATCTTTAAGAAGACTCAGACCAATACCTCCACTCTTTTCAGGATGAAACTGAAAACCTACAATGTTTTTAAAATGAACTGACGTATCAATTTGATGCTTATTAAATTTTATAAATGAACTGATTTGGTTTTTATTTTTTGCTACAGGAACAAAAGAATGAACAAAATATACCATTTTGCTATTGTATATTTCTTTTATTTTCTCATTTTGTTTATTTAATAGAAGTGGTCTCCATCCTACATTTGGTATTTTAGTATTTTTGGAATAAAGACTTTTTAAACTAACAACTTCTCCTTTGATTAACCCTAATCCCTTGTGTTCACCAAACTCCTTACTGCTATCAAAAAGCATTTGATACCCTAAACAAATTCCTATTATATTTTTTCCTTTATTTACTAAATTAATGATTATTTTTTCTAATTTTTTTCTTTTTAAAGCTTGCATTGCTTGATTGAAAGAACCTACTCCTGGTAAAATTAAAATGTTAGCTTTAGATATTTCGTCTTCTTTATCTGTGACAGTACATGTATAACCAATTTTTTTAAAGGCAGATACTATTGAGAAAATATTACCATATCCATAATCTATTATAGTAATCATATATTTATTTCTTCTCTAATATTAATATTTTCCTTCTTTAGTAATTGTTTGATTTCGTTAATTTGATATTTCTCATAGTGCAAAATACTTGCTAATGCTACACCATCAGCAAATTGACTAGCTGCAACTATGTCTTCTTTTTTTCCTACGCCCCCACTAAAAATTATAGGGATAGATATTATTTCTCTTAGCCTTACTAATAAACTAAGATCCATACCTTTACACAAACCTTCTTTATCAACAGAGGTTACTAAAAGTTCTCCTGCTCCAAGTTGTTCAGCTTCTTTTGCCCATTTAATTACATCTAGTCCAGATTTTTCTCTACCGTTATCATAATATGCTTCCCAGGTTTCTATGCCTTTTTTTTTTGCTTCTATAGATACTAATATTGACTGACTACCTATTTCTTGGGAGGCTTTTTTTATAAGTTCTTTATTTTTAATTGCTGCTGTATTAATTGCCACTTTATCAGCTCCATTGTTTAGCACATTTCTAATATCTTGCATATTTCTTATTCCTCCGCCTACCGTCAAAGGAACAAATATATTTTCAGCTGCTTGCTTAATAAATTTTGCTATTGTATTTCGTTCATATAATGAAGCTACTACATCCATATACAATATTTCATCTACACCCTGTTTATAATATTTTTCTGCTAATAATTTTGGCTCTCCTACTTGCCTGACACCCTCTAAATTAATACCTTTAACCACTTTATTACTTTTTATATCAAGCCTAGAAATAATTCTTATTGGATCTTTATTCATGTTGTTAGTGTCTTAAAATACCAGTTAAATTAATTAATTTTTTCTGAATAACTTACTTATTTTTCTAGACTATAATTTTCAGTAGGCCAAGAGGAAATAATATTAAAATCATTCAAAATATTAAATATACCTTTTTCTAAAGATACCTTTGGTTTAAAGTTAATTAATTTTTTTGCTTTATCTATACTGCATACCCTGTAGTTTATTTCTCTGTTTTCTATTCTATCAGTGTTTTTAAAATTACCTAAAACTTTTATATTTTTAAAGTTAGTTTTAGATAATTTAACTACCTTTTTTGCAAGATTTAATAGGTTAATTTGATTATTTGGATTACCTATATTGAGAGTTATTATCTCATTTCTTTTAGGTTTCTTTATTAAGCACTTTAAAATGGCTTCTACAGTGTCATCTACATAACAATATGATCTTATTTGTTTACCAGTACCATTGATGATAATTTTATTTTTATTTTTAACAGCACTCAAAAATTTAGGAATAGCAAATTGTGCTACTTGATATGGCCCGAAGGTATTAAATAACCTTAGATTGTAGCCAACTAAACCATTTGGAGAAATTTGAGCTTGAGCCTTTAACAGTTCTTCGGAGGCTAACTTTGAAACTGCGTACACTGAAAAACCTTGAGTAGCATCTTCTTCAGTAATTTTTTTTTTATTTGGTCTTCCGTATACTTCAGAAGAGGAGGCATTTACAAAATTAGAAACTCCAAACGCATCAGCTGTTTCTATTACATTTTTAGAGCCAATAATATTTACATCTAAACATATTTTTTTTTGAATTTCTGTTCTACTTACTCCTAAATGAGCTGCTAAATGTATCACATGTGTAACTTTTTTCATGCTATTTTCCAATAATGTTCTATCAAGTATAGAACCTGCTATAAATGGAGGGGGCTTTATACCCATGGATTGAAGCTGTATTATTTTTTCTGGTAAATCATAACAAATAAAATTAATTTTTTTTTCTTTTAACTTTTTTGCTAATGCAAGTCCTATGCAACCAATTCCACCTGTAATTAAAACCTTCATTTCCATTTTATATCATTATGTACGAATTTTTTGTCACTGAGTTTAAACTTATTTATATACGTAAATTCTAAACAATTTACAATACTTAAACTTGCTCCACGCTTTTTATAAGGATTCTGTTTTGAAAGTTTTGATTTAAATTTAGCAATTTTTTCTGGATTTAGCCATTTTTGAAAATTATTTTCATTTAGACCTAGGTCAACTACATTATCCCCTCTTTCTCTTTGATCTTGCCTGTAGCCAAAATTTAAAAATGGTACTCCATAAGAAGGAGCCTCTCTAATTCCAGATGAAGTATTGCCTATTAGACATGCAGCATTTTTTAATAATGATAGATATTCTTGGTGAGCAAGATTATTTATTACTTTCCAATTATCTGCCTTTAAAAATAATTGCAATATTTTTTTATAGCCAGGGTCAGTATTTGGCATAATGAAAAAAATTTTTACATCTTTCATTTTTTTTAATAAAATATTTAAAAATTTTTTCAAATATATTTGTTCAGCAACCTTACTAGTATTTGCGTGAATACAAACTAAGTAATAGGTTTCATTTTTTTTAATTAATGTTGATTTAGGTAAATTTCCTTCGATATATTCTATGTATGGACAGCCTGTTACAAATATATTAGATTTTTTTTCACCCATAGATAACAATCTTTGTTTAGATAAACTAGTAGCAACGCAATGAGTGTCACTAAGCTTAGTTATAGAGTGTCTAAATACTTCATCTTGTGTTCCACTAATTTCTCCACCTTGAACGTGGCAAATGGGTATAGAGAGTAATCTACAAACAGTTGCTATTGCTAAAGTTTCTACTCTGTCTACTGTTACAAGAGCCACATCTGGTCTATTTTTAATTAAAAATTTTGTTAAATTATTAACACATCTAGAAAAAGCGAGTGTATTTTCTTCAAAGCTATCTTTGTTTTCTTTAAACATTTCAATTTTCGCAATAATTTTAAAAGGATCAGCTTCAATTAATTTGACAGAGTTACCCCTTGATTTTAGTAAATGCTGTCCAGTAACTACTAAACCTAAACTAAACTTTTTTTTCTTTTTAATTATTTGTTCTAAAACAGGTCTAATCCTTGGGTAATCTGCCCTGGTTCCAGTAAAACAAAAGACTTTAATTTTCGACATCTTGTTTCTTAATTTGAGTATTTTTAGGTATTTTATTTTTAACTAGTCTACCAAATAATTTATTATAGTCTTCAGCTAAAAAATCTCCGGTTCCTGGTCTTTTAACCCATATATTTTCTGGATTAAGTTTTTCTCCCGGATTAATATCTTTAGTAGAGCAAACTGAGGCATATGCAAACTCCGCAACAGAGCGTTCTACTTTTAAAAGATTTTTTTTACTATTTCTCATATCAAAAACTCTTTTTATATTTGTGGAAATTTTATTACACATAGCAGGGTCCATAGAGCACTTTATATCAGGACCATTTCTGCTAAGAGTATCAGTAAAATGTTTTTCTATTACACAAGCGCCTAATGCTACAGCTGCTTCAATAGCAACTGACCCTACAGAATGATCCGAAAACCCAACTAAGACATCATCTTCAAAAAAGTTTTTTATTTCAGTAATGCAACCTAAATTTATGTCTTTATCTGGGCATGGATATGAATTTGTGGTGTGTAATAATACAAATGGAAGCTTTTTTTTTTTTATAATTTGAACTGCCTTATCAATTGATTGCAAATTATTCATGCCTGTACTTAATAAAATAGGTTTTCCAAAATTAGCAATATGCTCAACTAATGGATAATTATTGCATTCTCCTGAGCCAATTTTGAATGCAGGTAAATTTAACTGTTGAAGAAAATTAGCTGCGCTTCTAGAAAAAGGGGTGCTTAGGTACAAAGATTTTAATTCTTTTTCTACAAAATATTTTAATTCAATTTCTTCTTCTTTTGAAAGAGCACATTCTTTCATGAGAGAAAAGATAGATTTTTTTAAATAATCAACTTCAAATTGATTGGCTTCAATAGACATTTCGTCTTCAACTATATGAGTTTGATGTTTTATTATATCAGCGCCATTCTCTACAGCTAATTGTGCCATTTCCTTTGCTATTTTTAGAGAACCTTCATGGTTAATTCCTATTTCTGCGATAAGAACAGGTTTAGTTTGATTGGATATTTGTATATTTTCTATATTAACTGACAACATATTAAATATTTACCTTATTAAAATTATTATGTCACTAAAAACTACTTTTAATAGTTTAGATATTATTTAAATTTTTTAAATATTGTTTCAGCCATAAAAAATTGATAGTCGTAATCTATATCTATAGATCTTTTAGCTGGCATGTCAAAAGTAAATACACTTTTAGAATAAAATGTCTTATTTTTACTTAGCCAATCTCTAGTAGCTGCATATACTGCTCCATTGGGCGCAAATATTTTTTCACTTTTAGAACTTAATGGCTTATAGTAGGATAAAGAATTATTTAAATTTATTTTTGAGCTATCATATTGAACTTCGCTTTGGCTCATTACTGCTTTTTTACCTTTATTTATAAGTAGCATTGCTTTTTTTATATCTAAGTCATTCCTCAGTGGTGAAGTAGGTTGAAGTAAAATAAAGTTTTCTGGTTCTTTAAAAATCTTTAACACATGTTTTATAACATCAATAGATGACGATGATGAGTGTGATAAATGTTTTGGTCTAATTACAATTTCAATTGATTTATATTTTTTTGCAATCTTAATCGCTTCAGTATCGTCTGTAGTAAGTACTACTTTATTTTTGTCACTAAACCTTAATGCCTGAGATATAGTCCATAGAATTAGTGGTTTACCATTGAATATCTTAGTGTTTTTTTTTGGCAATCTTTTTGAACCAGCTCTAGCTGTAATAATAAATAAAAAATTATTTTTCATTTAAACATAAATAAATAAACATTAATATAACAAGATAACATAAAAAAATAGCTTTGATATTAAAACATTTTTTTACTTATAAATTTATCTATTAAATTAACTTATGTAACAAGTTTAACCATTTTTGTTTTGAAGATACTGCAAAAAAAACACCTGAATCACTTGTTGGTGATTTATAATTATATTCTTCTTTTCTTGCATCTAAAAGCATTCCTCCTGCTGCTCTTAAAATGGCATCCCCTGCAGCTATATCCCATTTTTTTATTCCATTTAGTCTTGGATAAATATCAGCCAATCCTTCAGCTAATTTACAAAACTTAATTGAAGAAGAAAATTTTTTTAATTCAGCCGCTTCAATCTTTTGAATGAATCTATGTGTTTTCTTATCAAGGCTGCCAGATACTATAATTTTAGGCTTGCTAATTTTTGTAATAGTTTTAAGAAAATATTTTTTTTTATTAATTTTTTTATAAGCAATATCTTTAGATCCAAACCATATTGACTTTGTGGGAGGATGTCCAATAATTCCTAAAACAGGTTCTCCCTGATCGATTAATGCTATATTGATAGTGTAGTTTAATCCTCCATTAGAATAATTTTGAGTGCCGTCTATAGGGTCTATTAACCAATATATATTTTGTTCAAAATCTTGATCATTAAAATTTCCTTCTTCGCTAATAATAGGAATATTACTATTAAACTTTAATAAAAACATTTCAATAGTACTATGAACTCTTTTATCCGCTTGTGTAACAACGGTACCATCTTTTTTTAATTCAGACTTTTTAATTTTAATTGAATTAACTGTATCTATGCAAACACTCATTATTTTGAGTAAATATTCTTCAATTATTTTGGTATCGTAAATCATCATAATAAATTTCATAAAATATTTTTAAAACTTCTTTTAAAAATATAATAATGATATATCAATTACAAATAATTATAGTTGATCTTTTGTTGAGTTGCTTATAATTTACATTTTATGCTTGCAAGAATGATAAAAAGAAAAATTCTTAAGTTATTTGCACTATATGGTTATAGATTAGTTAATGTAAATCCAAATTCTACAAAATTCTTGTATAAAGAAAAACCAAATAAAGAAATATTATATTTAAACGTAGGTGCAGGAGCATGGTTTCATCCTTATTGGGAAAACCTTGATAATCCTAGAGCTGATTATACTAAGTCTTTGAATGCTTCTTTAAAGTTTGACTTAACTTCTGGAGATCCTTGGCCTATAAAAGATGATAGTTTAAATATAGTATATTCTTCACATACTATTGAACACTTAAATGATAAGTTTGCCCAAGAGCTTATGGTGCAGGCTTATAAAAAACTTAAACCAGGAGGAATTATTCGTTTAACCTGTCCAGATATTGATGTATTATTAAATGCATATAGAAGGAAAGATGAGTATGTTTTTAAGGTCTGCAATACTCAGGAATTAAACAAGCCTTTGAAGTTTTCTATTCATCAATCTTTGCTACTATATTTTGCCGGAGAATGTAGTAGCGTTGCATCCAATAAAATAAATATTACAGATGAAGAAATCAAAAAAGAATTTAAATCATTATCAAATAAAGATTTTTTAAATAAATATTCAAATATGGTATCAACTGATTTTGTGAAAAATTTTCCTCGTGATCATAAAACTTGGTTTAATAATGAAAAAGTAATAAAAATGTTAAAACTGGCAGGTTTTAAGGAAGTATATAAATCTTCTTATTGCCAATCTAGATCACCTATTTTACGCGACCCTAATTTTTTTGATAATACTCACCCTGATATCTCATTATATGTTGAAGCAGTCAAATAATTAGTTCTTAGAGGTTTTCAATAAAATAGTGTTTTATTTATAGATTACTTTTGGACTTTTAATTCAGTCTTAGCAAAATAAAATATAAGAGTTTACTTATTTTTATAAATGTTCTAAAAGTAACTTAAAATATATTATATTGGAGACTTTGATGGATGAAAATAAATTAAGTTTTACTGAAATATTACAGCAAAATAGTATAAACTTAGCATCCGCCTCTAATATAACTGCAATAGAGATACTTTCTGCACTTTTTTTTTCATTACTTTGTAGCGTAATAATAGCTTGGACTTATAAATCAACTTTTCAAGGAGTTTTATACCAACATTCTTATTTAGTAAGCTTAGTACTGGCATCTGTTATTACTTCATCGGTTATAATGGTTATAAGTGGTAACTTGATTTTGTCTTTGGGTATGGTAGGAGCACTATCTATAGTTCGTTTTCGTTCAGCTATTAAAGATCCTTTAGATATTGTATTTATGTTTTGGGCCATAACAGTTGGAATAGCTAATGGAATAGGAATGATTAAGCTAAGTATAATAGCTACTCTTTTAATTTCTTTAGTATGTTTTATTTTATATAAAATACCAAAAACTCTTGAGCCTCATGTACTAATTTTAAAGTACGATAAGGCTGATATGGATAATATATTGCAAATAATAAGAAAAAATTCTTTAAGTAATAAATTAATAAGTCAAACTGCTAATTTAGGTCAAGGAGAAGTTGTTTATAAAATTAGGCCGAAAGACAATGACAATTTGTTGAAAGAAATTAGAGCTTTAAAGGGTATAAATGAAGCTTCGCTATTACTTTACTAAATGAAAAAAATCATTAAATCATTAAAATATATATTTATTTTTTTAATATTAGTTTACTTACTTTCTTTGTTGTTATATCAAACTAATTTTATTCATTGGGGCATGCAAAAATTTTGTGTTAGAAGCCAAATTGGTTGCATTATTCAGGATAAAATCCATACATTAATGACGCCATTTAATTTTTATAAAGTTATTTATAAAAATTCTATTCCAAAAGATAAATATATTGATTTAAAATTGAGTCCTGAAGAGCTCAAATACATTCAAGAAAAAGCGAGGTATTTTGTAGAGGCTGGATTCATAGAGGACAGCTCTAATGAGTGGAGAAATGGAAGCTCTTTGATAAATGGTAAATTTGAAGGAATAAAGTACAAGTTTCAGGGCACAGCTCCCAATGCCTTGCAGGATAGTAGAGGTATATTTTGTGGTATATTTAAAAAGTTAAATCTTAAAAAAAATTGTGATTTTGATATGAGATATATTTCACTAAATATAAAACATAAAAAAAAATCTAAATATTTAAATAATATTAGACGCTATAATTTAAAAAGTACTTTAGAAAACGATCAAGATATAGCAGTTATTGCCATGAATAGCATAGCTAAAAATATGGGTTTATTAGCTCCAGAATCTGAATACAAAATACTTAGAATTAATGGTTTAGATATGGGGCTTTTTATTTTTTCGGAAGCTTTTAAAAAAGAATGGTTTGAAAGAGAGCACAACATTACAAATTATTCAATTATAAAATCTATTGATGATTGGAATAGTAGAGAGCCAGGGCATCCTAGTAGTCTAGACTTGACCATTGAATATCAAGAAATAAAAACAGTAGGGAAATATAATGATATTGCTTTAGCGCAAATGGAATTATTATTTGAAGCTATCAAATCAGAAAATATAGAAAAAATAAAAAAACTAATTGATATAGAGGATACAGCAAAATATTTGGCTCTATTTGCTTTGAATAACAATGCTCACCCATTAGCAGGAGATAATTTAAAATATATATATAATCTTTCTACAGGTAAATTCAGATTTATATTCCGTAGTGAGAGTCATCCAAAGTTAATGCAAGGACCACTTTCATCTTTTAACTTAGACTTATTTAAGTCTTATCACGCTGGAAACAATCCTCCTTTAACTTTTAAATTATTTAAAGTCTTGTTAAAAGATGAGGGTTTTAGAAATAAAAGAGATAAACATTTGTTGAAAATAATAAATAATTGGGACACTATGGTAATGAATATTATTGACAAAACCCTTTTAAATAATAAAAAAATAATTCTAAAGGCAGATGATAACTCAAAATCGACTTTATATGAAATAGAACATTTAAAAGAAGTATTAAATTTTCATAAAAAGTTGGCTAGAAACTATCTTGAATATAATAAGATTTATATAACTAGAAGGTTAGAAAATAATAATAATTATCTATCAATTTATAATGATTCATTTAGTTCTCTCTATTTAAAATCAATGAAAATTAAGAATGAAGAGGGTATAATATTAGATAAAAAAATAGATCAATATTTTCCACCTTTGAAATTAGATGCGAGATTAATACCAATAAAAAAACAATATAAAATTGATATTGACCTTAAAGAATCTGAACAAGTTATTAGTTTTGATTTTATAAATGAGTTAACTAAAAAGAAAGTAGAAAATAGACATATGTACTATAATAAATCTTCTAAAAAACTTATTGGTAATAATGCTTTAGGTTTAGATAAACAACTATTTCTAACAGATAAAAAATCAAATACTTTAACATTGAAAACTGGAGCATACTTAATAAAAGAAAGTATAGTTACACCCTATGGCTATAAAGTTGTATTGGAACCTGGAGTAAAGTTATCATTAGCTCCTGATGTGTCAGTATTAATCAAAGGTCCTTTTGTTGCTGAAGGAACTAAAAATAATAAGATTATAGTAAAGAGCTTAGACCCAGAAAAACCCTTTGGAACATTTTCTGTATATCCTGAAAGTAAGAATAGTAAAGTAAAATTAATTAACTTTGAAATTAATGGAGGAAGCGAAGCAATTATAGATGGTGTTTATTTTTCAGGGCAAATGTCAATACACTCTGCAAATGTATATATTGATAACTCTAATTTTATAAACAGTAAGTCTGATGATGGCATTAATATTAAGTTTTCTGAAGTAGTAATAAAAAATTCAAAATTTATAAATAATTTAGGAGATGGAATAGACTTAGATTATTGTAAAGGAACATTTGTAAATAATAAATTAATCTTTGAAAGTTATGAAGGATTAAATAATATAGAAACAGATGGCTTAGACATAAGTGGAACGGATATAAAAATAAAAGAAAATATTTTTGAAAACTTTTCTGATAAGGGCATTAGTGTAGGAGAGAAATCTTACCCTTCAATTTCTATGAATACCTTTAATAATAATAATATGGCAGTAGCAATTAAAGATAGTTCGGTTGCAAAAGTAGAAAAAAATATTTTTAATAATAATAATGAAGATATTAGTTTGTATATAAAGAAAAAATTATATGGAACTCCGAAGCTTATTTTGAATAAAGAAAATACAAATTTACATATAAAAAATATACAGGGAGAAATTATTTATCAATAATTTAAAAAATAAATATGAAAAATTTGCATGTTAGGCGTCAAGAGTTAAAATATTATGTAAATATTACCGAGGCAGATAGAATGAGAGGTCTCTTTAGTAAGGCTCTTCGTTCTGACAAAAGCCATAGATATAATAATGGGTATTTAGTTTCAAGTTTATATTTTGAAAGTTATGATGACAGAAATTTAGATGAAAAGTTAGATGGAATTTTGTCTAGAAGAAAGTATAGAATACGTATATATAATAAAGATTATTCATTAATAAAATTAGAGAAAAAAATTAAAGAAAACAACACTGTTTCTAAAATTAGTCGCACTATTACTAAAAAAGATAGCCACCATTTGTGCAACTTAAATTTTAAAAAAATTTTAAATAGAGATAAAGTATTAAATGCTATGATATCTTACTTAGATGCTTTTAAGTATAGACCTAAAGTTATAGTGGAATATGAAAGGGAAGCATATTATCTACCATATAATAATATAAGGGTCACTTTTGATAAGAACTTAAGTACTTATAATAATTATACTAATTTTAATAATATTGATGCAGGTACTTCTATCCCAGTTTTTAATGAAAGAATGATTACTTTGGAGGTAAAATTCTCTAATGATTTACCTGTATTTATAAAAGATATATTAGCCACTATACCCGCTTCAAGAGCAAGTATTGGAAAATATGTTTTAGGACAGCGTTTTATGAACTATAGAAACTCAAGAGATCCTTTAACTACTATTGCTTAATAAGTTTTTATAAAGAAAAATTTATGTAGATGATACGCATAGAATCAATGTTTTTTCTGCAATTATAAAGACCATACTTCTAAGAAAGTAGTACCATTAACTATTTCTAGTTTCTCTTCTACAGTTTTATTAAGTTTGTGAAAATACAGTTGGTATTTTACTTTGTAATCAGAAATATATTTTATACGTTAAAAAGAAAGGAAGGATGATATGAATTGGTTTGAAATTTTAGTTGTAGCTGGAATATTTATAAATGTACTTCCCTTATACTGTATTTTACTTGATATAGGTGAAATTTTATCGAAAGTAAAAAAGGCGACTAGGTAGACCCTAAGAAAATCTACCTAGCCTCAGAGAGCAGCGAAGTATGGAAGGGCTACTCTTGTTCTTTATCTTTAACTACATTTAACTTTGGTTTTAAATCTAGTTCTAGTTGCTTTGGTTCTCCATCAACATCAGACTCCTTTTGTAATGGGACAGAATGTTCTCCTCCTAATTCAAAAAAGGGTGGTATTTTTATCTGATGTACTGGAAAAAATAATTTAATTTAATTTAAAATCTTTTATATTAGCGCCTAAATAATCAAACCATTTTTCATACCCATTGTAATTTAAATGTTCACCATCATAGCTTAATTCCTGAAAAGATTTATTGCTAAAATCTAATACATCAAAACTATCAACGAAGAAAACTTTTGTATTATTTTGAATATTTTTTAATTTATTGTTTAAGCTCGCTACATAATTTTTATTTCTTCTAGATTCAAGACCGTAACTGATACCAACTATGTATATCTTTTCAATCGACTCAATACTGTTTAGCACATCTAAAAAATTTTTATATATTAAAAAAGCTTTTTCACTATTGTAATTAGATTGTCCATCAGCATCATTACAACCTAAATATAAAATTACATTTTTGGGGCTAATGATATTTATGTACTTAGTCATAATTTTAGTGCAGTCAATAGTTGCCCCGCTTACACCAATCAATTCATAATTCAGCATCTAGCATTTCTCAAAAAACATAGGTTTTGCAGAAAAGAAGACTTTAAAGGCAGTATGCGAAAAGACGGTTCTTTAGATGACACTGGTTACTCCAATGCTGCAACAATCAATGAAAACCCCCTAGATAATGAAAAGCTTGTTCTTAAAGCCTCTGACTCGAAAATTCTTAATAAAGAAATTAAATTGCTTATTACTTTGGCAAAAAAAAAATAACTTAAAGATAGTGATAGTAATTCCTCCCGTTTATGAAACTGCAAGAGTAAGCACTGCTAATAATAT